>Ga0137459_1000540_pt1 | contig 13344 bp, 14 predicted proteins | sample EasRivERMGT700_2_FD_104908 | JGI IMG/M metagenome (GOLD analysis project Ga0137459, IMG submission 104908) | Soil microbial communities from meander-bound floodplain in the East River, Colorado, USA - East River MetaG ERMGT700_2 | ecosystem: Environmental > Terrestrial > Soil > Floodplain ...
ATGGCACCGACGATCATCGTGATCCGGTGGTCGACAGATGAGGGAGGGACCCAGATCCGGGTCGCCAGCGCGCGTGTGGGCGTTCTCCCGCAGGTCGGCGATGGCAAGAACGAGCCCACACGATGTCGCATGGCAACCCGTCAGAACCACTGCGACGAGGTACTAGCTTGGGAAGATGACGGAATCGAGCATTCGCCCGGCGGGGACGTTCGGTACCGTGTGCGCACGCGGTGGATGCTCTGCTCGAGGCTGGGCGCCGAACCCACGACGCGAACACATGGCCCGATCACCACCGGCTATCTATAAGCATCGGCCAGATTTTCGGATCGAAGCTGCACTCTCCAACTGGAGCATCAGCTCAACCGGCGTATCGAGGCTACGCCTCGGCACGTTCCATGCGGTACCTGCTATCAAGCTCGCCTCGGACTTCACGTCCAGACGGAAGGCCCTCGAGGTGATTTTCGTAGTACAGGTCGGCGCGGCTTTGCGTGGACGGCCGCACAGATGCCAGTTCAGAAAGGAGACGCGCATGTCGAGCTCGCAGGACACAGCAGCGAACAACCCCATCGCGACCGCGCCTGACAGCGCCGCGGACGAATGGGTGATCTCCGACCAGGTCGTGCAGCTCCGACAATGGGGGACGAGCCTCGTCTTCCCGCTCCCGGAGCCACCCATCACCACGTGCGTCATCGGGTCCACTGACACCTGCTCGTTGCAGCTCGTCGATCCGTCGGGGCTCCTGTCACGCCAGCACGCTCGGCTGGTGCGGCGAGCCGCCATGCTCCCCAGCTGCCTCGATGTCATGCCGGAGCTCCATCGTGACAAGTGGATTGCTCACGACCTCAGCAAGAATGGCCTCCGGCTCGACGGCGCACGCCGCGCCGAATTCGAGCTCGATCCCGGCATCGAGCTCGGGGTTGGCGACATCACGTTGATCGCCGAGAGCGCGAAGCTGATCGCGTTGCGCGGCTTCCTCGCGCGGCTGCTCGGCTGGGCCAGCGATCGAACGGCTGTCGTCGACCACGCGCTGCGGACGGTCCGGATGGCAGCGACCAATCGTGCCACGCTCGTCCTGTGCGGCGCAGGCGACCTCGTCCCGGTCGCGCGCTCGCTGCACCGTCATACCCTCGGCCCTGACAGACCGTTCGTGACGTGCGATCCGCGACGCCGTCGATCGAAGGGCAACGTTCGGTCCGCTCCGAACTTCAAGGAGGGTCTCGCCGCGCTGCAGGCAGCCTCCGGCGGGTCGCTGGGCCTGCTGGCGTGGCGTCCCCCCGCCGACATCTCCGAGGTCCTCGCTGCGCTTCGGGATCCCCGCACCCGCGTTCAGCTGATCGTATGCACGCAGGAACGCAGGGACAGCGAAAGATACCTCGCCGTTCCGATCACCGTGCCGGCACTCCCCGACCGAGCCAGCGAGCTGGACCGCATCATCTTCGAGTATGCACAAGAGGCCATCGCCGAGCTCGGTGGCTGTCGCCCGCCCGGCTTCACCTCGGATGATCATGCCTGGGTGCGCAACTGCTCGTCGCAGACGTTGCCGGAGATCGAAAAGGGCACGCGCCGGCTCGTCGCGCTTCGCCAGTGCCGAAATATCTCTCAGGCGGCCTCGCGCCTGGGGATGGCCCCGGTCTCGTTGTCGCGCTGGCTCGACCGACGACCGCATCATCCGTCGAGCCGCGAAGCTTCGAGATGACTGGCGCGCAGCGTCAGCGCGAGCGAATGTCAACACAACGGTCACGCACGACGAGCGCCGGCGCCGTTGAAGAAGCCACAGAACATGAAGCAGAGCCTGAAGCGTAACAAAGCGACCCGGTGATGCCAGGTTCCTCGTCGCGGAACGCCCACGAGGGGTCGCCACGGACGATGACAAGCACGCGCTCGACGGAGCCCAGGTGGTGCGCAACCGATCGAAAATTGCTCCCGGTTCGCGCCGTCCAACGAGCCGCCCCCAAAGGGGGGCTTCTTTGCCGCAATTTCCGGGGCTGAAGGGCTGAAAGATGATGCCCGTGAAGTACGCTGGACCAGCCGCCGGCAAGATGAAGCGATGATCCAGCCTAGCTTGCTCGCCCTGATACTGCTGACGAGCACCGCGATCGCGCAGCCGGGCGCGACGCCCCCGACGGAGCCGCCGGCACCGGCTGGCGTGCAGATCGGTAGCCATCGGGTCGAGACCGATCTCGACGCACTGATCGCGAAGGCGCAGGCGGAGGCGCCGACGATCGAGACAGTCGCGCGTGGCGCGTTTCGGCGCGCTCGGCGTGCGCTGTCGATCGGGCCGACGGTCGGGTTGTGGACGGCGGCGATCATCGATCCCGGCGACCTCGATGCCGCGCTGACGATCGGCATCGGGTTCGAGACCTTCAAGGTGCCGGTGCTGCCGAGCAGGGAGACGATACAGGACCTGATCATCGAGCGCGTGAAGGCGCAGATGAAGCAGCGGATCGTCGACACGTTCAAGGGCCGGCAGCCCGAGCCGCTCGAGCTCGACGCGCTCGTCAAGCACGTCTACGAAGATGTCCGCAACGAGATCCTCGGCCTGGAGAACGTGCGCCCCAAGACCTTCGAGCGGCCGCAGTTCACGGTTGGCTTCGAGGCGAATCGGCTGTTCGGCGCCGATCGCTGGATCGGCCGCACGCGCGTGGGGATCGGTGTGTGGAAGGTGACGCTCGCATTGTCTGCGGCGGTCGGCCGGGTCTGCCGCGGCGGCACGTGCGACGATGGCGTCAAAGCATTCATCGGTCCCGAGCTCGTGCTGCACGCGCTGCCCTCGAACCAGCCGCGCGCCTCGGTGATCGATGCATTCGTGCGCGCTGACTTCCAGGCGAACGGGCGCGGCGTCGAGACGTACGACCAGCTCGTGCTCGGGGCGCGCTACTTGCTCGACGTCTTCTAGTCGCCAGCGCTTCCTCCTCCCGAGCAGCTCCCCGGGGATAGGCAAGCACGCTGCCTCGCCTGGCAGACCGGGTGGGGTTGTCGCGTCAGGTTCGCCCGGCGAATTGCGCTCGGCTTGGCTGCCTTGCCCCTGGCCTCGTCGCGCTCCGTCGCCGCCGCCGTCCGCGGTCATCACAGGAACGAGTGGGCTGGCGCGCTCGCCCAGTCGTCGTGACGCCCGTCGACGTGGCGCACGGGCGCGGCCGCGAGCGCGGCGTCGAGGTCGTCACCACCGTCGAGGCACGCCAGGTTCACCGCGTAGAACTCGTCACCGAACGCGGGCATCGCACCACCCTTCGAGAGCGGGTGGATCCCGCAGTGCCGGCAGAAGTACAGGTGCAGGAACGGCCCGGGCTGGCCGGCGGGCGTGCGCTGGTAGTCGACGAGGGCGTCCTCGCCCCGCGTCACCGCGACCGCCGCAGCCGGCACCAGCGTCATCCAGAACCGCGCCTTGCGACAGAACGTGCAGTTGCAGCGGGTGGTCCCTGCCGCGAGATCGAGCTCGCACGTGAACGCCACGGCGCCACAGGTGCAACTTCCAGGGTAGGTCTGTTTCGTCATGCCCGGTAAGAGTCCGGCGCGTGCCAAAACTCATCGGTCGGGCAGCGAGAATCTGCGGTGCACCGCCGGATCGAGGAAGCCCGTGAGTGCCGCGATCGTGCCGTCGCCCACCGTGACCACGTTCAACGCCCCGAGCCCGTACGCCGGGCCCTGGTAGCACGCGAACGCGAGCTGCCCGTTCGCCCCACCCGCGATCTCGACCAGCCGCCACGGCGCCGCGAACACGCGCTCCGCGAAGAACCGACCGACCGCCTCGCGCCCGGCGAACCACGTCGGGATCGGGGGCATCGTGAAGCGCACGTCTCGGGCGAGGAGCGCGACCAGCGCCGCGGCATCGGCGCGCCCCCAGGCCTCGACGAACGCGCCGGCGAGCGAGCGCTGCCCCGCGTCGCCGAGGCTCGCGAGCTCCTCGACCTGAGATCGCGCGGGCACGCGCGCGGCGATCGTCACGCGTGCGCGCTGCAGCGCGCTGGTGATCGTCGCGATCGACGTCCCGAGCGCTTCCGCCGCCTCGGCCGCGGCAAAGTCGAGCACGTCGCACAGGACGAGCGCGGCGCGCTGGTTCGGCGGCAGGTATTGCAGCGCCGCGACGAACGCGAGCTCGATCGCCTCGCGCCGCTCGACGAGCTCGTGGGTCGGATACGGCTCGAGCCAGATCGGCTCGAGCTCGAGCGCGGCGACCTCGACGCCGGTGCTGGCCGCGCGCACGGCGTCGGGCATGCTCCGCGCTCGCGACGCGCGCTTCTCGATGATCGCGAGACACGCGTTCGTCGCGATCGCGTACAGCCACGCGCGAACACTCGCGCGCCCCGCGAACGTCTCGCGACCGCGCCAGGCGCCGAGCAACGCGTCCTGGAGCGCGTCGTCGGCGTCGGCCAGCGAGCCGAGCATGCGATAGCAATGGGCGTGGAGCGCGCGCCGGTGTGCGGCGACCGAGCCCTCGAACGCCTCGCGATTCATGGCGAGACGAGGCTAGCAGCCCTCCCCGATCTGGGCGAGTCACGGAGCGCCGCGGGCCCCGCCGTAGCCGCGACCGCGTCGATCGACGCTACGAGACCGCCAGGCGGACATCGCCGAGCCTGCTGAACTGCGGGATACTGCCGCCCGGGAGGAAATGCCTCATGACATCCAGCAGGATTCCGCCGGTCACCAGGTGCACGATCGTCGCCGCCAACTGCGCCGTCCTCGGCGGCGGCATCTACGTCACTGCGCAGCCGGCGGCGAACGAGTACGCCAGGTGCGCGGCTGCCGGCGTGAAGACCGCCCTCTCCGCCCGCACGCCCGGCGAGACGAACCCGCCGCCGTACGACTTCGGCGAGCCGGCCACGTGGCAATCCCTCGGCATCCCGTTTTCCAACTTTCCGCTGGCTCACGGCATGTCGCAGGGGGAGTTCGACGTCGAGGCGACGATGGCCGCCCACATCTTCGCGCTGACGTCGACGTCGAGTCTCATCCACTGCTCGACCGGCGACCGCGCCTCGTCCGTCGTCGCCGTGGCGCTCGTGCTTGCAAAGCTCTGCTCGGCGGAAGAGGCGGCAAGCTGGGCGCGGACGAACCTCTTTCTCGACGCGTTCTACGACTACGTCGTGAGCTACACGCCCGTCCGCCTGCCACTGCCGGCGCCGCAGCCGTTCTGAACCGTCGCGAGGCTGGCGACGATCAGCAAACAACTCGACCAGCGCCATCGGGGCATCGCCCCCGTCGCCGCCGGGACCGGTGCGCGATGATCGAGCAGCGCCTCCCCGCCGAGATGGTCAGTACGAGGCCTCGTAGTCGACATCAATGTCGAAACGCACCGTCGCGCCTGGCGCAACCTCGACCGGGCACCGTTTTCCGAAGATGTCCCCGCCGTTGCAGAACCAGGCGTCGCCATCGGAGATGAACACGCTGTACGTGCCGGGCTCGAGCGCGACCTGGAAGAAGCCATGAGCATCGACGGTCGTGCTCGCGATGACCGGCGTGTTCACGAGGTAGCGTCCGTACGTGGTGGGCGACGAGACCTCGGTCACGTCGGCGGGGGATGACACGAGCGTGTGAATCCGCACCACGCGTCCGCTCGCGGGTTCCGTGGTGCCCGAGGGTGTGCCGGTGCCGGGCTGGTGGTCCCCGGTCAGGTGGCGCGCGAGTCCATAAGTGCCCGTGTCGATCGTCACATGCGCATCGGGGTCGGGATCGAGCGTGGAAGCGTCCGTTGCACAACCAGCGGTGGCGATCGTCGCGAAGATGGTGATGACTCGGAGCTGCACGCTGCCAGGGTAACGCAATCTGCATGCCGTCACGTGCCGTCCAGATTCCGGTCGTTTGAACGCCGCTATGCCAGTGATTGCGGTCGACATGCGATCGCAATGTCAGGGCGCCGGCACGGTCCCTCAGTCGCCGCGGTGCTTCTTGCCGCGACCGCGTCCGGGGCCGCGCGGGAGCCGGGCGTGAACAGGCCGGCCTGAGCCTCGACGAGCTCGGCGGCCACACTGCGTGCCACGTGATCGACGTCGAGCGCACGCTGCAGCAAGCCTTGCGCGCGGGAGTGCTGGTCCGGTCGTTCGAACGCGATCCCATGCCGCCCAAGGTCGGCCTCGATCTCCTGTTCCGTGGCTTCATCGAGCAGCGCGACCACGAGCTCGCCTGGAACGGACAGGGAACCTTCGACCGTGCGGCGTTCGATCGAACCGCGCGCGAGCTCCTGGCGGCTACTGCCGGCATGGGCGACGAAACGCGCGGTACGCGGTCCAGCACGTCGATCAGCCGCCGCAGCAACAGCCGCGGCGCGATCCCGACCTTGTCGCCGAGCTGCCCGGTGATCGCCCGGGCGATCGTCTCGACCATCGCGTCGTCGGCGCGCAGCTTGATGCGATCGGGCACCTTGCTGACGTACAGGTCGCGCACCCGCCGGCCCACCGCGACCAGCCGCGGCTGATCGAACGCGGTCAGCTCGCGGACCGGCTGCAGACCGACTTCTCGGGCGACCCGCGGTTTCATAACCCGCGTGCGCCGCAGATCTGGCCCATCAGCCACGAGATCAGCCCCTGCTCGGTCGCGTGGTCGCCGCGCATCCGGGCCGCGTAGCAGGCGCGCAGCACGGCCGCGTACTGGCGCTGCGTGAGGCTCAGGTCCGCGAGCCGCCGCTCCATCAGCTCGCCGACCGCCTGGCCGAACGCCTCGGGATCATCGGGCCGGGCCGCACCCGCGTCGATGACCTCCTCCTCGAGCGAGAACAGCCAGCGATCGATCAGGCTGCCGAACGCGCCGTCGCTCCACTCCTGGGTCTGCAGCCCCTCGATCGCGCGGCGATACACCGTCTGCAGCTTGTACAGCGGCGTCTCGGTCTCCGAGATCTGGACCAGCGTCGTCGCGAACCCGCGCTCGCGCGCCCGGTGCTCGAGCCAGCGCGAGAAGAACGTCTTGCCGGCCCCGTAGTCGCCGCGCACCGCCTTGAACCGGCCGCGCCCGGCGGCCACCGCCTCGAGCTCCTCGTCGATCGCCTCCTCGAACCGCTCGAGCCCGGTCGCGAACAGCTCGAGCCCGCGCTGCGGCACCGCGCCGATCCGCAACGCCTCGATGATCTCGCGCCGCTTGAGCGGGCTGGCCGTGGCGGCCCCGGTGGGCGAGGTGGTCGGATCGGTCGTCATACTCAGAGCTCCACGTCGAACTGCTGCGCGAGCTTCTCGCGATCGAGGTGGACTTGCTGGTTCTGGCGGTCGAAGCGGAGCACCTGGTGCCGAAGAGCAATACTGTGGGCGTGCCGTGCCCCGGAATGTAGGCGCCGGAGGTGTTAATCACCCGCTCCAGATTCACAGTTGGCAGAAATGTCTCGATCAGCAGCTTACCGAACTCGCGCTTCATGAACGAGTTTGCGGTAATCTGCCCGATGAAGCCGCGTGGTCGCGCCAGCTGAAAGAATCGCTCGCAGAAGGGTGCAGATAATGAGTATTCGCGAGATGCGGACCGCGGATACATAACGCGATATTTGTCACGAAGGGCTTTGTCCTTGACCGTGATGTACGGCGGATTGCCCACGACCGCGGCGTACTGGCGAAACAAAACCTCCTTGGCCGCGCGTTCGTCTTCGAGCGTGAACACCTCCCCGAGCCAGCCTCGCGACGCCACGCCCTCCTGGTGCCACAGCTCGCCCTGCGGATGCTGCGCGTTGATCCGCAGCGAGTCCGCCACCACCACGTGCAGCGGCAGCGCCGGCGCCTCGGCAAGCTTCTTGTATCCGGCCTTCTCCAGGAACGACAGCGTCAGCCGGAACCGCGCGATCGCGACGGCGTACGGGTTGATATCCGCGCCGTACACGCAATCCAGCGCCTTCACCGCGGAGATCCGCACATCGACGCCCGGCTCGGCGCGCAGCCGGTGCTCGAACAGCCGGTCGAACGCGCCGAGCAGGAAGTGCCCGCTGCCGCACGTCGGATCGATCAGCGTCGTGTCGTCGAGCCCGAACCGCTGGATCGCCGGCTCGAGCGTCCGGTCGAGGATGAACGCCTCGATGAAGTCCGGCGTCTGCAGCAGCGCATACCGCTTGCGCACGTCCTCCGAGATGTCCTGGTAGAGGTCGCCGAGGAACCGCGTCGACGCCTGGCCGAACCGGAACGCCGGCGTCGTCGCGTTCGGCAGGCGGAACAGCGCCAGCAGCTCCTTCGCGGCCGCCGCGGACGGCGATAGCTTCCAGACCGGGCTGTGCCGGGCGTCGAACAGATCCTTCGCGGCCGGGTGGTGCGCGAGCTCGCGAAACACCGTCAGCAGGTAGTCGCGCTCGGTCAACGACGGCGCGAGCTGGAAGAACTGGCGCTGGCTGTCCTCGGCCCCGGGCCCGGCCAGCCGCCCCTGCTTGAGCAGCCCGCGATCCTCCAGCGTCCGCACGAACACGCACGACAGCACCCACGCCGCCGCCACCTGCGTCCCCAGCAGCGCCGTCCAGCCGGCGAAGCTCTCCGCGGTGCGCTGGGCCTTCTTCTCGGCCTCGTAGCGCGCCGCGAGCGCGCTCGTCACCGCCGACGACGCCTTTGGTGCGCTCCAGCAGATCCACCTCGAGCCGCGCCAGCACGCCCTGGCACGCCGACAGAAGGCACGCCGCGTCGAGCGCCGCCCGCGGATCGGGCTGGCCCTCCAGCTCGGACAGCTTGGACCTGGATTTCTTCGCACGTGCCATGAGTTCACCGCCCCGAACAGCTGGGACGCTCACGCTAGCAGGATTTGGCCCGACGCCGTGCCAGGTCGCCCCGTCGAAGCGCACCGAGGCCCGGCGCTGCGAGAGGCGGGGCTCGCGCGGCGCCCGCCCGCGACGTTCGCCGGCTCGACGTGCAGGCCGGCGGCGCGACAGGCTCGCGGAGACCGCTCGGCAGCTGCGCCGCGAGATCCCCCCCGCCAAGGTCCCGCCGGCTGATCGTGGTTCGGAGAGCTTGAGGTCAAGGCTGGGCGATGGTTCGCCCTTCTGGTAAAACTCCCCTCGGTTGCGTCGGGCAGCGCGCGAACCTCGACATGATGCACATCACCCACCAGCAAGAGGAGCTCAGCCGGGCCTTGGACGAGGAGAGACGCTGTGAAGCTTGACATCGCTGACACCAAGGCCCTCTCGGAGATTCCGCCGAATTCGGTGATTGCCTATCTTCGAAGCCACGGCTGGGCGCCGATACGCGTCGAGAACGAGGTTGGATTCTTTCATAAGGAGATCGACGGGGAGAGCGCGGAATGCGATGTTCCCCTTCGTCAAAGCGTCCGTGACTATCCGCGCCGGATTCGAGAGATCCTGGAGAACTTGACCCTGATCGAAGGTCGGAGCCAGTACGACATTTATCAAGACCTGGTGCGCACGAATCAGGACATCGTCAGGATCTCCATCGACGTTCCAGAGTCGGGCCGCGTGGGGCTGGACGAGGCTGGCGTGCTGTTCTGGGCGACGCGTGAGCTGGTCCTCGCGGCGGCTTGCTCGGCTCACGCGCATCGGGCCTACTTCCCTCGTCGCAAGCCACCACGTGCCGTGGAATATGTCCGCCACGTCAATCTTGCCGCCCCGGAAGCCGGAAGCTTTGTCGTGGTTCTCGAGTCCCCGCTCCCTTCGTCGTTCGCGCAGCCACAGGCGTCAGGGATGAGCAGTGAATCACTCGAAGACGAGCCGTTCGAACGCAAGGTATTGCTCACGTTGGCGACCGCCGGGATGATCGTACGGCAGTCGATCGGGATTTCCACGGTACGTGGATCGGTCGACCGCTTCGCCGAGCACGTCGAGGCCGGGGTGAACGCCAACTACTGCGATGCCCTCGCAACGATGCTCGAGGAGGGCCCCGGCCGAGACGTGTCCATCGCATTTCCTGGTCGACGTCTCGCCCGGTCTCCCGTCCAGTACCCTCGCAGCTGAGCTTTTCGAAGAACGATGCGCAGGTCCTCCGCGCTGCCGCGAGGTTCCTGAAGGAGCGCGCGCCCGTCGCTGGTTTTGAATTGGCCGGACAGATCGTGAGGCTGGAGACGTCGGATCTATCCCTGGGCGGAAGTGTCACCATCGCCGGCTTGATCGATGATGCCATCCGTCAGGTTCAATTCCTTGCGGATGCCGATGACTATCAGCGCGCCATCGAGGCGCATCGCCACGAACGCATTGTCAGCGTAGAAGGCGAACTGGTCAAAGAAGGAAGATCCTTCAGGCTCAACAATCCGCGCATGTTTTCTGTGGCCTCGTAGCCATGTGATCGGCGAGGCTCGGCCACGATGGTGCGCGTACGGCCACCGGGGGGGAGACCCGATGGGCCGATGTTCGACTGGCTCGCTGTCGAGCAGCAGCTGATCTCAGCCACATGAACCCTACCCACCAGTTGGCTCGGTCGCGGATTCCTCGTAGAGTAGCCCCTGCAGACGCTGTCGGTGATGCTCGCAGCGTGGTGCACGCGGTCTCGCTCCGCGGCTGGCGTGCTTCCTATGCTTGTTGCCCCATGACCCAGACCACCCAGCGCGCATATCTCGTCGCCGAGCAGGCCACCCTCGAGCGCCTGATCTCGACGTTGCACGAGGACAGCATCCTCGAGCGCATGGGCTTCGAGGCACGGCTGAGCGACGTCACCGCCGAGCTCGCGTCCCTCGATGCCCGCGCCCAGGCGGATCGCCCCGATCGATGACCGACCTGGCCCGACGCGAAGCCGACGTCCTCCTCTACCAGACCGAGGACGGGCAAACGCGCGTGGAGGTCCGCTTCGATGGCGATACGGCCTGGCTGTCGCTCGGGCAGATCGCCGAGCTGTTCCAGCGCGACACTACCTGGGCCCCGAAGAGCTCGAAGCGCTCAACCGCATCGTCACGGCCTACCTCGAGTTCGCCGAGCTGCAGGCGATGAACCGAAAGCCGATGTACATGGCGGACTGGATCGCCAAGCTCGACGACTTCCTCAGGCTCAGCGACCGCGAGGTCCTGCGCCATGCGGGCCGCATCTCGCATGACGACGCCGTGGCGAAGGCGGAGCTGGAGTACGACCGGTTCGCAGCCGCGCGTGCGACGCTCCCGGCCCCAGTCGAGAAGCACTTCGACGAGGCCGTGCGCGACGTCAAGCTGCTCGAGAAGGCCCGGCGGGCTTCGAAGCCCGAGAAAGCACCCGCGAAGCCGCGCAAGAAGCCATGAGCAAGATGTCCTTGATGCAGATCGTCCACGCTGCCGCGGAACGGTTCGACAAACGCCCTGAATACCGAGCAAGCATCGCAGCCCGTGCCGAGCTTCGGTCCGGCCAGGCCGGTGCTCTGCCAGCTCCCCTGGAACCCACAGCAGCTGCAACGACAACCCAGGAGACATGGAGAGAATCCACAGGCGGCAAAGAAGCGAAGCCGTGAGAATTCGACCAGATGAGTCAAGGTCGCCTTGGCAGGTCAGGAAACGTGACGTGCTCGAGGGATTTGGCAGGCGCCTGCCAGATCTCCAGCGCCCCCCGATGTGCCAGCGGGCCACGTCTCGATCACTACCCGGGGGCGAGCTGCAGCTGCGCGCCGATCCACGCCTTCGGGATCCACGTCCACTGCCCAGGTAGCAGGTCCGGGATCAACGTGTCGCCGATCTTCGGCGCGCCGCGCTCGTGGCCTGGCACCAGCAGCAGGCTCGGCCGCGTCGTCCTTCGCCGCCTCGACGAGGCTCCGCAGCAGCTCGACCAGCTGGTAGCGATCGATCAACCCCGGCTGCGTGAGCAGGATCGGCGTCGTCGGCGGCAGCAGCGTCGCCGCGACCGCGGTGGCCGTGCGCCGCGCCAGCTTCATCAGCGGCTCTCGGCGAGGGCTCAGAGAACGGCATCGCCTTGGCCGAAAATCTGCTAAAAACGGCCAGATGATGGCCAGATCGATGACGTTGCCGAAGGGCAGCTGTTTCTTGTTCGGGCCGCGCGGCACCGGCAAGTCGACCTGGATCGAGGCCGAGCTCCCCGATGCACTCCGCGTCGACCTGCTGGACCAGGCGACCTTCCTCGAGCTCACCGGACACGCGGAGCGCCTGGGTGCGATGGCGGATGCCCGGAAGACCAAGGTCATCGTGATCGACGAAGTCCAGAAGCTACCGGCGTTGCTCGACGAAGTCCATCGGTTGATCGAGACGCGGCGGTTTCGCTTCGTGCTCACGGGATCGAGTGCACGCAAGCTCCGTCGGTCCGGAACCAACCTGCTTGCGGGCCGGGCGCGGACGGTCGAGATGCATCCATTCACGGCCACCGATCTGAAGACCCGATGGAACCTCGCGCACGCGATCCGATACGGGATGTTGCCTACCGTCTGGGTCGAGGACGATCCTGCCGAATACCTCAAGGCCTACGTCGGCACATACCTCAAGGAGGAGGTTCAGCAGGAGGCGCTGGTACGAAACCTTGCGAGCTTCACCCGGTTCCTCGAAGCCGCCAGCTTCTCCCAGGGCGCGGTGCTCAACATGCAGACCGTGGCCGCCGATAGCGGGATCAGCCGGAAGACCGTGCAGAACCACTTCGACCTGCTCGAGGATCTGCTGCTCGCGGTGCGCGTCCCGGTCTTCCAGCGCCGCGCCAAGCGCAAGGTCACGTCGCACCCGAAGTTCTACTTCTTCGATGCGGGCGTGTTCCGCGCGATCCGCCCGCGTGGTGCGCTCGACTCGGCCGAGGAGATCGACGGCGCAGCGATCGAGACGCTGCTCGTCCAGTCGTTGCGCGCGGAGAACGCGAACGCCAACCTCGGCTACGAGATGTCGTACTGGCGTACGGTCGCGAACGAAGAGGTGGATGTCGTGATGTACGGTGAGCGAGGGCTTCACGCGTTCGAGGTCACGCGCTCGGCCATGTTCCGCGAGACCGATCTCCACGGACTCCGCCTGTTCTGCGCCGACTATCCGGAGGCCCGCGGGTACCTCCTGTACGGGGGGACTCGTCGCTACCAGTACGATCGCATTCAGGTGATGCCGTTCGCACAGGCGATCACGAGCCTCGGCACACTCCTCGCTCACGGCTGATGGAGGGCCCTGGCAGTCGCGTGTCATGCGCCGTTGGCGGCTCGGTTGGCGGCCATGGCGATCAGCCTCTCTTGGAACGTCAGCTCGGAGAACACGCAGCGGATCCACGTAAGAGCTCGCCGCGGTAGGTCAGGTAGTGTGTGCGCGCGGCGAGCTCGTGACCATCGGTGAGATCGCCGTTCGATGGCTACTTTGGCCCGAGCTGCAATTGCGCGCCGATCCACGCCTTCGGGATCCAGGTCCACTGCCCCGGTAGCAGGTCCGGGATCAACGTGTCGCCGATCTTCGGCACGCCGCGCTCGTGGCCCGGCACGAGCAGCAGGATCGGCTCGGCCGCGTCGTCCTTCGCCGCCTCGACGACGCTCCGCAACAGATCGACCAGCTGGTAGCGATCGATGAGCCCCGGTTGCGTGAGCA
>Ga0137459_1000541_pt1 | contig 13327 bp, 36 predicted proteins | sample EasRivERMGT700_2_FD_104908 | JGI IMG/M metagenome (GOLD analysis project Ga0137459, IMG submission 104908) | Soil microbial communities from meander-bound floodplain in the East River, Colorado, USA - East River MetaG ERMGT700_2 | ecosystem: Environmental > Terrestrial > Soil > Floodplain ...
CAGCCTCTTGACCACACCCATATTTACATAATTCCATTTTATACCTCCAGAAAATACCCTTCTGAAAGTATAAATTAGTAGAAAATGGTTACTTTATTTATCTTTTATAGATTAAGTTACCAATCATTACAAGCCGCTTCTTGTACCATCATTTTTAACTTTAATTCATCAAACCCTATGTTATCATAATCTGGTCCTACAAAACGCCATTCTCCAATTTTTGCATCACGTTTAGCTAAAGTATGTTTGTTAGAACACATAAATAACTCTACCTTCTTCATATACATTTCTGTATCTATTACAAATCTGCAATCTGCAACTTCTTGAAATTTTAAGCTTGGTGGATAAACTCTATTTATATCAACTCCTGCAATAGCATTAATATATTGATCTCTAATTGATAATTCATCTTTGGTTTTCTGAGCTATTACCGGACTCAAGAGGGGAATCCTATAAACATATTGCTTATATTTACAGAACTCCCCTCTTAATTTATAAAAAACTATCATGCCATCCATCTTTCCTTACGATCATTTTCAGCTATTCTGTTAGTCTCACAGTTTCTTACAAAAACAAACTCCATTGTATCAAGAACTAAACAACAAAGATTTCCATACCCAATACTTTCAAAACAACATCCATTGTCAATAACCAAATGCTTAAAACCTTGATCTTTATTCTGAATAATATCTTTTCTAGTAGTAGGAGTATGACCAGTAATTAAATATCTACCGTTAAGTTTCTTTTCGTCATACTTGGTTCCTCTAGTCCATAGCATATTATAATGTTCAGTATCTCTTATAGGATCTTTGGTATAAAAATCTAAACCTGCATGCACAAAAACAAAATTATCTTTTTCATATATATGCCTTGTTTCAGCAATAAATCTCTTGTGCTCTTCTGGAATAAGTTTCATATATTCTCTATCATAGCAGATATATCCATAAGGATCTCTGTGAGAACCAGTCCAACCGTATTCATAAAGAGTTTTATCTCCACCATTATTGGGGTACACCCAACAGTCAAAGATTCCCTTCTCCTTCCAAGCAGTTAGAAAGAAATCTTCATGATTTCCGCGCAACACAGTAAGATTATAGCCATCACCTTTCAATTGTAAAAGATCAGTAATCATGCCTCTAGTATCAGGACCACGATCAATAACATCACCAACTATAATAAGCTGATCCTTGGTTGTAAAATCAATTTCCGTAAGAAGCCTATTAAAAGTCTTCCTACAACCATGAATATCGCTTACTGCAAAAGTTGTCATGCTTTCTCCTTAAACATGCCTATAATTGTTTTTAATGCTTCCGCATTTCCTCTTGCATCATCAACTGGATTATGAGTATGCTTAGTAACCCTATATTTCCTTTTCCAATCATTTGACACTCTACAATCTTTCATTAAGCCACAATAAAGATCATTGATTCTACGTCCAGAATAACCAAATGGATTAGATCCAAAATATTTAATAAAATAGTAATTTATCCACTGCCAATCAAAAGCCAAATTGTCAGACCAAAAAATGGGTCTAGACTTAAAACCCCAATTGTTATTTAACCAAGAAGCAAAACTATACATAACATCAGATGGACAATCAAAACTTAAATGCTGTTCTCTCGTAAAACCAGAAATTGCTAAAGCTTGCTCGTTCCATAATTCTGTTACTGGCATTATCTCTCCATAAAAACTTTCACCAGTTCCAACATTTACGGCACCGAAACATACCATAGAATACAACCCCGGACAAGGGCCATCAGATTCTACGTCTACTACAAAATAATTATTAAATTCCATGCTCTACCTCTATTAATATCTAATAAACACTTCATTACTTATTTTATAAAACATGATTGAAAATTGATCAGAATAATGTTCTTGTGTAATCTTTACAATCTTTTCTACTTCTTCTTCATCTGTTGCTAAAAACCTTACAGGAATCATTGGTTCTACAAAAAGCATTCCCTTGGGAGAAATCCATTGTCCTTTAGAGGTTGACATTATCGTTAAACCTCTGCTTATTTCTCTAACCTTGGAATCCCATTCTCTATGCTTATTTATATCTATCTCTTTTCCAGTAGAATCTATTGCGGGAACCAAAACCTCCCACAAACTACCTTCTACCAACCCATACTTTTTCATACCTACTCCTTTTTTATGTGTCCTCTGTAGGAATCGAACCTACAACTACAGTTTAGGAAACTATCGTGATATCCATTTCACTAAAAGGACTTTAATCTTTATAAATCTCCTGATCTTTTAATGTCTTCATTAAAACACTTTCTTCAGATTCATAATCAAAAAATAGAAAAGTAATTATATTCCCATCTCTTTGTGAAGAGCCAAACCAACTATGTTTAGCTGCAGCATTAAAAATATCTACTTCAGGCTTATTCTTCAAAAACCTTCCGCAATAAGAGCATCTAGGCTGTTGGCGAAGAAACCCATGAATAAGACAATCTTCATCAGGATCTACGGCATTACTCATACAACTACAATATCTAATTTGTCTACAAATATGCTCTTTCATGTTTATGCTCCTTACTTTAATGTGCTCCCGAGAGGAATCGAACCTCCATCTTTCTGTTTAAGAGACAGATGTAATAAGCCGTTATACTACGGAAGCATTGGGTCTGGAGGGAATCGAACCCCCACTTCATCGCTTAAAAGGCGAGTATGCTATGCCGTTAAACATCACAGACCCATTTTGGAGATGTGGGTAGAGTAGGATTCGAACCTACAAGCCGAAGCGGGAGTTTTACAGACTCTTAGTGTCACCAGTCACTGCTCCTACCCATATGGAAAAGAACATGTGATCCTGAAGGGATTTGAACCCTTGTTATCAGGTTGAGAACCTAATATCCTAAGCCACGCTAGATGACAGGATCAAGCTTGTGCGTAATTTATACAGAAACCGCACCCCCTGTTTCTCATGGGAACCCTCTGTGACGAGCAGAGGTTAGGTTGTCATCCTGTTCCACTATATGCGTAACCGATGGGATTCGAACCCACATTTACAAGATTGAAAGTCTTGTTTCCTAAGCCATTAGAAGACGGTTACATAAAAACCTGCTGCCAGATCGTGCTCTCACTGGAGGAGTTCCGCTTACCTCACTTGAGATATGGAATGGTGTTAACTTGCCATCCACTAGCCCTATATCAGCAGGAAAACTTGCCAGTTTTAATCTCTAGATCTGGTAACTAGTCTTGCGGTACTTCAACCCTAAAAAAAACAACTTTGATTAACATAATGGAGTCGCTTCTATTCAGGTTTTGGACTCCCGCCATTTGGCCCAAGACAGATGCCTCTGCTGCAGCTTATGTACACTAGCTGCCATATCCTCCACCAGTTGCGCGACCGGCTTCAACGGATATGCCTGAACTTGCCGTAATAGTATCTAATGGGTTTTACCGGGATGAAGGTTCCACCCCACCGGACCTATTTTGATCCAGAGGATAACCCTAAACCTGAGAGTTTTTCTAGGAGCCACTCACAACCTTTACTGCGACTGACTAACTACAGTATAGCAAATCAACTATCTATTGTCAAGCCCTTTTCCATTATGTATCCAACTCCACGTTCCAATACATGTAATCAAGCCAACTTTCAGGAACTTCACTATACTTACGGTGAAGAGTGAATACAAAGAAATCAGGCTTCTTAGGCATCTTACGCAAAGTCATTCCAGCCTGTTTTGGAGTCTTACAGTCCTTCTTGCTGTTGCACTTGATACAAGAAGTTACCAAATTCTCCCATTCAGATTTTCCACCCTGACCTCTAGGAATAACATGGTCAATATTAAGCTTTGCAGGGGCATGCTTGTCACTACAATACTGACAAGTATACTTATCCCTAAGCATAATATTCTTACGAGTAAGCTTAACCACACTACGTTTTCCAGTAAGGCTCTTTACATAGTTTACCATTCTAACAATAGAAGGAACTCTAATTGCTATGGATATAGAATGCCAAGTGGTAGCTGATTCCTCAACAACCATTACTTTACCAAGGAAAAGTAGACGAATAGCCCTTTCAGCACCAATTACACTGATTGGTTCATAAGAACTATTGAGTAAGAGAACTCTTTCCATCTATACCTCCCTTTTGCAATGGATACAAAAATATTTCATTCCCATGCTCTTTCTTTATGCTTTCCTCTACTATACCATGAACTTCTATCAAATGTCTACAAATATTTTCTTCTGAAAATTTACCAAGCTTTTCACACTTCATACAACGCCAATTATCTGAATCAGTGTTATGCAAAGCTTGATATGCTGCCATTTCAATTAACATTATACTACGGATTTACTCTTACATTATCCGGTGCTTTCAACTGCTTAGGTGGTACAATTACTGGAAAATCTGTTGCCACTCCCGGAAACGTTCTAGCATTAATTTCTGTTAGATTTGAAAATCCATCTCCATCTGAATCCAGTGGTTCAATGGTTAAAAAATTTCTAGCATTGTTTCTAAAAGCATTTCCATAACTAGTAAACTGACCTGTGTTACCATTTGTATGACACAGATTACAGGTATTCAGCTTTGTTGCGGAAGTATTATATCTAGTATTAAACTGTGACAAATATGTAGATCTGGCACTAGCTAACACAGGCATTAACAACAAACCAATAAGCACAACAATGAAATTTAGTTTCCTCATGAACTACCTCCCCTTTTGATGGGTGACTGACGGGTATCGAACCCGCTAATAGTAGGGTCACAACCTACCGTGTTATCCTATTCACCACAGCCACCATGCTCAGGGGGTAGGTTCCTAGAGTACCATAACTTTTGTAAAGTTATTTCTCCTAGGGTTGCCTACCCACCTAACTTGTACATTAGCCTGTACTGGAATCGGACCAGTGACTCTAGTTTGTAGGACTAGAAGTATACCATTTACCTAACAGGCTGTAAAAGAACTATGTCAGCGTAGCAGGATTTGAACCTGCGTTTCCCATTTGGGCCTCTCGCTTCCAAGGCGAGTGCTCTAAAGCCAGACTGAGCTATACGCTGTTATGTGGGATCAGGCTTTCTGCTATTGTCAGGATCGAACCCTATCGTTGCTTCTACCATCACCCATGTCCGGGTAGCTGGATTCGAACCAGCGACCCCTGCGCCCCAAACGCAGTGCGCTAAACCAGACTGAGCTACACCCGGATGTGCGTTAGTTTTTTCTGCACCGTTCTTTTGTAAAGATACGGAGGTGTGAAGAACTAACAAACTTCATGCCATGCTGAGGGGATTCGAACCCCCACCTTTCACCGTGACAGGGTGACGCTCTAAGCCATTAAGCTACAGCACGAAACAGTTATGTATGTTGTAAACTAATAAATTAGTGAAAAACCTCATCTTTTTCTTAAATAGTTGGATATCTTGTCTTGAGCCTCATAAAGCATACATTCAAACCTAGTATCAATCTCTTCTAAGCCCTTAAAAGAATCTTCAATAGGATGCTTCAAGCTAGTAGTCAAAAGTCCTTTATTGGTCATTTCTCTTATAATTTCCAATCTTCCTTCGTTATTCATTATATTCCACTTATCAGAAGCAGATTCCCTTTTAGAAACAACTACTTCTGACTCTTCAATCTCTGCAGCTTTATCCAATTCTGCCAGCATATTCTGTGTTTTTTCTGCTGCCCTCTTTTGAGAATCCAAAGGCATTTTAGCCCTAAGGTCACTAAACTTCTTATTTTTCGAACCTTTGGGCCTACCCATCTATTTTCTCCCCGTTATCATTAATCCATAGTACCACTATTTTTTCATATTGTCAAGAGATTTTTCAGCCCAAGGATAAACATCTCCATTTTCCATACATTTTTCATCTTCATAAGGAACTGCAACTCTTCGATAAAACTCCTGTTTTGCACACTCTAGAACACCAATAACCTCATTAACATACTGATAAGATAATCCTTTAAGATCCAAATAATCACCACAAAGCACGGTTATTGCAAAATTAAGTTCACCAGCACTTTGTATACTACTCAATCTAATTATTTCAAAAATCTTTCCTTTATTAACGTGAATGTCTTCTCTCCGCTCAGGCTTAATATAAGGCATTATAGAGTCCTCCATATATCTATAGCATGATTGTAGAGCCATTCTGCAGCTTCTAGATGATCTTTTACCATAACATGACAATGCTCTTTGGCCCAAATAGAAGGAAATTCCTTATCACAGAAAGCAATAACAAATTTTCCAGTATCCCACGCCTTAATCTGTTCCATTGGAGTACCCCAAGCATTCTCGTTTGCATTAACTATAAGAACATTGGCTTTTGCAATTTCCATCTTGTCAATCTTCACAACCCAAGAAGAATTCTCAGCTAAAAACTTCTTATCATCAAACCATCTATTACAAGGATCTAATACATTAAAATCAACTATACCTTCTGTTAAATAATATGGAGAAAAAGCACAGTTAGGGTTCCCCATCTTTGCTACTCTCATTACATCAACCCTATTCGATATTTCCTTATCTTTTCTCACTCTTAAATATTCTTTTATTTCATTTCTCCAGCCGGTTGATTCTTCTTTTGTACCACTCATTGGACCACTTAAATATACAATTATTTCACACATGCTTTTTTCTCCTGTTTTTTAACAAAAAATTATCAAACCAAAGCAAAAACCTACTCCAAAGGGTTAGTTTCCCTATAAGAATAGGATCTCTTTTTTCTCCAGCATAATTGTCAAAATCTACATGAACATCAACAAAATCAGAGTCTTTTAACTCTCTTACTGTTCCCGTTAGACAATGCCCCTTTTTGTCTACCATGCTTTTTCTCCTTCTTCTTTTTTTCCTCTTTCAAAATATAATCCCACAATATACCTATAATTATAGCATCAAAAGAAAGTCCTGTCAAGAGGCACAATTTATCAAGCTCCTCTTTAATGCTTTCAGCAAGCTCTAAATTAATTTTTTTAATTATCAATCTCTGTTTCTCCATTCTGCTTTTATAGAAATCAAAACATCATCAAGAAACTTTTGTATCCAAATAGGCCCGAGAATAACCTTCATTCTAAAAGTAAACTCTTGTATTGCCAACAATTCATTGTTGGTATACTTACTTATATTTATTCCTATTTTTCTTTCTTGTTCTCTAGATTCTTGAAATGCCAATGACTGATTTTTACTCCATCTTTTAATAAGCATCTTCTTCAGTCTCCTTTTCATTCATTCCCTTTGAAGCATTAAACCAGTATTCTACACTATCTCTTTCAAGATCATTAAGAAATTCCTCAAAGTTATCAGGATGTTGGTCAATTGAATCAAAAGAACCCTTAATGCCTTGAGTTTTTCTCACAATACAGTAAACAGGGATAATAGAAAGAAAAACCAGTCCAGCTATCATTATAACATAAAAATTGTACATCTATCCTCCTAGTGATTAGTTCCTTTTATATCCATATCCTTAAGCTTATACCCTGCTCCTACGACATTCCCATACCATGCGCTATTTGGTTTCCCTAAATTATAAATGTCCTTTTTTGTCATAGCAACTTTTTTTTCAGAATCTAGCCAAAAAATAGTATCAGTTCTAATTTCCTGCCCATTTACTTCTCCAACAATAATAGGAATGGAAAACCTATCAGCCTCAAGCTGATGTACTGACCAATTTTCAATAACATAAGGATTTCTCTTATTCTCCACTACTTTTTCCTCCCGTACTAACTTATTCATTCTCATCTTCCCAAGGATATTTAATCCAATAATGAAATTCCACATTCATTGGGCTTATTAGAAGAGGGTTAACTTGTGCCGCAGAAACAAAACCATTAGACTTGAAATATGGAGTTGCATACATTATATTAGTGAAAATACTGCTCATTTTACCCATATAACAGTGTTCTAATATGTATGAGTGTACTGCAGCAATAGTGGAACCAGAATCGTAAATATCATCAACTATCAAAATCTTTGAATTTCCAGCTATAATCTTGTTTTTAATGGTTTCTGTATCGAAATAGGTAATATCAATTTTGCAATCTAAGCAAGATTCCTTCTCACATTGACACATCCTTCTCTTGGCTCCAACAGTATTAATCTTATCATTCTTCAGAAACCTTCCTAAAAGTCCTGCAACATATAGGCCACCATTAGCCACAACGATCATGGTTGCATCTTCCATATCATTATTTTTAACAAGTCTTGAGAGAAAAGCACAATCTTGATAAAATTGATCCCAAGTTATATCTAAAACTTTTTTGGTCGGCTGCATTTAGCACTTCCCATATTTCTTGCATGTTTCTTCAAAAACAGGTATATCTTTGAACTGGAGAAATTCAAAGTGAGTTCTGTGATCTGATGACAAGTGAGGGCAATATCTCATTTCAGTAATTTTAGTATGTATTTCTCTAAATTTAGGAGTAAGCTTCAAAGAAGTAATTGCTCTTGCAATATTTGTAAAAAATAAATGTGATTGCAATAAATATTTTTTAGCCCAAAGATTAATATCAAGCTTGAGATGATCTAACCAAGAAATAGGAACTACAACATTATCTAAAACATTTCTACTCCCATGAATCATAAAATTTCTAAGAGTAAAAGCTAAAAGTCGGGGCATCCCATAATCCTCCAACACATGAGCATCTAGCTTCCAACCACTCAAATGATGTTTGGATATTTGACAAGTTTCAGTTAAATTAACCATCATCTTTTCAAAAACAACTCTTTCAATATTCTTTTCAAAATCTAGAATCCCCGTATCTTCTGGATGAAGGTATCTATCTCTTTTTCTTTTCATTATCTATCCTTTCAATGAGTCAATATCAGTTTCTGCTGCCATTCTTTCAATCACTGAAATGAGATAAGCTTGGTTAGTGGCTCTGGCTCTTGCTATACAAACTTCTTTTTTAACATTACAAATTACCCATTCAATCTGTATGTCTTCTCGTTCTCCAAACCTATCATACCAAGGCTTCCGCGCTTTTTCTGTAGTATTAGTAGCATCAACCACTACAACCTTATGACCAGCAATAAATAGACTATCCACCATAGCATAAGCAACAGCCCATACAAAAGGTTCTGCTTCTTTTATAAAAGCCTGACCATGAAGAGCAATTCTGATGGAATCAGGATTTACTATAACGGCATTACAATTTTTTACCATTTGTTGAGCATAAGTTGTTTTTCCAGATCTTGGAAGTCCAGAAAGCAGAACGAGCCTTTTGTCGGCACTAAAACAAAACTTTGGGATCATAAAATAATATTCTGGATGTTCCTTCATTTCTTTTTCCTTTTTGGCTTAAAGTTTTTTTGCAAAAATGTATTAAGTTCGTTGTAATATTCGTTTTCATAGCAAGTAGTGTTTCTTTCTGCTCTTTCAATAAGTTCCTTCATGACAACTTCTTCTGGCTCCCATTGTCCCTCAAGACCATAACAAGAACAATGACTTCCATTAACTTCATAGTATTTATGTCCCTTCTTAAAAAGAACAAAAGCTTGTCCTGACCAGCCCCCTGTCTTATAACAAGCGAAAAGAATTCTTACATTTTTTAATGGATCAGAACCAGATAAACACTTGTCTATAGAAAAATCCCCATATACCTCTTCCTCACAGGACCAATTTTCTATAAAAACAGGTTTAATTTTCTTCATTACTTTTTCCTCTTGTCTCTTTTAAGCTGTTTCAGTTTTTCATCAATAAAAAGAATAGCTTCAATGTCTTGTGGAAAGAACTCTGCTGTTATAATCTCTCCTTCCTTAAAAGTAACAGTAAGAACATGTTCCTCTTTTGCCCACCTAACAACGTCTTTCCAAGCTTTTTCTTTATCTCTCACTGTAAATTTCATCTCACACTCTCCATATACAAAAATATTTTTCAAGCATGTTCATCATATCTCTTTCTTTGTTTTTCTTAAACTGTTCATTAATCTTTACTGGACAAGCATAGTGTACTTTATTAATTTCCTCTAGGGAGGATAAACTAAACTCTTGTTTACAGGTTGTACAAACAGCTTTATGATCCATTTCATTTATTAGTATATCATGACTAAACTCACTTTTAAGAAATGCTCTTCCAGCAAAGCGCAAATTCGTCATTCCCTTAAATCCATCTGAAAACACCATATTCACCTCTAATCAAAAAACTTATTTTGACAAACCTGACACATACCAGAAATAGTATATTCCTTTTCAGAAAGCTTATCATCAAATTCAACAGCAGGACCACCACAAATAGCACAAACATCACCCTTTATGCTTTCGGTTCTCTCTCTACCGAATGCCCCTCTAGTAAAGGAGTTGATGAAGTCCTCTATCTCTTTACTTTTTTCTGATGGTTCTGCCATGATTACCCCCTTGTCTATAATAGAAAAACAGTTTCTCCGTCTTTTTCGTCAAGCTCAAAAACTTCATGAAAATAATGTTCATGATCGAAAGCATCTGTAAAACGTTTTACTACCTTCTTCATTTTCCACTTACTAATTTTATATGGTTGTAAGGCAACCTTGTTATGCCCCATCTCAAAATTATCTGTAGTTACAATAACTTCCGCTTCTGGATCATGTTTAAGAATTTTTATTAACTCTTTGGCTTTCATGTTTTTCCCCTAATCTTTCTTAAAAAAAGTAGACACTTTCCAAAACACCATTCCACTAGGAATTCCAAGAAGACCAGCCATCCACCAAGTAGATTGTGGATCTGCTAAACAACTGCCTACAATAATAGCATAAATATATAACCCCATAAGCCAGAGTTTAGCCTTTTCGCTTGTTTTCATTTTTTCTCCTCACGATTTCTTTTTCTATTCTCTTCCAAGATAAGGTTGTATCCATCCATGTAGCCTTGTTCCCAAAGAGTAGGTCTATCTAAAAGCATATACTTCTTATAAGTGTTGCTTGCTTCTTCACAATGAGCATCTTCCTCTTTCTTAACAGAGTGAAGCAATAAAGAGGCTCCCCTTTTCCCCGCCGCAAAACCTTCTGCATATGTTTCTATTGTGCTCATGTATGCCTCCCTATTGATTTCTCAAAAACAAAGCTATTAAAACAATAAATCCCACAAAAGCAAATTCAAAATATAGGTTAAACAAAAACAGCTTATCAATACCTTCCATTGTATCATTAGCCAATATTTCTCTTATTCCATACCAGTGAACCAGATTATCATAGGTCATGGGCATCTTTCAATTGACTTGTACACTTTACCACAAGCTTTACAAGCCATTATAAAAATATGAGTTTTTTGAAAAAACCAAACCGGAATAGATCCTCCCTTACCATCCATAGACTTAATGGCATCATAAGGAGCTTCAATCATATGATCTGCTAATTTATTCCAATCATGATTACAAAAAAATCCCATATTAGTTTTCCTCTCCCCATTTAATATAACCATACATAGATATAAACGTATAAACAATAAAAAGCATTGCTTGAGCATTTAATCCTACAGTATAATCAATAAAAATCCAAATCATGTTGGATATGATCCAAACTATAAATCCCTCTCTTTTCTTTTTAATAACTAAAAAGTTACCATAAATACTGAAAAGAGTATTAATCCATGAAACTATTGTAATTATTTCTATGTTACTCATGTTTCTCCTCTATAGAACGTAACGCTGAAGTGGCATATAGAATAAATCCTATTGCTGCCCAAAGGGATAAAAACAAAAGTCCACCAAGAATATATATCATATAAATATATGGGAAATGTACTGCAGCAATGATTAAAACCGAAACTAGCACTGTAAGAATAAAAGAGAACAATGCTATTGTTGATGCAGTTATAATCTTCATTCTATTACCTCACTAATATGAACCAAATGACCCAAACCATTTACCTTTCCATAAAGAACATTATCATCCGTAGGTAACATTGCAAATGCCGATCTTACTGCATACTTCAAACAAGCGGGATTTCCATCACAGAACATCCATGATTTTCCTGCTACGTTGACCCACAAATCTTCAACAATATATCTCTTTCCATTAAGATTATCGGGATCTTGGGAGCATTTCAGAGTTACTGTTTTTCCAGCTAAACGATGCTTCTCCATAGTACTTCTCCTCTTGCTCTTAGGATAACTTCATAATATCATTAAGCTTGCTTTTTGTCAATCTAAAAAACTATTACCTCATCAAACCCAAAAACTATTCTTTTGCAAGCACCTTCTTTGTTGTAAATATAAAAACGAGGGTAGTGTTTTTCAAAAACCATATCATCATCGGTACAAGAATAACATTGCACTACATAACGATCTTGATCATCACAACGCCAACCTCCACCAAAACCAGTATATCTCCACTTTCCACCAAGACTCTCTTCTAAGAGCTTGGTCTTTGGCTTGCCACGCCGCTTCTTAAAATTCAATGGATTTTTAACGTTTTCTTCAGTCACGATGAAAAAAACTCTCTATAATTATTAATAAAAGTATTCTGATAATTGTACTTATAACTGCAAAAAGAACCAGACTCGCAATAAAAATTCCTGTATAAAGAAGTGTAAAAAACAAAATCTTTGGAGCAATAATTACCAATAGAACAAACACAACAACAATAAGGATTATAGAAGAAAGTAACTGACTATTCATTATTAGACTTCTTTCCTAGAATGCCGATTTGTGTATCAAAACCAACAAAACCTTTGTTTTTGCCGCAAACTCTACAAACCCTTCTCTTTTCAACAAGTTGTAATATTGGACCCCATTTCTGTCCTGACATTGCTTCCCACATTTTTATAAGCTGTAATGCTTCTAGCGAATGCACTCCAGAAATTACATTTTCTTGCAATACATAATCATGACCTTTGAAGAAGCACTTAAAAGATGAGAACATCAGGTTTTTCCTCTTTTTCATCAGTGATAAATCTATGAGCATACTGCCACTTAGCACCCTTCCAAGCCTTCTTCTGCTCTTCGTTCAATGGAGTAGGCTCATAACAACCCACATGACCATCTTCGATATGGTTATGTTCAAACTCGTTCGTTTTATAGTTAAGCTTAAACCATACTGTTATTGGTTTCATTTAATAAATTATCCTTACTCTATTTGTTGGTTTTACACGTTGAGTTAAAGAATCAATTTCCTGCATATAAATTCTTTCTGTCTTAATCTTACCGTCACTGGTCTTGTTGATATCCCTCATGCACTCAGGGCATCCCGTAAAGGCAAGAGTGCCGTATTTCCCATGAACCGTACACCTTCCCCATCCATAATAAATATAATCTCTAGGATTCATTCAACCCTCCCTTTGGGTAAATTAAAACCAATGATTATCATCCCCTGCTATAATAATTCTAACCACGCAAAACAAAAAAACAAACGCAACACATCCAAGAAGAAAAGTTAAAAAATAACCAGCAATTTCTTCAACAACC
>Ga0137459_1000542_pt1 | contig 13307 bp, 6 predicted proteins | sample EasRivERMGT700_2_FD_104908 | JGI IMG/M metagenome (GOLD analysis project Ga0137459, IMG submission 104908) | Soil microbial communities from meander-bound floodplain in the East River, Colorado, USA - East River MetaG ERMGT700_2 | ecosystem: Environmental > Terrestrial > Soil > Floodplain ...
GCTTCGCCGGCAGCGTGCCACGCCCGCCCGGCACGTGCGTCCGCGGTGACGTGGATCGGGACCTCGGGGGCGCCGCGGACGCACGTGCCGGGCGGGCGTGGCACGCTGCCGGCGAAGCAGCCGATCAGCGCTTGCTTGTCGACGAGCTCGGCGGTGCCGCCCGCGATCTTCCACTCGCCGCGCGGATCGGCGCCGACCCGCAGGACCTCACCGTCTGCGGCGAGCGCGGTGATCGGCGCGTACCCCAGCGTGCGGTGCGCGAACCGGATGGGCTTGCCTGCCGGCAGGTCACCTGGGTGGGTGCGAGGAGGCACGGCTGCAGACGTGCCCGGAGGGGTGTCTGGAGACGTACTCGGAGACGTGCTCGGAGCCATGCCTGGAGACGTACTCGGAGACGTGCTCGGAGCCATGCCTGGAGCCATGCCTGGAGACGTACTCGGAGACGTGCTCGGAGCCATGCCTGGAGACGTACTCGGAGACGTGCTCGGAGCCATGCCTGGAGACGTACTCGGAGACGTGCCTGGAGACGTGATCGACCACAGACCTTCGGCCGTGCCGATCCACAGCGTGTCACCGACCGCCGCGAGCGCGCGGACCGGGGTCACCGGCAGGCCCGCGATCGCGGTGAACGTCGTGCCGTCCCACGTCCACACGCCGCCGTCGCGAAACCCGACGGCGAGCTGGTCGTGCCAGCCCGCGATCGCGGTGGGGTGCGGCGCGGGCAGTGAATCGCACGGGGTCGCCGTGTGGTCACCGAGCACGACCGCGTTCGGGGTGAGCGTGGCGCGGGCGTCGCCGGCCATCGCGGTCGCGACCACAGGCGAGCTCGCGATCACGCAGTGCGCCACCGCGAGCAGCGCGATCATCGGCCCGCTCCACGGCGCTCGGTGCCCGGCATCGCGGTCACTTGCTCGGCCCGAGGTCGAGCTGCTTGGTGGCGGTCGCCGCGTTGCCGGCGTAGTCGGTGGTGACCAGCGACAGCGTGCGCCTGCCGGTCAGCGCGATGGTGACGTCGGCGGTCCAGACGTCACCCGCCTGGACGAGCTCGAGATCACGGCCGTCGATCCGCACGACCGCGCGCCGGAGGTCGACCTTGTCGTCGCGGATCGAGTCGCCCTTGCGGGCGTCGAACACCGCGTCGATCGGCGTCGCGCGCAGGTGGAGGACGCCGTGATCGTAGGTCGCATCCAGCGTGAACTTCGGCGCCTGGTCATCGACCCGGTAGACGAGCGTGGTGCGCAGCGCGACGGTGCCCTGGCTGTTGGTGTAGACGCGGACGCGGTACATCCCGGCGCGCGCGCTGCGCGGGACCAGGAAGCGGCCGAGCCAGAGGCCCTCGCGCGGCTGCCACTCGCAGGGCACCAGCTCGCCCCACGGCAGCACGGCGTAGACCGCCTGCATCGAGCGCGACGCGCGAACGCGGATCTCCGGGTCGCCGGGGCGGATTCGATCGGGGCTCAGCGAGTCGTCGGAAGCGTCCGCGGTCGGGGCGTCGGCGACGAAGCTCGTGAACCGGGTCGCGAGCCGGTAGTCGGTGCCGAGCTGGCGGATCTCGCCGGCCAGCGCTGGTTCACCGGCGCGGAACCGGCGCTCGAGGTCGGCGATCCGGAGCCGGGCCCACTCGACGCCGAGCCCGCCGTCACCGCCGGGGGCGGCGGGATCGGCCGCCGCAGGCACCGCGATCGTCTGGCTCAGCGCGATCGGGTGACCGCGCAGCTGGCCGGTGACGTGCAGCGTGACCGGCTTGTCGGCGCGCGCGGCGATCCGGACGTCCTCGCCCATCGCGAGCGTCGCGGGGATGGCGCCCTGCACCTCGCCGATCGCGCCGTCGACGGTGATCTTGAGATCCTCGATCGACGGCGCCGCGGCGAGGCGGGTCAGCTGCTTGACCACCGCGTCGCCGGCGCGGCCGTCGGGCACGTAGTGGAGCTGGGCGCCGGGGAACAGGTGCTCGAGCGCCGGCTGGCGGCTCGGATAGTTGAAGTGGGCGATCACGACGCGCGCCCTGGCGACGTCCGCGGCTTTGGCGGCCGGCAGATCGTCGTCGACGCCTTCCCCGGCGGTCGGCTGGCCATCGGTCATCAGCACGACGACGCCGTTCGGCGCGCCGGCGAGCATCGCGGCCGCGGCGTCGAGCGCCGCCGACAGGTTCGAGGCGCCGCTCGCGACGCTGGCCAGAAGCTCGGTCCGGATCTTGTCGCGCTGCGCGATCGTCGCCGGGGCCGGCGTGATGCTCTGGATCTCGGAGGCGAACGTCACCAGGCCGACCGCGTCACGCGGATCGAGCGTGTCGAGCACGCCGGCGGCGAGCTGGCGGGCGTGCGCGACCGGCTCGCCGGCCATCGACAGCGAGCGATCGAGCACGAGCACCACGCGCATCGGCGTGCGGGTTGCGGCGTCGGGATCGCGCTCGAAGCCGAACCGGGCCGAGACATAGGCGGGCTCGGTGGCGCTGCGCCGCGCCGCGCGGCCGGCGAGGTCGAAGTCGGCGGTCGGCTCGGTCCAGCGGACGACGACGTCGCGCTCGAGCGGGCGGCGGCTGCGCGCGAGCAGCACGGTCGCGTGGCTCGCCGAGCCGCGCACGACGCGCGAATCGTCGTGGTTGAGCTCGCGTGCCAGCGTGATCTCGCGCTCGCCGGTGAGCTCGACCGCGAGGTCGAGGTGGGTCGGGATCTGGTCGGTGTAGTGCCTGGCGGGCAACGACCACGTGCGCTCGCCGCCGAGCGAGTGGATGGTCTGCGTGTACACCAGCTCGACGCGGCGCTGGCCCTTGCCGGGGAGCGCCGCGAGCGACAGCTCGAACTTGCGGCCGTCGGTCTCGGCGAGCGAGGCGGTCTTGCCGGCCGCGGCGGCCTTCTCGAACCGCTCGCGCGCCTGCTCCTTGCCGGTCAGCGAGGCGGCGACCCGCTTGCCGTCGCGCCAGTCCGCGAAGTCGGTGACGGTCGCGTCGTCGGGCAGCGGGAACGAGAACATCGCCTCGAGCGGCGCCGGCTGGTCGTTGACCATCACCTCGTCGATCGTGGTGCGCGCCACGCCGCCTTCGATCGCGACGTGCACGCTGGCGTAGGCGATCCGCAAGGTCGCCGCCGAGCCCGACGGTGGCGCCGCCGGCGGCTCGACCGCGATGAACGACGCCGTCGCCGCGATCGTCTGGGGCTGCGCCGGTGCGGGCGCAGCGGCGGGGGCCGGCTCGGGCGCGGGCGTCGCCGGGTCGGACGAGCCGCCACAGGCGAAAAGCGACAGGCTCACGACTGCCACGGACAGAGATGAGGATAGAGATGAGGACTTCACGACGCTCCTCCCACCGGCACGAGGACGAACCGGACGCCGGGCGCGGCCGGCTTGATCGTCGCGGCGTTGCCCGACGAGGTGGCATGCAACGACTCGACGTCGAGCCCGGCACCGGCGCCGCCGACGACGAGCACGTGGAACTTCGCGAAGTCGACGGCGGGTGGTGGCGTGCGTGCCGCGTCGGGCAGCACGCTGACGTGCGCCGCCCACAGATCGCTCCACGAGAGCGGGTCGTCGATCCAGCGCACCTGCGCGCCGACGAGGCCGCTGCGCTCGGGATCCTTCACCGGCAGCGGCGTGGTTGCCACCGCCGGCGACGAGCCGTAGTCGACGCCGACCGAGGCCGAGTACGCCTTCGTCGTCGAGCCGATCCCCGCGGCCAGGGTGGTCGGCGCCGCGCCGGTCGCGCCCGGGCCGCCGATCCCGGCGACCGCCGAGCGCGCGCCCTCGGTGAGCTTGAGCGTGCGGCCCTCGGTGAGCCGCGCGAGCTGGTCCCACGTCTCGAGGCCGTCCTTGGTCATGCCGTTGCCGCACACGATCGTGTGGATCACGATGCCCTTCTTGCGCGCCTCGGCGGCGAGCGCCTTCTCGCTCGGGCTGTCCTGGTAGTGGTGGGCCGGTGCGTCGCCGACCAGGTAGATCAGCTTGATCACGTGGCCATCGGTCGCGCTCCAGGCGAGCTGACGGATCGCGACGGCGAGCCCTTCGAGCACCGCCTCGGGGGTGTCGCCGCCGCCGTCCGCCGTGGTCCTGTCGAGCGCGCCCCGGATGACGGTGATCTTCTCGGTGAACCGATCGAGGTGCGTGACGTAGTCGTCGCCCTTGTCGCGGAAGCTCACCAGGGCGAACCGGAGCTCCGGCTGCGGCGTGCCGCTCGACAGCCCATCGGCGATCTCCTTGATGCGGTCGCGCGCCTCGCTGATGTACGAGCCCATCGAGCCCGTCGCGTCGAGCACGAACGCGACCTCGATGCGTGGCCCCCTGGCCGCGACCGCGGGGGCCGGCGCCGGATCCGCGGCGGCGGGGCGGCCCGGCACCAGTAACAACGAGGCGCCCAGGATCATTCGCTCGATCCAGTGGACCGCCCGCAGCTTGCTTCCCACGCGCGAGGTACGGCGCTTCTCGGTTCTCGGCTCTCGAGTCATGCGCCGCCGCGGTGCACGCGTCGCGCCACGCGTAGCTGCACGAAATGTGGCGCGGCCCGACGCGGTGGCGCTACCCGGACACGTGGCCGCGTGGCCAGCCAACCACGGCCGTACGCGTGATCACCGGCAACAACGCGACGAGCCCGCGGCGCTGGTGGGCGCGGCGGGCTCGTGGAGATCGTCGAGGCGATTGCGCTACGCGTCGTGCTACTTGGCGCAGCGCTTGGCGACGTCGTCGACCGCCGCCTTGTTGGTCTTGACCAGCGCGCAGGCGTTGTCGTGGTAGCGGCCCTTCTTGCCCGAATCGGACATCAGATCCTTGAGCACCGCGTCCTTGACGTTCTTCCAGCACGTGGTCCCGATCGCCAGCGAGTCGGCGAGCTTCGCGTCGTCCTTGTCGAGGCCGAGGCCGGAGACCACGGCGAGCGCGAGATCCTCGTCGGCGCACACCGTGGCCGGCTTGCCGGCGGCGAGCGCGCGCTTGAAGAACGGGACCGAGGCGAAGTGGGACATGCCGCGGCGCACCGCCTTCGCGACGTCGAGCGTGAGCTTGGCGTTCTTGGGATCGGCATCGACGAACACGAGGGCGTAGTCGCGGCACTGCTGGAAATCGCCCTGGTTGAAGCAGGTGTTGAACGCGGCCCCGGCAGCGTCGGCGCGCGCGGTGAGGTACTTCGGCGACTTGAGGATCGCCGGGATGTCCTTCTCGACCTGCACCATGAACGACAGCTTGGTCCCGGCGTCCGGCGCTCCGGTCACCATGCCGGCGCCGGCAGTGCCCGCGATGTCGATCCACTCGGCCTTGCGCTCCGACGGCGACACGTCCTTCATGTGTTCGATCGCCTCCTGGTAGCCCTTCTGTTCGATGAGGGCCTTCAAGTCGGCGAGCGTGTACTTCTTGTCGTCGGCGCGAGCGGTGCTAGCGGCGACCAGGGACAGCGAGGCGAGCGCGGCGAGCGCAAGGAGTTGTTTCATGTCGGGGCCAACGGTACCTCGTGGTGCGTTATTCCGGGGGTGTGCGAAGGTACGAGTTCGACAACGAGGCGTGACGCCTAGGGAAATCGAACACCTGGCCCCCGATCGTGACCGTTGCCTCGATCACTGCATGTAGAACACGCCGCGCAGATCCTCGCTGCGCGACAGCTCGCACGCGGTGGTGGCGGCCTTCTTGGAAGACGTGACACGCCACTGGTAGTACATGCCCGGCTTCAGCGCCGGTCCAGCGTAGGCCAGCGACGGCATGCCGCCACTGACGCCAGGCGTGGTCGCCATCCACACGTTCTGGCCGAACGCATCGAACACCTCGACGAGGTACTGATCTTCGGACGAGTCATCGGCCCACGTGAACGTCGGCGCGGCGGTCAGGGGCTCGGCCATGTCCGCGCCGGGAGACATCACCGCGAGCGCGCCGGTGACCTTGAAGGAGGTCGGTGTCGCGATCGCTTGCCCGGCCGCGACCTGCACGTGGACGTCGGCGGTGCCGGAGATGCAGTGGTCCGGATCGCGGACCAGGCCGTCGTTCTCGAACGCGGCGACGACGACGTACTTCCCTGGGGGCACGCCGTCGATCGTGAACGAGCCGGTGACGTTCGGCGCCCCGGTGCGCGGCGAGCGCAGGCCGGGCGGCGCGATGCCGCGGCCGGTCGTCGGATCGAACGTCGACTCGATGAACGCGACCACCGACGTGTTCGAGAAACCGTTGCCGTTGACGATGCTGACCGAACCGGTCAGCGAGCCCGGCGCGTCGCTCGCGAGCGCGAGGTTGAGCGCGACCGCGCTCGTCGCGACGTCGGTCTCGGCCGGCGTGTACACGTGACCGATCGAGTAGGCGGTGACCGCGTAATGGCCTGCCGCCAGGTTGAAGATCGTGTACTCGCCGTCGCGGCTCACGATCCCGGCTGCGCCCTTGCCGCCGGACTCGGCGACGACCAGCACCCCGGCGTGATCATCGGGGACCGCCACCTTGCCGTGGATCGATCCGGCCGGCGCGTTGGCCTGGGCGAACAGGCCGATGTCGGTGAGCGTCGACTTGATCACGAAGCCGTCGCCGTCGGCGGCCGCGGTCCCGACGTCGAGCGGAAGCGCCTGGCGGACGGTCCCGGGGAACCCTTGATAGCCGGCCGCGTCCGCGCGCAGCGAGACCGAGAACGCCGATGGCTTGCCGTCCGCGCTGCGCTGGGAGGGGATCGGCAACGCGTAGGTGCCGTCGCTGCCGCTGACCGCGACCGAGCTCACCGTGGCGCCGTTGACGTCGACCGCGACGACACGCGCGCCTGCGATGCCGTGCGCATCTGCGAGATCGAGCACCTTGCCGCGGACCTCGATCGGCGCGAAGCAGGTCGCCTCACCTTCCAGGACCTGCTCGCAGACCTGACCGTTGTCGCAACCGGATTGTGCGACGGGGTCGCACGGTTTGTCGTCATCGCTCCCACACGCCACGAGGAGCGATAGTGAAACTGCCAAACGAAGGTTTGCACGCATATGCCGACTCAGTGGGGACCGCCTCGCTGGCGGTCGCACAAACCTCGCAACTGTGTGGCATTCATGACGGCGACATGTGCGCCTCACCCGAGGTCGATGCCACCTGCGAGCACATGTCCTCAACCGCGCGGCCGAGGCACCACGAGCTCGATCACGACGGGCAGGTGATCCGATCCGACGTCGCGCTCGATGCGCCGATCGCGCACCCCGATCGCGCACGACGCGAGCACGTGATCGATCGGGATCCGCACGATCGCAGACGCCGCGGGGAAGCTGGCCTGGAGGCCGAAGCCAGCGCGGCTGTCGCATAGCCCGCTGCGCGCGAGCAGGCGCCGGAACGGCGTGGACCACGGCGTCGCGTTGAAGTCGCCCAGGATCACCAGCGGGCCGGCCATCCGCCGTGCGCGCTCGGCGACGGCGTCGAGCGTCTCGCGCTGCGCGGCGACCGCGGCCTCGCTGACCGGTGGGAGTGGGTGAACGAGCAGGATGCCGAGGGGCGCGCCGTCGATGGTCACGCCGGCCACCACGCTCGGCAACGGCCCGCCGAGCGCCTCGATCGACCCCGCGAGCGGCACGCGTGCATAGAGCGCGACCCCGAAGTTATCGTCGCGCGGCTCCTCGAGCCGCCCGGCATACCCGGCCACCGCCGGCGCGATCTCGTCGAGCCATCGCCGGCTCACCTCGACGAGGCCGATCACGTCGGGCCGGACGTCCTCGATCAGCCGGCGAACCCGGTCGAAGCCCGTGCTCTCGGTATGGACGTTCAGCACGAGCACGCGGATCGGGACGCCACCCTCGGGGATCGGCCGTGGCGTGCCGCACAGGTCCGGCGCGATCGTGATCAGCTGCACGAGCGTCGCGATCGCGGCGGCGTCGAAGTAGCCGCGCATGCCGAGCCCGGCGGTGCCCGCGACGATGCTCAGCCCAACGACGGCATACTGCACGCGAAAGTGCTCGAGCAGCATGCACGGCCAGACCGGCACGAGCGGCACCAGGCACGCGCCGACGAGCCCGACGGACGCCAGGGCAGTCGCCGCGATCACGAGCCGCCGCAGCCAGCCACCTCGCACGTGGGGATCGACACCGGCGGGATCGTTCGGCTTCATTCGCGCGCTTCAGTATGGCGGTAATAGCCGCACAATACCTGTCGCGATCCACCGGAAGCCCGGCTGCTTTGGCGGCAGCCCGGCTGCTATTGCGGCCACGCCTCCGCCCGGCGGCGGCCGAGCTGCGATTGCTCAGTCCGCCGCCGCCCGCCCTCCCATCCCGCCGCCGCTCGCCCGCCCTCCCATCCCGCCGCCGCTCGCCCGCTCACGCCCGCCGTCGCCCACCCCCCGCCTATTTCCCCCATCTCCGCCAGCCTCCCGCCTCCGGCCCTCCTGCCGCCCGCTGTGATCGACTACGTGAACCCCGACATTGCCAGCGCAACACGCCGGCACTTCCATTACTACGCCGGTCCACTCGATCCTCCAACCGAATAGATGCTGCTCTACCCGCCTCGTTACACAGATACGACTCAATTTTCACGACGGGCATATGGCATATGCAGACATTGCGATTGGCTCGCGTCTCACCCCCACGTGGCGCACCGGCAGCCCCGGGGATCGTATCTCGCCGTACGCTGCAGCGTCGACCATGCACCCGGCTCCAGGCTCCAAGGAGCACGAGCTCGGTGACCGCTCGGAGCTGAATCAAAGCGCATCGCGCCGCACAGCACCGCGCGTGGATGTAAATTACGCCTACGCGATGCGATGCTCCAGGGAGATCGGCACCTCGGTGCCGGGTGCGAGATGACGCCGGTCGACGACGACGGTAAGCCAGCCGATGTGGCGGACGGCTCGGTAGAATCCGCCCACGAGCCGATGGCCAAGGTCCGGCCGGGCGCGCCGTCTGCGGCGCCGCTGGCGCGCGCACGCGTCCTCGGTGCGCTGTTCGGCGATCAGCGCACCGTCGGTTCGTTCGGGCGGTTTCATGTCGTCAAACGACTCGGCGCCGGCGGTATGGGCGTGGTCTACGAAGCTTACGATCCGGACCTCGCTCGCGGCGTCGCGCTGAAGCTGGTCAACGTGGCTGCGAAAGATCGCGAAACCGCGCTCGCCGAAGCCAAGGCGCTCGCGCGCCTGTCGCATCCGAACGTGGTCCCGATCTACGATGTAGGCCTCGAGCGCGATCGCGTCTACCTCGTGATGGAGCTCGTGCGCGGCAACACACTACGACTGTGGCCGGAGGGCCGCACGCTGCGCGAGATCCTCGACATGTACCAGCAGGCGGGGAGCGCGCTGGTGGCCGCGCACGGCGCGGGACTGGTCCATCGTGACTTCAAGCCCGAGAACGCGATTGTCGGCGCCGATGGTCGCGTCCGCGTCGTCGACTTCGGCCTCGCCTGCGAAGCCGACGAGCCGGCCCGCGCGACCAGCGAGCCGCGGCGGGTCGCCGGTACGCCCCGCTTCATGGCGCCGGAGATCAAGGCCGGTACGGCGATCACGCCGGCCGCCGACCAGTACAGCTTCTGCGTAGCCCTCGCCGAGGCGCTCGCGCTTGCCCGCGGACCGACGCCGCGGCGGATCGCCGCCGTACTCGAGCGCGGACGTGCGGCCGATCCCGCCACGCGCTTCGCGACCATGGGCGACCTCTTGCGCGCCCTCGCACGCGATCCCGCCCGGACCCGTCGCCGGATCTTCATCATCGCCGGCCTGGCGGCGTCCGTGGGGGCGATCGCCTTCTTCGCCGGACGACAGACGCTGAGCGAAGCGCCCGATGCCTGCGCCGATGGTATCGCCAGGTTGGAGGCTGCATGGCCGCCCGCGGCGCGTTCGACCGCGCTGGCCCGCCTCGCAACCCTCGGCGCTTATGGTCAGACGCTTCGACCCACCCTGGAGCCTCGCCTCGATGGCTACATAACGCGATGGGGGAACACATACCATACCGCGTGCCTCGCCCACCGCCGCGGCCCGGAGTCCGACACCATGGCCGACCGACGGATGGCGTGTCTCGACGAAGGTCGCCATGATCTCGCGGAGGCCGGTAAGCTCATCACCACTGCCGACGCTTCGAGCCTCGTCCAGCTTCCGCGTGCCGTGCAGTCGATGCGCGACCCTGGGTCTTGCTTGGACCGCGCCTTCGACTCGGATATCGAGCCGCCCCCGTCGGGGCTCCTGCCACAGATATCGCTATGGCAAGTCCGGATCCAGATCTGGCAAGCGCGCTTCGAGGTGGGCGCCGGACGCTATGATCAAGCACTGGCCACAGCCAGCGCGGCAGTCGTAGATGCGCGTAGTCTCGGATATCAGCCGCTCCTCGCGGAGGCTCTGCTCCTCGAAGGGCAGGCCCTGTTGAAGCTGCCGGAGCGTAGTGCTGCCGTTCCCATCCTGACCGAGGCATTTCAGGCTGCGAACCGGTCACGTGCACGCGCGCTGGCGATCGAAGCGTGGGCACGGCGTGCTTTTGCGCTGGGAACGTCGATCGGACCGGATGGTGCAGCGGCGGGTCTCGATTTCGTCGAGTCGGAGGCGACGGGAACCGCATCCGCCGCCTTCGCGCTCGCGCTTCTCTACAATAACCTTGGCACCTGGGAGCTTTCCAAGAACGATAGGGCCGCCGCCCGCAACTACTTCGAGCGCGCGCTCCGAGTCCAGCAAGATAATGACCTCGGTGAGCTCGAACTGGTCAACATTCGGGTCAACCTCGGCATGTTCACCGAAGATCGCCATCGAGGAGACGAGCTCATCGCCCAGGCAGTCGCGGAGCTCACCGACCGGTTAGGCGCGAATCATCCCGATACGCTGATCCCGCGAGAGCAGCGCGGCTTTGCTACGATCGACGACCTCGGGCAGGCGGAGGCGTTCCTGACCCCGGTGTGTCGTGCGTACGAGCTCCACGCGACGCTTGTGGCCGATGCCGCGCGGTGCTGGACCGAGGTCGGGCTGTTGCGATTGGACCTCGATCAGCATGACGGTGCGCTCGAGGCGATGACACGGGCAGCCGATAGGTCCGCGAATGCACAGGAGGCCGCAGCATACCGCACGCTGTTGCGGTCCGACCCGCATGCGGCCGTGCAGCAGTTGGCCGCCGCTGTGGCGGCGAAGCCTCCGAAGCCAGGCGAACCCATCTGGAAAGGCCTGTCGCGGGCGCAGCTTACGCTCGGGCTCGGACGGGCACTCCGCAAGATCGGAGATCTCCGGGGAGCTCGCGAGGCGCTCCAACGAACCATCGCAGACCTGGAGCCGTATGTCCGCACGAATCCGGGGGCGCGGTTCGAGCGGTACCTTGGTCGAGCGCAGGTAGAGCTGGCGTTCACCCTCCTCTCGATGGGCGCGAGCCCGGCCGAATGCGCTGCAGCCGCGAAGGCGGGGGCGGCTTGGCTGCAACATGTGGGTGGTCCGTCGAGCGCGATCACCTTGTTGAGGAGTTGCACTGGTTAGGGTTTTGGGTTCTGTGATTCAATATCGAACGGCGTCGTGGACGAAGCACAGGGCTGCAATGAATGCTGATCTCTATTGCAGATCGTCGTAATTGTGTCGGGGCTCAGCTCTACTAATCGAGGAGTGCCGATGCAAGTAGCACCAGTAGAGTCCCACCGGGCCTCGATAGAGCCACCGTTCACCTGGAATCCATTATCCGGATCATTCTCGGGGTTCTTCGGCTGATAAGAGGAGGCGGGTTGGGTGCCACTGAACTTCAGTTTGATCCCGATCCCATTTCGGGTGAATTGAAGCTCATCTGGTTTATTTTCTCTATTTCCAGATCCGCAATAATCTGCAGTAAGTAACCGCAGCAAAGCTTGTCGTTGATTTTCGCTGGGTGGCGGGTTGGCCGGCGTAGTCGGACTTTGAGAAGCCGAAGTTTGTCGCAGGAAATGAAGTTTCGAAATCGCCGAACCGAGGCATGTGATGTTGAAGGTGCCACTTGGGTTGACTGTTGGGGTGATCGTTACTCTGTACGTGTTTTCATCATACAAGTCGCCTTGGAAGATTACCGCGTCGCCGTGAAGGTTTGGAAGAAGACTGTCATCTGGATTGAGTCCTGGCCTACATACTTCGATCGGACAACCGTTACCAGTAGTGGCCGTGAATGTATAGACCGGGATCAGCCTGGTTGCGCACTGATAGGGAGAAGCGCATTCAGCTAACGATGGTTTGTAACTAATATTCTCTATTTTGAGTTTAATGCTCTCATCGATAAGCACGCCCTGAATATCGGATACAGATCGTTTTAGTTCAAGAGTCGATCCTATTAAATCATATGCGATCTCGCCTGCTGTGCCACTTGGCCCCCATCCGATCAAGGTATCGTTGATGACGTCGGGTCTAAGTAGAGTTTCATTTCTGGTGTGAAAACTCGCAATACGGAAACCTCGTTCGTTGGGTCCATGGTCGAGACGAAGCGTACGAAATGGAACCCCGCCCCCCATCCATACGCCATTCAGGCCGCATACGTCGTACGGGCAGTTATCGTTTGTTGCGAGATCCAATGGTGTAGTTGTGAATAGAGACCCACTGCAGCTTGGCCCGTCAATAAGGCCGCCACCAGCATGGCCCTCTATGAAGATCTCGACGTACTCGAAGTTGGTGTTCGCGGAGTCCGCGACCTCCGAGATGCAGATGCGGTTCTGGCCGGTGGGGAGCGGGCCCCGGCCGGGCGACGCCGCGGCGATCGAGGTTGCCACCGACGACCAACTCGTCGCAAGCGACGGTGCCAAGTCACAGCGGACGCGCGAGAACGTCCTCAGGCCACCCGCAGGCTCCGCGATCGAGCGTCCATCGATGAGCACGCTGTTCGTGTCGAACAGCGTGAAGGTCTCGCCGCCGTCGATGATCGGGAAGGCGTTGCCCCCGTTGACGTACTTCACGGTCGGTCCGAGCGTCACGCCGTAGTTCAACTCGAACGCGGCTTGCGTGGCGTTGCGTCCCACGATCACGAAGCCACCGTGCGGCACCACGGTGCCGGCCGGGAGGAACTTCTCGAGGAGCGATCCGGTCTGCTCGATGCGGAAGCCGCTCAGGTCGACCGGACCGGCGTCCTTGTCCTCCTGTCGGCCGAGGGAGAGCAGGAACTCCAAGATCGCCGACTGATTATCGGACGACAGCGCCTTGAACGCGTTGACCGAGTTCACGCTGTCGCCGGCCCCGTGCAGGAGGATCGCGTCCAGCAGCGTCGCCGCGCGGCCGTCGTGGAGGTACGGCGCCGAGTCGGCGATGCCCCACAGGGGCGGCGTCATGAAGAAGCACGCGCCGATCTGGTTGAACGGCTTCGAATCGCAGTCCTCGGCGCCCATGTCGTGACGCCTGAAGTCACTCCAGATCTCGACCGTCATCGAGCCGTTTGCATTGAGCGCCGGGTGCGGATCCTTGGTGTCCGTCGCGAGGTTCAGCGTGATGCCCGCACCGCCGA
>Ga0137459_1000545_pt1 | contig 13219 bp, 14 predicted proteins | sample EasRivERMGT700_2_FD_104908 | JGI IMG/M metagenome (GOLD analysis project Ga0137459, IMG submission 104908) | Soil microbial communities from meander-bound floodplain in the East River, Colorado, USA - East River MetaG ERMGT700_2 | ecosystem: Environmental > Terrestrial > Soil > Floodplain ...
CGCCGTGCGCGCGCCGATCCAGGGCGTGCTCGACACCCCTCTCGAAGAAACTTACGTGGTGGGCACCGGTTACGGCCGCGCGCGGCTGCCCTTTTCCAAGGAGCACGTCCGTTCCGAGATCCTGTGCCACGGCCTGGGAGCGCACATGATGTACCCGGGAACTGCCACGGTGCTCGACATCGGCGGCCAGGACACCAAGGCGATCCAGGTGGACCCGAACGGCATCGTCGAAAGCTTCCAGATGAACGACCGCTGCGCCGCGGGCTGCGGCCGCTACCTCGGCTACATCGCCGACGAGATGAACATGGGCCTGCACGAACTGGGGCCGCTCGCCATGAAGTCCACGAAGACGATCAAGATCAACTCGACCTGCACCGTGTTCGCCGGCGCCGAGCTGCGCGACCGGCTGTCCCTCGGCGACAAGCGCGAGGACATCATGGCCGGGCTGCACCGCGCCATCATCCTGCGAGCGATGTCGATCCTCGCGCGCTCGGGCGGCATCCGCAACGAATTCACCTTCACCGGCGGCGTGGCCAAGAACGAGGCCGCGGTGAAAGCGCTCAAGGACCTCGTCAGGGAGAACTACGGCGAGCTGACGCTCAACATCAATCCCGATTCGATCTACACCGGGGCGCTCGGCGGCGCGACTTTCGCCTGGCGCGCGGTGATCGAGGAAGGCATGACCGCGGAGGCGAGGAAATGATTACGACCGTCGGCATCGACATCGGCTCCGGCGCCGTCAAGTCAACCCTGTTCAGGACGGAGGGCGCAAAGCATGAGTGGCTCGCCAAACGGGTCGAGCGCATACGCCGGCGCGATCCCATGCAGCTCGCGCGCGAAGGTTACGACGAGGTGCTCAAGGAAGCCGGGCTCAAGCCCGAAGAGGTGGACTACGTGGCCACCACCGGCGAAGGCGAAAACGTCAAGTTCGCCACCGGCCACTTCTATTCGATGACCACCCATGCCCGCGGCGGCATTTTCCTGCAGCCGGACGCGCGCGCCGTGGCCGACATCGGCGCGCTCAACGGCCGCGCCATCTTCATCGACGGGCGCGGCAAGGTGCTCCAATACAAGATGACCAGCCAGTGCGCCTCCGGAAGCGGCCAGTTCCTGGAGAACATCGCCCGCTACCTGGGCGTCGCGCTCGACGAAATCGGCCCGCTGTCGAAGACCTCGGCCAACCCGGAAAAAGTGAGCTCGATCTGCGCCGTGCTCGCCGAGACCGACGTCATCAACATGGTGTCGCGCGGAATTCCGACGCCTGACATCCTGAAGGGAATCCACATTTCGATGGCCTCGCGCCTGGTGAAGCTGCTGAAAGTCACCGGCATCACGCAAGGGACGGTGCTGCTCACCGGCGGTCTCGCGCTCGACATCGGCCTGCTTGCGGCGCTGCAGGAAGAGCTGGTCGCGGAGAAAATAACCGGCTTGACGGCGGTCAACCACCCCGACTCGATCTATGCCGGTGCCATCGGCGCGGCGCTGTGGGGCGCCTTCCGCCACGAGAAACTCGCGCAATTGCAGGCGCGCGTCGCCGCCTGAGTTCGTTAGGAGAAAGCCATGGCACTATTGATCAACCAGGACTGCACCGAGTGCGACGCGTGCATACCCGTCTGCCCCAACGAGGCGATCACCAAGGGGACGCCTTACGTGATCAATGCCCTGCGCTGTACCGAATGCGTCGGCGCGGAAGACGAGCCGCAGTGCAAGCTAGTCTGCCCTTCGAACTGCATCTTCGAGAATCCGGACTTCAAGGAAACGCCGGAAGCACTGCTGGAGAAGTACAAGCAGTTGCACGAGTAGGCCTGGGGAAGCTCTGATCAACGCTATTTCGTCATTCCCGCGCAAGCGGGAATCCAGGAATTTCAGCCGCTTGCTGGGATGCCCGCTTTCGCGGGCATGACGTTAGTCAGAGCATCCCTGGCTGTTGACGCAGTGCTTGGTGAAGTGGCGCCGGGCTTGATGCTGTCGCCCTGACCCAGTTGCCGCTTCCCTATTGTCCCATATTGGACTAATATGCTCGATAAGTCTCCAATGGGAACAATTCACATGGCTGCCAAAGTCCTACAAGTCGCGAAACCATTAAGCGCAAAGAAAGTCTCTCCGCCGGCGCTACGCACGGTATTTCGAATTGCAGATGCGTGGGGACTCAGCAACAAAGAGCAGATCAAGCTTCTTGGCAGTCCGCCGAAATCCTCTTTCTATCGATGGAAGCAGGGCAAGGAAGTCGTGCTGTCTCAGGACACGCTGGAACGAATTTCCTACATCCTGGGGATTTACTCGGCGTTGCAAGTCCTCCTGCCCAGACCGGAAGCTGCCGATTCATGGATCAAGAAACCCAACACTGCCCCGCTGTTCGGGGGACGCAGTGCCCTGGATAGAATGGTGTCCGGTCAAGTAGGAGACCTGTACCTGGTTCGGCAATATCTGGACGCGCAAAGGGGCGGATGGACGTGACACCCGCCATCTCGCGGGTCGTATGGAAACCGTGCTATCGGATCGTCCCCAGTCGCTTTCCTCCAATAGGCGTTTATGACCGCGTAGCAAACCCTGCGGATCTCGAAGCGGTGTTCGCCGTCGAGAGTCTTACCAACCCCCGGTTGAGACAGGAAGCAGGAGAAATCTCGCTCGTTCCTCCGCGAGACAGGGTTTCGGGGCCCGGAACCACGCCTATCATGGCGGCATTCACGCATTTGAATCCCGAAGGCAGCCGGTTCAGCGACGGAAGCTATGGTGTCTATTACGCCGGAGAATCAATTGATACGGCTATCGAGGAAACGCGCTGCAAAAGGGAGCAGTTTCTCGCGAGAACGAATGAACCGCCGATCGAACTCGATATGCGCACGTATCTCACCGACCTCGGCGGCGAGCTCCACGACATTCGTGGGCGCAAAGACATACCCAACGTCTACGATCCGAACAATTACGCGGCGGGACAAGCGCTCGGACGCGAGCTAAAGGCGATCGACACCAACGGCGTCGCATACGACAGCGTGCGCCGTCCGGCTGGAGAATGTGTAGGGGTATTTCGGCCGCCTGTACTGTCGAATTGCATACAAGGCCCACACTTCTGCTACGTCTGGGACGGGACGCGAATCACCGAGGTCTACGAGAAGACGCTGTACGCTAAGTATTGAGCCCGGCGCTTGAGACGGCCTTCACGGTGCGCGACCCGCTCACCGGCAGCTTGAGCAACCGCCGCGCGTTGCCTTCGTAGATCGCCGAGCGCTCTGCCGGCGTGATGCCGAGCCGGTCGATGATGTCGATGGTCCAGCGGATGTACGCCGAGCCCTTTTCCGGATCGAACGGCGCGTCGGAGGCAAACAGGACGCGGTCAGCCCCGAAGAATTTCAGCCCGCATTCGGTCGCCGCCGTCGATCCGAAGACCGCGGTGTCGGCGTAGAACATGCGGAAGTAATCCAGCGGGCGCTTCTTGAGCTTCTTGAGCAGCGCGCCGTAGTCCTCGTCGGAGGTGCGCGTGCCCAGCTGGTCCCAGCCCGGTCCGACCCGGCCCTCGAAGAACGGGATCATCCCGCCGAGATGGTGCGCGATGATCTTCAGGTTCGGGTGTCTGTCGAAAAGCCCGGCGAACACCATGTGCGCCATGGCGACGCTGGTCTCGTACGGCCAGCCGAGTGTCCACCAGATTTCGTAGTGGCTCTTTTTCTCGGTCGTATAGTCGGGACGATCGGCTCCGCGCGCCGGGTGCAGCCAAAGGGGCAGATCGAGCTTTGCCATCAGATCGAACAGGGGCAGCGTCTGCGGCGCGGTGAGGGGCGCTCCGTTCACATTCGAGAAGACTTGAACTCCGACCGCGCCGAGCTCCTTCACCGCGCGCTCGGCCTCCTCGAGCAGGCCCTCGGGGTCGTTCATCGGCAACCCCGCGATGAAGGCGGGAAACCGTTCCGGGTGCTTCGCTACCAGTTCCGCCATCCCGTCATTTCCGATTTTCGCCAGCTCGCTTGCGAGCGCCGGCGGACCCAGCGACTCGATCGGCGGTTGCGGCAGGCAGATCACCTGCGCATAGTCCGCAAACGTATCCATGATGCGAAAGCGCGCGTCCAGATCGACGATCGAAGGGATGGCGCGCACGCGCTTGTTCATGTCCCGCCCGTCGGGCAGCACCGCGAGCATGCGGTCATAGAATTTCCGGGGGAAGATATGGTTGAAGATGTCGAGCTTCATCGCTACTTCTCCTGGGACAGGCGTTTGACGAGCGCGAGCCGCTGGCTGGGCGAGAACCCCGCCTTGTAAAAGAACCCGAGCAGATCGAAATTCTCCGGTGCGACGACCGTTTCGACGCGCTCGACGTGCAGCGCGTGCAGATTGACGAAGAGTTGGGAGAGCATGGCGGTACCGATACCGGCACCGGCGAATTGGGGGTGCACTCCGATGGTATCGATGACCGCGATGGGCTCGGTGCGCCCGAAATCGCCGAAATCCGTCTTCGCCATGATGAAACCCACGGTCATGCCTCGGCTCGCGACAAGCGAAACGCGGATCCCCGAGTCGTTCAAGGCTTCATCGAACAGACGGGCCAGGTAGCCGTCGCGGCTGCGGCCGGTAATGCTCCGGTCGATGGCGATGATGTCGGCGAGATCTCCGGGCGCAAGGCCGCGCACTTCCGCCCTGTCGCGTGCGAGCGTCTCGAAATCGCTCGCGGTGGGAGCGCCGTAGTCGACTTCTGCGCCTGCGCCCTGCCGCCCTGGCGGAGCCGCCGCGTCGACGCTTTCCAGGTCGCCGAGCCGGTCGGGGTGCACCGCGCAGTCGATGATGTGATTGCTGCCGAGTTCGAAACCGGCACGATCGAGAAAGCCGAGCAAGGCATGGCTGCGCCAGTGCGCGCTGGTGCGGACCTGGCGAATATCGTGCTTGAGCGCCCAGCCCTCCAGCTCACCGAGCAGCCGCGCACCGACGCCGTGACCCTGCTGCCCCGGCGAGACGCCGATAGTCTCCAGCCGGAGCGCCGGCTCGGCGCGGCCGAACTCTCCGGCCATCCGGCGCGCGAGCGCGTAGCCCGCGAGCTTGCCGCCCCGTGTCGCCGCAAACTGGACATGATCATCGGGCGCCTTCAGCGCGGCTTGCAATCGCCTCTCGAAATAGGCGCGCCTTCTGCGCCCCAGGATTTCGGCGTCGATGGCGACGGCGCTGTCGAAGTCGCTGGATGCGAGGCGCCGCAGCTCGACAGGTGCCGTCCCGCTTCCGAGCGCCTTTTCCATGGACATCCCTTTCTTCACGGCCGGCCTGCCATCGACTCTCCGCCCGCATACGCGGCAAACAGCTCGCGATCTTCATCCTCGGAGAGCAGGCTCTCGAGCGCGGGCAGCAATGCCTGCTCCTCTTTCAGCGCGTGCTCGGTGAGGCGGTCGCACAGCTCCAGCCCGAGCCGCCTCATGGAATGCCAGCCGGGCGCATCCAGTTTTCGCGCCTGGCCCTTGCCGACGAGTTCAAGCAGCGGCGCCGTCACGTCGCGGATCACTTTGTGATCCGCGTTGAGCAGCTCGACCAGGTCGCCGTCGCCGGCTTCGGCGAGAAGCGGGAACAGCGAGTGTTCCTCGAAATCGAAGTGCCGCGCGACCTCGAACTCGAGACCGCCGCGCAGGTCCCGCAACAGAACGCTCCACGCGGGGTCGAAAAAATCCGGCGCCGCATCGGCATGCGAATCTACAAGCGCCCGCTGCAGCCTGCGCAAGAGCTCGAATACGGCTTCGTGTTCCTCGTGCAACCGGCGGCAGGTACTGCGCGCAAAGTCCATGGCGTTCCTTTCGATCGGCGGGCGTTGTCGTGCGAGCCCTCTAGGCGGGCGGCGCCAGTTCGTGCACCAGGCGCCGTGCAAGGACGGCCGCCACCTGGCGCCGGTAGTTCGCGGCGGTCACGGTGGTGCGCAGCGGCCGCACCTGATGCTGAACCAGTTTGCCGACTGCCGCCAGCAGGGTTTCGTCGGGCGCCTTTCCGGTCATTTCGTCGGTTCCCTTCAACGCGAACGGGCGCGAATTCGTCCCAGTGAGCGCGATGCGAAGCGACCTCAGCACCCCTCCCTCCAGATACAGGGCCGCGGCGACGCCGGCGAGCGGAAAATCGATCGCGCCGCGCACCCGCGCCTTGCGGTATCCGGAGCGCACGTAGGCTATGGCGGTAGGAACATGCACGGCGGCGACGATCTCGCCTGCGCGCAGCGCGAGGTGCGCCGCCCCGTCCTCGACGTACAGGTCCGCGAGCGCGATGCGCCGCGAACCGCCCGCCCCGGCGAGCTCCACTTCGGCATCGAAGGCGAGCAGCGCCGGCGCCAGATCGCCGCTGTAGGCCGCCTCGCAGCTCTTTCCTTGCGGGGCGACGTGACATACATCGCCGCGATACTTGAGGCAGTAGCGGTTCGCGCGCCGCCACCCCTCGCTCTGGTTGTAGAACACGCAGCGCGTGTCCAGGCACAGATTCCCGCCGACCGTCGCGACGCTGCGATGCGCGGGTCCGGCGACGCTCGCCGCCGCCTCGGCGATCGCCGGAAACAAAGTCTTGATCCGGACGTCCGTGGCGAGCCGCGCGAGCGTCACGCACGCGCCAATGGAAATACCCTCAGCGTCGTAAGCGATCGTAGCGAGCTCCTCGATCGCGGCGAGGTCGACGAGCGTGGAGGGCGCGGCGAGACCGTCGCGAAGGCCCGCGACGAGGTCGGTTCCACCCGCGAGCACGCGCGCACTCGGGTCGGCGGCGAGCATCGCGCTCGCCTCCGCCAGATCGCGCGGTCTTGCCAGCCTGAATGGCGGGAGGAGCTGCATGATTACGCCGTCCTTGCCTGCTTCACGCGCTGCGAGCGGCGCCTGGCCTGCAGCGCCTCCAGCACGCGGTCCGGTGACGCCGGCAGCTCGCTCAAGCGCAGTCCGACCGCGTCGTGAACGGCATTGGTGAGCGCGGCGAGAAATCCCGCAAGCGATCCCTCGCCCGCCTCCTTTGCGCCGAACGGCCCTCCGGGATCGCGGCTTTCCACGATGTGCACCTCGATCGGCGGCGACTCGACGATCGTCGGCACGCGGTAGTCCAGAAGGTTCGCGCGCAGCGCCCGGCCTTCGTGAAATTGCGTTTCTTCGCAGAGCGCCTGTCCCATGCCCATCCACACCGAGCCCTGCACCTGCCCTTCCACGGCGAGCGGATTGATCGCGAAGCCGCAGTCATGCGCGACCCAGACCTTCTCGACGCGGATCATGCCCGTCTCCTCGTCGACGCTGACCTCGACGACTTGCGCGGCGTACGAGAAAGCCGCGCTGGAACCGACCGCGGCGCCGCGGAATTTTCCGCCCTGGGTCTCCGGAGGCGTCGAGTAGGTCCCCTTGGCACCGAGCGCTCCGCTCTCTTCCAGAGCCGCCGCGACCACGCTCGCATAAGCGAGCGTGCGGTCGGTGCCGGCCACGCGGTAGGTTTCCCCGAGGCATTCGATGTCCCCGGGACTCACCTCGAGCCGGCGCGCCGCGGCCTCCACGAGAAGTTTTTTCAGGTTCTGCGCGGCGGCGATCGCGGCGTTGCCGACCATGAACGACACCCGCGAGGAATAGGAGCCGTTATCCTTGGGGGTCAGCGCGCTGTCGTTCGCGACCACGCGCATGCGATCGAGGCCCAGACCCAATACCTCCGCCACGACCTGCGCGATCAGCGTGGAGGAGCCCTGGCCGATATCCGCGGCGCCGGTGAGCGCGACCACCGCCCCGTCGAAATCGAGCCTGAGGTTGACCACCGCATGGGGCTCCCCGGTCCAGTGCACCGGCTTCGCCGCGCCGCTCGGGTAGTGCGAGCAGGCGAGGCCGAGACCGCGCCCGCGTCCGAGCTTGCCGCGCCGCTCGCGCCAGCCGGAAGCCTCCTCCACCCGCCGCAGGCACTCCTCCAGACCACAGGAGTTCACCTGCAGATCGTTGACGGTGCGGCACGGCGCCTCGAGCAGGTTGGCGCGGCGCAGCTCGATGGGATCCAGGCCGAGCGCCTCAGCCATCTCGTCGAGCAGCGACTCGAATGCATGTCGCACGTCGACCGACCCGTGGCCGCGCATGGCGCCGCACGGCGGCGTGTTCGCGTACACGCGCAAGCCGTGATAGCGCGACGCGGGCAGCCGGTAGATCGCATGCAGCAGCGCCCCCGAGTACAGAATCGTAACGAGCCCGTAGCCCGCATAGGCGCCCCCGCGCTGAACCACTTCGCAATCCACCGCGGTCAGCTCGCCCGTCTTTTTCGCGCCCATCCGGATGCGGACGTCGGTCTCCGGCCGGCCGCGGTGCGTGAGCATCGTTTCCTCGCGCGACAACTCGAGCTTGACTGCGCCCCGCGCGGCGCGCGCGAGCAGCCCCGCGATCAATTCAAAATTGAGCGTCTCGGTGCGGTGGCCAAACCCGCCGCCGACAAAGGGCTTGACCACACGGATGCGGCTCGCGTCCATCTTCATGCACTGCGCGAGCATGAGGTGCACGTAGAACGGCACCTGCGTCGTCGAGTGCAGCGTCAGCCGATCGCGCTCCGCGTCGTATTCGGCAAGCGAGCAATCGGGCTCCATCTGCGCGTGCGTCACCTCGGCGTAGTGGAATTGCGCCTCGCGCACCATGTCGGCGGCCTTGAAACCGGCCTCCACGTCGCCGAACTCCTGCCGGACTTCGCGCTCGACGTTTCCCGGCTTGTTGTCGTGCAACAGCGTGGAGCCGCCGGCGAGCGCGTCTTTCGCGGCAAAGTACGCGGGCAGCGGCTCGATCTGTACCGCGATCAGGTCCAGCGCGGCCTGAGCCGTGGCGTCGTCGACAGCGGCGACGGCGGCGATCGGCTCGCCGACATAGCGGACGCGTTCCCGCGCGAGCGGGTATTCGTTCTGCGCGATCGGCAGGACGCCGTAGGGCACATCGCAATCCGCGCCGGTGATCACGGCGCGCACCCCGGGGAGCGCGCGGGCGCGCGCGGTGTCGATGGCTCGAATCGCCCCGTGCGCGAGCGGGCTGCGCAGGATCCGGCCGGCGAGCGCCTCGCGTGAAGGCAGGTCGGCCGTGAATCTCGCGCGACCGGTGACTTTTTCGACACCGTCGATGAGGGGCGTCGAAGTGCCGGCGGCGCTCATTCGTGCCTGGAAGCCGCTTGCACCGACTCGATGATTTTCACGTAGCCGGTGCAGCGGCAGATGTTCCCCGAGAGCGCCTCGCGGATATCCGCTTCCGCCGGCGACGCGTTCCGGCGCAGCAGCGCCTCGGCGGCCATGATCATTCCCGGCGTGCAATAGCCGCACTGCGTGCCCAGTTTCTCGTGGAAGGCGCGCTGCAGACGGCTCAGACTGCCACCCGTCGCAAGCGCCTCGATGGTCTCGACGCTCCGCCCCTGGCAGCTCGCCGCGAGCGAAAGGCACGCAAGGCGGGGTTCGCCGTCGACGAGCACCGTGCAGGCGCCGCATTCGCCGCCGTCGCAGCCGCGCTTGGTCCCGGTCAGGCCAGCGACCTCCCGCAGGTAATCGAGCAGCAGGAGGTTGTCGGCCACGGCATCCTCGCGCTGCCTGCCGTTGACGACGAAGGAAACCAGGCGCTTCATGTGACCGTTCAATTTGACCGCCATCGGCAGGAGCTGACGCCCCATCTGCCTCCCCGGGAACGGATCGATGCTAATATGGTAATTAAATGCCATTTTTGATCCAGATCAACTGTTTCCGTGAAAACGCGCCGGGTCGCGTCGCCTCATGACCGAGCCGCCGCCTGCGCTCGCCGAACTGCGGGTACGCCCGGTCGAGGCGGCCGACCTCGACCAGGTGATCGCGATCGACGCCGATATCACCGGGAAAAAGAAACCCGACTACTGGTTCGAGCTGTTCCACCGTTACGGCGCCAGCCGCAGCCGTCAGCGCCTGTTCCTGGTGGCCGAGGCCGGCGGTGAGCTCCAGGGTTTCATCATCGGCGAAGTGCGTGACTGGGAATTCGGTTCCCCGCCCTGCGGGTGGGTGTTCGGCATCAGCGTGCGCCCGGGCGCCCGCCTCGCCGGGATCGGCACCCGGCTGCTCGAGGCGATTTGCGCGGGCTTTCGCCACGCCGGCGTGGACGAAGTGCGCACGCTCATCGCGCGCGACAACAGCCTGGTGCTGTCGTTCTTCCGCAGCCAGGGCATGATGGCGGCGCCGTTCATTCCGCTGGAAAAGGACCTGCGTTGAAAACCTCGGAGTTGCGGTTCGGCGAGGCGCCGGGATGAAGCTGCAAATCAGCACCAGCCTCGCGCTCTACAGCGTGCTCGAATTCGCGGCCAGTCCCGGCCGTCATATCTCGGTGGCCGACATCGCGGCAAAGTACAAGGTCTCGACGCACCATCTGGCCAAGGTGCTGCGCGAGCTCGTGCGCGCCGACATCATCGAATCGACGCGCGGCGTCGGCGGCGGCTACCGCTTCCGTGCCAACGCCAGGCGCTTGACCCTCATGGACGTGGTCGATCTGTTCGAGGACATCGGCGCACGGACCGGCGCAGGCCGCGATCCCGCCGGTTCGACCGACGTAGGGCGCGCGCTCGGCGTGGTGCTGGCCGAAATCGACGACATCGCCAAGGCGACTTTCCGCTCGATCACGATCGGCACCATGCTCAAGCTGATCGAACGTCAACGCCCCAGCGCCGGCGAAAAAACGCAGAGCCCGCCGAAAAGGGCGCGCAGGAACTAGGGAAGCTCTGATTAACGTCATGCCCGCGTAAGCGGGCATCCAGCAAGCGGCTGAAATTCATGGATTCCCGCTTACGCGGGAATGACGAAATCAGGGGTTGTTCAGAGCTTCCTAGGCAGGATCGCCCGCACGGATGCCGCGCGCGGCGAGCTTGCCGCGCACAACGGCTGCGAGGGTCCCGAGCACGAACAGCAGCAAGGCCGCCGCATTGGCCATTCCACCGAGGCGGCGCCAGTCGGCGACCCCGGAAAGATCGCCCGCGATGCGTATCGCGAGCGAAGCCTGGAGCAGCACGAGCGGAACATAGAAGCTCCAGTGGTAAGGCATCGCCGCACGCGTCACCGCCGGAAAGATGATCGGCGCGTGGCCGAACACCATCGAAAAGACGAAGCCGAGCAGGATCGCGTGCAAGCCCGCGTCACGGGCGCCGGGCATGGCGAAAATCCCGTCCGCGAGCAGGATCATCGCACCCAGGCCGAGCCACGCAAACCCCGAGAGCAGGCACACTGCGATGAAGCGCGTCAGGCCGCGCTCGCGCACCGTGCGGCGCGCGATGTCCTGCCGCGCGAGCCACAGCGCGAGCGCAAGCAATCCCGCCGCCTGCACCGCCGATCCTGGGTGCGGAAAAAACAGGGACACGACGAGGGCGCCAAGGATTGTGGCGACGATGACGACGAAAACCGCCCGGGCGGTTCGCGAAGGCGGCAGGAACCGGGACAGCTCGAGCCGTTCCCCGGCAATGGTGAGCACCAGAAACCCGATCCACCACGGCACGGCGGCGGACATCGCCGACCCCGCCAGCCACAGCAGATTTCCCACTGTCCAGCAGGCTGCGCCGAGGACCAGAGTGAGGGTAAACAGCGCCCGCTGGCGCAGAAGGATCGCGATCGACGCGGCCAGGAGCGCCAGGCCCGCCGCGACAAAAAGGAGCATTGCGGCAAGAGGCATCGCCGCGACCAGCGCCAGCGCGCCGAGCGCGGCGGCAAGCGGCGCGAGGTAGGCCCGGGGATCGGCAAGCGCGACGGCGCGCTCCAGGCTGATCACCGTGCCGAAAAACCCGGCGATCATCAGCGGTCCGTGCCAGGCAACGAGCCGCGGGTCGGGCAGCGGGAACGTCCAGCCCATGCGCGCGAGCCCGGCGCCGACGCCCAGACCGAGGGCGATGAAACCGGCCGCGAGCAGCGGCAGTCTCAGCGCCGGCCTGATCTCGTTCATCCCGGCGCCGCGCGCTTTGAGCTTCCCGGCCAACCGAAGTGTCCGCGCGCGATTTCCGACATCATGTCCGGATTCCAGGGAGGATCCCACACCAGCTCGATTTCGACGTCGGGAACCTTCGGCGCGGCGGCGCGGATCGCGGCGCGCGCCGATTCCATGATGGTGTCGCTCAAGGGGCAGGCCGGCGTCGTCATGGTGATGCGCACGCCGATGCGCTCGGCGCTCACCTCGATGCCGTACACCAGGCCGAGGTCCACCACGTTCAATCCCACTTCGGGATCGACCACGTATCGCAGCGCGTCGCGGATTTCGTCTTCCGTCGGCGCGGCCGGCTCGGCCTGCGCAGTCAAGCGGATGGGCTCCTCAATCTACAAAAGCAGATTCTTCGTCGCTGCGCTCCTCAGAATGACAGCGCGCCATTTTTCAACAGCCTGTTAGGCGAGAAGATATCCGAATTTCTCCTTCGCCAGGCGCGCCTTCTCAGGGCTGGGCATGTTGACCTTGGCGAATTTGTCGCGCCAGTGGAAGGGGCGGCAGGCATCGATGATTGCCCGGGAATTGGTGTTGTTGCCTTTTTCCTTTTCCTCCGGCGGGATGCGCGGATCGAGCGGCGTGCTCCAGGTGTTGGTGATGATGTCGATGGAGGTGGCCGGGTCCGAGCGCGTCAGCATGGCCCACATCAGATCATCGAGGCTGCTGACGTCGATGTCGTCGTCGACGACGATCACGTACTTGCCCGAGTACGCGCCCGCGTGGCACATCGCGGCCACGTGCCCGGCCTGCTTGACGTGTCCCGGATAGCGCTGCTTGATGGACACCCCCAGCAGCAGCCGCGAGCCGCCCACCTCGTGGGCCCAGACCGCGGTCACGTCCGGAACGCCCGCCTGCTCGATGTACTTGCGGATCAGGGCCGAGCGCGTGACCGCGCGGTAGCGCGCCTGTTCCTCCGGCGGACGCTGGGGCGGACAGCCGAGAATGATCGGGTCGTTGCGGTGGTAAATGGCCTTGATGTCCAGCACCGGCTCCTCGCGGATGTCGCTGCCGTAATATCCGGTCCACTCGCCGAAGGGGCCCTCGAGCTTGCGCTTGTTGGGCTGCACGAATCCCTCGATCACCATTTCGGCGTTGGCCGGGATGGGCAGGCCCGTTACTTTCCCCTTCACCACCTTCACCGGCTTGCCGCGCAGGCCCCCGGCGATGTCGAACTCGCACACGCCGTAGGGCATCTCGCTGCAGGCCACGAGGAACTGCAAGGGATCGCCGCCGACGACGATGGCGACCGGCATCGGCTCGTTGCGCGCCTGGTACTTGTCGCGATGGATGCGGCCGTGCTTGCCCGGGGACATGTAGAACCC
>Ga0137459_1000546_pt1 | contig 13208 bp, 11 predicted proteins | sample EasRivERMGT700_2_FD_104908 | JGI IMG/M metagenome (GOLD analysis project Ga0137459, IMG submission 104908) | Soil microbial communities from meander-bound floodplain in the East River, Colorado, USA - East River MetaG ERMGT700_2 | ecosystem: Environmental > Terrestrial > Soil > Floodplain ...
CACTTCCCGACGACGCGTACGGCGCCTTCGCGTACACCGCGACATCGGGCCGGGCACGGCACGGCGTTCGTGCGCGGATCGCAGCGGCGAACAAGGTCACGGCGATGACGGCCCTCGACGCGATCGCGAGCAACGCGCCATCGGCAGCCGTGACGCTCGGCGCAAGCGAGGAGCCCTTCGACGAGCTTCCGCGATGCGTCGTGGTGCTTCCGCACTATCCGTGGCAACGGGAGCACCATGCCCCCCAGGCCCCACTCCCGAACGGCGACATCGCGCAGGAGGCGTTCTGGTCCAAACGGCCCGAGCGCGCCCAGATCACCGCCACGCGCAGCCAGGTGCGCCGCCACGTGGCGACCATCCTCGGCCATCGGGATGACAACGCGGTGCCCGAGGATGCGAGCTTCTTCGACCTCGGACTCGACTCGCTCATGGCGGTCGACCTGGCGCGCGAGCTGTCCTTGGCATTCGGTCTCGACCTGTCCTTCACGCACGTCTTCGACAACCCAACGGTGAACGATCTCGCAGCCGTGGTAGTCGCGCACCTCCCGGCCACCGCGATCACAGAGCAACCCACGGTGACCCCGACCGCCGAATCGAACGAGATCCCTCCGGAGGCGATCCCTGTGCGCGCTGCCCCCCTCACCGAGCTGCGCTCGCCGCGAAAGACCACCGGCACCACGCGTTCCCCGCGCGTTGCGTTCTTGTTCTCCGGCGGGGGAAGCCAGTACTTCGGCATGGGCCGCGAGCTCTATGACACCGAGCCGGTGTTCCGGGCACGAATCGCTGCCTGCGACCGCATCCTCGCCCCGCTGCTCGGCGCTTCGCTCCAGGACTTGATGATGCACGGTGACGACAAGGACGCGATCCATCAGATGCGCGTGATGCAGCCGGCACTTGTCGCGCTCGAGCTCGCGCTGGCCGATCTGTGGAAGTCGTGGGGGGTGACCGCGTCGGTCGTCATGGGCCACAGCGTTGGAGAAATTGCCGCCGCGATTCACGCCGGTGTCATGGACATCGAGTCGGGGCTCACGCTCACCGCGCATCGCGCACGCCTCATGCAGTCGACGGCGCGCGGGGCAATGTTGGCCGTGAGGGCGCCGCTGGCGCGCGTCACCGAGTGGCTCGAAGGAACGGGCATCGACGTCGCCGCGATCAACGGGCCGGAAGCCATCGTCGTCTCGGGCGCGCACAGTGCGATCGACGCGCTCACCGCCCGCCTGCATACGGAGGGAGTGACAGCGCGGTCACTCGCCGTCTCGCACGCCTCCCACTCGCACGTGATGGATCCGATGCTGCGCGCGCTGAACGACGTGATCGCGAACCTTACCTTCCACGCACCGAGTCTGCCCATCATCACGAACCTGACCGGCCGACTCGCCGCTGCAGACGAGTACGACGCGCGCTACTGGTGCCGCCACGTGCGCGAGCCGGTGCGTTTCCACGAAGGGGCCCAGGCGCTCCGTGCGCTCGACATCGACGTGGCTCTGGAGATCGGCCCGGATCGCACGCTCGTCAACCTCGTCACGGCCGCCGGGCTGCTACCCACCGGCGGCGGCGTGGCCTCCCTCCGGCGCGGAGCCAAGGACCGCGCGAGCATCCTCGGCGCCGCCAAGGCGCTCTACGAGCAGGGCCAGGTGGCCGACACCGGCCGCGCCGACGAGCGGAGGGTAGCGTGAGCCCCTTCGTAAGGCCGCGTCCGCAGGCGAGCTCGTCCGTTCGCGTGATCGCGTTCCACCACGCAGGCGGGTCGGCCGCGATGTACCACCCGATGAGCGCCGAGCTGCCGGCCGATTGGGAGCTGCTCATTCTCGACCTTCCAGGGCGCGGCAAGCGGTACGCCGAAGATCCCATCAGCACCTTGCCGGCGCTCGTTGCGCGCGTCGTGGAGGACGTGCGCCCGTGGCTCGACGTACCGGTCGCGTTGTTCGGCCACAGCCTCGGCGCCATTCTCGCTGCTGAAGTGGGGCGCGTGTGCGAAGGGCTTGGCGCGCCGCCGGTCTGGGTGGGCGTCTCGGGACGCGTGGCACCGTCCCTCCAGGCGCAGACGCGTCGCCTGAGCGACCTGGACGATGCGTCGCTTCTCGCCGAGGTGCGCGCGCTCGGCGGAACGCCCGAGCGCATCGACGAGATTCCCGAGCTTCGCGCGCACTTCCTGCGCATCGTGCGCGCCGACATCGCGGTGCTCGAGTCGTACCAGCCTGCGCCCGGCCGCGCAGCGCTCGGTTGCCCGGTGACCGCGTTCGCTGGTACGAGCGACGTATGGGCTCCCCCGACCACGATGCGCCCCTGGGCACGCGAGACGCGCAGCGACTTTCATCTGCGCCTGTTCGAAGGGGGACATTTCTACTTCCTTGGGCCGGCACTCGCTGGTGTCACGCGCGAGATCGTTCGCGAGATCGAGCCGTATCTCGAAGCGCGCGCAGCCCAATGACGGGGTGTGATGTGCGCGGCACGAGTCGACCACGCCGCGACCAACGAGCTCGACCCGACGGTGACCGCCGACGGGTTCGCCATGTACCTGGATGTGGGCGCGCTGACAGCGACGCGTTCGTGTCGACTCGAACGAGCCTCGCCGCCGACTTCTCGGCGCCAGCGCCGAAATGAAGGGTGGTCCGACAGGGACTTCGGCCAAAGCAGCAGTGCGAGATCAGATCAACCAAACCACATTGTTCAAGTGATCGGGATCGTGGATCTTAATGATTGCCAGATCGATTGATATGCGACCCGGCCGAAGTCCCTGTCCGACTCCGTCCGCTACCCCGAGCTGAATCAGGCACCAATGCGGCAGGGCGACCATCAGCAGCTCTCTGCGGCTGCGCGCTCTACCCGGATCCGACCCTCGCCGAAGCGGAACTCGCAGTTGAATTGCTTGAGGAAGCTGAGCCCGATCAGACCGTCGATGTCGTCGCCGGTGGCAAGCTCGAACACGTGCAAGAGATAGTTCGGCACGAAGAATCCGAGCGCTAAAAACCGCTTCACGCGCAGCGTGAATCCCTGCTCCTTGCCAATCGCAGAGCGAATCGTCATGACGCGCTCGCCATCGCGTGCACTATAGCCAAGCTTCTCCACGAAGTCCGGCGTGACCACGGTATCCGAGGATCCGGTGTCGATCGCGAGTCGCAATCGTCCATGGCTGCGAGGACTCCACACCCGTGCACGGACGACGATCAAGTCTTGCTTGCGATTGAAGCGCGTGATCTTCATGGCGGAATCCCACGAGAACAGAGGCTCAGTCACGGCGCGTGTGGTAGTGGCCGAAGCCTTCGTATTGCTCGAGATAGGGCCGCGCCTGGTCGTACGGCGCGATGCGCGTCTTGCCGTGGCCCACCACACGGGCGGTGCGAAAGTCGAAGTCGGTATCGTTGATCTCGTCGATCTCGACCAGGCAAACCCACTCGTTGGGGTAGCGGTCGCAGATCTCATCCCAGGTCAATGGCTCGGAGATGAACGGCGGCCCGACTGGTTCCGGTGCCTCCCATTCCGGCGCGACCTGGCGCTTCGGGGGCACAAACGGGCGAGAGAAGTAGGGGGCGATCTCATGATCTGGCGTGGGAACCTGGGTGTGAAATGGCCTCGCGTGGTCGAGCGCCTCCTGGCGCGTCTTGCCGTGACCCACGACGCGGGCCGAGTTGACCTCGAACCCATCGTCGAGCTTGTCGATCTCGACCAGACAGACCCACTCGTAGCGGTATCGCTCGCAGATCTCCTCCCAGATCAGTCGTTCCGAAATGAAGGGTGCTTCGACGAGCTGTGGTTGCGCCATGACGTCCTCCTCTACGGCACCCTGCGGAGGGCACCGGCGCTTGTCAAATTTTCGGTCGAGATCGACCGAACAAACCGAGATCGTCGTCGATTTTCTGGAGCGTCGGTCATGTACCGTGGTCAACGCTCCATCATCGTGCTCCCTGCTCGGTCTGGGCGTCTAGAACGGCGCTGGCCGGACAAGCTCGATGCAGCGCTGGGTGTGCGGATGCATGAACGCGAGTGACTCGGCGTGGAGCGCGAGCCGGGTCGCCGCGCGTGCCCCGTCGGTACCGTAGAGCCGATCGCCGACGATTGGCGCGCCGATGCCGAGCGGGTGCGCCGCATGGACGCGAAGCTGGTGGGTCCGGCCGGTGCGCTAGCTCCTCAGCCCTCCGGCTGCCGACCGAACATGTCCGAAATCCGGCCGGACACCGGACAGGGCAACCGTACCGGTCGAACGACTACTCGGGCGCGCGATGGCGTGACCGGGACCTGCCGGCGCTGGGCTGGCGGCAGCGGTGGCACTACGACATGCGGGCGACGTTCATCACGCTTGCCATCGAGGATGGCGCCGACCCCGACGTGATCGAGACTCGCGTGACGCACAGCCGGAAAGCTCGCAATGTGTTCGACGGCTACAACCGCGGGTTGCACTGGGAGCGGACGTGCGCCGAGATCTCGAAGCTCCGGATCATGCGTGGACCGCAAAGCACGGCGATCGAGCAACCGCTCCCGGCCGGCGGCGAGTCCGAGCCCGCTGCTTTTCGCTGCAGTCCCCGCAAGCACCGGAACAGCCAAGGAAAATCTCGCTCCGCTCGGGGGGCAGCCCCGACGGCACGTGCGTGGTGACAGCGTGAACCCGTGGTGGCTGCAAACGTGGATGGAACCACAAGTGGATCGAGGAAGCGATGCTCTACGTCCACATCGCGGAGCCACACCACCGCGAGCTGCCAGAATGCGCGAAGGGGGACTCGAACCCCCACGCGGTTAAGCACAGGAACCTAAATCCAGAAACTCGGTAGCAATTTCAGCTTTGTACACGCAGTATCATTCTCCGTGATGACGTTTTACCCTGCGTGTACGGGCGGTTGTGATTGTTACCCAAGCGATTCTTCCGGCTATTCGCGATCGCCGAACCCCTTCGCGGCGGTGCTCGAGTTCGCGCGCAGGTGCGCGGTCTGCAAGCAGCACGAGCCGTTGGCATCCATGCCCGGCATCGCTCCCTACCTCACCAACCAACAGATCGCGCTCGGCTCTTCCTCGACTGTGGCTGCCTGCCATTCGACAACGGCTTGGTCGCGCGGCTCCATCTCCGCACGGCCTGACACGCAAGAGCTTCCTGTTCGTTCACATCCGATGCTGGCGGCGAACTCGCTGCGAGCGCCTACACGATCCTCGGCTCATGTCGCCTCGCGGACGTCGATCCGCGCGTGTACCTCGCCTACATCCTGCCCCGGCTGATCGGGCGGGATGCAGCGATTCCCTCGCGCTTCTAGCTGTTATCATGTCGCGGCCACGGCCATTACCAAGGAGAGCAGACATGTCAGACGAGGGCGGAGACGAATTGGAGACGAGTCGACCCGAGGCATTCGGTTTGGAGGACTGGGCAGCGCTACTCAGCAAGTACGGATCAGGCCCCGGACATGCGGACGTGGCTATCCTTGGAGATGATCCGGCAGATCGTCGCGCGGTCGGCCTTGCGCTGCTGGGTGCGCTGATGACCACTCCCGAATTTCGATTGGTGCTGATAGTCACCCCTCCATCAAGACGCACCGCCGTCCATATCGCTATTCATACGCGGAGGACTTTGTCCGCGAATGGACACGCAGAAGCAGCGGAACGTGTGATGCACCACCAGATGGAGGTGTCAGACGCGGCCGTCGTCGTACAACTAGCGGAGGAGTGCGGAGACGGAGCTCTGATCTACGTCGCGTCGGCCGGTCAGTTTCGCTACGTGGACATTGCTTCGCCAGCAAGCGCGTTCGCGACAGAAGACGTCTGGGCACCTCACGTCGCACGACTAGCGACGGAACTCGCAACCAACATCGCAAAGTCGTCCTACGCCCTTCTCGATGTTGGACACGTTCCTCCGATGAAGGAGGAAAACGTCGCGAGACTTGAGGGCATCCCAGGCCGGGTCATTTCGTTAGTCATTTCGAACGACACGGCGAAGCTGGCGCGAGCCGTTATGAACGTGCGAGCTGACAATCCGCCGAGCCTTGATGCCGCACTCGCGGCGATTGCGACCTCTAAAGTCAACGCGAAAGCCTCTGCGCTACTTCAAGCTACCGCCCTTCACCATGCGGAACGGTACGTGGGAGCTTGGGGAGCCCTAGCACGTTTCTGGGATGATTGGATCGCGAAGGCGGACAATAACGTTCTGGTGGAACTCGCGCGCATAGCAGTTGACGCGGGAGAGACGACCAAGGCGAACCAGGCGCTCTCAGCGTTGAACGTCGATGTGTTGTCCATCGAGCTCGTGGAGCTCGTTTTGTCCGCGTCGCGTCGAGCCGGAGCCCGAACGAAGGAGGAGCAACTGATCGAACGGCTCAAGGCGCTGAGCCCGAACTCCGAGCTTCTTTCTGAACACCTCATCAATCGTGCGCTCGGAACGCGAGACTGGCACCAGCTAGGTATTCTCGCCGTTGATATCTCGTTGAACATAGAGCCAGCAGAACGCCGATACCTACGCGCACTTGCGGACGGTCTGCTCGGAGAAGATCTAGCCAAGTCTGCAATGCGTCTCGCGTCGGAGTTCGCCGACCGCGGGCCAATGATCTATCTCCTCGTTGGCCGTGAGCTTACGCGTCGGCGACTCTATCCTCAAGCAATCGCTATTCTTGCCGCTGTGCCTTCCGCGACCCCGGAAGCGTCGCGCGCGGCGTTCCTTATCCTTGATACTCTCGAGTCGGTTCTTCTCGAGCGCACACCAACGGGTGGCTTTGCGATCCCAGACACGATGCTCGCGACGCTGGTCGGCTTCGTTGCTAGCCAAGCCGCGACCACTCCGCGCGACGCTAAACTTCGAGTAAAGCTCGCACAGCTTCTTGCGGCGGAGCTGGTCGGGAATCGCGGCGAAGGTTTGCTGCTGTTCTTGATCGAGCACCTGGCGACGCAGCAACAGCAAGAAGAACCGCTCGTCGTCGATGATGCTTCGCTCGAAGAAGCGAAGGAGTTCCTGGATCTAGTGGCAGAGATGACCGAGACATCTCATCCGCAGAGGGCGCTTGTGATTGGAGTTGGTGAGTTGCCGCCGAGCATCAGCGTTGAAAAGGCGAGACGACTGCTCCCGATCCTCCCTCAAGCATTGGATCACATGCTTCAGGACCTCACGAGCGAGCGTGATGTCGCGTCGGCGAAACTCGTGCTTCATGCGGCCTTGCTGGCATGTGAACGTTCTGGCAGTCGACGTGATGGTGTCTTCATGCTAGGGATGACCGCAGTACATTTCGCCACGATGGGCTGGTCGCAAGAGGCGCGCGACACCGCCGAGCATGCGCTTGGTTGGGTACGGGAGCATCCCGACGAATTGAGGCTAGCTTGGATCGTCTTTGCCGATGTCTATCACCGTCTCGGCAACCTTCATGAGGCTCTCGTCGGGATGTTGCTGGCTGTTTCATTGCAGGAAGCCAAGCTTCGAACCGACGAGACCTGGCATGAGACGCACTTGTTGTTGCGGCTGTTGCGGGACCTCGGCCTTCACGACGAAGCGCTAGCGATGATCGACCGAGCTGAGACGATGTTGATGATGACACCCCGCTGGAAGGCGCGGCTGGAGTCGATGAAGCTCGCGGTCGAGCTCCGAAGGCACGATGCAACCCCAAGAGCCGTACCAGACATCTTGTTAATGGAGCGCCTTGCCGTGAACGTGCGGCAGCTCAAGGACCTTGACGATGACGTGGCTCCGCCACTGGTCCTCCTGATGCAACTCCTCGCACGCGCGTCAGTCGCGGGAACGGAAGTCCCTGTCGAGTTGCAGGAGATCGTTCAGTCTGCGCTGTTGGCAATCTCTCCCACACTCGCAGCTCGTTTGAAGGCGCTTGGCGAGCCCAACCCCGACCTTTCGACAGTGCAGAGCCTGACCACTCGAATCTGGAACAGTCGATTCTCCGAGGACGTAGGCTATGACATTCAGGCCGGCGCATTGGTCGCGCAGCGCGCACTTTCACGAGCCGAAACGCTGCCCCCCTGGTCCGTAGTCGAAATCATTGAGCTACTCACGGACAGAACCTTGGTCTCCCCTGCGAGCATCGGAGACCAAGCTGCCCTCAGGTCGACCATCGACCGCTTGCTCGCGTGCGGCCACCTCGTGCACCTGCTCGGGCTCGATGAGAGCGGCTCGCTCGTCCGAGCCACCATCGAGATCGGCAAGGACCCTGAGATTCACCGCGAGCCACACAGTGTTTTTGATCCAGCAACGTTTAACGAGTGGAAGAAGAGCTACCCGTATCGATATTGCCTAATGGACGATCCCAAGAGCGTTATGCGTGATTTAGTTAGGCGCAGTGTCGATCGGATCGGGATCAGCTCATCAACTCAGAAGAGCACGGTGGTAGTTCCTGACGTCCATCTCTCCGGACTTCCGATGAACCTCTTGCGTCTGGAGAACGAGTTCATGGGAGCGCTTCATCCCATCGCCGTAGTGCCGAGCCTGGCCTGGCTGGCAACACGCGCAAAGGAACCGCGTGTTATGTCCGGGCAAAGAATCGCCTGGGTCTCTGATGCGCTTCCGCACGGCGATGAATCGCCCGCGTTAGGGCCTCTCGCAGATCGTCTCGAGCCTATCGCGACTGAGCACGGATTCGTTTTCTCAAGGTCGTCGCGAGTCCCGCGCGACTTGTCCCACGCCGACGTTGCGATCGTGACGGCACATGGAGGGCTGCTACCGGACGAGCGATTCTTTCAGGTCGTGCGTGACGATGCGAATGAAAGGTGGAGCCCACGTTCAATCGCAGATGCTGTTGCCCACGCCGGGTGTGTTGTGCTCTTTGTATGCAGCGCTGGTCGACATGACGAACATCCCCGTTCGCGAGCGGCTGTTGGGCTTGCGCGACTACTACTCGCTGAGCAAGTCCAAGCCGTGGTCGCGTCGCCATGGCCGCTCGATACAAAGGTGCCCCCGCGATGGCTACCCACTTTCCTGGATCGACTAGATCGCGGAGATCCAGTAAGCGATGCTACTCATGCCGCGAATATGGAGGTCGCCCACATCTTCAGCGGAAATCCGCCCCACGCGTTCGCGATGCACGTCTACGGAGATCCTACGTACCGCTCCCCTACTAACCTCGGCAAGACGAGCGGTGATTCTTCGGACCTTCGGTAGCTCGTGGGGAATGTGCGCTGGCTGCGGTGGCAGCCGTCGGTGCAGCCGTGCCTACCGGGAAGTGGTGCTCCGTCGCGAACTCCTCGACCGTCATGCCGCTCGCTCGCTACGCTTCCACCCGTGATCGTCACATCGCCTTCTTGCCTGACATCGCGTTTCACGATGCCGATCTTCCTCTCCAGACGCTGCTCGTGCAGCGGCTCATTGCGCAGCAGGGGCGCACGGGTCGTTCCGGAGCACGCGATACTGGTCGCGGCGCTGGTCGTCGTGGTCGCGGTGCGCAGGCGAGCGCGTCCGGGGGGCACGCAGGGCGGGCGAGCGCGGGTCGAGGTCGGAGGCGCGAGTCAGCAGCAGCGCCGGCGACGAGGTGCCAGGCGTCGTAGAGCGCCTGCAGGTGACCTGGCCCCAGAGACAACTCCGCGTCTCTTGCGACGGACGAGCAGCGACCCGACCGGCACGCGTCGAGCCGCTCGGCGTCGCGGCGGCGGGCGGTGGTGCGCCGCCGCGAGCGGGCACCAGTGCGCGGAGTTTCGCGCGCGCGTAGCTGGCGGGGCCGAACAGCCCCGCGTAGCGAACCAGATGCCGGCGCGGGGGCGGGATGATCCCGCACAGCCTCCGCAGGAACGTCACCGGCGGCAGGACCAGCTCGGTGCGGCCATCGGGCCACGGCCGCTTCAGCCGATATGCGATCTGGCCATCGGCGGTCCACGCCAGCCGCTGGTGCGCGAACGCCGGGCGGGCGCCGTAGCGGCACAAGCGCTCGAGGGCCTCCCGATCGTGGTCCCGCGATCACGACGCTGGCGTGCAACGAGAAACCCTCCCACCACGCGCGCAGGCGTTCGACACCGCGCACGGTCGGCTTGCGGTTCTGCGGCGAGCGCCACGTCGCCGCCGCCTCGGCCTGGACTTGTGCGAGCACGTCGAGGCCCGCCTCCACGCTGTCGTCGCGCGCCTCGTTGGCGAGCCGACGCACGATCCGACGCACGATCCGATTGAGGATCACCACCACGTCGGCGCTGGTGGGCACCGGAGGGAGGGCGAACACGAGCCGGTCGTCGTCATCGACTAACACGCCGTCGGGGATGAGGAGGTGGAAGTGCACGTTGAGGTTGACCAGGCCGCCGAACCGCTGCACGAACGTGATCGCCCCGGTGCGCGGTGCGCGGAGGCCGCGCTAGCGGGCGACCCGCCGCTGCCATGCCCCGATCGCGCGCACGGCGAGGTTGCCGACCCAGGTGGTCCACGCAGGGTCTCGCGCGAGCCGGAGCCGCAGCGCCTTGGGGACCGTGAACACCCACTGGCGATACGGCGCGCGCGGCAACACGTGGTCGACAAGGTGCGCCGCGGTGTCCGCCATCCGTCGCGCTGTACACGACGGACACAGGCCGCGGCGTTTGCAGCTGAACGCGACGACGATCTCGTCATGGCACGTCGTGCAGCGTACGCGCGCGAAGCCATGCGCGAGGATGCCGCAGCGCAGGTACTCGGCGAGCTCGCGCTCGACGTAGCGCGGAAGGCCACGACCATCGGCGTCGCGCAGCTCGGCAAGCATCGTCTGCGCGTGGCGTGATACCAGCTGGTGCAATACCGTACGCTCGGGCGCGCTGGCTGGTACCCACCAGCCAGCGGCTGCCCGGCCGCGCCAGACGTTCGTTCGTAGATGCCGCCTGCGAGCACGTGCGGGCGGTGTGAAAGTCTCGGGCCACAGCCTGCTCGTGTGGCGCTGCCTACTTGCGAAGCATGGTGTCCGAATTCCGGACGCCGGCTACGGCACTGGCCAGCGGCACCGCGCAGCTTGCTCGGCCTCTCGGCAGCGTCGTCACAAGACGGGCGTCCCCTTTGGTCCCCGGTGATCCGGGTAGGGCCACTCCATCGCGCGCGGCGGTGACCCGATCTCGCCTCCACGCCGCTGCGCGACTCGGGACAACAGCGGTTCGTCATGGGCGTCCGTCGAACCGCACAGTCCCTACCGCGTCCCTACCGCGATCTCGTCCCTACTTCAGTCCCTACTTTTCCGTGGCGCCGTGAAACGCCTGGACACGCCTTGAAACAGGTAACGTGTCGGAACTCGTAGATTCTGAAGTAGTTTCGAGATCATTCAACGCTGTCCGATTACCGGCCGGACATCCGGACAAGCAGCCGTTCAGATGTATGTCAAAAGAACCCGGTCGGGTTCATCCCGGGTTCATCCCGTCCAACCCGCATCGATTACTGTCGGGAGAGACCGATCCAGCGGCGCACGGTCTGCCACGCGGCGACGACGAGCTGCTACGGATACGGATAGGTCGTCGCGGTCGCGCTGCTTTTCGACGCAGCTGCCGGGCCGCCCATCGACTCGGCGGTGGCATGCTTCTACCCGGCGGCAGCTGCGCCTTTCCAGTCGCAGTGGCAGTGATGTCGCCGGCCTTGGTGATCATTCAGATCGAGCGGCATGTAGGCAGGCCGAGTTGTTCTTCCGCCCACTCCCAGACCAGCGCATGCGCCCCGCGCGCGGCGGCCCGAAGCGGTCGCGCGCGGCTCAGGTGTGCGCGGCGTGGGGAAACAGGCCAGGCAAGGCGCGCTTGCTCCACGAGCCGGAGGTGCTGGATCGGCAGACCGGTCCGACTCCGCCCGCTGCCTCGAGCTGAATCAGGCACCGACGCGGCTGGGGCCACCATCAGTAGCCATCTACGGCTGCGCGCTCTACTCGGATCCGACCTTCGGTGAAACGGAGCTCGCAGTTGAATTGCTTGAGGAAGCTGAGGCCGATGAGACCTTTGATGTCGTCGCCGGTCGCGAGCTCGAACACGTGGATGCGGTAGTCCGGTACGACGAAGCCGAGCGCTGAAAATCGCTTCACGCGCAGCGTCCACCCTTGCTCTCTGCCGATCGCAGAGCGAACCGTCATGACGTGCTCGCCGTCCCTCGCGCTGTAGCCAAGATCGTCGATGATCTCCGGCGTGACCACGGTATCCGAGGAGGCAGTGTCGACGGCGAGCGACACCCGTCGGTGGCTGCGCGGACTCCAGAGCCGCGCGATCACGACGATCAAATCTCGTTCACGGCTGAAGCGCGTAACCTTCACGGCACCCTCCTCAAAGCGGGAAGTTCAGCCACGCCGCGTGAAGTGGTGGCCCATCGAGTGGTACTGGTCTTTGAACGGTCGCGCCTGCTCGATCGGCGCTCTGCGCGTCTTGCCATGGCCCACGACACGCGCGGTGCGAAAGTCGAAGTCGGTGTCGTTGATCTCGTCGATCTCGACCAGGCAGACCCACTCGTTGGGGTACCGGTCGCAGATCTGCTCCCAGGTCAGCGGCTCGGAGATGAACGGCGGCCCGACGGGCTCGGGCGTCTCCCACTCCGGCGCCACCTGGCGCTTCGGGGGCGTGAACGGACGAGAAAAGTAAGGGGGGATCTCGGCCTCGGGTGTCTGCGCTTGTGCGTGAAATGATCGCGCCTGGTCGAGGGCCTCCTGGCGCGTCTTGCCATGACCCACGACGCGGCCCGAGTTGACCTCGAAGCCGTCGTCGATCTTGTCGATCTCGACCAGACAGACCCACTCGTAGCGGTAGCGCTCGAGGATCTCCTCCCAGGTCAGCCGTTCCGAAACAAAGGGTGCTGCGACGAGCTGTGGTTGCGCCATGACGTCCTCTCTACGCACCCTGCGGAGGGCGCTGGGGGTTGTCAATTTTTCAGCCGAGATCGACCCAACATACCGAGATCGTCGTCGATTTTTCGCAGCGTCGAACGCACGTTGCGATCGATGCTGTGAGCGTCGTGAATCGATCGCGCAGGGCGCTCACGCTTCGCCGCGGGCCTGGTCGAGCGCGCGGAGCCCCGCGGCCCCGCGGATGGCCTCGCGCGCCGCGTGCCGGGCCGCGCGGTGGTCGCGGTGGCGCGCGCGCAGGGCCGCGAGCTCGCCGGCGTGGGGGATCAATCGGGGCCGGCATGCGCGCGCGCCCGCCGCCTACTTCTTGCGCTTGACGATCCGCACGCTCTCGATCGCGCGATCGGTGGCCTCGACGACCTCGATGATCACGTGCGGCAGGGTCAGCGCCTCGGACTTGCCCGGGATGTGGCGGAGCTTCTCGATCAGGAGCCCGGCGACGGTCTCGTAGTCCTCGCTCTCCGGCAGGCCGACGTCGAGCTCGGCGTTGATCCG
>Ga0137459_1000547_pt1 | contig 13151 bp, 8 predicted proteins | sample EasRivERMGT700_2_FD_104908 | JGI IMG/M metagenome (GOLD analysis project Ga0137459, IMG submission 104908) | Soil microbial communities from meander-bound floodplain in the East River, Colorado, USA - East River MetaG ERMGT700_2 | ecosystem: Environmental > Terrestrial > Soil > Floodplain ...
CACGAAGTCGAGGACGATCACGGCGAATGAGCCGCCGATCACGGCCGCGGTCGTCGCCCAGCCGACGCCCTCCGAGCTGCCCCGCGCGCGCAGGCCGCAGAACCCGGCGATCACCGGGATCGCGGCGCCGTAGGCGATCGCCTTGACGATGAGCAGCACGACGTGGCGGCCGCGGATCTGCGAGGCATCGAAGAACAGGCTCGGGTTGACGCCGAACGAGTACTTCGCGGCCAGCCCGCCGGCGGTGAACATCACCACGCCGCCGAGCACGCTGAGCACGAGCGTCATCACGAGCGACGCGAGGAACCGCGGCACGATCAGGTAGTCGATCGGCAGGACGCCGCTCATGCGGAGCGCGTCGATCTGCTCGGTCACCTTCATCGAGCCGATCTCCGCGGCGATGCCGGCGCCGACCCGGGTCGCGAGCATCAGCGCGGTCAGCGTCGGCCCGAAGTCCGAGACGATCAGCCGGAGGTACTGGCTGCCGACCTGCGAGAAGTCGCCGGTGACGCGCGCGAGCTGGAGGCAGGCCTCGTACGTCATCACCATGCCGATGAAGCCGAGCGTGACGGTGATGAACACCACCGAGCGGTTGCCGATCGCGTGGAGCTGGCGGGCCAGCTCGCCCCGCGGCAGGCCGTGGGCGCGGCGCCGCGAGATCCGGCGCACGATGCCGGCCCACGTGCGGACGTAGACCCCCCACAGCTCGGCGGCGGCGCGCCCGGCGGCGATCACGGCGGCGCCGGTGCCTTCGATCCGCCGGCGGACCCAGCGCGCGCGGGGCTCGGACGCGGTCACGTCGGTCATCCCCCGATCATCCTGTGAGGTAGGTGAGGAAGAAGTCCAGCAGCACGATCGAGACCGCGGCCGCGACGACCGCGTTGTTGACCGCGCGGCCGACGCCGATCGCGCCGCCGCGCACGGTGACGCCGAAATAGCACGACGACATCGCGATCGCGGCGCCGAACGCGATCGACTTGTAGATGCCGTGCAGGAAGTCGAACGGCCGCAGGTTATCGGCGAAGCTGTAGTACATCGTCGACCACTCGATGTCGAGCATCACGCGGGCGACGATCGCCGCGCCGGTCAGCGCGACGAGGTCGCCGAGCACGGTCAGCGCGACGAGCGTGACGATCATGGCGAGCACGCGCGGCACGACCAGGAAGCGCACCGGATCGATCGCCAGCGCGCGCAGGCCGTCGAGCTGCTCGGTCACGGTCATGGTCGACAGCTCGGCGGTGTTGTTCGCGCCGACGCGCCCCGAGAACATGAGGGCGATCAGGATCGGCCCGATCTCGCGCAGCACCGCGTAGCCGGCGGCCCAGCCGGCGAGCGCGTTCGCCCCGAACTTCTTGACGAACGGCCCGGTCTGCAGCGCCATCAGGCCGCCCGCGAACAGCGCGGTGAGCACGACGATCGGCACCGATCGGTTGCCCATCTTGTAGAGGTTCTTCCACAGCTCGCGGGGATCGATCCGCGGCGGCACGAGCGCGCGGAGCACCTGGCCGGTGAGCAAGAGGATGCCGCCGACCTCCTGCGCGACGCCCAGCGCGCCGGTGCCGATCCCGGCGATCACGCCGGGCGGCGGCGCTCGCTCGCTCATCGCCGGATCGGGCGCGACCACGTCCGACGGTATACCGCGCGCTCGGTCACGCTGGGCCGACTTTTCGTCGTGCTGCGTCATCGACGAGCGTCGAGCGCCGTGGGGGTTTGTCTCGCGCAGAGCGCGACAGGACCCGGCGACCTTTGGTAAGCACTACACGTTCTGCACGACGCCTTGGTCGCGTTCGCGTGCACGATGACCGACAACGGCACCCTCGTAGATCCGGAGGTATTGATGCGCTCGATTCTCGTCGCGGCGGCCTGTGTCCTTGGAGCCTCGTCCTGGGGATGTAGCCAGACCAACCCCGGGCCGGCGATCAGCATCACCCCATCGGGGACGGCCGGGGTCGTCCAGGTGGCTGGCCCGACGGCGTTCACCGCCGAGCTGGTGAACACCACCGCCGAGGTCACCTGGACCGTGGAGGGTGGGGGCACGCTGTCCGGCACCACCGGGCTTCATGTGTCCTACGTCCCACCGCTGGGGACCGTGACCGGAAAGCTCACCGCGACGGCCGGCGGCGTGAAGGCGAGCGTGCAGGTCGTGTCGGCGCCCGCGGCGATCAAGATCCCCAACCTCACCGCCCCGGTGACGGTGCAGTACGACGCCCAGGACATCCCGCACATCAAGTGCGCCGCGACGATCGACTGCCTCGCGGTGCAGGGCTACATCCAGGCGCGGGACCGGTTGTTCCCGATGGACTTCCTGCGCCACGTCGCGCGGTCGCGGCTGTCGGAGATGATCGGCGTCGACGGCCTCGCGCAGGACGTCCAGCTGCGGACCCTGTTCATCACCCGCGCCGGGCACCGCATCGAGGATGATCTTGCCGCGGCCATCGATCCGGCGGTCCTGCCCTTGATGACAGCCTTCGTGGGCGGCATCAACGCCTACCTCGCCGAGCTCCGCGCCTCGGGGGGCAGGCTCCCCGGTGAATACGCCCAGCTCCCGTTCCCGCTCACCGCCAAGGACATCGCGGACTGGACCGTGCAAGACACCCTGGCGCTGGGCCGGCTGCAGCAGTTCCAGCTGTCCGAGAGCATCTCCGAGGAATCGGCGTTCGGCCAGTTCGCCGCGGTCTACGGCGCGGGGCCGCTCCAGGATCTCGGCAAGCTGAACGCCTGGATCCGCACCGCGGCGCCGCCGACGGAGCAAGCCCACACGCTGGCGCCCACGGGCGCGCACGCCGCCGCCCCGCCGACCGTGCGCACGCGCGCCGGCGGTCTCTCGAAGTGGAAGGGCGCGCTCGCCTCCGTCGCGACGAGCCTGGGCGCGCTCCGCGATCGCCTGCGGCCGGCCGACGCGTCGATCGGCTCGAACAACTGGGTCGTGTCCGCGGCGAAGTCCGCCACCGGCTTCGCCATGGTCGCGAACGATCCACACCTGCCGCTGCAGTACCCGCCGCTGTTTCACCTCGCGGTGATGACGTCGACCAAGGCCTCCGACAACCTGGATCTGGCCGGCGGCGCGTTCCCCGGTATCCCGGGCGCGCTGGTCGGCCGCGGCGCCCACGTGGGCTGGGGCGTGACCGTGGTCGGCTACGACGTCAGCGATGTGTACCTCGAGACCCTCGACGTTCAGTCCGCCGGCTGCTCGGCCGCGGTACCGTGCGTCACCTTCAAGGGCCAGCCTGTCCCGACGCAGCCCGCGCCGCAGACCTTCTTGGTTCGCACGGCCTCGGGTCTCGTCGATGCGGTGCAGACGTTGCACGTGCCCGGCGTGCCGCCCGCGGTGCTCGTCGTTCCGCACCACGGGCCCATCATCCAGCTCGACGTCGCCGAGAAGACGGCGGTCAGCGCGCGGTGGACCGGTCAGGAGGGAAACACGCAGGACATCCGGGCGTTCCTCGGGCTGAACACCGCGGCCGACGTCGATGCCGCCGTCGTGGCGCTCAAGGACTTCGCGACCGGTGCCCAGAACTTCGTGCTGGCCGACGACAAGGGCCACATCGCCTACGATCCGCACGCGCTGGTCCCGGTCCGCAAGTTCACCGAGGGCGCGACCGCGCGCACGAACCCGCCATGGTTCCCGGTGCCCGGCGACGGCACCGCGGAGTGGGGCGATGGTACGTCCAGCTGCGCGTCCGCGACCCTCACGCCGGTGCCGGCCACGTGCTGGATCGCCGACGCCGTGCTCCCGCAGGGCAAGGATCCCGCGAAGGGCTACTTCTTCACCGCCAACTCGGATCCGACGTCCCCCTCGGTGAGCGATGACAATGATCCACTCTCGCACCTGCCGTACCTGAGCTTCAGCTGGAGCGACACCAGCGGGTTCCGCGCCACGCGGATCGAGCAGATGATCGAGGCGGCGCTCGCCGACCACGGCAACGTCTCGCTCGCCGACATGCAGGCGATCCAGTCCGATCACGTGTCGCGGCCGGGCATGGTGTTCACCGCCTACATCGCCAAGCTCCCCGCCGCGGCCGGCAGCCCGCCCGAGCTCGCCGTCGCCAAGACCGTGCTCGACCAGTGGGCGGCCAACGGGTGGGACTGCCCGACCGGCCTGCTCGGCACCGATCCCGCGAAGAGCCCGGTCGATCCGACCCCCGGCGTGGTGCAGAGCTCCTCGGGCTGCTTCCTGTTTCACGAGTTCCTGCGCGTGCTGTCCACCAACGTCTTCACCGACGATCTCAAGGTCGCCCGGCAGGGCGTGAACGGGCTCGCCGCGATGAAGGCCATGATCTTCATGCTCGGGACCGATCCGGCGGTGCCCCAGAGCGCCGCCGCCACGACGTTCTGCAACGACGTCGACGCCAAGGGCGCGCTGATCGCCAGGCACACCTGTGTCGAGCAGGTCGTGACCGCGCTGGTCCAGGCGGTCGCCACGCTGAGCGCGGCGGTCGGTCCGAAGCCGGGTGACTGGGTCTGGGGCCGCGTCCACACGATCCGGCCGGTGAGCCTCCTCCAGCTGGTGACCACCGGCTTCGAGCCCGGCCCGTACGCGCGCCCGGGCGGCGCCTTCACGGTCGACGTGGGGAACCCATCGCTGTCGGGCAGCGGGCTCGACTTCGCCTACAGCTCCGGCGGCAACGTGCGGCACATCTCGTTGATGGACCCGGCCAAGCCGGTGGTGAAGATGCAGCTACCCGGCCCGGAGCGCGATGGCCCGACCGCGTTCGCCGGCCCCGATCTGCTCGGCCAGTGGGTGAAGAACACGTACTTCGACTTCGCGTTCGGCGCCCAGATCGACGGCGTCGCCGTCTCCAACCAGACATTCCAGGCCCCATGACAACCCCTTCTATGGAGACCGCCATGCTCCGGAGCCTACCCGCCGCCGCGTTGGTGCTCGTCATGAGCGCCTGCCAGCCGAGCCTCCCGTTCACGTCGCCGGCGGGCTCGGTCGCCACCGCGGTGTTCGATCCGCTGACGGCCAAGATCCCGCTGCCCAACGACCTCGCGCTGCCGCCGTTCAATACCGTCAACACCGTATGTCCGCCTCCGGGGAACACGGCCATGGGCGCGCCGGCCTGTGCCCAGGCCGAGCTGCTCGCGAGCTTCAACGGGTATTTCCCGGGCGATCAAGAGGTCGCGATCACCATCGACTTCACCCAGGCCAACATCGATGCGAGCGGCAAGGTCACGCAGGTCGCGCCGGACCTGGATCTGGCCAGCTTCACGCCGAAGACGTTCTTCGTGTACAACGACAGCCCGCCGTACAAGGGCGAGGTGCCGACCGACGCGCCCAAGGCAGGCGACTACGTCAAGAACGGCGATCACGGCACGCTGACGCTGCACAACCAGGGCCACGCACCGTGGACCGAAGGCGCGTACAGCGTGCTCGTGCGCGGCGGGCCCAACGGCATCAAGACCACCGGCGGTGCCCCGGTGTACGCCTCGCAGGTGTTCGAGCTGGTGGCGCAGGGCCTGGACATGACGGACCCGAAGAACCTCGGCTTGTTGAGGGCGCAGACCGGCTCCACGGCGGCGGCGATCGAGCAAGGCCGCCAGCTCAACGTGCTGATCGCCCTGTACCAGAAAGCGGCGTACCCGGCCGCGGACACCCGGTTCCCGCACCAGGAGCTGGCGATCGTCACCACCTTCAAGATCGCCCCGGCGGTGACCAACGTGAGCATCGATCCGGCGCGCGGCCTGGTCCCGCTGCCGTTCGATCTGCTGCGTGATCCGGTCGGCGGCAAGCTCACGCCGCTCGCGGCCTGCACGCTGGCCGGCTCGTCGCTCGACAAGGACGGCATCTGCCCCAGTCCGGCCGCCGCCGGGTTCCTCGCGCTCGATGGGTTCTCGACGACCGGGGCGATCCTGGCCCCGACGTCCGAGCTGATCCAGGCAGCCACCGTCACGCCGGCGTCGCTCTTGCTGTACGACCTGACGAACCCGGCGCAGCCGGCGCAGGTCGACCCGGCCACCCTGATCCTCGAGCCGTGCGAGTTCACCTCGGGGTGCGGTTCGCCGACGGCGCTGTCCCCGGTGATCGCGATCCAGCCCGCGGGGGCGACCGCCGGCGACCCGACGTCGGTGTTCCGCACGCGGCCGCTCAAGGACAACACCGACTACGCGGTCGTCATCACCACCGCGATCCACGACAAGGCCGGGCGGCCGATCGGCCCGGGCACGGTGGCGAATGTCCTGCGCTTCACCAACCCGGTCATCGTCGGGGGGCACTCGGCGCTGCTCGGCATCGACGATGCCACCGCCGCCGGGCTGGAGAAGATGCGGCTGCAGCTGGTGCCGGTGTTCGCGACCCTCACCGCGGCGGGCACGGACCGCTCCAAGGTGGCGATCGCCTATACGTTCCATACCCAGACGATCCTCAGCCAGGCCGTCCAGCTCGCGGCGCTGCCGTACACCAGGCCGGCCGCGACGGGGCTGCCGGTCCCCAACACGTTCGCGACGGCGACCCCGGGGAACACGTTCGCGAAGTACGGTGTCGACACCACCAGCGTTCCTTCCAGCAACATCGACGAGATCCTGGAGCTGGACATCGCCACGTTCAACGCGCTCGATCCGGCGAGCGGCGCCTTCTTCGCCGACCCGACGAAGGCCGTGGACGAGACGATCCACGTCCTCATCGCCACGCCCAAGGTTACCAACCCCAAGGTGCCGGCCTGCACCGGTCCGCTCGCGCTGTTCGGCAAGTGCGCCCCGATGATGGTGTTCCGCCACGGCCTCGGCGGCGGGCGCGCCGACATGCTGACGGTCGCCGATACCAACGCGGAGGCCGGCATGGTCACCGTGGCGATCGACGCCGCCAAGCACGGCGATCGCGCGTTCTGCACCTCGGGCCCCGCGAGCGCCACCAGCGGCTGCATCGGCGGCGCGGCCTGCACGACCAACCTGCCGCCCGGGGCCCAGGGCGACGCGAGCCCTCCGGGCACGTGCGCCGCCGGCTTCGTCAAGCGCCCGGTCAGCGCGAGCTGCACGGGCACGTGCGCGTCGAGCGCCACCGACGGCATCCCGCTGGTGTCCGGAAACTTCCTGATCAGCGCCAACTTCTTCCGGACCCGGGATTCGATGCGCCAGGATCTGATCGACCAGTCCCAGCTCGTCCGCGCGCTGGCGTTCGCGCCCGCCGGTGCGCCCCCGACAGGCCACGCGGTGTTCGACCACATGGTCGCCCGGGGCGTCGTGATCGACCCCGCGACCATCTATTACTCCGGCCAGTCGCTCGGCGCGATCCAGGGCACGATGGACGTCGCGACCAACCCGCGGATCTCCAAGGCGGTGTTCAACGTCGGCGGCGGCAGCATCGTCGACATCTTCACCAGCTCGCCGGCGTTCGCCGCGGCGACCGACAAGCTCCTGGCCGGGCTCGGCATCGAGCACGGCAGCGCGGAGTTCCTGCAGTTCCTCGTGGTGGCCAAGACCGTGCTCGATCCGGCGGATCCGGTGAACTTCGCGGGCCACCTGACGGCCAACACGTTGCCCAACCTGCTCCCACCGCTGGGCGGCAACCCCAATGGCTCGGTGCCGCAGGCTGCCAAGAAGATCCTGACCCAGGTCGCCAACTGCGACGCCGTGGTGCCGAACCCGTTCAGCTTCGTCCACGCGAGCAACGTCGCCACCGGTCCGTTGCCGAAGCCCACGGCGACCGAGCCGGCGGATCCGGCCTTCTTTGCAGCGGGTGCCACCGGGACGTTCCAGCTGTTCGTTACGACTCCGTTCGATTTCAAGACCGACTTCGGGAGCTGCTCGGTGTCCACCGTGGAGCACGGCTTCCTCACCGACTGGGTCACGCCCTCGCTCACCGCCAACGCACAGCGCGACCTGGCCAGCTTCGTCATGCTCGACACCTCCCCCCTCAGCGTCCAGCACCAGTAGCCCGAGCCCCCCATGCGCACACTGATCATCGCTGCAACGATCCTGGTGCCGGCGGCTGCCTCGGCCGGTGGCTACATCATCCCCAACGAGACCCCGCGCGACCTCGGGCTGTCCCAGGCCGCGGTGGCCGACCAGACCGGCGCCGAGGCGATCTTCCTCAACACCGCCGCGCTCGCCGGACAGGAAGGCTTCAACGTGTCCGCCGCCGGCGAGCTCCTGGTCAACCGGACCGAGTGGTCGGATCCGTCGGGCGAATCGGCGTCGCTCATCCCGCAGGCCAACCTGCCGCCGACGGCCGCGATCTCCTACGGCGCCAAGCTCGACAACGGCATGGCGTGGGGCGCCGGCATCGGCTTCGTCGTCCCGGCCGGCGGGTCGCTGAAGTGGCCCGACGGCTGGCAGGGCCAGGAGTCCATCCAGTCGGTGAGCCAGCAGGTGTTCGCGATCGGCGCGGGCGCCGGGTTTCAGCCGCTGCCCTACCTGAAGCTCGGCGTCAGCTACCGGCGGTTCCAGGCGATCGAGGAGCTGCACCAGGCGGTCAAGTACCCCGATCACTACGGGGACGCCGGCCTGACGATGTCGGGCGGCGCGAACGGCTTCGGGCTGGCCGCCGAGGTCAAGATCCCGACGGTCCCGCTCACGATCGGCATCACGTACAGCCACTCCGCGAACCTGGCCCTGTCGGGCGACGTCCACTTCACCGCGGTGTCGCCGGCGTTCCAGACCCTGATCCACGATCAGGGCGTGACCGCAAAGCTCGTCATCCCGAACGTGCTGTTCATCGGCGCGGCCTACGAGGTGATGCCGAACCTCAAGGTCATGGCGGCGTACGACTTCGAGCGCTGGAGCACCTACGAGAACGACATGTTCGTCGGCGACGACGGCTTCAGCGTGACCGTGCAGCGCAACTACAACAACGCCCAGGTGTTCCGGCTCGCCGGCGAGTGGGTGAAGCTGCCGTTCCTGCCGGCGCTCACCGGACGTGCCGGCATCCTGCGCAGCATCTCGTCGCAGCCCACCGACACCCTGTCGCCGTCGCTCACCGACGGCAACAGCACCGCGTTCTCGCTCGGCGCCGGCTACAACGTCACCCGCGCGCTCCGCGTCGACCTCGGCTACCAGCACGCGTTCTTCGACGACGTCACGGCCACCGGCAGCGAGGCCTTCGCGGGCACCTACAAGACCCAGGTCGACCTGGTCTCGCTCGGCGTCAACTGGCGGAGCGACCTGGCGTTCCTGTTCGGCCCCAAGAAGTAACCGGCGCGGGGCTCAGGGCCGGCCGGCGTCGTCGTCGAGCGGGCCATCGAGCTCGCCGCGCACGAACTGGCGGACCACCGGATCGGGCGCGTCGGCGATCGTGCCGGCCGGGCCGCGGTAGATGAGGTGGCCGCGGTACAGGAAGGCGATCTCGTCGACGAACGTCGCGAGCGCCCGGACATCCGACGAGATCGCGAGCACGCTGGCGCCGGTGCGCGCCTGGTCCGCGGTCAAGAGGTCGTAGATCTTCTGCGTCGTGACCGGATCGAGCCCGGCGGTCGGCTCGTCGTAGATCACGAGCTCGGCGTCGGCGACCGTGGCGCGCGCGATCCCGACGCGCTTCTTCATGCCGCCCGACAGCTCCGCGGTCGGCTTGTGCTCGCTGCCGGCGAGCCCGACCGCGCGCAGGCGCTCGGCGACCCGCGCGGCGATCGCGGGCGGCTCGAGCCCGCCGCGCTGCTCGAGCGGGAACGCGACGTTCTCTGCGACCGACAGGAAGTCGAACAGCGCGTAGCTCTGGAACAGCATGCCGATCCGCTGGCGCAACGGCCCGAGCTCGGCCTCGCGCTTGCCGATGATGTCGTGACCCAGCACCTCGATCGCGCCGCGGTCGGGCGCCTCGAGCCCGCAGATCAGCTTGGCGATCACGGTCTTGCCGGACGCGGCGGGGCCGATCACGCCGAGCCGCCCGCCGGGCGCGAGCTCGAGCGAGATGCCGGCGAGCACGTCGCGCCGGCCGTAGCGCTTGTGGACGTCGTGGAGGCGCAGCGCGCTCGTCACGGGCAGCCGAGCTCCCGGCCGCGTGCGAGGTACTTCGAGTCGGCGAACTGCCTGGCGAGCCGGGCGACCGCCGCGCACGCGCCGCGGTGATCGTGCATGCGCTCGAGCGTGACCGCGAGCTCGTACAGCGCGTCGTCGCGCAGGATCGACGCCGGATAGTCGCCGGGCAGGCGGCGAAACGCGGCGGCCGCGCCCGCCAGGTCGCCCAGGTCGTCGCGCAAGATCTTGCCGAGCTCGAGCTGGGCGTCGTCGAGCCAGATCGAGAAGTACGAGCCGGCACCGAGCGCGACCTCGCGGGTCGCGAGCAGGGCGCGCAGCCGCGCGGCGGCCCCCTTCGGATCGTGGAGCTGCCGCGAGAGCCGCGCCGCGTGCCAGCGCGCGTCGTCGCGCATGCCGCTGGCGGGGTAGTCGGCCGGGATGCGGTCGTAGATCGCGCGTGCTGCCTCGGGGTTGGCCAGCTCGTGCTCGGTCAGGTCGGCCAGCGACCACAGGAGGTTGTCGCCGAGCTGGGTCTCGGCGAGCGGCGTGAGCAGCCGGCCCAGCTCGTCGGCGAGCGCCCGGGCGTCGCGGCGCCGGCCGTCGCTGACCAGCGCGCGCAGCGCGTCCCCGGCGATCGGCTCGTCGGGATAGTCGGTCACGGCGCGCCACAGCGCGGTCCAGGCGGCCGTGACCTGGTCGTCGCGCAGGAGCAGCCCGCCGGCGCGGTACACCGCGGTCGCCGCGGTCGCCTTGTCGTCGCCGGCGCGCGCCGGGATCGCCAGGTAGGTCCGGATCGCGGGCGCGGTGCGCCCGGCGTGCTCGAGCACCTCGGCCTCGCCGAGCAGCGCCTCGCCGCACGCGGCCTGGGCCCGCCGTGCCGGCCGCAGCGCGCGGCACGTGCCCTGCGCGGTGCGATACGCCGCGATCGCGCCGTCGACGTCGCCGGCATCCGCGCGGTGCTCGGCAACCTGGAGATCCGACAGCGTGGCCGGCGCCGAGCACGCCCCGAGCCCGACGAGCCCGACGAGCCCGACGAGCCCGACGAGCCCGACGAGCCCGACGGCGAACATCGCGCCGGTCGCGACGCTGGGGCCAGGTCTTCGGAGCTGCACGATGTCGGCCGGACCCGGTTTCCAGCGTCAGAACGCCGCGACGATCTCCGCGATGACCTCGGCCGCGCGCAGCACGCCGGCGCGATCGACGTCGAGGTGGGTGATGGCGCGCAGCCGGTGCGCGCCCGATGTGCCGAGCAGCACGTCGGCCTCGCGGGCCAGCTCCACCACCGCCGCGGGCGTGCCGCGATCGAGCTCGATCATCACGATGTTGGTCTGGACGCGCGCCGGATCGACCCTAACGTGCTTGGCGCTGGCGAGCGCCTCGGCCAGCGCGCGCGCGTTGGCGTGATCGTCGCGCAGCCGCGCGCGGTGGTGATCGAGCGCGTAGAGCCCGGCGGCAGCGAGGATGCCGGCCTGGCGCATGCCGCCGCCGTACATCTTGCGCAGCTTGAGGCAGCGCAGGATGAAGTCGCGGCGACCGCCGATGACCGAGCCGATCGGCGCGCCGAGCCCCTTGGACAGGCACACGCTGATCGAGTCGAAGCCGGCCACCAGTTCGTGCTCCGGCGTATCGCTCGCGACCGCCGCGTTCCAGATCCGCGCGCCGTCGAGGTGCACCGCGAGGCCCAGGGCGTGCGCGGCCTCGATCACTTCGGCGAGCTGGCGGCGATCCCAGCACGCGCCGCCCGACGCGTTGTGGGTGTTCTCGATCGCCACGACCCGGGTCAGCGACAGGTGCGGATCGTCGCCGGCCTTGTACCCGGCCCGGACGTCGGCGGCGGTGAACATGTAGTCCGGCGTCATGTACGTCTGCAGGCCGGCGAGCGCGGCGAGCGCGCCGGATTCGCTGCGCCAGCAGTGCGCATCCCGGCCGAGGATCACCTCGTCGCCGTGCCGGGTATGCGCGCGCAGCGCGATCTGGTTGGCCATCGTGCCGCTCGGCACGAACAGCGCCGCCTCCATGCCGAACAGCTGCGCGATCCGGTCCTGCAGCTGGTGCACCGTGGGATCGTCGCCGTAGACGTCGTCGCCGACCTCGGCCTCGGCCATCGCCTTGCGCATCGCCGCGCTCGGCCGGGTGACGGTGTCGCTTCGTAGATCGATGGCCATCGCGGCACAGCGTAGCAAGGAAACCCCGGGCCCGACGCGCGCCGCGGGTGGTTCCGGCGCGGCCTGCCAGCGGCCCGCGCGGGTGGCACAAGGCTTCAGGGCGTCGGCGAGATCGGCGGACCGTGATCGTCCGGCGGGGGCGCGTCGGGCGCAGGACCGTCCGGCCTCGGCGCGTCCTTGCGGGGCGGCTCGGGCGCGGGCGGCGACGGGGCCGGCGCCGGCGAGCCGAGCTCGGCGCGCAGCTTGGCCTCGAGCCGCGCCAGCATCGCGAGCTCGAGCCAGCTCGGGCGATCCGCGATCTGCAGCACGAAGCGCACCAGCGTGCGGCCGTCGCGCACCACGGTCATGACCTCGAGCGAGCCGCGGAACGTCTTGCCGTCGTCGCGCAGCTCGAACAGCAGGTAGCCGGCCTCGGCGTCGCGCTCGGTGACCTTGACGTGCTCGTCGACCACCAGGAACCGCACGGCGGTGGGCCACACCTGGTCGCGGGGGTACGCCAGGGTCTTCTCCGAGCGCGCCGAGGCCGGCGCGGTCAGGCCGGCCACCACCGCGAGGCCGAGCGCGAGCCGCGCGAGCCAGCCCCGGGACGAGCGATCGGGCGAGCGATACTGCATCGACGGATCGTCGGGGCTTGGCGCGCCGGGCGCCAATTTCTTGCCCATGCGGTGGCCGGCTCGAGCCGCCTCTGGTCCGGCCGCGCCGGCGCCAGCGCGCGTGTCCGCGATCTCCTCGACCTCACGGCTCGCACCGGTTGCGCCGGCAGTGCGGGCCATGAGCTCCCGGAGCCTCCTGGAGAACGCGGACACGCGCGCTCGCGCCGCGGGGCTGGGTCGGGCGCTCGTCCGTTGACCACCGAATCGAGCATGAATGGCGGTGCCATCTCCACGACCGGCCGGCGATCCACCACCCGGCCGTGCCATCTATCTCGCGCCCGAGTGACCTGGTGAAAGGCGGTGCAACCCAGCGAAAAGAAAATTTCGACGTAGCAAGGAACCACAGCTACGAAGCTAGGAGGACGCGCAGGGGTAGCGAAAGCACGGCGTGGTGCCCTCTGACAAACCCGGAGAAAGGCCGGGGAGCGACGCTACGGGCCGCAGG
>Ga0137459_1000550_pt1 | contig 13127 bp, 9 predicted proteins | sample EasRivERMGT700_2_FD_104908 | JGI IMG/M metagenome (GOLD analysis project Ga0137459, IMG submission 104908) | Soil microbial communities from meander-bound floodplain in the East River, Colorado, USA - East River MetaG ERMGT700_2 | ecosystem: Environmental > Terrestrial > Soil > Floodplain ...
ACATCAAGAAGCGCGATGACGAGCGCGTGTTCGAAGGCGACTTCCGCTACCAGCACGCGTGGGTCATCGACGTCGACACGAAGCAGGCGACGCGCATCACCGAGGGCACGACGTGGACGGTGCAGGGTGCGCCATCGTGGTCGCCCGATGGCAAGCAGTTCGTGTTCGGCGCCGCCGCGACACCGATGCTGAGGGACAACCGTCGCGACGTGTATCTCGCCGACGTGGCGTCGAAGAAGGTGGAAAAGATCAGCACGAACTGGGGCAGCGACGGCACGCCGCGATGGTCGCAGGACGGCGCGACGATCGCGTGGGTCGGCGAACCCAACACGACGAACCCGATGCCCGACGGCACCGCGCACGGCGTCGTCATGCAGCAGCGCCTGATGCTCTACGACGTGAAGGCAAAGGCGATCAAGGACACGCTGACGCCCGCGTTCGACAGCGACGCCGGCAACCCGATCTGGACGAACGAAGGCAAGCGCGTGATGTTCGTCACCGGCAAGCGCGCCTACAACGAAGCGTTTGCCTACGACCTCACCTCCGGGGCGTACACACAACTGTCGCAGAAGCGCACCATCAACGGCACATCGATCAGCAAGGATGGCCGCACCATCGCGCTGACGATGGATGGGCCGGATTCGGCGACGGAAATCTACGTGACCGATCCGTCGTTCGCGAACCTCAAGCGGCTGACGAACACCAACCCGCAACTCGCCGAAGTGCAGCAAGGCGAGACGGAAGTGATCACGTGGAAGAGCAGTGATGGCGTCGAAGTCGAAGGCGTGCTGCTGAAGCCGGTCGGATTTGAATCAGGCACGCGCTACCCGACGCTCGTCGTCGCGCACGGCGGTCCCGCGGGCGCGTATGTGAACGGCTCCCGCCTCGGCGGCGTCGAGGGCGGCCAGGTGTGGGCGGGCAAGGGCTGGGCGGTGTTCTATCCGAATCCGCGCGGCAGCTCGAACTACGGGCAGAAGACGCTCGCGGCCAACGTCAACGACTGGGGCGGCGGCGACTTCAAGGACATCATGACCGGCGTCGACGCGCTGGTGGCGCGCGGCGTTGCGGACCCTGACAAACTCGCGCACATCGGCTGGAGCTACGGCGGCTACATGACGGCGTGGACGATCACGCAGACCACGCGCTACAAGGCGGCGATGGTCGGCGCCGGCCTCACCAATATGTGGAGCATGTATGGCACCAACGACATTCCGAGCGTGCTGATCCCCTACTTCGGCGGCATCCCTAACACGAAGACGCTGCCGCTGTATCTCGATCGCTCGGCGATGACGCACATCGACAAGGTGACGACGCCGACATTGATCCTGCACGGCGCCAACGATGAGCGCGTGCCGACGGGTCAGGCCTACGAGCTGTACCGGGGACTGAAGGATCGCGGCAAGGCGACGGAGCTGGTGTTCTATCCGCGCGAGGGCCACGGCTTCACCGAGTATTACCACCAAAAAGATCGCATGCAGCGCATCTATGACTGGGTCACGAAGTACACTTTAGGGACAGGTGGAAACCGGACGACCTCCCAGCAATAGTCCTTCGACTCGCGAAAGCGAGGCAGGCCTCGCTTCCGCTCGCTCAGGACAAGGATCGTCAGGAGCGTCGGATGCAGAGCTCCTGACGATTCTTGCCGAGCTGGCCCGGGAGGTCAGCTCGGTGCTCGACTTGAAGGAACTTCTCGAGAAGATCCCGAACCTCATCTCCCGGCTCACCAACTTCACCGTCTTCTCGGTCTATCTGTTGAACGAGCAACGGGAAGAGCTGAGCATTGCCTATGCCCAGGGATACCCCGAAGAAATCGTCAAGCACTTCACGCTGCAGGTCGGCCAGGGAATCGTCGGCACCGCGGTGGCGGAGCAGCGGCCGATCCTGCTGAACGACGTCGATCAGGATCCGCGGTACCTCGCGGTCGTGCCCGGCGCGAAATCACAGCTCGCGGTGCCATTGCGCAACAAGGGCCAGGTGATCGGCGCGCTCAACCTGCTGAGCGACAAGATCGGCGCCTTTACCGAGCGCGACGAGTGGATCCTGCGGCAGTTCGGCGCGCACGTCGCGCAGGCGATCACGACGGCGCGGCTGTTCGAGTCGGAGCGCGAATACGCGGAGACGCTCGAGACGCTGGCCGAGATCGGCCACGAGATGAGCGCGATTCTCGATCCCGACGAGCTGCTGACCAGGCTCGCGCACCTGATCAAGCGCGTCATCGATTACCGCATCTTCGGCATCGCGCTGCTCGACGAAGAGACGCAGATGCTCGAGCTGAAGGTGACGATCAAGTACGGCGACGATCCGCGAGCCGCACTGCCGGTCAAGCTCGGCGAGGGCCTCGTCGGCTACGCGGCGTTGCACAAGGAAGTCGTGCTCGTTCCCGACGTGACGAAGGATCCGCGCTACATCGCGGCCATTCCCGGCGTTCGGTCGGAGCTGGTCGTGCCGCTGCTGCTGAAGGATCGCTGCATTGGCGTCTTCGATCTCGAGAGCCCGGAGCCAGATGCGTTCAACAAGAAGCACGTCAAGCTGCTGACGCTGCTGGCGTCGGAAGCGGCGGTCGCGATCGAGAACGCGCGGCTGTATGAATCGATTCGCGCGAGCGAAGCGCGATTCGAAAAGGAACTGCGGCTGGCGCAGCGCGTGCAGATGGCGCTGCTCCCGCAGGAGCTGCCGAAACGCCTGAAGGGCGTGGACGTCGGCTGGCACTTCGATCCCGCGCGCGAGCTCGGCGGCGACATCTGCGATTTCCTCGCTCCGGAACCCAACACGCTCGTCGTCGTGCTCGGCGACGTGTCCGGCAAGGGCGTGCCGGCGGCGCTCTATGGCGCGGCCATCGGCGAGATGATTCGCGGACGCACGTTCAGGCGCCGGCTCGAAAAGCACGTCACCACGCCGGCGGCGCTGCTCGGCGGCATCAACCGCATCCTCCACGAGCGTCATCTCGAGGAGTACTACTGCACGCTCTGCTACGCGATGTTCGAGTTCAAGAAGCAGATCGTGACGTTCGCGAATTCAGGCCTGCCGTACCCGGTGAAGTGGTCGAACGGCAAGGCCGTGCAGATCGACATGCCGGGCGTGCCGCTGGGAGCGTTCGGCGGCTCGAAGTACGACGACTTCCAGGTGTCGCTGGCAGCGGGCGACATCTTCGTGCTGTGCTCGGACGGTATTTTCGAAGCGTTCGACGAGTCGGGGAAGGAATTCGGCGCCGAGCGCGTGATCGACGTGATCGAGCGGACACACGACAAGACGTCGAAAGAGATCGTCAACGAGGTCTTCAGCGCGGTGCAGCAGTTTTGTGGCGATGCGCCTCAGTCAGACGACAGGACCGTCGTCGTCGTGAAGATCAATCAGCTGGGACCCGCGAAACCTCAGTGAGCCTGTGCGTGAGGATGATGGGCCTCGACGCCGCCCATTTCATCACCATGGTCGTCCACGTGAGTGGCGGCGGTGAGGTAGATCGCGCCGAGCGTCAGGAAGATGAACGCCTGCAGCGGTCCGACGATCAATCCCAGGAACTGAATCGGCAGCGGCGCGATGAACGGCACGATGCTGGCGATGATCAGCACCACGAGGTGCTCACCGAAAATGTTGCCGAACAGGCGCAGCGTGAGTGACAGCACGCGCGACATGTGGCTGATGATCTCGATGACGAAGATCAGCGGCGCCATGATGAGCGGCACGCCCGGCATCACGGCGAAGTGCTTCAGGTAGTTGAGCGGGCCGTTGGCGCGGATGCCCTGCCAGTGATAATAGAGCCACAACGTGATCGCCAGGGCGAAGGGCACGTTGATGTTGCTCGTCGGCGATCCCAGTCCGGGAATCTGCCCCATCAGGTTGCCGAGCAGGATGAACACGAAAATCGATCCGAGCAGCGGCAGGAACTTGCGCCCCTTCGGGCCCATGTTGCCTTCGAGCACGCCGAGGAGGAACGCGACGACGTCCTCGAGAACGATTTGCAGCTTGCCGGGGTTGTCGACGCTCAGCGACGAGCGGATGGCCAGGCCGATGAAGAGGATGAAGAGGGTGATCAGTCCGATGAAGACGAGGTGATCGGGCACGTGGATCCCGAGCGGCGCGAAGAGGAGATTGATCAGTGCGACGAGTGGGGAGGGATGTTCGATTGCTTCCACAGGCAGACATTGTACAACGTTTCACAAGCACAGGTAGTCGGGGCGTCAGGTAGTCAGGTAGTCGGGCCAAAACGTAAAGGCCGCCAGGAGTTTCCTCCTGACGGCCTGACAACCTGACAACCTGACGACCTGATCCCCTGTATTTACAGGTACTTAATCGACTTCTCCCGCAGGTGAAGTCCGAAGCTGCGGCCGCCGAAGAGACCGACTTCCTTGACCTCGCCGCGGACTCGGACGCGGGCGTCCTTGCTCGGAATGCGGCTGTCGTCCGAGATGACCAGCATCTCTTCCGTACCGTCGCTGACGCGGAAGACCTTGAAGGGCACGAACGGGATGCCGAACGACGTCGTGACGACGCCCTCGACGGTCACCGTCTTGTCGTGGAATTTGCCCGGGTTGGTCTTCACCTCGGAGATCGAGCGACTCCCCATCGACGCGCAAGCGCCACTCAGTGCCGCCGCTGCGACCATCAGACCCAGAACGAAATTCTTCGTGCGTGACATGGCTATCTCCTTCAACTTCCTTTTGCAAGAACGCCGCCCTTCGACTCGGGACTGGCTGCCTGAATTCTGAGCAGCCGCGGCTGGATCGTGAAGAGTGCGGCCGAAGAGCGGCGATGCCAGCGCCTGCCTGATAGTTCGCCCTTCGGTGATCCGCCGCGGCTGGCCATAGAGACTCCAAAGGGCGTGCCACGACTACCAGGGCCACAGAAAGCACAGAAAGTCCGGAAACATTAAGGTTTCAGAAGTTTTCATTTGAAGTTAGCGCGCAGTACCTGTCCCTTGCGACGGACGGCTGTCCTCAATAAACGCCGAGGTACCTGTCCATCTCCCAGGGCGAGACGTGTCGGATGTATTCGTCCCACTCGTTGCGCTTGGCTTCGAGGAAGTGGTTGAAGATGTGCTCGCCGAGCGTCTCTTTGACCAGCGTGTCCTTCTCGAACTCATCAAGGGCTTCGCTGAGATTCGCGGGGAGATCGTCGATACGCAAGTGACGGCGCTCGCGGTGACTCATCTTGTAGATGTTCTTGTTCACCGGCGGGCCCGGATCGAGCTTTTGATCGATGCCGTCGAGGCCGGCGCGCAACATCACCGCCAGCGCGAGATACGGATTGCACGAGGGATCGGGCATGCGCAGCTCGACACGCGTGTTGATGCCGCGGGCCGCGGGCACGCGCACGAGCGGACTGCGATTTTTCTCCGACCATGCGATCGCCGTCGGCGCTTCATAGCCGGGTACGAGACGTTTGTACGAATTCACGAGCGGGTTGGTGATCGCGCAGAAGCCCTTCGCGTGCTGCAGCAATCCGCCGACGTAGTGCAGGCACGTCTGGCTCAACTGAATATCGTTTTGCGGATCGAAGAACGCGTTCTTGCCGTCCTTGAAGAGCGATTGATGCGTGTGCATGCCCGATCCGTTCACGCCGAAGATCGGCTTCGGCATGAAGGTGGCGTGCAGGTCGTTGTTGAGCGCGACGTTCTTGACGATGAAGCGGCAGGTGCTGACGTTGTCCGCCGTCACCAGCACATCATCATAGTGAAAATCGATCTCGTGCTGGCCCGGCGCGACCTCGTGATGCGCGGCCTCGATGTGCATGCCCATCTGCTCGAGCGCGACGACGATTTCGCGGCGGACGTCCTCACCGAGATCGATCGGCGCGAGATCGAAATAGCTCGCCTTGTCGTGCGTCTCCGTCGTGGGCTTGCCGTCGCGGCGTAGAAAGAGGAAGAACTCGGTTTCCGGTCCCGCCATCATCGTGAAGCCGCGCTCGGCGGCGAGCGCCATCACGTTCTTCAGCGTCGTGCGCGGGCAGCCGGTGAAAGGGCTGCCGTCGGGATTAGCGATGTCGCAAATCAGGCGCCCGACCCGCGCGCCGTTGGCGTCGGCCCAGGGGAAGACCTGGAAGGTCGAGAGGTCGGGACGGAGATACATGTCCGACTCTTCGATTCGGACGAAGCCTTCGATCGACGAGCCGTCGAACATGATGTTGCCGTCGAGCGCCTCGCCGAACTGGCGGTCGGGGACCTCGACGTTCTTGATGACGCCGAGGATGTCGGTGAACTGAAGGCGAAGGAATTTCACGCGCTCTCTTTCAGCCCGTTCAAGGATCTCTTTCTTTTCGCCCCCGCCTTTGACCATTGCGCGATTGTAATGCGGCTGTGGAGGGCTGTCCGGCGTCAAACGCTGGTGGAGAAGGAGACTTCGACATGAAGAATCTCAAGTTTGGAGCGTTTTTCCTGGGACTCGTCGTGGTTGTGGCGACGCTTGTGACGGGCGTGAAGGCTCAGTCGCGCGAGCGGAATTTCATGGTCCTCGACGGGCGGGGCAGCGAGCTCGGGGCGATGGTCAGCGACGTGGATGTGAAGAGCGCGACGCCCGGGGTGAAGGTCGATGAAGTGCATTCGGACAGTCCGGCGGAGAAGGCCGGCCTCAGGGCAGGCGACATCGTCGTCGATTACGACGGCGAGCGCGTGCGCAGCGCGCGGCAGTTCACGCGGCTGGTGCAGGAAACGCCCGAGGGCCGTTCGGTGGCGATCGGGATCATGCGCGACGGGAAGAAGCAGACGGTCAAGGCGACGCCCGAGGCGGGACGGATGACGTGGAATTTCGGACCCGACGTCGATCGCGCGCTTCGCGAAGCCGAGCGCGGCATGCGCAATTTCCATTTCGAGATACCGCCCGACTTCCATGAGTTCCGCTTCGACGATCGCGATCGCGACAACCGTGAGCCGCGGCGATTTGAATACCGCGTGCCTCAAGAGTTCCGGGTACCGGTTCCTGGTTACGGGTTTGGACGCGGACGTCTCGGCGTGACCGTTCAGTCCCTGACCGACGAGCTCGAGGAATTTTTCGGCGCGAAGAACGGCGGCGCGTTGGTGTCGAGCGTGTCGAGGGACTCAGCGGCGGCGAAAGCCGGCATCAAGGCCGGCGACGTGATCGTCTCGATCAACGGCAACGCGGTGTCCGATTCCGGCGACTTGATGAACGCGCTCGAGGACATCACCGGCGAAGCGACGATCGTCGTCCTTCGCGACAAGAAAGAGATGACGCTGAAGGCGACCATAGACAGGTAGTCAGGCCGTCAGGTTGTCAGGTTGTCATTTCGCGGTTAATAGCCGCGTCACCTCTTCAGTGAGCGCTGCGGCGGCGACGGGCTTCGTCAGGTAGACGTTGGCCCCGAGCCGCAGCGCTTGCAGCTCGGTCGTCGAGCGATCGGCGCCGGTGACGACGACGATCGGGAGCGAGGCGGCCCTGCCGATCGCCTTCAGTCGCGCCAGCACCTCGAAGCCGTCGATGTTTGGCATCACCAGATCGAGCACCAGCAGATCGACCTGATCGCGCTCGAGCGAGGCGAGGGCCTCGGCGCCGTCGCGCGCCTGGATCACCCGGTGACCATTGCGCGTCAGCGACGCGGTCAGGACCCCTCGCAAATCATCATCGTCCTCGGCGACGAGGACCGTCGCACCGCGCCGGCCGGCGAGCGCCAGGCTGATCTCCCTCAGCAGGCGATCGTGGCCTTCACCTTTGGCAATCACCGAGACGTCGGTCGGCAGGCGCCCGTCGGTCTTCGCGTCGGCTGCGCCCGAAACGACGACAATCGGAATGTCGGCGAGGCCTTCTTCCTGCCGCAGCCGATCGATGAAGCTCCAGCCGTCGATGCCGGGCATCAGGAGATCGACGGTGATGACGTCCGGATGCGACGCGCGCGCGATCTGAATCGCCGATTCCGCATCACGCGCATCCAACACGTCGTAACCGGCGTAGCTCAACTGCAGCCGCATCAATTCCCTGAAATCATCATCGTCGTCGACGATCAGCACGCGGCGGGCCACCAGGCGCGCCGAACCGTCGTCGTTGGCGACGACCGGGGCGATCGACGCGGCCTCTTCGGAGCTGGCGGTCGGCAGCGTGAACGAAAAGCGCGTGCCCTTGTGCAGCTCGCTGTCGACGAAGATGCGGCCGCCGTGCTGTTCGACGAGCGCCTTCGTGATGGCGAGGCCGAGGCCCGTGCCGCCCTTGCGCCGGGACGATGAGCTGTCGACCTGCTGGAACTTGCGGAACAGACGATTGAGATTCTCGGGCGCGATGCCCTCGCCGTGATCGGCGACCGCGATCGTGACCATGTGCTCCGAGCCGGTGACCGTGGTCGTGACCGCCGAATCCGGCGGCGCGAACTTCACCGCGTTCGACAACAGGTTCACAATCGCCTGCACGATTCGATCGGGATCGACCATGACCGGCCAGATGCTGGCCGGCACGTTGACTTCGAGCCTGACGCGGGCGTTGGCGGCCGGCGAGGCGACAACCTCGATCGACTGGCGCACGAGATCGGCGACGTGGACCGCCTTCCGGCGTAGGGTCAGGTTGCCGGACTCGATCTTCGAGACGTCGAGAATGTCGTTGATGATGCGGACGAGCCGCTCGCAGTTGTTGAGCGCGATCTGGAGCAGCTTGCGCATCTCGGGATCGGGAACCGAACCCGGCTCGTCGAGCACCAGCTGCACCGATCCGCGAATCGACGTCAGCGGGGTGCGCAGCTCGTGGCTGACGATCGACACGAACTCGTCCTTCAAGCGATCGACTTCGCGAAGACGCGAGATGTCATGGAACGCGACCACCGCGCCGGCGACGTGGCCGAGCTCGTTCCTCAGCGGCGCGCCGCTGGCGAGAATCGGGAAGACACGGCCATCGGGATGATGAATCTCGAGCTCTTCGTTCTTGGTCGTTTCGCCGTCGAGCGCGCGCGCCGAGATCCATTTCTCCGGCGGGATTGGCGTGCCGTCCTTGGCGATGCGCTTGAACCGGCTCCAATAGTTCTTGCGCAGCTCGGGGGTTTGCGGCTCGATGCCGAAGACGTCGGTCGCGGCGCGATTGCGCAGCCGGACGCTGCCGTCGGCATTGAAAATCATCAACGCCGCCGGAATGGTTTCGAGCGTCGCGAGCAGGTCGGCGTGCGCGGCCTCGACGCGGCGGCGCGATTCGGAGGTGACGCTCGCCAGCTCGCGCGATTCGGAGAGCGCCAGCGCGAGCTCGCGCTCGCGGATCTGCAGCGCCTGGACCATCTTTGCGAATGAATTAATCAGGACGCCGATTTCATCGGCGCGCAACGTCTGGTGCGCGGCGCTGAAGTCTCCCTGCTGAATCTGATCGGCGGCGGAGGTCAGTTCGGTGAGCGGGTCAAGGACGACGCGCTTGGTTGAGTACATCAACCACGTCATGAGCAGCATTGCGCTCACGAAGATGCTGGTCATGATCGAGAAGAACAATTGCCGGCGGCGCGTGAGGAGGCGTTCCGATTCACTCGCCAGCTCGCGTCCGCGGCGATCGAAATCCGACAGCAGCGAGCTGATCGGCGCGAAGTCCCTCTCGCTCATCGCCACCAGGATGTCGGCCGGCTCCGATCGATCCACGCCGCTGGTCCAGGTCGCGGACCACTTGTCGTATTGCTCTCTCAGTAGCCGGACGCGTTCGACCTGCTGCGGATCGCGCACGAGCGTCGCTTGACGCGCCAGGTAATCGTTGACCGCGCTTCGCTCGGCCTGCAGCCGCTGCTCGATCGAAGGGAGCGAGAGCACCGCAACGTCATGCTGATCGTGCTTGAGCTCGACCAGCGATCGCCAGCGAGCCGTGGATGTTGACGATCTCAGCAAGACGCTGACGATCGGCGTCCTGCTCCGAGGCGACGTTGAGTGCGTAGATGATGAACCCGACCGTGCCCGCGACAAGGATGGTAATCACCCACAGGACGACGAACGCGCGGGTGCGGATCTTCACTGATTGATCTTGCTGACGATGTCCTTCACGTGTTGGCCGAGCGTGAGCGCGTCGAACGGCTTGGTCACGTAACCGGCGGCGCCGAGACTGAGGCCGCGATGGATCTCGGCTTCCTGCGATTTGGCGGTGAGAAAGATGACGGGGATCGCCGCCGTCGCGGGATCCGACTTGAGGCGGCGGCACGTTTCGGGGCCGTCGAGCTCCGGCATCATCCAGTCGAGCAGGATGACATCGGGCGGCGCCGCCTTCACTGCCTCGAGCGCCTCCTGGCCGTTGCCGACGACCTTGACGAAGAAACCGGCCCGCTTCAGTGCGAGTCGAGCGACGAGTTGGATATCGAGATCGTCTTCAGCAAGGATGACGTTCATGAAAATGCCGCCCGCCTAAAGAGCCGCGCTCTTGGATTCCACCTTCGCGGGGGGCGCTTCCGTGGATACTGCGGCCTGTCTTTCGGGCGGAGCCGCCATCGGCATCGCCAGCGTCGCCAATTGTGCCGCAATGATCGCAGCCAACGCGACCTTTGGCTCATCCACGGGCTGACCGGCCTTCAGCTCGATCGAAAGGACGCCGGCGGGACCGGTGGGGCTGCACATCGGGACAGCGAGCGCGCCCGGTGTGGTTGGGGTGACGGCGCTGATCCTGGGCTGATTCTCGCGAAACGCGGCCGCGGTGAGGTTCGAGCTGTCACGGCCGATCTTGCCGATGCGGGCGACGATCTTCGGATCGAAGCCGTGTGTCGCGACCGGCGCGAGTGTGGCGCCGTCGTTCGATGCCACCCAGACGATGAGGCCCGTCGCGTTCAGCAGCGCGCTGACGCGCGCCAGCGCGCCCTCCAGCGCTCCCGGATCGCTCAGCGCCGAGAGATCGCCGCAGATTTCCGCGACCGTCTTCAACGTCGCGAGCACGTCGGGCGCCCCGGGCACTTCGGGCGCCACGATTACAGCGGGCGTCGGGGTCGGGGGCGCAACGGGGATTGGCCTCTTCAGCGTTTCCTTGAGCTCGTTCCGCCAGTGCGCAGGATCCTGGACGGCCGGTTTCGGTTCGGTCGGCAACAACAACAACGCGATCACGATCCAAATCGCGACGCCCGCCGTAGCGAGCGAGAGCTGTTCCTGCCGGATCGCCGCGGCGCGCCGATCGTGCTCGGGGGTCAAGCCATTCGCCACGGACTGGACCTGCGTGGTGGCGGCGGCCAGCAGGTCGCGGACTTCCGTGAAGATGACATCGCCGGCCAGCTGCATCTCGTCGCGGCTGACGTAGGTGCGCGCGCGCTGCTCGGCCGCGCTTAGTTGATCGACCGCGTCAAGCGACTCGGCCAGCGATCCGCCACGCGGCGTGACGATGCCATCGAGATTGACGAGGCTCTGCCTGAGCTGGTCGAGGGTTTCCTGGGCGCGCTTGCCCCAGAAGGGCAGGCCCTGGCCCGGCGCGACATACGCATGCAGCGAAGCGCGCAGGTCGAGCAGCAACTCTGCCGTCTTGTTGACGGCAGTCACGCCGGCGGTGGCGGCTCGCTGCTCGCGGTTCAGCGCGTCTTCGTTCTGGAGGGTGCGATAGGCGAGGCCGGCCGTAACCAGCAATCCGACAACGAGGCAGGCGATGCGTACGGTCCTGCGAAACATCAGGGAACAGGATAGCTGCTTGCACTTGTAGTTGAAAGTTGAAAGTTGACGGTTGACAGTTGAGCCAACTACAGAAGGCTAGAAAGTCGGCAGACACGGCGTGAGCCACTGCGCGATGATCGTGAAGCGGTTGAAGAAGATCAGCAGGCCGATCGTGATCATCAGGCCCGAGACGATTTCAATCGTGTGGTCGTAGCGGCGGATCAGACGACGAGTCCGTATGCCGGTATCACCGTGAGTCCGGGCTCTTCGCGGTCAGCACCACGTAGGTGGGGAGACCGACCGCGCCAAAGCGCTGCATCACTTCACGCGCCGGGGACTCGTCCGGCGATTCTGCCTGGAACTTGATCTTCACGAAGCCGTCGAGCGCCGCCTTTACCGACGGATCCACCAGCGTCGTCTTGTCCATCGTCAGGCAGTTCTTGCACCACGTCGCCCACATGTCGATCAGCACGGGCTTGCCTTCGCGCTGCGCGACGGCGAGGCCTTCGGCGAGGTCGGCGTGCCAGCCTTCCTTCAATAGTTCGTCCACGCTCGACGACACCTGCGCGGGGTCGACCGAACGATCCCGGAAGATGCCGTACGCGGTGTAAGCGTAGAAGGCAGCGGTGAGCATGATGATCACGCCGAAACCCTGTTTCACACGAACCATCCACGCGCCCGGCTTCGGCAAGGCGCTGATGCCGGCGCCGGCGAAGGGCCACGGCGCCGCCATGCCGAGGCCCAACACGAACGGCAGCGCAAGGGCCGCCGACGTTCCGGTTGCGTAGAGATTGGTCGAGAACAGCACGACCTGGATCACCACCGGCGCGACGCACGCCCCGGCGAGCAGCGCAGCCACGCCGCCCATAGTGAAGGCCAGCATCACCGAGCCGCGGCTCGATCCGGTGCCGACGTTGGCGGAGTATTTCGAGAAGTCGATCTCGAACACATCAAACATCGCGAGCGCGAGGGCAACGAACAGCACGGCGATGCCAAGGTTGAACCACGGCGAGGAGTTGATCGTGCCAAACGTCTGTGCCGACAGGATCACGATCAGCCCCAGCACGCCGTAGACGACGGCCATGGCGGCGCCGTAGACGCTGCCGAGCACCAGGCCGCGCGAACGCGAGCCGCCCTGCGAGCCGGCGCCGATGATGGCAAGGTTGACCGGGATCATCGGCAGCACGCACGGCGTGAGATTCAGCGCCAGACCACCGAGAAAGACGATCAGCAGGATCGCAAGGGGACCACGGCCCTCGAACATCCCCTGCCGGGCAACGCCGGCCTGCGCGTCCTGGACGAACTTGATAAACGTCGCGGCGGGGAGATAGCCGCCTTCTGTGCCGCGCACGGTAAACCTGTCGAGCATTGCCATGGCATCGGTAGGAGTGGCAGGCGCAGGCGTTGCGGGCGCCACGGGCCTCGGCGCGACAATCGGCACGGCGGCGGCCTTCGCGAAATCCAGCTTCGCGATCATCGCCGGCGGCGTAACCACGGCGGCGTTCGCCGATACCGACAGGTTCAGTTCGAGCGGCGCCGTGATTGGCAGGTAGCACTGCTTCTCGTCGCAGGCCTGATAGCGAACGCGCAGCGGCAGCTTGTGCGCGCCGGCGGC
>Ga0137459_1000551_pt1 | contig 13122 bp, 11 predicted proteins | sample EasRivERMGT700_2_FD_104908 | JGI IMG/M metagenome (GOLD analysis project Ga0137459, IMG submission 104908) | Soil microbial communities from meander-bound floodplain in the East River, Colorado, USA - East River MetaG ERMGT700_2 | ecosystem: Environmental > Terrestrial > Soil > Floodplain ...
GCGCGAACTCGTACATCGTGACGACCGGGCCGGGCCGGATCGCGACGACGTCGCCCTTGACGCCGTAGTTCTCGAGCGTCTGGGTCAGCTTCGCCGACAGCTCGAGCATCGCGGTCTTGTCGAGCTGGTTGGCCGTCGTGGCGTCGTAGTTGAGCAGCTGGATCGACGGCAGCTGGTAGTCGCCCTCGCCGAGCTTGATGAACGTCTGGCGCTCGGCCTCGGCGGCCTTCTCCTTCGCCGCCATCGTCGCCTTGTCGGCGTTCTTGAACCGCGGCTCGACGATCACGGGACCGGCCGCGGTCATGCCGCCCGGCAGGCCGACGGCCACGGCATCGGTATCGTGCGGCCCGTCGTTCGGATCGAGCGGAGGCGCGGCGTCGATCGTAGCCCCCGGCGTGGCCGGCGGGGCGTCGTCGGTGACCTCGGGCGCCTGCGTGCCGCTCGCGAACCGGGTGCGCCGGGGCCCGGCCGCCGCCGGCGTGCCGCCGGGTGCAGGCGTGGCCGTAGCGCTCGCCCCACCCGGCGCGGGCAGCGCCGTGACCACCTCGATCGCAGGCAACGTGCGCGTCGCGGCGCCCCCGTCGGGAGCGTCGGCCGCGTCGAACTCGGCGGCGGCGCGCTTCTTCTTCCTTGCGGGGCGGCCGATGATCACCGGATCATCCGCGGCTTCATCGGCGCCGACCTCGAGCACGTCGCGATCGTCGATCGGGAGCGCCTCGTCGTCGTCGTCACCGTCGTCCTCGTCGTCGAGGTCGCGTTCGGGCAGCATGGCGCGGAACACGGCGCCCCAGAACCGCGCGACCGCGAGCACCGCGCGCACGAGCACACCGCCGGCCACGCGCAGCGCGCCGCCGATCGCGCGCAGCACGTCGCCGGTGCGCAGCGGCGTGGCGACCACCGTCGCGACGACGATCCCCACGAGCGCGAGTAGCGCGGTGCCGGCCGTGCTGACCACGGCGCGCAGGATCTCGCCGAGGTGCTCGCCGATCGCGCCGCCCGGACCGTGGCCCGCGACGCGGTAGCCGCTCGCCGCGAGGTGCGCGAGGATCGCGAGCGAGGTGATGCCGATCAGCGCGCCGAGCACGACGGACCCCGGCATGACCGGCGCGCGCTCGATCAGCATGCGGATCGCCGCGACCACGGCGAGCGCGATCAAGAAGTAGCCGCAGATCCCGGCGACGCCGTAGAACAGGCTCGCCGTCGCACGCCCGAACGGCCCCATGACCAGCTGCCCCGCCTGCAACGAGACCAGCGCGATCAGCAGGAAGATCGCGGCGCCGAGCCCCACCACCCCGATGACCTCCCGGCGCCGGCCGGTCGAGCCGTCATCCCGCGGGCTGACAGAGGTGTCACGAATCCTTCGGTTTTTTGACATGGCGACTCCCTGCGAGCGCCTTATCCTACATCACCAGACAGTGGATCCGAAGTTTTTGGCAGCCGACGACGCGGCGAGTCATCGCCGGCCAAGTACCTGACTACAGGGGGCTCTGACCGGTTGCGCTTGGCCATGCGCGCCGTGAGCTCCAGGAGATCGCGAACACGCGCACTGGCACCGCGGGCTGGGGTCGCCGCTCGTCCGTTGACCGCCGACTCGAGCATGGATGGCGGTGCCATCTCCACGACCGGCCGGCGATCCACCACCCGGCGTGCAATCTATCTCGCGGCGTGCCCCCAGCCCGCGGTGCTGCGCTGCACGTTGGCGCCGGCGCGGCGGGACCAGAAGTGCTCCCGGGCCTCTCCGCAGAGCAACCGGTCAAATGCTCCGTGGCGGGATACTGGACGCCGGCCAGTCAGTCGGCGGCGGCGGGAGCCGCGACCCGCATCGCCGCCTTGCCGCGCAGCCGGAACAGGCACTCGCGGGCCCGCGTGACTGACGTGGTCGCGGCGTCGTCGCCCTGGACCTCCGGCGACGACCGCGGCTCGAGCTGATCGATCGCGACGCCGACGCTATCGACGCACGCGAGGGTCCGGCAGGCGCAAGCACGGCCGTGGAGCTCGGCGGCGAGGCCGCGCCAGCCGTCGAGATCGAAGCGGAGCGCGGCGGTCATCGGCGGATCGGCCGCGGCATCGAGCTCGAACGCCCATGGCGGCTCGTCGAGCCGGGGCGGACACCAGCGGCCCGCGGCCTCACACGCCTCGAGCGTGACGAGGAAGCGACGGCGCACGGCCAGGTCGGCCGTCGCGATCCGGACTTGATCGTCGACCGCCGCGTCGGGTTGCCTGGCCTCGAGCTCGGCGATCTGGTGCTCGAGCGTCGCCTCGGCGGCGTGCTCGGCGATCCGGGCCTTCTGCAGCTCCGGCTTGCCGTAGGTGGGCTTGTAGGTGTCCTCGTCGGCGAGCACCCCGTGCGAGGCGGCGGTGGGGCCGGCAGGTTCGACGGGTGGCGGCCGCGTCGCGCCCGGGGCAGTGCAGGCGACCCCAACCAGCAACGCGAGCCAACCAGCTCTCATGCACCCAGGATAACTCGTGCTACCACCAGTCGAGTCAAGCACTTCCCCGCATGAATCCGCCGACGGCACCGTACGTCGATCTAACAGGTGCCGGTTTGGTACCCTGCTCGGAGCCTGCCATGTCCCTGTCTGGAATCATCGCTCGAACCCTCCTCGGCCTCGCGCCCGCGCCCGCCCCCGCGCAGCAAGCCTTCGTGCCGACGGCGCCGCTCGTCGCCGCGCCGGGCGCACCGGCCGTGCCCGCGGCACCCGCGGCACCCGCAGCAGCGACGGCCGCCGGCGTGGTCGACCGCGTCCAGCAGTTCTACGCGGGCATCAAGCAGGTCACCGCGTCGTTTCGCCAGGCCGTCACCAACGACACGTTCGGCAGCACGAAGACGAGCGACGGCACGCTCTGGATGATGAAGCCCGGCAAGATGCGCTGGGACTACCTCGAGAAGAAGAAGGCCGTGGTCGAGGTCAAGAAGAGCTTCATCTCGAACGGGGCATACCTGTACGTCGTCGAGCACGACAACAAGCAGGTCGTGAAGAAGAACCTGGAGCGCGACCTCATGCCGGTCGCGGTGTCGTTCCTCTACGGCAAGGGCGACCTCAAGGCCGAGTTCAACCCGGATCTCGATAAGACCGGCAAGTACGGCGAGAAGGGCGACCTCGTCCTCAAGCTCACGCCGAAGCATCCGTCGGCGCAGTACAAGAACCTCTACCTCGTGGTCTCGCCCGGCGACTACCACGTTTCGCAGTCGGTGATCATCGACTCGTCGAACAACGTGAACCACTTCCGGTTCTTCGCCCCCGACTTCGAGAAGTCGATCAAGGACACCTACTTCGAGTTCGACGAGCGCAGCGTCAAGAGCTACCGCGTGATCGACGCCGACGCGCCCAAGGAAGGCGCCCCCGCTCCCGCACCCGCGCAGCCGCCCGCCCTCGCGGCGCCCGCGACGCCCGCGAAGGCCGCGAAGGCCGCCATGCCGGTGGTGCCCACGCCGCCGGCCCGGCCGGCCGCTCTAGCCACTCCACCCGCGCCTGCCAAGAAGTAGCGCGCGCCTGGGACTCTTCTTGGCGCCGGAATACTGTAGCGACTCGCGCTTTGCGCGGTGGATCGTCTCGCATTGCTGTCGGCGAAGATCGCGGCGCCGATCTGGGCGGCCGGGCGCCCCCCCGCGGGGGCACGAGAGTCGCGCGGTCGCAGTGACGGGAAACGGGGACGGCCCAACGATCGGCGGCGCTTAAGGATGGCGCAATGCGCACTGCAGCGCTGACGCGAGCCTCCCACGGCTCACGCCACGGAGCGACGGCCCCGGCCCGGTTTGGCGTGTCGTGCCTGCAGGTGGTTCGCGAGAGCGGCCATCAACTGGTCGCCATGGGCGAGCGCGGCGCTGGCTTCCTCCGCGGCTTTCCCCACGAGGATCTGCATCCGCGCGAAGGCGCGTCGCGCAGCAGGGTTGCGGGGACCGTGCAGGCGATCCACTGTCTCGCTGGCCATGTGTACGATGGTTTCCACACGCAGGATCGCAGCGTGGAGGCTCTCCAGCGCATCGGTCGGGTGGAAGTTGTCCGGCTGAGCGTTGTTCGGCACCCTGGCCTGGGTGCGGCGATGTTTACGCATCGTGGCTCCTGGGCTCATCGGCGGTTGCATCCGTCGAATGGGTCATGCACCTGATAGCGGTGTTGCCTGTTCCGTCGATCGGAACGATGGATTGCGTTCTGTTATTTATATGATTTGCAATCATGCGCTGGTATCAATCTCAGCTATGCGAAAACGGCGGTGAGCTTGATTAGAAAGGAATGTCATCCGTGTCGGGGACGTAGAGCGACAGGATAGGGTGACAAGTGGGCGGGCGCTCGCTACACACAATGAAGTGTGAGGGTCGACTCAGGCGGCTCGACATCTGTTGTCGTTGGAATGAGGCGCGGTGCAGTGGATATATCGTTTTGTACTACACTGGTTCCCGTGTGCATACTGCCTTCACCTCGCCTGCCTCGAATCCCATCCTCCGGCATATCTCGTAACACCTCGCGTCCGGATCGCGGACGAATGCCTCACTCACGTCGACATGGTGCCCACATGGGCGAGAGCAGCCGTGCGTTCTTCCTTGGGCACGCTGGGACTCCGTCGAGCACATCGCGCGCCGAGGTCAGGAGCCATCGCAGCCACACCTACGGCCCGCTCCACTCGATCCCATCATCCTCTGGTGGCGAGCCACTAGTTGCCCACATGTGGTGGGGAGGTTGCTCGGGTGCTCCAGAGCCCCCCAATATCCAGTCGATGCAGCAATATGCTGCACTGGCTCGCCAGATACTGGCGGCCTGAGCAAGAGGCTCGATCACGTCACGGCCGACCAGCCAAGCGCTCCATCCCTATCCCATCGGCGTGCTGACCAACCTCACTTCGCAATGATCGATACGATGGTCATCTTCCCGGCAACCAGCGGGATCAAGCCGGTGCCGATTGCCCCCCCAGCAGCGAGAGTCGTATTTCCACCTGCCGGATCCACATCAGGGAAGAACACATCCTGCCCCGTCGCGCCGGAGGCCCACGTGTCGTTCATCCTTGCCTGGGTTGGTCCGTGCATCATTGTACTGAGCGAGACTTCTCGCGGCGCACCGTTCACGTGGACGAAGACCTGTGCTTTCGTCGGATCAGGGTTTTGCTTTCCCATCACGAACCCTCGACCGCTCCAGGCGCCACCCGCAAGGATCACGGCCTTGTTGGCGACCGCGATGGCCGGAAGGGCATAGGAAGCATGTGGCACCGTGCATTGAGACTGCGCCCCTGGCGGGGTGATATCCACGAGGGCCATCGGCCCATCAGGGATACACAGGTCAAAGCGCCCATTGGGAGCCGTGGCCCCGCTCGCGCCACCCCCTTCAACCTGAAGCTGGGCGCCGAAGATCCCGCAAAATGCGGCGCTGCTGCTATCCCAATCAACATATTCTCCTGTGAATCGCACCATGCTACCACATGAGCCGTTGTCGATATCAGGCGTGGTCGCGTCTCTGGGTGCTGCGTCGTCGCTGCATGCGCAGATGAGGACGAGGAAAGCTGCGGATCTCGCCGTGGGCATGGAGGGAGTCTATCGCATCGGGCTCGACTTTGGCGAGATCGCGCTTGCGCGTACCTACCAGGACGCGGAGCTCCTCACCTGGATCCGACAGCTTGCCCGCGACAACCCGAAAATGACACTGTTCGCAGAGGCGCTGCGTCGGCTGTGCGCTGCCTACGGCCGGCGGGCGACGACGACCTTGGCGACGAACTGCGGCTCGCTCGACTCGACCACGAAGCCGACCTCGCGCAGCAGCTCGGCGAGATCGTCCTCGAGGTAGTCGTTGTAGAACGGCTCGTGAAACTCGCCGGGGAACGAGCGCAGCGCGGTCTCGATCTCGGCGCTCTCGGACAGCTGTGCCGAGTCCTCGAGGACGAGCAGCCCGCCGGGGCGGACGACGCGGAACATCTCGCGCACGACGTTGCGGCGCGCGTTGCGCGGCAGCTCGTGAAACAGGTACACGCTGGTCGCGATGTCGAACGTCGCGTCGGCATAGGGCAGCGCCTCGGCGTTCTCGATGGCGAGGGCGACGACCTCGAAGATGTCGTCGAGCCGCTTTTGCGCGATCCGCACGTAGGCGGGAGACAGATCGACGCCGTACAGCCGCAGACCGGGCAGCGCCCGTGCGAGCTGGTGCAGCGTGCGGCCGGTCCCGCAGGCGACATCGAGCAGGCGGACGTTCCGGGGGGCGCCCGCCGCGCGCAGGAACCGCGTCACCGGCGGGATGATCTGGCGGCGCATGACGTCGGCGGTGCCGCGGAACAGCAGCTCGACGCCGAGCTCGTAGACCACGGCCGAGTGCTCGCTGAAGTAGCCATCGGTCTGCCAGTGGAACGTGCGGCGGTAGTAGGCCGGGTAGCGCTGCTTGTCGACGGCCGGGATGTCGCGGAAGTCGCCCAGGCGGCGGCGGCGCGCGACGCCCCGCGTGTCGCGCAGGAGCTGCGGCAGCTCGCGCAGGTAGCGCCGCACCGGGATGTCGAACAACAGCTCGCGCGGGTAATCCCCCGCCTCGACGTTGGCGAGATCGCGCGCGTGGAGCTCTTGCTGGCGGCGCATCAGCACCCGCAGCTCGTCCGCCGAGAGCTTGGGGCGCGGCAGGCGCGTGGCGAACCGCGCGGCCTCCTGCACCAGCGTCGCCTGGATCAAGAATGACCAGTGCTGCGAGCGATACGCGAGCCGGTCGAGGGGGCCGAGGATGGATTGCACGGTGTTTCTCGGCGACGCCGGGGTCGCAAGATCAACATACCAACCACAAGCCCAACCGCCATCGATCCACCGCTCCCAATCCCTGTCTCGCAACAACCGCCGCTGCTCCCCCGTGGTGTCATCGTGACAGGTGTCTCGGCGGCGACCGGGCATCCGTACGACGCCGACGGCGCACACCCGAGCTGCTGGCAAACCGAGCACCACATCGCAGCACAGGTGTCGCGCTGGATTGTCCCAGGGGCGCACGCCACCACCTCCTTGAGGTCCTGATAGCGCAGGACCTTGGTCCAGGTCACCAGATCGGTAGTCTTCATGATGCCGGCGTTATCAGACGGCACGCTCGAGAACCCGTAGTTCTGCGTGCACGCCCACAGCTCGCCCGCCGCGTTCTCGACGAGGCAGCTCATGTGCGGGGCGCCGGCCAGCGGTGCCCAGGTGATGCCGTCATCGTGCGAGATCTCGGCTCCCAGGGCCTGGGTGCCGACGATCAGGTCGTGCTTGCCCTGCGTATTGACAGCGGCGCGCACGGCGAACGCGCCGATCGAAGCGGACTTGCTACGGATCGGCTTCCAGGTGAGGCCGGCGTCCAGGCTGCGCCAGATCGCATCGCTGGTCGTGTTGTCGTAGAGCTCGACGCGCATGTACACGACATCCGGATTGTCGATCCCACCGATGCCGACAATGTCGATCACCGAGTTGGGCGCGAAGGTCACGACGGCGGTGTCGATCGGCAGCGGCGTCCAGCTCGTCCCGCCGTTGTCGCTGCGGAACAGCAGCTGCTGCTTCACGGTGCCGACTCCGCCGGGACCGGGCATGAAGGCATAGCCGCTCAGGTACAGCCGCTGCGCGTTCGACGGCGCGACCTGGAGCGACTGCCACCAGTTGACCGCCGCGGCCGGCGCCGCCTTGGTGGGAAACGTCAGGCCGTCATCGGTGCTCCGGTAGATGTTGAAGTCGGCGGGGATCTTGTTCGCGGCGTCCGCCGCCTGGGCGGCCGCGTAGTAGAAGGCGTGGTCCGGGCCCAGCGCGTCGGCCGATGCGAACGCCGTGCCCGCCGGCGTCGCGCCGAACGTGCAGCTATCGCGCACGACCTTGAGGCCGGTGAACGTGGTCGCGAACACCGCGCCGGTCTGGCTGAACGCGAACCGCGGATCGTACATGCCCTTGTAGCCGACCGCGTCCTCGCACATCCAGGACCACGTCTTGCCGGCGTCGTGCGAGATCAAGAACCCGAACGTCAGGCCGACCGCGACGTCGGTCTCCTGGCCCTGACGAAACGTGATCGAGGACGTCCCGGGCGGACGGCCATTGGCCGACGCGCGGCCGAGCATCGCGGTGAGGATCAGACACGCGAGCGCGAGACGCCAGATCATGGCGCCGATCGTATCCGTGCCCCCGTCCGTGCGCGAGCGCGATCCACGTGGCCGATCTCACGTCCGCTGACCGGAACGGCCTCGCGGGCGGTCCAGCCCGGCGACCCGCGCGGGCACGGCGACCAGCGCTTCCTTCTGCGCCCGCGACAGCTGCTTGATCGCGTACTCGAGCCGCAGCGCGCGGCCCTTGTCGCGGCACCGACGCACCAGCACCACGCGCAGCGGCCCGCGGCCCCGCGTGTAGCGTGCGCCCGTCCCGGCGTCGTGCGCCGAGATCCGCCGCGCGACGTCGCGCGCGATCCCGCAGTACAGCGTGCCGTCGGCGCAGCGCGCGACGTAGACATACCAGGTCACCCGGCGAGCATCCTCGCACGCGCCGCGCCGCGCAAACGTCAGCCGATCTTGTGCTCGATCTCGGGCGCCGACGCGAAGAACCGGTTGCGCCGGGGGTCGTTGAACCGCTCGTAGTCGATCAGCCACGGCGTGACCTGCGCGGTGCCGTTCTCGAGCCGGATCGTCGCGGCCATCGGCGTCGCGCTGCGGTAGCTCGACTCGGCGGGCAGATCGTTGTTGTCGGCGCCGCCGGCCGAGAACAGCGTGATCAGCGCCGCCGGATCGCCGTACAGCGGCCGGAACCCGGCGTCGATCTTCTCGTGGCCGCGCACCATCATCGAGCAGCCGAGCTTGTTCATGAAGGCGTCGAACTGCAGCTTGCCGAACGGGAACCGCGCGTTCTGGGCCTGGAGCTCGTCGGGGATGAAGTCCGCGGTCGACGGATCGGACCACAGCATCTGGAACCGCAGATCCGAGTCGTTCAGCGACGCGAAGTCCTGGAGCTTCGCCTTGATGTCGACGTCGCGCGGGATGCCGGCGTGCACGAACATCATGTCGTCGAAGAACAGCATGTTCGGCAGCTCCTCGAACATCCGCATGTACTCGGCGAACATCTCGCCGGGCATGTGGTTGACCAGCGTGTTGATCGCCTCGGCCGGCTTGACGCCGCCGTAGATCCGGCCGCGATACTCGATGTAGTACTCGTGGTTGCCGCGGAGCGGGAACACGTGATCGGGCGCGGCGAGGAACAGCTCCATCACCGCGCGCAACACGCCGTTGTACGAGAACCGGCCGCGATCGATGTAGTCGCCGAGCAGGATCACCTTGGGCTCGGGCCTCCGGTGGTCGAGCTTCCACGCCTCGAGCTTGGCGAAGAAGTCGGCCTGGAGCAGCGCGCCCTTGAGGCAGCTGTAGCAGCCGTGCAGATCGCCCAGCACGGTGAGCTCGTAGACCTGCCCCGGTTCGGCCGGGTGCACGTAGACGTAACCGTCGAGGAACGGCCGCTCGCCCGCGAAGTCGGCGACGGTGTGCTTGCCGGCGAGCCGGTTTGCGCCCGCGAGCCGCTGCTCGCTCAGCCTGGCGACGAACCGCCGCATCAGCTCCAGGTCGGTCGCGACCTGCTGGCGGATCAGCGCGGGGTTGGCCGAGTAGTGCTGCTCGAACGCGGCGAAGAACGGGTGATCCTCGTGGCGCGACCGCAGCGACGACGGCCCGTCGATCGCGATCCGGCTCGGCTCGCGGAGGACCTCGAGCTCGCCGGTGCTGAGCGGGGTCGCGACATCATGGAGCAGCGCCTCGAGCTCCTTGCGGAACCGGTCCTCGGCGGGGTGGGCGCTGCCGTCGGCGTAGATCAGCTCGTCGACCGTCGCGAGCAGCTCGCGCTGGTTCGCCGCGTCGAACGTCTGGAAGATCTCGTAGCTCTTGAGCTTGAGCTTGGCGTAGACGAACTTCTCGACGTCCTCGCCGTCGGCCACCGCCTCGTCGAACAGCTCCTTGACGCTGCGATCGATCTGCTCGAACACCTCGAGGAAGTGGGCGACGAACCGGCCCACGACCTCCTCGCGCGTCCTGGGATCGGCGTCCGGCATCGCCGCCTTGGCGCGGGCGCTGACCAGCTGGCGGATGTAGATCCGGACGAACGTCTTCTCGGTGAAGTCGAACTCGCCGTCGATGTAGCCGAACGCCGTGAGGTAGAAGATGATGGCGTTCATCTGCTGCTCGGCGACGTCGGGGTTCGTACTGAAGGTAAGCATCGACCCGGCCAGCTTGCCCCTTTCGTGATTGTCGGTGCAAGCGCTGCTATGCTGCGACGCGTGCGCGCTGGGGCGTTCGTCACCGTCGGAGTTCTTGCGTGGCTTGCGTCCGTGACCGTCACGGCGCACGCCGAGCCGCGGCTCGAGGCGAGCGGGTTCATCGGCATCGACTGGTTCGGCGAGCACACCGAGCTCGGCAACTCGTGGGCGCCCGAGCAGGTGCCCGGCACCGCCCCGGTCCTCGGCGGCCGCGTCAGCTGGCTCGCGCTGCCCCGGCTGCCCGCCGAGCTCCAGCTCGCGATCGAAGCCGAGCTGGCGATCGCGCCGGCGTTCACCGGCGGCCGTCCCAGCACCGGCGACGGCACCGGCGGCCGGATGACGTACTTCGCGCCGGTGTTCGCGTGGCGCGCGCACGCCCTGCTCCGGCTCACCCGGTGGCGAGACGTCGCGTCGCACCTGGTGCTCGGCGGCGGCGGCGAGACCGTGGCCTCGACCTCGCCTTTCATGTCCAAGGAGACCGATCCGGTCGCCTACTGGGGCGCCGGCGTCAGCCTGCCGGTCCTGCCCGCCCGGCACGACTGGCACCTGCGGATCGACCTGCGCCACGGCGTCATGCCGGCGCGCAACGGCGGGGTGACCTCGACCGTCGAGATCGCGTTCGGGCTGGGCACGACGTTCGGGCTGCCGCGCACCCGGCCGCCCCGCCTCGCCGCCGCCCCGCCGCCCGCGCCGCTCGAAGCCGACGACACCGACAGCGATGGCGACGGCCTCCCCGATCGGCTCGACAGCTGCCCGACCGAGCGCGAGGCCGTCAACGGCGTCACCGATGACGACGGCTGCCCCGAGCCCGATCCCGACGGCGACGGCATCCTCGGCGACGCCGACCGGTGCCCCGATCAGGCCGAGGACTTCGACGGCTTCCAGGACGACGACGGCTGCCCCGAGCCCGACAACGACCGCGACGGCATCGAAGACCGCCGCGACGCCTGCCCCGCCGAGCCCGAGACGATCAATGGCTTCGAGGATGACGACGGTTGCCCCGACCAGCTCCCCGCCGAGATCACCCAGGCGCTCGCGACCACGGTCAAGTTCGAGGCCGGCCGCGCGCGCGTCACCGAGCCCGCGGGCGCCGCGCTGGGCCCCGTGCTCGCCGTGCTGCAGGGCCACCCCGAGCTCCGCCTGGCGATCGCCGGCTACCCCGATCGCGCGGGCAACGACGACCTCGCGAAGCGCCGCGCCAACGCCGTGAAGTGGTACCTCGTCGATCAAGGCGTCGCCGAAGATCGCATCGCGACCCGCGTCGAGGCCGCCGCGAAGGCGCCCGCCATCACGTTCCAGCTGGCCACGCCGGTCCCGAGTACGAGCCTCAAGGCCGAGTCAGCCCACTGACGTGCCGATCATGATCTGTCGTCCTCGGGGTCTGTCGTCCTCGGCCGACGACACGACGAACTGCGTCATTGCGCGCACGATAACGCACATTGCGCACAGGTCCGCGCAGGTAGTTATTGACGTCATGTGGCGGATGCCCTCAGACTTGTGTGGTGGTGTCCGTCCGACTCGCCCCTAGCTCCTCCGCAGTCGGTAACGCACCGGAAGATCGGGGCGAGGACCGAGGCCGGTCCGTGCTGACGCCCTCGAGTCGGAGGAGCGCCTCGGCGGTCGATCGATCGTGGAGCGAGCCCCACGGCATCGCCGTCGTGGGCCGGCCTGTCCCGGCGACCCCGCCGGACGTCGAGGACCTGGAGATCGAGCCGGGCATGATCGTCGGGGTCGGCAAGCTGCACGCCGCGCCTGCCGTACCTCCTCCCGTACCCGCAGTGCCTGCCATGCCCGCAGCGCCCCATGCGCCGCACTTCTTCCATCTCCCGCTCGCCAGGCCGGGCTCGTCCCTCCCGCCACCGCCGCCGCTCGCACACCCGCCGGCCGGGACCGCCTCGTTCACGGCTCCCCCGGTCCCGGCGCGCCGACCGACCACGACCAAGAGTCACGACGCGACCTGGCGCGTCTCGCCGCTTCCACCCCAGGCCCCTGCGCGCCGACCGACCACGACCAAGAGTCACGACGCGACCTGGCGCGTCTCGCCGCTTCCACCCCCTGCGGCCTCGGGCACGTACCGGGCAGTGCCTCACCCCGACGCGCCGCGCCCCCGCGTCCCGCGCAACTGGATCACGATCGGCACATCGGCGGTCGCGACGGGCGTCGCGCTCGCCATCGTCATGGCGCTGGTGTCCCCGCGGGCTCCGGAGATCGCACCGGCGCCGGATTCCGTTGCCGCGGCGGCGCTTCCCGGACCTCCCGCGGCCACCGAGCCACCGCGCACCGCGGTCCTCGCGCCCGGCAAGAAGGCCGCCGCGAAGCCCCTGGCGCTCCCCCGCCCGCGTATCGCGACCAACCTCGGAGCGAAGGCCGCCATGCCGGCGACGAAGTCGCCTGTCACCCGCGCCAGGACCGCCGCGCCGGCGACGAAGCAAGCCGCGAAGCAGCCTGTTGCCGCAAAGCCGAGCACGGCGGCCGGCGCGAAGCTCGCGACGCGCACCGTGCCGCAGACCATGAAGCGCCCCGCCGCGAGCCCCGCCGCTCGAACGGCGCGGCCGGTGTCCAAGATCGCCGCGAAGCCCGCCACGCCCGCGAAGCGCAAGGCGGTCGCGAGCATCGCCCCGAAGCCCGCCGCGCCGAAGAAGCCGCCGGCGACTCGCTAGCGCGTACCGGCCTTCGGCTAGTATCGGCTAGTATCTCGTCGCAGTGGATCTGACCGGTAGCACTGCGGAGGTCCGACGTCAACGCGCAGCGTAGCGCCGCGGGGTGGGTCAGGGCGCGAGATAGATTGCACGGCCGGGTGATGGATCGCCGGCCGGTCGTGGAGATGGCACCGCCCTCCATGCTCGATTCGGTGGTTAACGGACGAGCGCCCGACCCAGCCCCGCGGCGCGAGCGCGCGTGTCCGCGTTCTCCAGGAGTCTCC
>Ga0137459_1000552_pt1 | contig 13116 bp, 10 predicted proteins | sample EasRivERMGT700_2_FD_104908 | JGI IMG/M metagenome (GOLD analysis project Ga0137459, IMG submission 104908) | Soil microbial communities from meander-bound floodplain in the East River, Colorado, USA - East River MetaG ERMGT700_2 | ecosystem: Environmental > Terrestrial > Soil > Floodplain ...
AGGCCGCCGACGGGCGGAACCTGCGGCCGGGACTGCTCGCCCGCTTCGGGGACCTGACGCAGCTGCGCTACGACTTCCCGCTGGTTCTGGTCGCGGGCCGCGCCGACCAGACCGGCATCCAGTCTCTCTCGGCTCTGGTCAACGGCATCCTGCAGGCGATCGCCCCGCGCGGCATCGAGGGCGAGGCGACGCGCCGGCACGTGCTGCGCCTCGAGCGTGAGATCCGGATGCTGGCGGCGAATGGCGACACCGGAGCGCTGTCCCGGGTGTGGGACCTCGCTGCGGAGCGGATCGGGGCGCCGGGTGACCCGGCGCTCGCCGGCAGTCTCGGCCGGGCGCGCGCCGCGCTGGAGGTTGACGGCGAAGTGGTCGATTGCACCCATACATTGCCGGCGCGTCTCATCGCGCACGCATGGCGCGCGCTGCAACAGCGAAAGGCCGAGCGCTTCGACCAGGAGATCAGGCGGCTCATCTTGAAGCTGTCGGACATCCTTCAGGCCGATTTCGTCCGCTCCGGCGCGGGCACGAGCGCGGCCCGGCTCAAAGCCTCGGTCGGGACGGGCATGGAGGAAGCCTTCGACTTCCAGGCGCTGTCGAAGACGCTCGCGCAGGTTTCAGGCAAGAACACGCTTACGGACGGCCGCCGCCAGCGGGTGCAGCGGGCGCTTTCCGTGCTGAAGGCGCACCGGTCCCACGCGCAGGCGGGCGCGGGCTGGCCCGAAGACCTCACGTCCTCCGCATTCGCAAATTGCCGGGACGCGCTGGCGGCGTTCGGCAAGCGCCTGCCGCAGATCATCGACCTCGTCAAAGCGATGGCGATCGCCGAGCTCGAGATCGAGGGGCGCTACGTGGAGTCGACGCACGATGCGTTTTTCGCGGATTTCGACGAGAGCTCGGTGGGGGCAAAGGACCTGAGCCTGTTCCCCGACTATCTCGTCTGCATCGGCTCGGAACACCTGCACGGGCCCGAGCACGCAACCCTGATGGAGATTCTCGCCTCGGAGATGCCGATCAAGGTCGTGGTGCAGGTGAGCGACGTTCTCGAGGAACCGGCATTGCGCGCGGGTCACTGGGGCTTCATAGCCCCCGCGGCGCAGCTCGCCAGGATGGCGATGGGGCTCGGCAACGCCTACGTGCTGCAGTCGGGCAGCTCGCATCTCTACCAGGTGAGGCGCGGGATTCTCGCCGGGCTCTCCTATACGGGGCCCGCCCTTTTCAGCGTGTTTTCGGGTTCTGCGTCCGGCGCCGGGACGCTGCCGCCCTATCTCCTCGCCGCCGCGGCGATGCAATCGCGCGCCTTCCCGGCGTTCGCCTACGATCCCGCCGCGGGTCCGGACTGGGCCACGCGCTTTACGCTCGACGGCAATCCGCAGCCCGAGGCCGACTGGCCGGTGCACGAGTTCGGCTACGAGGACGAGGCCCGTCAAAGCGTGACCGAGCCGGTGGCGTTCACCTTCGTCGATTTCGTCGCCTGCGATCCGCGCTATGCGAGCCATTTTGCGGTCGTGCCTCGGGCCGAATGGAACGGGAGCATGGTCCCGGTCGGCGACCGCCTGGCGGGCGACGCGCCGGCCGTCGCGGGGAAGGTTCCCTACCTCCAATTGGTCAATGGCGATCACACGCTGCAGCGCGCGCTGGTTGACGAGAAGCTGCTTGCGGCCGCGCAGCGCTGCCGGGAGATGTGGCACGGCCTGCAGGAACTGGGCGGCGTTCGAAGCTCCCAGGCGGAGCGCTTGCTCGCGCGGGAACGCAAAGTCTGGGAGGAGCAGAAACAACGCGAGATCGAGGCCCTGAAGCGCGAAGCAAAGCCCGTGAGCCCGGCGGCGTCCGCGCCCGTCGCCCCTGCGGCGAAGCCCGTCGCGGCCGAAGCCGAGCCGGAAAAGCCGTCCGACGATGCGTACATCGAGACGCCGCGCTGCACGACCTGTAACGAGTGCACCAATCTCAACAACCGCATGTTCGCCTACGATGCGAACAAGCAGGCCACCATCGCGGACATCAACGCCGGGACCTACCGCGAGCTGGTGGAGGCGGCGGAGAGCTGCCAGGTCTCGATCATCCACCCGGGCAAACCGCGCAATCCGAACGAGCCCGGAATCGCCGAACTGCTGAAGCGCGCGGCGCCGTTCCTGTAGGAGCCTGCCGGACTTTCGTCCTGCAAACTCCGTCTGATTGCTTTGGCTTCGAGCGAGCCGCCTGACCTCACCCGAACAGCTTGCGGCCTTGCGCCGCCTGCTCGACCGCGGCGATGAGCTTGTCCTTCTCCACGGGCTTGATGAGGTAATCGACCACGTCCTTCTTCTTCATGAAGTCCACGGCGAGCGCGACGTCCGGATATCCGGTCAGGACGATCACCGGCGTGGTCGGGTACTCGCGCTGAAAGGTGGCGGCTGCCTCGACCCCGCTCGTCCCCGGCATTCGCACGTCGCAGATAATGACGTCGATGCTGATGGGATTGTCGCCCAGCAAGCCGATGGCCTGCTGGGCGTTTTCAGCCTCCAGAATCTCGAAACGCGTGCCCTTGAGCTGCAGTCGGATGGCGGTACGGACGTCCGCCTCATCATCCAGAATCAGAACATGATGCTTCATAGGAGCCTCCCTTCGGCGTTTTTGGGATCGGGAATTGGAAACCGGATCACGAATCGGGCCCCGCCGCCGGCGGCGTTCTCGACATCTATGGTGCCCCGATACCGGGTGACGATCTGACGGACGATGTAAAGCCCCAGCCCTTCACCTTCGTCCGGCCCTTTGGTGGTGAAGAACGGGTCGAATACCCGTTTCAGGTGTTCGTTCGGAATTCCAGTCCCGGTATCCTCGATGCGCACCGTGACACAGTCTCCCTTCTGCGCGGTGTGGATCTCGATCAGGCCCTTGCCGGCGATGGCCTGGATGGCGTTGCGAACGACGTTGAATATCACCTGCTGAATTTCCTCGGGCCTGGCCAGAATGTCCGGCGCGGGGCTCGTCGTGGTCTTGATCTCGATCCGGTCATCGCGCAGCGAGCGCCTGGCCAGACGCACGGCGCCGGCAATCGACGCGTTGACGTCCACGCGTTGGAGGTCGTGCCGGGCACCGGGCTGCGCGTAGCGTGACAGATTCTTCACGGTCTCGGCAATGTCCTTCGCCTGCTTGAGGATTTCGTTGCCGTAGGCGCGGCACCGGGCGAGGTCCTGCTCGTCCGCGAGCGCTTCGGCCGCGGCCAGAACCACGTACAGGGGATTGTTGATCTCGTGCCCGATGCCGCTCACCAACGTGCCCACGGCGGTCATTTTTTCCGCCTGGATGAGGTGTTCCAGGACGCGTTCCTTTTCCCGCTGCGCTTCGCGCAACTCCCGCGTGCGTTCCGCAACCAGCTCCTCGAGCTGCTCTTCGTGCTTGCGCAATCGCTCTTCGATGGCCTTTCGCTTCGTGATATCGATCACCGTTGCGACCGCAATCCACCCGGAATCGGTCTGCGCCGGCCGCAAGCCGATTTCCACGGGAAAGCGCCGGCCGTCCTTGCTGACCCCCTCGAGGTCCCTTCCGGCGCCCATCGGCCGCGGCTCCGGACGGCGTGCATAGTTTTCGACGTGGCGCCGGTGCGCGGCGACGTGCTGCTCCGGCAGCAGAATTTCCACCGGTTTTCCCAGGATCTCCTCCAGCCCGTAGCCGAACATGTCCGCGAGCGTCTGATTCGCAAACTGAATATCGCCGCGATCGCCGACCACCATGATGCCGGAGGGAGCGGCGTGCAGCGCCAGCTGATACATCTCGGTTCTTGAGTCGCCCGCTTGCGTCATGGGGGGGTCTCTATTGGCGCGCAAGCATTTTGGCCTGCCGCCCGCCACCCGCGCAAGCGTGTTCGCGCGAACGTCCCTTCACGGGCAGGTGCGGCGAGGACCGGCGGGTTTCGGCCGAAGCCGCCTCGTGTCACCACAGTGTCACTGCGCGCTGTTAGAAACGCACAACACCACGAACGTTTTACCTCACTCAAGGGAGCGGACATGCCCGCAGCGACGAGCCTCAAACGTGCGTCACGCGTCCTCCTGGGCGGATTCGACTATTTCGTTTTCGCGGGGGCGGCCGTGAACCTGCTGGTCGTCGGATACCTGATCGGCCATTGGCTGCTCGCAGGGTAGGCGCGCGCCGGCGTAGATCCAGCGAGGAGTCCGCAGAATGAACACGAGCGCAGAACCGGCCGTCGCGAGCATCGCGCCGCTGCCGCGATACCGCGAGATCCTGCTCGCGGTCGATTCCTCCGATCACGCCAATCGCGGCGTCGCGGACGGAATCGCGCTGGCGAAGCTGTGGGGGGCGCGGGTGACCGCGGCGCATGTTTATGCGGCGAAGATGCACGATTTGCGGTTTCGCCAGATGGAGGGGGGCCTGCCCGAGCGGTTTCGCGAGGAGCAGGAGCTCGAGCGCCAGCGCGACGTGCACGATGACCTGATCACGCGCGGCTTGTCGATCATCTCGGATTCCTATCTGGACCAGGCCGATCGCGCCTGCAGCGCTGCCGGACTGAGATTCGCCCGTCGCGCCCTGGAAGGCAAGAACTACCGTCAACTGGCCAGGGAAACCAACAGCGGTCGCTACGATCTGCTGGTGCTGGGCGCGCTGGGCCTGGGTGCCGTCGCCGAATCGCGCCTGGGCACTGTCTGCGAGCGGGTGGTGCGCAGAACCGACATCGATACCCTGGTGATCAAATCTCCGGCGCAGCCTATTGCCGAAGGTCCCATTGTCGTGGCCATCGACGGCTCGGCGCGAGCCTATGGGGGATTGCTGACCGCACTCTCGCTGGCCCGGGAATGGCAAGTGCCGTTGCACGTGGTCTCCGCCTTCGATCCCTACTACCACTACGTGGCATTCAATCGCATCGCCGGCGTGCTTTCCGAAGAGGCCGGCAAGGTGTTTCGCTTCAAGGATCAGGAACGACTTCACGAGGAGATCATCGATTCCGGGCTGGCGAAGATCTACGCGGGGCATTTGCAGATAGCCCGCGACATCGCCGCCGACTACGCGATCCCGGTCGAGACCAGGCTGCTCGACGGCAAACCCCACGACGTCATCGCGCGCACCCTGCGCGAACTGCGTCCGTCGTTGTTGGTGATCGGCAAGCTCGGCATCCACGCCGATCCCGAGCTCGACATCGGCGGAAACGCGGAGAACCTGCTGCGCCACGCGCCCTGCGCCGTGCTGCTCAGCCAGCGCGAGTTCCAGCCGCGTGTGGAACGCGTCGCCGAGGTCACCGTGTCCTGGACGCGCGAGGCGCAGGAGCGCATGCAGCGCGTGCCGAGTTTCGTGCAGAACATGGCGCGCATGGCGATTCTGCGTTACGCCCAGGAGCGCGGCCATACGGTGGTCACCGAGCGCATCGTCGAGGAGGCGACCGCCGCCTTGATGCCCGGGCGCGCCGAGCAGGCGATGGCGGAAATCGTCGCCGCGCACGACGCGGGCGAACTCGGCCGCGGCGCGGGTTTGGCGGCCCTGGCGTGGTCCGAGGCCGCCCTGGCGCGGCTCAATGAGATAAGCGACCCCTCCCTTCGGGATAACCTGCGGCTGCGGGCGGAGAAGAAAGCGCGCGGCGAGCACGCGGCGCAGGTTGCGCTCGAGCACCTGATCGCCTTCCTCGAGGACGCTGCCGCGCCTGGCGGCGCTGCTGAACCCGAGCCCCTGCCGGCATCCGGTCAGGTCGAACTTCACTGGGAGGCGGGCGCTCTCGCCCGACTGGCGCGAGTGCCCGAAGGCTTCATGCGCGAGGCCTCCCGGCAGCGCATCGAAAGCCACACGCGGCAGCAGGGCGCAGCGACCGTGACCCTCGAACTCGCCGAGGCCGGGCTGGCGATCGCGCGCGCCGCCATGGCCGAAAAGGCGGCAGCGGACGGCGCCGGCGTCGCTGCGGAGAAATCGCCGCCGGGCAAGTGTCCCTTCTCCAAGATGCTCAGTCCGGTGCCCGTTCAGGAGGCACCCGCTCCGGCTCCCGCATGGACCGCGGAGGCCGCGGCCCGGCTCCAGGCGGTGCCGGAGGGCTTCTGCCGCACGCTGACCGAGCGCGCCGTCAATACCCTCGCCCGGCAGAACGACAGGCAGCAGGTCGACGCCGATTTCGTGCAGGGCATCCTCAAGGTCTTCGAAAATGGTTCCCGGTCCGTCGAGACCGGCATGCCCTGGACGGAAAACGCCCGCGCGCGAATGGAACGCGCGCCCGAGGCGGTGCGCGGCATGCTCGTCAAGGAGATCGAGGGCTGGGCGCAACGCAACGGGCTCGCGGAGGTCGATGAAAGCGTCGTGGACGCCGTCAAGCGTGAATGGCAGGCGAGTGGCGTGTTCCACCTCGACCCCGGGGATCCGCGGCGTGACGCCTGAACGCAAAGGCAGCCCCGCGCTTTCGCTGCTGGCGATCAACCTGACGCGCCGCTGCAACCTGGCTTGCGCGCACTGCTATCTCGACGCGAAGACCTTGCGTCACGGCGACGGCGACGAATTGAGCACCACCGATGTGCAGGCGCTGCTCGACGATGTTGCGGCGCTGGGGCACGGCACCCTGGTGGTCCTGACCGGTGGGGAGCCGTTGCTGCGCAAGGATCTCGAGGCGCTCATCCGGCATGGATCCGCCCGGGGCCTGCCGATGGTGATCGGCACCAACGCCATGCTGCTCAGCGAACGCCGGGTTCGCTCGCTGAAAAGCGCCGGAGTACTGGGGCTGGGCATCAGCCTGGATTCACTGGATCCGGACTGTCACGACCGCTTCCGCGGCCGGGCGGGCGCGTGGGCGAAAACCATGGCGGGTATCGAGCGCTGCCGTCGCAATGGGGTCGATTTCCAGCTGCATTTTTCGGTGACCGACAAGAACGCGCACGAGCTGCCCTCGATGATCGAGTTTGCACAGAGCTGCGGCGCGCGATCGCTCAACGTTTTTTTCCTGGTCTGCGTCGGACGCGCGCGCTCGGTAGTCGACCTTACGCCGGAGCGTTACGAAAAAGTGCTGGTGGAATTGATACAGGCGCAGGCGCGCCACCCCGGGCTCATCGTTCGCCCGCGCTGCGCGCCGCACTACAAACGCATCGCGCACCAGCTGCAGCCGCAGGCGGCGATCAACCGCATCAGCGGGCGCGAAGGCGATGGCTGCATCGCGGGGGTTCACTATGCGCGCGTGAACCATCGCGGCGGGGTGACCGCGTGCCCCTATATCGAGCGGGAAGTCGGCACGATCCGCGATACCGCGTTCAGCACCCTCTGGACGGACGCGGAGGATTTCGCGCAACTGCGCTCGCCTGCGCTCGGCGGCAAATGCGGTGCCTGCGAATATCGGATGCTGTGCGGCGGCTGCCGCGCGCGTCCGCTGGCTGCCGGGGGCGCTCTGATGGATGCCGATGATCTGTGCGCGTACGAACCGCAGGGACGCTCGCTCGTGCACCCCATCAGCCTCATTGACGGCGCGCCGCATTGGAGTCCGGAGGCCGAGCAGCGCCTTTCCCGGGTGCCCGTTTTCCTGCGAGTGATGGTCAGGAAGCGCGCCGAGGCCTACGTGGGCGGATTGGGCGAAGACCGGGTCACCACTCGGCACTTGTCGGAGTTGGCTGCCGCACGCTTCGGGCCTGCGGGGCCGCCGAAGCTGTCCGAGGTCAGAGGAGACGCTGTGTCGAAGCGGGAGCCGGGGCAAGCATGAACGAGTTGGACGTACTGGTCGTCGGTGGCGGCATTTCCGGGCTGGCGACTGCTCACTGCCTGGCGCGCTCCGGACTTGCGGTTGAGGTATGGGAAGGCGCCGAGCAGGTCGGCGGCAAGATACGGACCGTGGCGAAAGAAGGCCACCGGCTGGAAAGCGCCGCCTCGATGGTGGTGAATTTCCGCTCGGAATTGGATCCGTTCCTGCGCACCGCGGGACTCGAGGCCCACAAGCGCGGACGCTCGCCGATGGCCAAGCGCTACGTGCTCGACGCAGACCGATTGGTCGAAGCGCCCTCCGGGCTCGGCGACATGGCGAGAACGCCGCTGCTCAGCACGGCCGGCAAGCTGCGGCTGCTCGCAGAGCCGCTCGCGCCACGCGGCTGCAATCCGCACGAGAGCGTCGCCGAGTTCGTGACCCGCCGCCTGGGCAAAGAGTTTCTCGAAAAACTGTTCGAACCGTACGTCGCGGGGCCGCTCGCGAGCGATGTGGATCTCGCCGAAGCGCGCGCGACCATACCGAGACTCACCGCGCTCGAGAAACGCTACGGCAGCCTGGCGCTCGGCGCGCTGCTCAGGAAGGTCTGGCGTCGCGGCAGCGGCGGGCGCCCGGACGTATTCTCCTTTGCCGGCGGCATGGCGACACTGCCTGAAATTCTTGCAAGCGAAGGCGGCTTCCGCGTGCGTAACAAAGTGCGGGTCGGCGAGGTGTGGCCGGTCCGTGGCGGCTGGATGACCCGAGGGGTCATGGGAGACACGCCGCGCACGACATTTTCCAGGAAACTGGTCTTGAGCACGCCGGCCGACGCCGCGGCAGATTTGGTCGGAGGTCTGGATGCCGAGCTCGCCCGGCTGTTGCGCGCCATCGAGTATGCGCCCGTCAATGTCGTGCATACGGGTTTCGATCGTACCAGGATCGCTCACCCGCTCAATGGCAGCGGATTCCTGGTGCCCCGGCGCAGCGGTTTCGCCGCCAACGGATGCTTGTGGATGAGCAGCCTGTTTCCGGATCATGCCCCGGAAGGCCGGGTCCTGATGAGCAGTTACGTCGGCGGCGCGCGCAATCGGGCCGCGGCAAGTTGGGATACCTCGCGCACGCTAGGCGCGGTAATGCACATGCTGCGCGCTGTGTTGGGCATCAAAGTGGACCCGGACTTGCTGCATATCGAATCTCATGCGCGCGCGCTGCCGCTTTACCATGGCGCCTATTCGCTGCGACTGGCGGCCATCGACCGGCGCCTGGCGATCCTGCCCGGCCTTTACCTGGAAGCCAACTACAAGGGCGGTGTTTCGGTGCGCGATCGGATTCAGTGCGCCGGCGTGGCGGCAAGCCGGATCCTGCGGCATCGAGAGTGCGTGATGCCGCGCAAGAGCGCCCCGTCACATGGATCGGGGGGCATGCAAAATATTGCCCCCGTGCCGGCCGCGATTCGCTGAGCGCCTCGATGCGCGATCAACCGGCGCTTGCCGAGCGGACTGGACCGGGGTTTCAGCCCGTACGCCTCGTGCTGGTCGCATTCGCGGCGTTGCTGCTCGTCTCCTTTGCAGGCAACTGGTACGCAGGGCAGGTTTCTCTGCCGCGTTACTGCGACCAACCCGAGCTCGTGCTGCAGCGCCTCGCTGCGATCATCACCGAAAACAGGCCGGCCGGGGAGGAGGCTCGTCGCGATTACATCGTCGCCGCGAAGCTGGAATTCCTCGTGCCGCCCACCGCCGATGAGCCGCTCGACGCGTACCTGCAGCGCGTGCGAAGCCGGCTGGAGCAGCAGTGCCGGTAGCTCGAATATGGCGGCTGCGCCGCCTCACAACCACTGATACGTGCTCGGACTATTCCTACATCCAAGCCAACTCTTACCGGTCGGTTCGCGAAGGGCGGCTGTTTTCGCCATCGATTTGACATAGATCATATGTGGCCTTGAGAACAGACGTAGAAGTGACAATAGTTGTAGTTTCCATCCTTAACGACAAGAAGGGCGACCGTGTCAAGACGCACTCTCAACGCTCGTTGCACCCGTGTGAACGGGGCCCCGGCCGGCCGGAATCGGCGCGGCCTTGCCGCAGGGGGGATTGAGCGGGTTCTCCCCGCAATGCTCCTTGGTCTCGCCGTCATGCTGGCGGGTGGCTGCGCAGGTGATTCGGGTACGAACCCCTCGGTCGGAGGGAATTCCGCGACCGGGCAGCCAGGCGCGACGCCACCGGGAGATGGGACGACGCCACCGGGAGATGGAACGACGCCACCGGGAGATGGAACGACGCCACCCGTCGCACCGGATCCCTCGGCGATTGTCCCCACATGGTATGGCGTGCAGGCCAACATCCTGCAGCCGTTCTGCGCCGGATGCCACAGCGGCGCCAATCCCCCCGCGGGCCTTTCGTGGGAGGTCGGCCAGTACGCCACGATCGTCTCCAATGGACGGATGAGCACGGAAATCTCCACCATGCGGGAGGTTCAGGCGGGCAATCCGGATGCCAGCTACATGATGTGGAAGCTCCGCGGGCAAGGACCCGCCGGGCAAGCCATCGTAGGCGTGCGCATGCCCGCCACCGGTGTTCCGCTCGATCCGGCGCTTATCGCGGTGGTTGCCCAGTGGATCAGCAACGGCGCGCTGCTCGGCGATCCTGCCGACGCGAATTCCGGCCCGCCGGCCCCGCCGCCCGTCACGCCGGACCCGCCACCCGCCACGCCGGATCCGTCGGCCATTGTTCCAACATGGTATGGCGTGCAGGCCAAATCCCTTCAGCAGTACTGCGCCGTATGCCACAGCGGCGCCAATCCGCCCGCGGGCCTTTCGTGGGAAGTGGGCCAGTACGCCGCGATCGTCACCAATGGACGAGTGAGCACGGAAATCTCCACCCTGCGGGAGATTCAGCCGAGCAATCCGGATGCCAGCTACCTGATGTGGAAGCTCCGCGGGCAAGGACCTGCCGGGCAAGCCATCGTCGGTGCGCGCATGCCCGCCACCGGCATCCCGCTCGACCCGGCGCTTATCGAAGTGATCGCCCAGTGGATTGGCGCCGGCGCGCCGCTGGGCGTTCCCGCAGACGCGAATTCCGGCCCGCCGGCCCCGCCGCCGCCCCCGCCGCCGCCTCCGCCACCCGTCACGAACCCCTCGGCCATTGTCCCCACATGGTATGGCGTGCAGGCCAACATCCTGCAGCGGTTCTGCACCGTATGCCACAGCGGCGCCAGTCCGCTGGCAGGCCTTTCCTGGGAAGTGGGCCAGTACGCCACGATCGTCACCAATGGACGAATGAGTACGGAAATCACCAGCATGCGGGAGGTGCAGCCGGGAAATCCGGATGCCAGCTACCTGATGTGGAAGCTCCGCGGGCAAGGACCCGCCGGACAAGCCATCCAGGGCGTGCGCATGCCCGCCACCGGCATCCCGCTCGATCCGGCGCTCATCGAAGTGATCGCCCAGTGGATCCGCGACGGCGCGCCTCTCGGCAATCCCGCAGACGCCACTTCCGGCGGCACGAGCGTTCCGACCTTTCCGGTCGGGTCCTGGATGTACGTGTGGACCGAGTCATTGCAGGTTTGCACCATGTGTCACAGCCGCACCCCCTCCAGCCCGCGTTGCGGGCGCGATTTCAGCTGCCCCCCCAAAGGCGTGGTGCTCACTGCCGACAACTACAACGGCGTAGTCGACGGCGACATCGTGCGGCCGTCCCGCCCGGACAACAGCGAGCTGTGGGACCGGGTCACCGATAACGATCCCGACAAGCGGATGCCCTTTGGTCTCCCGCCGTTGAGTCAAAGGCAGCTGGACATCATCTTCAACTGGATCAACAACGGCGCCCCATTGTGTCCGGCGGGCGAGGTTTGCCCGTAAGCAAGAGGAATTCGTGAGAGGGATCGGGAAGAAAGCTTTGATCTCGGAGTTCCGCCTGGCAATTCTTGCCGCGTTGGCCGTCGTGTCGCTGATGCCGGCGGCGGGAGTCTGCCAGGACCCGTCGATCAAGGAGACCGTCGGGGCGCTGCAGGCCAAGGTGGACAGTCTCGCCCGCAAGGCGCAATTGGAGCGCGGCAGGACCGTGTACTTCGAGGGTTGTTCGCCCTGTCACGGAATCCGGGGCGACGGCAGGGGCCCGGCCGCGGACGGATTCGATCCCGCCCCGCGAAACTTCCGCCGGGGCGTCTACAAATTCCGCACCACGGTGAGCGGCGCGCTGCCCCTCGACGAGGATCTGGAACGCACGGTTCGCGAGGGCCTCCCGGGTACGGAGATGCCGCGCTGGAAGGACGTGCTTTCGGAGCACGATATCAAGGCGGTAGTGCAATACGTCAAGTCGTTTTCCCCCTATTTCGAAGATCCGAAGTCGCGGCCGCTGCCAAAGGATATCCTGGAAACCCCCGCGGATCGCCCGTTCGCGCCCAGTGCGGAATCCATTGCCGCGGGGCGAAAGATTTACATCGACCAGGACTGCGTGAAATGTCATGGCAAGGCCGGAGCGGGCGACGGTGTCGAGGCCAACAAACTCGAGGACGACTGGAAAGTTCCCATCCGGCCGGCCGACCTGACCCTTCAACACTTCAAGAACGGCAAGCGGGACCGGGAGATCTTTCGCGTTTTCACCACGGGATTGAACGGCACGCCCATGCCGGCCTTCGACGACTTGACCGACGCGCAACGCTGGCAACTCGTGGATTACATCAAGTCGCTGGAACAAAGGGGCTGGTTCTACTGGCTGTTCAAGGAGAACCCGAACCAGGTCCGGCACCCCGAGGAGAAAGCCGCCGGGCCGCGCAAATGACGCTCGAGCGGACCTGAATCACAGGAGTCACGATGACGCCATCGCCGCAAACCTCGCAAACACCCTCTGCGCTGCTAATCGCCGGGCTGATGGTTCTGCTTCTTTCTGCCGGCTGTGGACCGGGCGACGGTCAAGGCCTCGACCAGGACGGCAACCTGCCGTCGAGTGGAGGAGCATCCACACCGCCGCCGGCTGCTCCTCCGCTGGGTGCTCCTAGCGGCAACCCCGATGCCACGCTGGCCTGGGTGCAGGCCAACGTCTTTGGCGGCGTGTGCAGCCAGTGTCACACGGGAGCATCGGCACCGTTGGGCCTGGACTGGAGTTCGCAAACCCATACTTGCGCCAACGTCGCGCGACAGAGCCAGGAGATACCCGCGATGAAGGAGATCGAATCGGGCAATCCGGCGGCGAGTTACGTGATCTGGAAAGTCGAGGGCGCGGGCCCAGGCGGCGAGCTCATCGTTCCCGCCCGAATGCCGCTCAACAACGCCCCCCTCACGGCAGGCACGATCCAAAACATGCGCGACTGGATCGCCGATGGCGCCCCCGGCTGTTAGCCGCCCCCGGCAGCATTCGCCGGGCCGGTGCAACGCGCAAGGGTAGTCGAATCGTGAAGCGAAAAACAAGAAAGGGACTTTCGCGCGCGCGGAGTCTGGTCACCTGCCTGGCAATCTGCATCCTCGGATCGATCCCCTGGGGAATATCGAGCGTCAG
>Ga0137459_1000554_pt1 | contig 13112 bp, 6 predicted proteins | sample EasRivERMGT700_2_FD_104908 | JGI IMG/M metagenome (GOLD analysis project Ga0137459, IMG submission 104908) | Soil microbial communities from meander-bound floodplain in the East River, Colorado, USA - East River MetaG ERMGT700_2 | ecosystem: Environmental > Terrestrial > Soil > Floodplain ...
CCATGATCGTAGCTGGCCGAGCAGGTCCCGCCGCAGTCGATGCCCACCGGCGTCGACTTCACACTGCCGCTCGCGCTGCCGGTGCCGCCCTTGGTGACCGAGAGCGAGTACCGGTTGGCGGTGAAGGTCGCCGACACCGAGGCGGCGGCGGTCATGGTCACCACGCAGCTACCGGTGCCGCTGCACGCGCCACCCCAGCCGCCGAAGTTCGAGCCGACTGCCGGCAGCACGGTCAGCGTGACCACGACCCCGTGGTCAAAGTCCTCAGTGCAGTCGGTACCGCAGTTGATGCCGGCCTGTGTCGACGCGATAGTGCCCAGGCCGGTCCCGTTCCTCGACGCGGTCAGCGTGTACATATTCAGCGTGAACGTGGCACTGACGGTGGTCGCCGCATCCATCGTCACTAGGCAGGTGCCGGTGCCGGTGCAGCCGCCGCCGCTCCAGCCCGTGAACGTCGATCCGGGATCGGCCGCGGCGGTAAGGGTCACACCGGTGCCGACGGTATAGGCCTCGGTGCAGTCGGTACCGCAGGTGATGCCGGCCGGAGCCGATGACACCGTGCCGGCGCCGGTGCCGTTCTTGGCGACGGTGAGCGTGTGCTGGATCGCCGCGAACGACGCGGTGATGGTGACCGCCGCGGCCATCGTCACCGTGCAAGTGCCGGTGCCGGTACATCCCCCGCCGCTCCAGCCCGTGAACGTCGAGCCGGCGCTGGGCATCGCCGTCAAGGTCACCAGCGCACCCTCGGCGTAGTCCTCGGTGCAGTCAGCGCCACAGTCGATGCCGTCCGGCGCCGAGGTGACGGTGCCCGCTCCAGTCCCGGCGCGCAGGACCGTGAGCGTGTGCAAGATCGGATGGAACGTGGCAGTGACGGTGGCCGCGGCCGCTAGAGTGACCACGCAGGTGCTCGTGCCGGTGCAGCCCTCGCCGCTCCACCCGGCGAACAGCGAGCCGACCGCAGGCGACGCGGTCAGCGTCACCTGGGTCCCCGCGTCGTAGGTAGCGGTACAAGTCTCACCGCAGTCGATGCCGGCTGGGGTCGAGAGGACGGTGCCGGCGCCGAGACCGGCCTTGTTCACGGTGAGGTCATACGGCCGGAGCGTGAACTCGGCGGTCACCATCATGGCGCCGTTGACGTCGACGCTGCACGAGTCAGTGCCCGAGCAGCCGCCGCCCGACCAGCCCGTGAAGGTCGAGTCGTCGGCGGCGGTCGCCGTCAGGGTCACCCGGGCGCCCGGCGGGTAGGTCTCGGAGCAGTCGGCACCACAGTTGATCCCCGCCGGGTTCGAGGTGACGGTGCCACTTCCGGCGCCGGACCTGGTCACCTCGAGCGACTGGTAGCGCGCGAAGGTCGCCGTGATGGCGGTGGGCCCCGTGATCGTCGTGGAACACGCGTCGGTGCCGGCGCACGCGGTGCCGCCGGGGCCGACCGTCCAGCCCATGAACTGCGAGCTCGCGCCGGACGAGGCCGTGAGCGAGAGCTGGCTACCGTGCGGAATCATCGCGGTACAGCTCCCGGGGCAGGTGATGCCGGCCGACAGCGCGACCGCCATGCCCGTGCCTGAGCCGCCCACGTTGATCGTCACCGGGTACCTGGCGATATCGAAGGTCGCGGTGACCGTGGTGGCGGCGTCGACCGTGACCATGCAGGTCGGCGCCGAGCCGGTGCAGCCGCCGCCGCTCCAGCCGGTGAGCTCCGCGCCGGGGTCGGGGATCGCGGTGAGCGTGACCATGCTGCCGAGCGGGAGTGCCGCATTGCAGGAGGAGCCACAGGCGATGCCGCCCGGGTTCGACGACACGGTCCCTATGGAGGTGCCATTGCGGCTGACGGTGAGGCTCGCGGTGCCGGGCAGCGTGTTGGCGTCGCTCGCGGTGAAGACCACCGCATTGACCGAGCAAGCTGCTGCGAACAGCGACAGGCCAAACGTGGCGACGACCGCAAAGTTAGCAAGGCGCCGGAGAGATGACTGCATGCGTGGATCCTCGAGAGTGGGCAAGACGTTGGACACAGGACACGGTGGGCGATTTCGGGCATAGCTCGCCGAAGCCGACGGAGACATCGAGCGAACGTGCGTACGCAGAGACACTCCATGGCCAGGTGTGGCGATGGAGTGTCGATTCGAGCTTCGGGCGCATGCCCCTGGTCCTGAGACGTGATCGATCGGCCTTTGGATTTCGGAAAGCGATCTTCTTGTAAGCAACTGCTCCGTACGGCGCGAGCCCCGACCGCACTGGCACACCCTGCGATCAGGCCCGCACGCACCGGCCTTGCCACCATCTCTCGCCACCACGGTTCACCACCCCGCCACCCCTCCGCCGCCGCTGCCGTCGCTGCCCCGTCGACAGGACTGCGATCACGACCTCACCGAATGCCATCACGGCGGCGGCGGCGGACCCTCCCAACCGAGCTTGCCGTCAATACCCCGACCACACCATCCCGCCCGTTATCGTTGCCGCACGCGAAGCGCCATACCGACGACCTGCTTCAGATAACCATGCCTATCGACGCTCCTTCTCGCGGGCAGCGGTCACCCTGCACAAGCATAGACGCTGCCGGACGGCGAATGGATTTCGGAATCTTCGCGCCCCAGCACCCTCGGACGAGCTCCGCTCACGGCGCGCGGAGCAGCCGAAGCAGCATGCCGGGGCCACAGTCGCGCGTCGCCGCGCCGGCGCCGTGATCGAACAATCGTTCCTCGAGCTCGCAAGCCAGCTCGGCGTTCGACTCGCGGTACGGCGGATTCCATTGCCGCGCGGTGCCGTCCTCCGACACCGTGACGAGCTGGCCATCATCGAGGAACCTCACGTGGGCCATCAGCGTCCGCTGGTGTCCCACGAACTGGGCGTCGCAAGTATCCCGGTCGACGTGGTGCAGGCAGACGCGACCATCTTGATCGCCGCTGGCGATCCACTGGCCGGACGTATCGAACCGGGCCGTGATGACCCACCAACTGTGGCCGGCGTAGGCACGTACCAAGCGCTGCGTCTTCAGATCCCACACCCCGACATGACCGCCCCTGGTCGCGACCAGGGCCATCGTGCCCCGCACATCGAGATCCAGGATCCTGCCGAACCCGAGCTGGACCTCGGCATGCAATTTCAACAACCCGTCGGCGAACGTCCAGGTGCGCAGGTAGCCATCGTCACCTGCGGTCACCACCGCGCGGTCTCCCTCGCTGAAGCGCACACGATGAGCCTCAACCGTGTGCGCTTGCATGACCGAGCTCAAGGTCAAGGCGGCGACGTCGATGAGCGCAAGCTCACCGGAGGACGCCACCACCGCGGCGTGGCGCCCGTCGGCCGACACCGCGATGTCGTCGATCCCCGTGTTGCCGTCGTATCGAGCATGGAAGACGGTAGTCAGCGCTCCGTCACGCAGGGCCAGGACGCGCCCCCCGGACCGCGGGTTCGAGTCGCGGATCTGGCCCATGCCGATCAAGGCGACGAGTGGACCTCCCGTGGGCTGGGCCGTGGCGAGCGACCACACCCAGGCGCGAACGCCGAGATCCTGCGCGAACAGTGGGCGGCCGGTCGGCCGGTCCCAGGCGAGCAAGTGGCCATCCCCCGTGCCCGCCAGCGCAAGATCGCCCTGGCAAGCGAGGCCGAAGATCTGCGTGCCTGGCGCCACCGACAACGTCGTCTGCGGGGCGCCGCTCGGAGCCGAGAGCAAGATGTCTCGGTCGTTGCGGTTGCTGGCGGTGAGTACGAAGCTGCCGCCATCGCAGGTCGCGAACCCCCACATCCTGGCTTCGCCGACGTGGTCGGCGAGCACCGAGGAACGTAGCTGTGGCAGCGACCACCGCCACACCGCGCCGGCCTCGTCGATCGCCACAACCTGATCTTCGCCGAGGAACTCCGCCTTGCTGATCTGCGCACTCGCGAGCGGATAGCGACGCCCGGAGACCAACTCGAGGACCTCCAGCCCGCCCGTCGAATCCACGATCAACACACGGTCGCCCAGCGCACTGACCTTCACGGCGATCGGGCGGTTCATCGCGATGGGCTGGCTGTGCCACCCGCGCTCGCCGCGTCGCCACCACAGCAACGGGCCGTCGAGCCCGACCGCCACCGCCGTCGAGCCATCGCGTGAGATCTCGGCACGGCCGGTGTTGACACGCGTCCACGGCGCGGGTGCCTCGGCAACCACGCTGCGCGAGTCCAGATCGTGGATCCGGACGTGTGTCGGGGTAGACAGCGCGAGGTAGTGCAACCGCTCGTCGAACCCATACCCACCCCAACCTCGGGGTGTCAGGTCCACCAGCACGGGTGGCGTGTCGCCGGACTGCGCGTAGATGCTCCCATCGACCTTGATCGCAACGGTCCGGTCGCCCCTCGCGAATAACCAGCGGTCGTCCTTTGGTGCCGGCGGCGCCTTGGGCATGAAGAGCCTCGGCCGAACGAGCCCGTGGGCGCTCACGTCGAATTGACATCCAGCCGTGCCCGGGCCTCCCGGGTTCACGTCCACCAGCGGACCATCAAAGGGAGCGGACCTCCAGCCCAAGATACCGTGCTGATACAATGCGATCCGGCGATCCAGAAGCTCTACGCCGAACGTCGTCTCGTCCACCGGGCTCACGCACATCACGTCGCTGGCGACCACGCTCACGATCCCCGTGCGGATCGCACAGCTCGTCACCAGGCCCTGGGAATCCAGCGCCACGACATGGTCGCCCACGAGCTCGGTCACCGACGGAGCCACCGACCAGCGGCACGGCACGCGCCCCGGGATCGGGAGCATCAGCCAGGTCCGCGCACGCTCCGCCCAGGTGTCGTCACGTGCCTCTGCCGGGGTGCCCAGGAGCGCCTGCTGGCCCTGGAAGATCTCGGCGGGCACGAGCAGTGGATCGGGCGACGGAAGCGGCGGCCCCGGTAGCGGGGCGTCGCCGCGGCTCGACCACAGCGCGCCGATCACGAACGCGATGGTGCTGCCGATCGCCAGCGCCGCTGCGAGGCGACGCGGCCTGATGTCGCGGCGCACGGCGAGCGCATCGAGCAGCGGCCCGAGCGAAGGCGTCCGCTGCTGCGGCTGGGGAGCGAGCGCGGCGCAGATCTCATGATGTAGCCGGCGCGGCACCCGACCACGCAGCGCCGCCTGCCACGCCACGGTCGATTCCGGCATCGGGTGGTAACCCAGCAAGGCCTCGACCAGCGCCAGCGCGAAGCTGTAGACGTCCGCCGAGGGGTGAGCGGCGGCCCCGGCGCGCTGCTCCGGCGCGACGTACGCCGGCGTCCCGACGAACGACGGGCGTGACGCGCTGCCACCGGCGGCATCGCTGGCCTCGCCCGCGGGCTCACCATCGCGCGCCGTGTCGTCGACCAACCCGAAGTCGGACACCACGACGCGACCATCGTGCGCCACCAGCACGTTGGCCGGCTTGAAGTCGCGGTGCACGTGCCCGCTGGCGTGGGCGGCGACCAGGCCGCGACCAGCCTCCACGAAGGCCGTCCTGATCGCGGCCACCGATCGGCGCTCCGCCGCGAGCCAGCGCGCCAGGGTCGTGCCTTCGATCAGCTCCATCGCGATGAACGGCCGATCGTTCCACTGCCCGACCTCGTAGATCGTGACGACGTTGCGGTGCGACAGCTGGGCCAGCGCGCGGGCCTCGCGGATCAAGCGCTCGGTCACGGCGGCCACGCGGCCCGACCGGGCGCGCGCCAGGACCTTCAGCGCCACCCGGCGCCCGAGCAGCGGATCTCGCGCGGCATACACGGCAGCGCTCGCGCCCGCGCCCACCAGCGCCTCGACCTCGAAGCGATCGATGGTCACCGGCGCGCCCTCGAACATCCGGCGCGCGAGCAGGTCGCGCTGCAGCTCGACATCGGCGGTGCTCGACCACGAGCTCGACGAGCGGAGCGCGTGTGCCAGCGGATCGCCGGACGACGATGACGCGACCTCGCCGTCGCCCGACTCGCCGGGCTCGGCATCCTGGCGCGGTTCAGACGACGCCTCGCCGGCGCCAGGCTCGGCGACGTGGCGTGGCTCAGACGACGCCTCGCCGGCGCTGTGCTCGGCGACGGGGGGCGGTTCAGACTGCGATCCGCTTCTCGTCACATCAGCGTCGTGGCGTCCGCCGATGGGGATGCGCCTGCGGTGTCCGGAGAGTCGGCGTCCTCGTCGAGCTCGTCGTCCGCCGTGCGTGCGTGGGTGCGCGACGCCCACTGCTCGAGTGAATCGAGCGTGCTCTGCAGCTGCTCCGGCGACGACACCAGCCGCGTGATCTCCGCTCGGAGCTCGACCAGGCCGGTGCGGATGCGCGACTTGATGGTGCCGAGCGACAGCTCCAGCACCTCGGCAACCGCGCCATCGGACAACCGCTCCCAGTACCGGAGCTCGAGCACGAGCTGGATCGGCAACGGCATGCGTCGCAGCGCCTGCAGCAAAACGCGCTTTTCGCGCTTGGCGCCCACCCATACCTCGGGGCTCTCGACGGTGTCGTCGATGACCAGCGTCTCCAGATCAGCATCTCGACGCTGCTTGCGCTGCTCGTCGCGCAGGTAGTCGAACAGCTGGTTCTTGGCGATGCCCAGGAGGTAGCCACGAAACGAGCGCACCGGTAGCTGCAGCTGCAGGGCGCGCTCGAGGGTGCGCTGCGCCAGATCCATTGCCACGGCCCACGGCACCTTGTTGCGGAAGAACCGCTGGACCGAGCGCGAATGCCGCTTCCACAGCAGCTCGCCGGTCTTCACGTCTCCCGCCTGCCATGCCGTCAGGAGCTCGTCGTCGGATCGTTCGTCAACATCGTGATCGCGACCCACGCAGCGAGAGTAGGAGACGGTCCTGCGCGAAGGCAAGCAACGGACCTGACGGTTCAGCGATGCTAGAGAGACGAGTACATCCGCAGCGGATTCGTACAGGTGCTCGAGAGCGCTAGCGATCCGCGAACCTACGGCCGGTACGCGAGCCGATAACCCACGAAGCGGCGAGACCCGTGATGCCGGTGAGTTGGGGACTCCAGGTGGGACCGGCTCACTCAGCGGTGGAGCGCCAGGCACCGATGCCCCTGCAACTCCACGGCTCCGCCGCTGGTACGACGATTGCTTCGCTAGCCGGTGCCGGGGTGGCGGCAATCCATGCTGCGATTTGGCGACGGTACTCCGTTCCCGCTGGACGAGGGCTTTCTCGAGCTCCTGGTCGACGCGGTGAGTGCGTGCACGGCGATGCTGGCCGCGACCGCCGAGAGGGAGGAGCGCCACGCCCACGCGCGCAAGAAGCAGCACGAGCTGCTCGAGGAAGAAGCCAAGCTCGAGCGCTTCGAGCAGACCGTGCGCACGGCGGCGGCGACGAGCGCGCCGGTGCATCGGCCCAAGCCGGCGCCGACGGAGCTGGCGTTCCGGCGGACCGTGGTGGCGATGCAGCACGCGCTGAAGCACTCGCGCGAGCAGCTGAAGCTGGCCGCGGAGGCGAACGCCGCCGAGCTCCAGTGGACCGAGTCGGCCCAGCAGGTGGAGGCCGCGGCCGGCGCGTTCTTCGACCGTCACGTACTGCCGGAGACGGTCTGGTCGTGGTCGTGGGACGCCACGCCCGGCAAGCCGAGCTTCGAGGCAACGGCGCGCGGCGCGCGGTTCGTGGCTGAATTCGCACTCGAGCCCGACGTGCTGTGGCGCGCGCCGATCCGGATCGCCGCGCTCGCGCCCGGGGTCGTGATGGATCTCCCGCGCCGCCGGTGGTTCGGCAAGCCGACCGTCGCCCCGACGCTGCTCGATCGCTACGTGCTGGTCGCGGCGCGCTGCGATCCGGAGGGCCGCCGCCTCGAGATCCAGGAGCATGCCGGCGCGGCGCCGGGCTGGCGGATCACGCTGCCGCGCGACGGCGCTGCGAGCGCGACCGCGTTCGATCGCCGGGGCCGCGCGATCGCGGTCGAGCCGGTCACGCCGGCGCAGTGCGCCGCGCTGGTCGACGCGATCGATCGCCGGCTGAACGAGCGGCTGGCCGAGCGCCGCACGCGCACGGTGTCGGTGAACGGTCTGCCGGTCTCGAGGATCGACGACACCACCGTGACGCCGCGCGCGCTGCTCGACGAGATCGGTCCGGTGGTGCGCGAGATCCGCGCCCGCAGCTGCGTGCCGGGCGAGCTCAGCCTCAAGCAGGACGTCGCCATCGGCGTGCGCGAGGAGCTGTTCGTGCCCCGCGCGCAGCTCGCCGCCTGCTACGCGAGCCTGCCGCCGCAGTACCGCCACCTGCTCGATGCGATCGGCGTGGGCAGAGGGCTGACCGAGGTGCTCGGCGACTGCAGCAGCGAAGCGCCTGCTGCGGTCCCGCCGCCCCAGATCCCGCTGCATCCGACGCCGCCCCAGATCCCGCTGCGTCCTGCGCCGCCCCAGATCCCGCTGCGTCCTGTGCCGCCCCAGATCCCGCTGCGTCCTGCGCCGCCCCAGATCCCGCTGCGTCCTGCGCCACCCCAGCTCCCGCCGCGCTCGCTCGCGCCGCCGCCGACCCCGCGGCGCCCGATCGCGTACACGCCGACGGCACCGGTGAAGTCGCTGCGCGCGATCCCGATCCAGAGCTGAGCTGCCCGCAGCTAGTATCTCGTCGCAGTGGATCTGACCGGTTGCGCTGCAGAGGCCCGACGTCAACGCGCAGCGTAGCGCCGCGGGGTGGGTCGCTTCATCGGCAAGGGCATCACGTTCGACTCGGGCGGACGTCAACGCGCAGCGTAGCGCCGCGGGGTGGGTCAGGGCGCGAGATAGATTGCATGGCCGGGTGGTGGAACGTCGGCCGGTCGTGGAGATGGCACCACCCTACATGCTCGATTCGGTGGTTAACGGACGAGCGCCCGACCCAGCCCCGCGGCGCGAGCGCGCGTGTCCGCGTTCTCCAGGGACTAGAACGCGCCGCCGAGCACGACGCCGCTGCCGTCGCCGCCGACCGAGGGCGCGAGGTACAGCGCATGCTCGGTGCCGCGCGACCCGGCGCCCCGGGCGGTGACGTACAGGAACAGGCCACCGGCGACCGCGGCCGCGCCACCGATGGTGACGATGGTCGCGATGTTCGCCCGGTGCCGCGCGCCGTGGGTCGCGGTCACGCCTTCGGCGTCGCACATGTCCGTGGTGCCCCGGCAGTGCGCGGCGATCGCGTCCTTGTAATCGCCGCGGGCCCCGAAGGTGACGATCGCGGCGATGCCCACGGCGACCACGCCGGCACCCGAGACGCCGAGGCCGACGAGGCGGCGCGTCCGCCCCGGATCACCGGCGGCGTCCGACGATGACGGCTCGCGCGTGGCCGCCACCTGCGGCGTGTCGGAGATATCGAGTGTGACCTCGGAGCTGCCGCCCCGCTCGACGGGGATCGTCTTGGTCTTCCTGGCGCCATCGATGGTGTAGTCGATCTGGTGCGGCCCCGGATCGACCCGCCGCTCGGTGCCAAGCGCGCTGACATCGAAGGCAACACCGTCGAGCTTGATCACGATGCCGCTGGTGCTCGCGTCGCGCGGTGCCTTCACGGTCAGGCGCGGGACGCTGGCGTCGAGCTCCTCGGCGAGCGCGTGGATCTTGCGCGCCCGGTCGTCCTTGGTGTCCTTCGCCATCTGCTCGGCATCGGAGAACCACTTCCACGCGGTCGCGAGCTTGCCCCACTCCTGGTAGCACTTCGCGACGTTGAGCTTGGCGCCGATCCCCGGGTCGATCCGATCGCTATCCTCGAACGCGGTACAGGCCTCGGGATACTTCTTCTCGGCGAGTAGCTTCTTGCCCTTCTTGAACAGCTGCTCGGCGCGGTCGGCGTGCGCCAGGCCGCCGAGCCCGCACACGACGCAGACGACGAGTCCCGCGGCCAGCCGCCTCACGGCATCACCGTGAACACGCCGCTGTCGGCGAACGACTGCGACAGCGGGAGCTCGCGGTTGGTGAAGTCGCCGTCGGCGATCGTCGGGTAACCGCCGAGGGTGCACAGCGCGCGCAGCGTGTACGAGTGGCCGGCCTGGAAGATCTCGGGCGGGACCTCGAACTTGGCCTCGTTGCTCGCCGCGGAGAACACGAAGCGATACTCGAGCGCCGTCCCGCCGGCGTTCGGCAGCAGATCAAAGACCTGGAGGTTGAACACCGTGGCGCTCGTGTTGTCGGGGAGGAACGTCACCTCGACGAACTCGGTCGGCCGCGCGATCATCCGGCCATCGGTCGAGAGCTGCTGGCCGTCCATCGAGATCAGCACCGGCAGGCCGGCGGGCGCTGCCAGCTCGAACCCCGGCGCCACGAGCGACGGTTCGATGAACTGGTTCATCCCGGCGGACAGCGTCACCGGGAGCGGCACGGCGGGCGGCATGGCCACCCGGCTCTCCGACGTCGAGAGCGTGAAGATCGCGTTCCAGTTACGTGCGGCGAACGGGTTGCCGTACTTGGTGCTCACGCCGGTCTCGGCTGCCGTCAACGCGCCGCTGTGCAGCGCCGGTCCAGAATTGGAGGCGATGCGGTAGCCCGGCGCCGCCACGACGCTCCAGTTCATCACGAGCGACGCGACGCCCGGCCGCACGGCGGCGAAGCGCGTGGCCAGCGCCGGCGGGCTGATCTTCACGTCGAGCGTCTGATCTTGCACGACCGGCACCATCTTCGAGGTCGTCACCATGTCGGCGCCGGTCTGGTCGAATGGGGGCGCCGCCGCGACGCCGGTCAGGACCGCACCGGAGTAGCGTAGGACCAGGAACGCATCGGCCTGGGTCAGGCTATCGAGCTGCGGGCGACCCGACAGGCTGCTCGACGTGTTGAACGCGTACGAGATCGGGCCGATCTGCGTGAGACCGATGGTCCCGGAGGCGAGCGCGTGCGACGTCCACGAGCCGACCGTATACGTCTGGAAGCTGTCCGTCGCGACGGTCGGGACATCGAGCGCCGTGGTCACCGTCAGCATCGCGGCGTCGAGTGCTGGCGTTCGATCCGGGTGCTCGAGCGGCGCGAACAGCACCGAGAGCGCCCGGTTGGGAAACGCAAACATCCGGGGCACCGGCGCGGGCACATCGGGCAGCGTGAACTCGACCGGCGCCGGCTCGGGCAGGTCCTGGGTCCACGTCCCCAGGTCGGACTGTGTCGCCGGGAGCTGATCGAAGGTGGCCCCCGTGTCGGTCGGGACGAGATAGCTCGCCTGCAGGCCGGTCAGATCGAGCGGCGCGAGCACGACGGTGTTCCCGATCGACATCCGCTTGATGACAAGCGAGTTGCCGTTCCGGCCCTTGCCTGTGGTGTCGTCGATCCCGGCGAGCTGCGCGCAGCCCATGCTCGAGGCGATAAGACCCGCGGCCACCGGGAGAACGCGAGTCATCCCGCGCATCCTATCATCCTACACGCCGCCCCGGCCGGCTCAGGCCGCGGGCTGTCGCGAGAATCACACCTTGCGGATCATCGGTCCGGCCCGTCGTCGTCACCCGGCTCGCCATCGCCGTCCTTGTCGCGCTGCCAGAACCGCAGGCGGGACCGGCTGTCCCGCGGATCGTCGTCCTTGCGGTCGTCCTTCTTGTCATCCTTTTTTTCGTCCTTGCGGTCGTCCTTCTTGTCGTCCTTGCGGTCGTCGTTGCGCTTGAGCCGCACCGACGCCTTGACGTCGGGCTCGGCGCCGACGAACCGGTCGCTGTTGGGGATGAACCGGATCTCGGTCTTGATCTCGAACGACAGCGTCGTCAGGATCTTCGCGATCTCCTCGCTGACGTTGAGGTTGCTGAGGAACTCGCGGGTCTCGCGCGCGATCACCTCGAAGACCTTGTCCTTGGCGCCGTCGGCCGACGACGCGAGGTAGCCGGCGACCTCGGGCAGGCCCTCGCGCGCGATCTTGCGGATGCCCTCCTCGGTCGAGAACACCGCGCCCATGCCGGCGGCGAACGTCTTCTTGACCAGCTCGGGGACCAGGCGCTCGAGCCGCTGGCGGATCGTCTCCGGAAGCTCGTCGTGGTCGTCGTGCGCGGAGTTCGCAGGGTTCGCAGGGTTCGCAGGGTTCGCAGGGTTCGCGGGGCTCGCGGCGCTGCCGGTCCGCTCGGTCGCAGCCGGCGGACGCTCGGGTTTGGGGGCCGCTTCGTCGTCGCTGACCATACCCAGGCGTACCCCCGATCCGCGTCGCGATCAACCTGGTATCCTGCCGGCGCATGGCTGAGCCGGCCGCACATGGGGAGACCTCCGCGAGCAGCGACGCAGCGCGCCTCCCCGTGAGCCCCGCTGCGCCCATCGCCGAGGATCCGGCACGCGCGATCGCGAACGAGTCGCGGCGCTACCGCACCACCAAGAACTCGCGGCCGCCGCCGCTGCGGATCCGGAGCTGGCGGGCGTACTGGGTGACGTTCCTCGTGATCGGCAGCTACCTCGTGCTCCGGCTGCGCGCCCGGCTGCACGCCGACACCTGGATCGAGCACGCGCTGCGCGAGACCCACCTGCGCAACGCGCGCCGGATCGAGCGCACGATCTGCGATCTCCAGGGTCTGTTCATCAAGGTCGGCCAGCTGATCTCGATCATGACGAACTTCCTGCCCGAGGAGTTTCGCCGCGAGCTCGAGGGCCTCCAGGACGCGGTGCCGCCCCGGCCCTACGTCGACATCAAGGCGCGGATCACCGAGGAGCTCCACCGGACGCCGGCCGAGCTGTTCCAGACGTTCGACGAGCATCCGATCGCCTCGGCCTCGATCGGCCAGGTCCACCTGGCGCGCCTGCTCGACGGCACCAAGGTCGCCGTCAAGGTGCAGTACCCCGACATCGAGGAGGTCGTGCGCCGCGATCTCAACACGCTGCGCCGGATCTTCTGGATCATCGGCTGGTTCATCCCCTACCAGGGCCTGGGCGAGCTGTATCGCGAGATCCGCGCGATCGTGATGGAGGAGCTCGACTATCACGCCGAGGCCGGCAACGCCGAGCGGATCGCCGCCAACTTCGTGGGCCGCACCGACGTCGCGTTCCCCAGGGTCGTCCACGAGCTGTCGACCGCGCGCGTGCTGGTCACCCACTTCGAGGCGGGGTGCAAGATCACCGACCGGCCGGGCGTCAAGCAGCTCGGGCTCGATCGCGGCGAGCTCGCGCGCCACGTCGTCGAGATCTACTGCCAGCAGATCTTCAGCGACGGCGTCTATCACGCCGATCCGCACCCGGGGAACCTGATCGTACGGCCCGGCGCCGAGGGCCAGCGGCCGACGATCGTGTTCCTCGAC
>Ga0137459_1000555_pt1 | contig 13111 bp, 10 predicted proteins | sample EasRivERMGT700_2_FD_104908 | JGI IMG/M metagenome (GOLD analysis project Ga0137459, IMG submission 104908) | Soil microbial communities from meander-bound floodplain in the East River, Colorado, USA - East River MetaG ERMGT700_2 | ecosystem: Environmental > Terrestrial > Soil > Floodplain ...
ACTCGAACGACGCGGTCTGATCAGCCGTGTCCCCGGCCAACCCCGTTCGATCACGGTGACGTTGCCCGCCGATGAGCTGCCGCAGCTCCAACCGATCAAAACCTCTGCGGCGAGGTACTAGTCCGCTGACGAGCTGCCGTCGGGGCCGAGGCTGTAGGTCTTCATCTTGGTGTAGATCGACGCGCGGCTGATGCCGAGCCGGCGCGCGGCGAGCGCGGGGTTGCGATCGCGGCGCAGCGCGGCGGCCAGCGCGGCACGCTCGACGGTCCGCACCGCACGATCGGTGACATCCTTGAGCCCCTCGCCATCGCCGAGCCGGTGGAGCTCGATCGCCGGCAGCTCGACGCGCTCGTCGCCGCCATCGGGAACGGCGGCCGCGTGCGGACGATCCAGCCCGAGCATGTCCAGATCGTGCGAGCGGATCACCTCGCCGTCGCACAGGATCGCCGCGCGCGACAGCACGTTCTCGAGCTCGCGGATGTTGCCGGGCCAGCGGTACGACTCGAGGCGGGCGAGCGCCTTCGCGGTGATCTGCGTGGGGTAGCGCGCCTCGCTGCCGGCGAAGCTCTTCGCGGCGCCGCGCCGGCGGGCGAGGATGTGCGCCGCCAGCTGCGGGATGTCCTCCTTGCGCTCGCGCAGCGGCGGGACCTGGATCGGGACGACCGCGAGCCGCCAGTACAGATCCTCGCGGAACCGGCCGCGCGCGACCAGCGCCTTCAGATCCTTGTTGGTCGCGGCGAGCACGCGGACGTCGATCGCGACCGGGCGGTCGCCGCCGACCGGCTTGATCTCGCGCTCCTGCAGCACCCGGAGCAGCTTGTTCTGCACGCTCGCGTCGATGTCGCCGATCTCGTCGAGGAAGATCGTGCCGCCGTGGGCCTCGCGGAACAGGCCGCGACGCGCGCGGTTCGCGCCGGTGAACGCGCCCTTCTCGTGGCCGAACAGCTCGGCCTCGAGCAGGCTCGGGGCCAGCGCGGAGCAATCGAACGCGACGAACGGCCCGTCGGCGCGCGGCCCGACCCGGTGGATCGTCCGGGCCAGCAGCTCCTTGCCGGTGCCGCTCTCACCGACGATCAGCACGGTGGCGTCCGACGCGGCGACGCGATCGATCATCGCCAGCAGCTGGCGCATCAGCGCGGACTCGCCGATCACCTCACCCAGCCCGCGGGCACGCTCGACCTCCCCGCGCAACCGGCGGACCTCGCGCGCGAGCGCGCCGTGGCTGATCGCGCGATCGACGACCGAGCGGATCTCGGCCGCCGCGGCGGTCTTCTTCAGGACGTCGAGCGCCCCCGCGCGCATCGCGCGCACCGCGAAGCCGACGGTCGGCTGGTCGCTCCAGATCACGACCACGGTGTCGGGCGCGACGGTGCGCATCCGGTGGAGCAACGCGAGCGCGTCGTCATCACCGTCGCTCAGCCCCGGATCGAGGAGCACCGCGTCGAACGTCGAGCCGACCACGCGCTCGAGCGCCGCACCCGCGGTGGCCACCGTCTCGAGATCCATCCCGCGGAGCGCCGCGTGGGCGTAGGCGATCGCCTCCTGGCTCGCATCGACCATCAGGACGTGCCGCACCGCATTGTGCACCCGTCCAGCCTAGCGGATGCTGTCCAGCTGTCTAGACACCGTCCAACTGTTTGGACGAAACACCCCTGCCTACATTACTTAACCATATATAATCACTTGTCGAACAGCCTGGACTGACCTGGCGCGGCCGATGCGTATCCCCGCCCCGAGGGGGATTTCGATGCAGACACCAGAGGGCTCAGACCTAGCTCATGACCACACCCGAGCCTACGTCCGATCGGTCGCGATGAAGTACGTGCACAACGACCACGACGCCGACGACGTCACGCAGGACGCGATGCTGCTCGCGCATCGCTATCGCGAGTCGTTCCGCGGCGACGCGCGCTATTCGACCTGGCTGTACCGCGTGACCGCCACCGCGGCGCTGATGTTCCTGCGCAAGCAACGCCGCGTGTCGCGCGAGATCTCGGCCAGCGGGACGGGCGGCGGCGACGAGGACGGCACGCCCTGGCTCGAGCGCGTCGCGTCGCCCGCCGATCTACGCGCCGAGGTGATCGCACGCGCGGATCTCGGCGTGGTCGCCGAGGCCGTCGCGAAGCTCGGCCAGAAGTATCCCGCGGTGTTCTGGAAGCGCTACGGCGAGGGCCGCACCGAGACCGAGATCGCCAAGGAGCTCGGCGTCTCGGTCGCCGCGGTGAAGACCCGCGCGTTCCGCGCCCGCCAGGCCGCGCTCGCGAGCGGCGGCTGATCCGCGAACCGGCGATCGTCACCCACGCCGAGCGGCGGCCGCTGGCATCGCCTCGTTCGGCACGACGACGTGGACGACGCCGGAGGCGCGCCCTGGGATGATCTCGTGATCGCGCCACAGCGCGAGCTCGAGCCTGGTCATGACGCGACGCCCTCAGCCGCGGCGCAGCCACGGTTCAGCAGATATCAGCAAGACGCGATCTCCTGCCTTGTAGCCCACGGATCGTTTCCTTAGACTTTGTGCCCATGGCGTACCACAAGGGTAGGCGTGATTCTCGCCAGGAGGAAGGCGGCGAGGCCACGCCGGCATCGAAGATCGGTGCAGGCACCTTGGCTCGGGCGCACGACGGCGCCCGCCACGCGCCGGCATCCAGGGTCGGCGGAAGCACGCTGGCCGAGCAGATCGACGGCGGCGGCCGCGACGGCGCGGTCCCTCAGGCCGCCGAGCTCGGAGCTCCCGCCGGCAGTGGGCCAATGCAGCACGAGACGATCCAGCGGTTGTTCGGCCGCCCCGGCGCCCAGCCCCATGCGAGCGCGCAGCCCGATCACGCACCGTACGGCCCTGAAACCTCCGTCGCGTCCACCACGGCGAGCCGATACCCCGCGCTCGCCCGCGCCCTTGGTGATCGCGGCGCCGGTGAGCCGACGATCGACGATGCGGCGACGGCCGCCGTCCAGCACAAGGCCGGCGGATCGCCCGTCGATCCCGAGGTGGCGGGCCGCGTCGGCTCGCACCTCGGTGCCGACCTCACGGGCGTCCGGGTGCACGGCGACCCGCTCGCGCAGCAAGCGAGTGCGGCGATGGGTGCGCGCGCGTTCGCGTACCAGAATGACGTGTTCCTCGGCGCTGGCGAGAGCCCGTCCGACATCAAGCTGATGGCCCATGAGCTCACCCACGTGGTCCAGCAAGGCGCGGCGCCCGCCCAGCCGCAGCGCAAGATCGCCGTCGGCGCGGCCAACGATCCGGCCGAGGCCGAGGCGGACCGTGTCGCGGAACAAGTCGCCGCGGGACCAGCCGCTGCATCCGCCGCCGGTGCACCCGCCGCGGGCGTGGTCCTGGTCGAGGATGGCGCGCCCGCCAAGCCCCATCAGATGACGCGAAGCGCCGCCCTGGGCCAGCTCCGCCAGGCCGGGGGCGCCGACAGTGAGCCTGCGATCGAGCAATTCCTCGCCGAACATGGCGGCAAGACCATCACCGCGCTCGAGCACCAGGCGCGCGCCGCGCTGGGCGGCATCAAGCCGGGCTCGGCGTCCGACCTGCTCTCGCCGCTCGCGGCCAAGCTCAAGGGCGCGGACGCCGCGGCCCCCGGCGGAGGAGGCAGCGCCGCCGGCGCGACCGCCGCCATGAAGCCCGAGACCGCAGCGGCGACGGTCCAGCGCCTCGGCGACGGCGCTGCACTCGACAGCTCGATGGCGTCCGCCGCCGGCGACGCGTACGGCTCCGACCTGTCCGGTGTGCGCGTGCACACCGGCCCCGCGGCCGTGCAGCTCGCCGCCGAGCACGGCGCTCGCGCATTCACGATCGGTAACCATGTCGCGTTCGGTGCCGGCGAGTACAACCCCGGCACGCCGGTCGGCGACGCGATCATGGCCCACGTGGTCCAGCAGCAAGGCGCCGACCCACGCGTCCAGCGCAAGCCACTCGAGGTCGATGGCCACGACGGCGCCGAGCACGAGGCCGATGAGGCGGCGGGCGGCGTCCTGGCCCGCCTGTACAGTGGCGCGCGCGCGATGGCGTCGAATGCGGCCAGCCGGCTGCGCACCGGCAGCGGGATCTCGCTGCAACGCTGCAGCCAGCCCAAGGCCCCTGTGGCCCGCGTGGTATTCGGCATCACGATCATTGGCAATGGGGCATCGGCCAAGGCGGTCGACGAGTGCGCGGCGTTCGTGACCAAGCTGATCAGCAAGAACAAGCACGCGCAGAAGAAGATGAAGGACGACAAGGTCACCCTCGTCATCATTCCGCACGACAAGAAGATGACCGACCTGCCGCAGTTCGCCGCCCTGAAGGGTACCAACACGTTCGACGGACGGCTCTGGGACAACGTGCGCGGCTCGGGTGGGATGCGCGCGCCCGACGGCAGCTTCGCGATCGGTGTCCCCGAGGAGAACCTGACCGTGATCGCCGGCGCGGCGGACGGATACGGCCCCGGCTACAGCGTGGGCATGCACGAGTTTGCGCACACCCTGCACAGCCAGGGGCTCACCGCTGCGCAGCAGACCAAGATCACGCAGCTCTACGCCGCTCGCCAGGCCGCGCACGGTCCGTGGACCGAGGCCTACGGGTCGTCCAACGAGCACGAGTATTATGCGCAGTGCACGAACTGCTATTTCGGCAAGAATCAGGGCATCGGCCATAACGGGAAGGCATGGCTCCGCACGAACGATCCGGCGATGTGCGACTTCCTGGACGATCTGTACGGCAAGAGCTACGACGAAGCCGGCAACGTGGTGCCGCCTTGATCCGGCTCGCATCGATCCGGCGCGTGCTCCTGCTGACCACGCTGCTCGGCGCGGCGGCCTGCCCTGGGCGAGGCACGACCGGCCAGAACGCCGAGCCCACCTCGCAGGACGACCACGGAACCGGCCAGACCTCCGGGACCGCCTCGCCGGGTGACCACGGGACGAAGGGAACGCCACAACAGATGACGACCACCGAGCAGCGCTGGAAGGTATATGACGGGCCGACGCTCATCCTCGAGGTGTCCAGCGTCCCCGGTCCGATCATCAGCACCGCGGCGCCGCCGCCGGGGCTCAAGCCGGTCACGCATCCGTTCCTGTCGGCCACGGCGCGCAGCGCGCAGCACGAGCATCGCCTGCGCGAGATCCTCGTCGCCTCCAAGGACCTCGGGGACTTCGTCTCGCGGCTGCGCACCGCCGGGTTCGAGGTCCGCGAGGCCCCTGCGCCCTAGGTAAGGCGCCGAGGTTGTCGCGCGCCGACCTCCTCGCGGATGACTGGCTGCCCACGCGCAGGGCAGGATCAGGTCGACGGCGGGAACCGCGTGGGATTGTACTAAGGTGCGCGCGTGAAGCCCGCCAAGTACGACGCACGCACCGATCCTGATGTTCCCCCGGGGATGTCGATCGCGCTGCTGAAGGATCTGCACCTGCTCACCCGCGAGGGCCAGCTGAACGCCGATGCACGGCGCAAGCTGAAGCAGATCCGCCACCTGCTCGGGCTGCTGCGTCCGGCGCTCGACGATGCGATGGCGCGCACGGCCGACCCGCTGATCGTCGATTGCGGCGCCGGCAAGAGCTACCTCGGCGCGCTGCTCTACGAGCTCGTGCTCGGCCCCGCCGGCCGGGGCTCGCTCGTCGCGATCGAGGCGCGGCCGGAGCTCTCCGACCAGGCGGCGCAGCGCGCGGCGAGGTTCGGCCAGGACCGCTTCCGCGTCGCCACCGGTGCGATCGCGGGCGTGGCGCTGCCGCACCGGCCGAACGTCGTGACCGCGCTGCACGCCTGCGATACCGCGACCGACGACGCCCTCGCGCTCGCGATCGAGCAGTCGGCGGACCACGTCGCGGTGGTGCCGTGCTGCCAGGCCGAGGTGGCGCGCCAGCTCGAGGCGTCGCGGCCGGCCGATCCGGCGACCGCGGCGCTGTTCGCCCACCCGCTGCACCGCCGCGAGCTCGGCTCGCACCTGACCAACGTGGTCCGCGGCCTCGCGCTCGAGGCCCACGGCTACAAGGTCACCGTCACCGAGCTCGTCGGCTGGGAGCACTCGGCGAAGAACGAGCTGATCCTGGGCAAGCGGGTGCATCGCCACGACGACGCCGCGCGGGCCCAGCTGCGCGCGCTCCTGGACCGCTTCCAGATCGAGCCGGCGATCATCCGGGCGCTCGCCGCCCGCGGCCTCGATCCAACAGCTCCGCAGGCGACATGCGCCGCAGCTCCTTGAGGAGCTAATACCTCGCCACAGTGGTTTTGATCGGTTGCGCCGGTGGTGCGGGCCGTGAGCTCCAGGAGACCGTGGACACACGCGCTGGCACCGCGGGGCTGGGTCCGTTGCTCTGCCGACTACCATCAGGTCGGTCACCGTGCAGTGGCATCCCATGCAGAATGGCCCGAGCGCCACGGGCGAAGCGAGCGCACACGTAGACCAGCCGTTAGCCCTGGTATCGGCCGTCACTGGAGTCCGTCGGCGACCACGAGATGGCCGACCAGTGTACCGTAGTCGACCGGCCTGCCATCCCACTCGCAGGTGTTCGTCTCCGCATCGATCGCGAGCGCCTCGTTGGCCGCGCGAATCCGTGGCCAGCCGAGCTCCGTGACGGCCGGAGGCGCTGGCGCCACGGCCACCAGCCGACCGCGCGGATCGCGGAAGCGAGGCCTCGCATCCGGCCCGAGATCGATCGTGTATCCGTATTCGTGGACATAGCGATGATGCTGACTGCATAGCAAGGCGGCATTCTGCAGGCTCGTCTCGCCACCGTCGGCCCAATGCTGGATATGATGTCCTTCCAGGAAGATCCGGTGAGTGCATCCCGGGTACGTGCACGCAGTATCGCGCTTGTACAGCGCGCGCTTGAGCGCACCGGTGATCGTGCGACGCTTGCGACCAACCGCCAGCGGCACGCCGTGCTCGTCCTCGACGACATCGATCACACCTGCGTCGCAGCTGAGCCGGCGTGCGACCTCCGTGGAAACGAACGACTCGCCGATCTCGCCAACCTCGAGAGGATCCGCCACGTCGGCACGCAGGCTGCTCTCCGGAATCGTGAGCGTGATCTCGATCGGCGAACGCTCCGGCCGATTGCCGCGCAGATAGGCTTGTGCGAGCGACACCAGGGCATCCGCGCGGCTGAAGGCCCGCCTGGCGGCATCGGCTCGCTGGTGCAGCACACTCGCCGGGCGGGCCAACGTGGGCTCGATGCGTGCGCGGCCACCCGTCGCGGCATCCTCATGCAGCGGGCGCAACGCGGCACCGCTTGCTGGCACCGCCGGTGATTCCGCGGAATCGTCGCGGCCACCCGTCGCGGCATCCCTGTGCAGCGGGCAAGCTGCCGGCCCGATCGGCTGCACCGCCGCCGGCGATTCCGCGGAATCCTCGCTTGCAAACTGGTCAGGCTGACGCGCGAGTTGGGTCGCGGCGTGGTCGAGCATGGCCCAGATCAACTCGGCCTCTTCCGGATGCAGCACGGCTTCGATCTTGACCATGCCGTCTTCGGTATCGCGGCGGCGGACGTAGCGACGTTGCTCGTCGTCCAGCGGGTGCGGCTCCCGGCAATGGCGCTGTACCAGCGCGTACTTGCGAGACAGCTTCTCGAGCTGAGAGGCCGTCATGAGCCGCGCGTAATCGAGCAGCAGCGCCTCGTTCGCAGGCGTTGCAACGCGCACCAGCGCCCGTACCTTCGAGTACGAGACTTCGCCGCGCCGGAGCGCATCATCGATCGCAGGGAACTCGGCGAGCTTGCCATCCATGGCGATGGCATAGCACTCGACTCTGACATGTCCATATCCGAATTGGCAACAATCCTGTGACGGACGGTCGGCCGCCTCGCGCATGACGGCGAAGCGCGGCGAGCTCACGACTCCCAGAGCCCGGAACAGAACCACAGCATCGTTGGCGCGGTGACCAGGTTCGCGCGGCATCGTCACCCGATCGTGATTGCGAGCTATCGAGCGGGGTCAGTGACCCCGATGGGCTCGACCACGGGTACGCGCGCTGCTGATCGCCGCCCGTTGCCGCATAGTTCCACTCTGCCTCCGTCGGCAGATACCCGCCGCCCCACGCGCAGAACGCCATCGCCTCGTACCACGTGATGCAGTTCATCGGCCGGTGCTCGTTGGCCGCCGGTGTTTCGGTCCATGTCGGATACATCGAGCACTTCAATGCTGCGATCAGCGCCGCCTGATCCGCTAGCAAGCTCGCGTTCCAGCTCGTATCCCACCCGCTGCCGGCGATGTCCGCGTGTTCCCCCGCGCCCGGCTGTGGCGGACTCGACTGCGTGCCCATCCCCGCATTCACGAACGCCCGAAACCGCCCCACCGTCACTTCGTACTTGTCGAGCCGGAACGTGCTCACCGTCGCCGGAAAGCTCGTGCTTCCATAGTTGCCGTCGGTCGCCAGGTCGTGGCTGCGGTCGTACGAGCCGCAGGGGACCTCCAGGCTATGGCAACAGCTCGGAGGAAACGCGAGCCAGGCTCGCGCTGCGCGCGGTCCGGCCGACCGCGCAGGATCTCGCCGGCGATCCGCAGCCCCCGATCGGGGGGTCTCCGGCGCGGTCTTCCCGAGGACGTCGCCGTCGAGCACCACCTTGCATTCCAGGTCGCAGCCGAGCTCGAGGGCCGCCGGCTGCGGCTCGCGCTTCAGCACGACGTACGTCGTCCCGGGCTGGTCGTTCCTCCATGCCGAGGCGACGGACGTCGTCAGCTTGCTCCTCGACAAGGCGCTCGCGTCGAGCGCTGACGTGTTGGTGATGACCTACCCCGCGGAGACGCCTGTCGCCTCCTGAGGTAGCGCGTCGCGCGGCTCAAGACTTCCTATCTCGAGGCGATCCTCGAGTGGTGCTACTGCAGTCGCTTGACCTGGATCGCGTAGAGCGAGCCGGTGGCTTCCGCCCATGCGGCGTACGGGTTGGCGCCATCGAAGCCCAGCGCGGGGGCGAAGGCGCTCACCGTGGCGCTGGCATTGAGGCTGGCGCCGTTCTGGACCCACGTCGAGCCGTTGAGGTGCTTGACGAAGATCTGGAACGCGCTGCCGGTGGTCTCGCGCCAGGCGACGTAGGGCGTGGCGCCGGAGAAGGTGATGGCGGGAGAGGCGATCGGCTTGGTCGGATCGTTGCTCAGGCTGCCGCCGTCCTGGACCCAGGTGGTCCCGGTCCAGTGCGCCACATAAACGTTGGTGGCGGCGCCGAGCGTCTCCCGCCAGGTCACGTAGGGAACACCGCCGCCGATCGCGATCATGGGCTCGCGCGCGTCAGCTGTCGGGCTCACGTTGAGGATGGGCCCGTCCTGGACCCACGCGGAGCCGGTCCAGTGCTTGACCTGGACCGTATGCGTGCCGGCAAGGGTCTGCTGCTCCCAGGCCACGTAGGGCGTCGTCGCGGCCACCGCGATAGAAGCATGAGTCGCATCGAGGCTCGTGTTCGTGCTCAGGCTCCCACCGAGCTGCGCCCAGCTCAGCGCGCTGAGTTGGCGGACGAAGATCTGCTTGGCGCTGGTGCCCTGCTCCTCCCAGGCGACATAGGGCGTCGTTCCGGTAATCGCGATCGCAGGCGCCGCGGCGTTCTTGCTGGTGTCGACATTGAGGCTGCCGGCGACGTCCTGGACCCAGGTGGATCCGTTCAAGTGCTTGACGTAGATCTGCGAGGCCGTGGCGCTGGCTTCCTGCCAGGCGACGTAGGGCACCGCCCCCGCCAAAGCGATCCGGGGAAACGTCGCTTCGCGCGTCGGATCGACGTTGAGCGATGCGCCATCCTGGGTCCAGGTGCTGCCGGTCAGGTGCTTGACGTAGATGCGGTTGGCGATCGCATCGGCCTCATGCCAGGCGACGTACGGCGTCGAGCCGGAGAACGCCACCGAAGGTGCCACTGCAGGCTCGGAAGTGAATACGACTTCCGTGCTTGCAAGTGCGCTGCTGCCGTTGATGCTCCCCGCGAGAAGCACGCGACCACTCTGCAGGAGTGTGGCGGTGTGCTGGCTGCGGCCCGCAGTCATGGCACCCGCCGAGGTCCATGTGTTGGTCGCCGGGTCATAGAGCTCGGCGCTTGCAAACGGGCCCGTGCCGCTCTGGCCCCCGGTCACCAGCACCTTGCCGCTCGGGAGCAGCGTGGCGGTGTGCTGGTAACGACCCGTAGCCATCGTGTTCGCAGAAGTCCATGCGTTGGTCCCCGGGTTGTAGATCTCGGCGGCTGCCACCGCGCCGTTCCCGCTGGTTTGGCCCCCCGTCACCAGCACCGTGCCGTTCGACAGCAGCGTGGCGGTATGGTTGCGGCGAGCGATATTCATGTTACCGGCGGGGCCCCATCCAGTGCCGTTATAGATCTCGGCGCTCGCAATAAAGACGCTGCCGGTGTCGCCCCCGGCTACCAACACCTTGCCGCCTGGGAGCAGCGTTGCGGTATGGCTGTATCGCGCCGTAGCCATCGCGCCTGTGGGGGTCCAAGGATTGACATTGGTCCCCGCGTTCGGGTTATAGAGCTCGGCGCTCGGAACCACGCTACTGCCGGTATGGCCGCCCGTTATCAGCACCTTGCCGCTCGGAAGTAATGTGGCGGTGTGGACGTGCCGAGGCGTAGCCATGGCGGCAGCGGGAGTCCATGTGTTGGTCGCCGGATCATAGATCTCGACGCTCGTAAACACGACGCTGGCGTTGGCGGTGCAGCCGCCAGTCACCAGCACCTTGCCACTCGGGAGCAGCGTGGCGGTGTGGAGCTCTCGTGCCACACCCAGGCTGCCTGCGAGGCTCCATGCGTTGGTTGTCGGGTCATAGAGCTCGGTGCTCGCCAGCAAGGTGCCGCCGGTGAAGCCGCCGGCCACGAATACCTTGCTGTTCGGCAGCAGCGTGGCCGTGTGCCAGTACCGAGCCGTCGCCATGGAGCCGGCAGGTGTTGCTGGGTTCAGTGAATTGACGTTGAGGGGGTTCCCGGCGGCGTTCCAGGAGCGCCCGACGATGTTGAACCACTGCGTGGTCGTGACCCCACCGATCCCACCGACGCTGGCAGTGACCTGACCGAATCCCGCGCCGTCCAGCGCGTACAGTTTCCCGGCAGTATCGATGGTGCCGATCGCCGGGGAGGCGCGCTGGTCATCGATCGCACCGATCGGCTGTCCGGCGGGTCCCGGGCAGGTGGAGACCGATGCCGCTTCCGGGACGAGCTGGAAGGTGCTCGGGGTGTCGTCGGTGGCGGTGGCGGTCAGCCATCGGTCGAAGCCGGCGGAGATGTCGAGCAGCGGGGGCGACAAGGTGAGGCTGCCCGGTACGTAGCTGAGCGTCACGTCGCGCGTGGTGGGTGTGGCCGCGAGCGTCGTGGTGATGCCAAGCGAGTCGGTGGCCTCGGCGTAGTAGGCGAGGTCCGGTCCGGACCCGAGGTCGGCGGGGGAGAGGAAGCCGGCCGGGACGAGGAAGCCGTAGGTGTTGGACCCGGGCATGGTGGGCGTGTTGTCGGGCGTCATCACCGCCTGGAACAGCGGCTGAGGGCTCGGCTGCAGCTTCTGGTAGAAGACCCGGACCGCGGCGATGGCCGTCCCCGCGCTGGGGATGACCGTGGCGCGCAGGTAGATCGGCGCGCCGGCGCGGATCGCGGCAGGGACGGTGCCCTGCATGGCAACGGTGGGCCCGGGCGCAGTGGCAGCGGTGGCCTGGGCCATCACCACGTACTTGGAGAAGTGCTCGATGGCAGCGGCCAGCTTCCCGGTCTGATCGTCGAACGTGCTGGCGACATCGACGTACGAACCGGTCTCCTCGTCGAAGTGGAACAGCTGCGCGGTCCGCGGGTCGAGCCCGTTGGCGATCAGCGCGGCGCGGTCGATGGTCACGTTCATCACCGCCGGGAAGGCGAGCGCGAACTGCGTGCCATGAGGCGTGAGCTCGTAGCCTTGTCCGGCGAGGGCGAAGCGACCGGCGTCGGACGCGGGGAGCGCATCGAGCGTGGTGAGGCCGATGGCTGCGTCCTCGGTGAGCGACCCGGCCGGGACCCAGAGCGTGGCATCTGCCAGGCTGACCGAGCCGCCGGCCTGGGCGCGGATCAGCTCGCGGGCGCCCGGGGGGCTATCTGGTGGGGAACACGCGAACAGCACCATCGAAGGCAGTAGCAACAGCGGGATGACGGACGTGCGCATAGCAAACGCTCCTGGTTACCCGCGCAATCGCAAGCGCGGGTTTCGGAGTGCTTGTTCAATCGCTGTGCCGCAGCGCGCGAGCACGAACCCACCACGGCGCGAGCACCAGAATTCATGATGGATCTCGTCAAGCGATCGGAATTCCTCGACGGGGCGGCCGTTTCTGGTTTGCACCAAACAGCCAAACTCTCCCGCGAGCAACGTGATGAACGCTGGAGCTTATTGCGCTGCGCAGGCTGCGCAGGCTGCGCGAACTGCTCAGTACACCGGGAGCGGCGCGAGGCTGTGGGCCAGGCGTGGCGCAGGGCTCTCGGCCGGCGACAGCGGCCCGAGCGAGACCCGCGAGACCGGGCAGGCCAGCGTGTCGAGCCACGGCGCGAGCAGGCCGAGCGCGGGCCCGCGTGCCGCCAGCAAGATCACGAGCGGGACCGGATCGTCGGTGGCACCGGCGGGACCGAGGTGAGCTGGGAGCTCCGTCATCGCACCGCGTCCTGCGGGCGCGGGCGCACCAGGCCGTAGCGCCGGATCCGGGCGATCAGCGTGTTGCGCGAGATGCCGAGCATGCGCGCCGCGCGGCTCTGGTTGCCGCCGCACGCGGTGAGCGCCTCGATCACCTGGTCGCGCGCCGTGGCCTCGGCGGATCCGTCCGGCAGCGGTGGCCCGGCCGGGAGCCCCGCCGCCACGAGCCCGCGCGCGGTCATCGTGTCGCCCTCGGCGAGCAGGACGGCACGCTCGACGACGCTGCGGAGCTCGCGAATATTGCCCGGCCAGTCGTGGCGGTGCAGCCGCGCGCGCGCGTCGGCGTCGAACCCCGGGGGCCGGTCGCGTGCAAGGCGCGCCGCCGCCTCGCTCGCGAACTGCGCGATCAAGCCGTCGATCTCGTCGCGACGCTCCCGCAGCGGCGGGATGCGGATGGTGAGGCCGTTGATGCGGTAGTAGAAGTCGGCGCGAAACCTGTCGCGGCGGACCTCGGCCTCGAGGTCCCGGTGGGTCGCGCTGAGGAACCGCACGTCGATCGGCGTGCTCCGTGTGGCGCCGACGCGGCGGGCGACG
>Ga0137459_1000556_pt1 | contig 13104 bp, 5 predicted proteins | sample EasRivERMGT700_2_FD_104908 | JGI IMG/M metagenome (GOLD analysis project Ga0137459, IMG submission 104908) | Soil microbial communities from meander-bound floodplain in the East River, Colorado, USA - East River MetaG ERMGT700_2 | ecosystem: Environmental > Terrestrial > Soil > Floodplain ...
GCCCTCGATCTTTTCGGCGTCCTCACCGACGCCGAGCTTACCGGCACGATCTTCGTGGGCGCGACTTCCTTGCCGATCGACCTCAGCCGTCAGATCGCTACGGGATCAGGCTGCCATCAACAGCTAGGTGACGCACGGGCGGAACCGCTGCTGGTCCGGGCACTCGACATCCGGGAGAAAGCCCTCGGCGCGGCGCATCCCGACACGGCGACGAGCGTCGGCAAGCTAGCGGCCCTCTACGAGGCGCAAGGTGCGCATGCACGGGCGGAGCCGCTCTACGTTCGCGCGCTCGCCACCAAGGAGAAGGCACTGGGGCCGACGCATCCGGAGGTTGCGGTCAGCCTCGATCACCTCGCGGCGGTGTACCAGGCACAAGGCGCATCCGGGCGCGCGGTGCCGCTCCTCGAGCGTGCGCTCGCCATCAAGGAGAAGGCGCTGGGCCCGGCGCATCCGGCGGTTGCGGTCAGCCTCGACAACCTCGCGGCGGTGTACCAGGCACAAGGCGCATACGGGCACGCGGAGCCGCTGTATCGCCGCGCACTCGATCTCCAGGAGAAGGCACTGGGGCCGACGCATCCGGGCGTTGTGGACAGCCTCAAGAACCTCGCCGGACTGTACTGGACGCAAGGCTCCGCGCAAGCGGAGCCCCTCGAACGTCGCGCCGCGGAGCTGCGGGAAGTGCAGCTGAGCAGGCAGATCGCGTACCTGTCGTTCTCGCGCAAGCGTGCCCTGATGACGCTCCTGCGGGGGGAGACCGAGCGCCTGGTCTCGCTTCACGCCGATGCGATGCCCGCGAGCCCACAGGCGCTCGAGCTGGCGCTGACCACGACCTTGCGGCGCAAGGGTCGCGCCCTCGACGAATTTGCCGACGACCAGGCCCATCTGCGTGCTCACCCGAGCCCCGCGCTACGCGAGCAACTGAACCAGCTTGCACGGGCACGTACGGAGCTCTCCACGCGCCAGCTCTCGCCGGTGGATCCGCGTGCCGCGAAAGACCGCGCAGCGGTGATCGCAAACCTCCGTGATCGCATCGATCTTCTCGAGGCTCCCCTCAGCGCCGCGGGTGCAGGAGCTCGCGCACCATCGTGGCCGGTCACGCTGGCGAAGGTTCAAGCGGCGCTGCCGCGTGACGCGGCCTTGGTGGAGTTTGTTCGCTACCACCGCTACGACGCGCGGCAGGTCCTGCAGCCTGCGCAAGAGGAGCGCTACGTCGCCTACCTCTTGACGCCACAGGGGCCGCCGCAATGGGGCGCCCTCGGTGACGCAGCGGCGATCGACGCCGGGGTCGACGCCGTGCTCACCGCGATGCACAGTCCTGCCAGTCCGGAGACCGCCAGGGCCGCGCTCCAGGGCCTCGACGCGCTCGTGTTTGCGCCCATCCGCGCCCGGCTGGAAAAAGTCTCGCACGTCATCCTGGCCCCGGACGGCAAGCTCAACCTGGTGCCGTTCGACGCGCTGCTTGACCCGCAGGGTCACTACGCGCTGGAGCAGCGCCTCGTGAGCTATGTGACCACGGGGAGCGACCTCTTGCGGCTCGCTGCGCCGCATGCGCCCAGGTCCCCCGCCGTGATCGTCGCGGGTCCCGACTTCGGGCCGTCGCCTGCACCGGGGGCCGGCACGGCGTCCTTCGCGCCGCTCGCGGGTGCGCTCGCCGAGGCGACGGAGCTGCAGAAGTACTTCCCGGATCCACCGTTGACGGGTGGAAAGGCGACCAAGCAAGCGCTCGCGGCACTGACCGGTCCAGCGATCCTCCACATCGCCACGCACGGCTTCTACGCCCGTGATCCCGCCACACCGCCAACGGGCTCACTACCACCACCACCCGAGGATCCCACCGATGGCCTCGATCGCGCTGGCCTGGCAATGGCCGGCGCCAACAAAGGCGCTGAAGGGATCGTGACGGCGCGAGAGATCGCGGGCTTCGACTGGGGGAGCACCCAGCTCGTGGTGCTGTCCGCAAGCGAGACCGGTCTGGGGGCTACGCCGTCGGGTGAGGGTGTGTACGGGATGCGCTGCGCCCTCATCCTGGCCGGCACCGAGACGCAGGTTGTCAGCCTCTGGAACATCAGCGATGCGTCGACCCGCGAGCTGATGCGCGAGTACTACGCCGAGCTGGCGCGCGGCAGCGGACGGGCCGAGGCGCTACGCCAGGCCAAGCTGCGCCAGCTGCGCCAGCCGCGCTACGCGCATCCTTACTACTGGGCTGCGTTCATCCCGGCGGGCGACTGGCGACCGCTGGACAAGGACATCTTTTCACCACGGAAGCGTCCATGACTCGATCCTTCGGCGTCACAAAACTTGCAATTGTCATGCGACCTGCTCATCTCGTGGTGATTATTGCAATCCTTGCTTATGTCGCACGATATAGCGCTGCGCAATCTCCTCCGGCGACCACAGGCCCGCAAGGGCCACCTGAGGAGGACTCGTGGTCCGACCAGCTGGCCGCGTCATTCCAGATCATACAACTCCACCAGCGGGCCATAAAACTTCACAGTCAAGGCAAGTTCCAGGAGGCGGTTCCGTATGCCGAACGATGTCTGGCTCTTATCGAGAAGACCTTGGGGCCGACAGATCCCCTCGTGGGGAGGAGCCTGAGCAATCTTGCCGATCTTTACTGGAGGCTGGGAGCGTATGATAAGGCTGAGCCGCTCCTGGTCCGTGCGTTCGACATTCGAGAGAAGGGACTGAAGCCTACGGATCCCGAGCTTGCGCACGGCCTGAATGGCCTCGCCGCGCTCTACCAGGCCAAGGGGGCATACGAAAAAGCGGAGCCGCTCTTCGTACGCGCCCTCGACATCCGCGAGAAAGCGCTCGGGCCGATGGACGTGGAGGTAGCGCAAGGCCTGAACAATCTCGCCGTGTTCTACAAGACCCAAGGAGCATATGGAAAGGCGGAGCCGCTCCTCGTACGCGCGCTTGAGATCCACGAGAACGCGCGGGGGCCGACGCACCCGGACGTGGCGCTGAGCCTGAACAATCTCGCCGCGCTCTATCAGGATGAGGGAGCATACGACAAGGCACAGCCGCTCTATGTTCGCGCACTCAACATCCGTGAAAAAACGCTGGGGCCAATGCATCCGGATCTGGCGCTGGGCCTGAACAACCTCGCCTTGCTATACCAAGATCTCGGAGCGTACGACAAAGCACGGCCGCTCTACGTTCGAGCGCGCGATATCTATGAGAAGGCGCTGGGGCCGATGCACCCGGACGTGGCGCAGAGCCTGAACAACCTTGCCGAGCTCTACAGGGCCCAAGGCATGTACGGCAAGGCGGCGCCGCTCTATGTCCGTGCGCTCGAGATCCGCGACAAGGTACTGGGACCGATGCACCCGGGTGTGGCGGAGAGTCTGAACAATCTCGCAGAACTCTACCGCGTGCAAGGGGAATATGGCAAAGCCAAACCACACTACATCCGTGCACTCGAAATCGCCGCCAAGACCCTCGGGATGCATCCAACAGTGGCAAAGATCTTGAATAACTTTGCCTTGCTCTACCAGGCGCAAGGTGCGAACGAGCTCGCAGTACCGCTGCTGTCGCGCGCCGCCGACATCCGTGAACGACAGCTGCGCGACGAACTGGCTCCCCTCCCGGCACCGCGCAAACGAGCCCTGATGGCGCTCCTGCAGGGCGGCACCGACCGCGTGGTGTCGGCTCACGTGGACGCCATGCCGCACAGCGACCGTGCGCTCGAGCTGGCGCTCACGACCGTGCTGCGTCGGAAGGGGCGCATCCTCGATTCCCTGCTCGATAACGACGCCGCGTTGCGAGCTCACCTCACACCCGTGCTTCGGGATCAGCTCGACCGGCTCAATCAAGCGCGTCGTGAGCTCGTCGCGCAGCTGTATGGCCCCACGGGTCCGCGGAGCGCTGCGAATCGCACTGCGATCACGGCAGCTCGTGCGCGCATTGATGCTCTGGAATCGGCGCTCAGCGCGGCGAGTACGGCGTTCCGATCCCAGGCGGAGCCGGTCACGGTGGCGAAGATCCAGGCGGCACTGCTCCCGAGCGCGGCGCTGGTGGAGATCGCTCGCTACCGGCGCTTCGATCCGCGGCAGGCCAAGCAGCACTGGCAGGAAGAGCGCTACGTCGCTTATCTCTTGCTGCCGAGTGGCCCGCCGCAATGGGTCGCACTCGGTGCGGCGGCGCCGATCGATGCTGAGGTCGACGCCATGCTCGCCACGATGCACGACAACGTTCCGGCAGAGACGACGAAGGCCGCGCTACAGCGCCTCGATGCGCTGGTGTTTGCACCGATTCGTGCCCAGTTGGCCAACATCTCGCACGTCATATTGGCTCCCGACGGCAAGCTCAACTTGGTGCCGTTCGAGGCGCTGGTCGACCCTCAGGGGCACTACGCGCTTGAAAACTACCTGGTGAGCTATGTGACCACGGGCCGTGACCTCTTGCGATTCGCAACGCCGCACCGCCCCCAGTCGTCGGCGGTGATCGTGGCGGGCCCAGACTACGGACCGTTGCCGTCGCCGGGGGGACCGGGCGTTGTGTCGTTTATGCCGCTCGCAGGCGCCGTCGCGGAAGCAACGGATCTGCAGCCGTACTTCCCGACCGCGCCGTTGACCGGCGGGAAGGCGACCAAGTCCGCGCTGGCGGCCCTGACCGGACCAGCGATGCTGCACATCGCCACGCACGGGTTCTACGCGCGGGATCCTGGCCCGCGGCTGACCCAACCGACACCGGCGCTCGCCGCGACGTCTGCCCTACGTGCGGACCCAGCGCCAGCGGGTGCTACCAGGTTCGCGCAGTGCGAAGCCTTGCGCGGCATGTTCGTGGACTGCGGAACCTCGTTGCTGCTACCACCGTCCCGCTCCGAGGATCCGGGCGATGGCCTCGACCGGGCGGGGCTAGCGATGGCCGGTGCCAACCAGGGTGCTGGCGGTATCGTGACCGCGCGAGAGATCGCCGGCTTCGATTGGTGGGGCACCCAGCTGGTCGTGCTCTCGGCGTGCGAGACCGGGGTGGGGGTGATGTCGTCTGGCGATGGCGTGTATGGCCTGCGGCGCGCGCTCGTGCTTGCGGGTGCCGAGTCGCAGGTGGTCAGCCTGTGGCGCGTCAACGACGTGTCGACGCAAGCGCTGATGCGCGACTACTACGGCGAGCTGGCGCACGGCACCGGACGAGCCGAGGCGCTGCGCCAGGCGAAGTTGCACTTGCTGCGCCAGCCGCGCTATGCGCATCCCTACTACTGGGCTGCGTTCATCCCGGCCGGGGACTGGACCCCGCTCGACAAGAACACCTTGCACCGACAGGAGCCAACCCGATGACCCGAACGACGACGGCACCCTGCGTCACGCGAGGGCGGTGAGATGCCGCCGGAGCCGGGAGCCACGACGCGACACGTGAAGCTGGCGCAGCCCGCGGAAGCTGGCGCAGCGCCGGCGCGCGACCAGCCGGCCGACGTGGACCGCGTTGCCACGCGGGGGCATTCGCCGGACGTCCGTGCGGCTCGCAAACGAGTGAAGATCCTGTTCTTCGCCGCCAATATTCCGTCGGGAGATCGGCTCGCGCTCGACCGTGAGTTTCGCGCGATCGAGCAGAGTATCCACGCTGCACGACATCGTGACATCTTTCAGCTGATACCCAAGTTCGCCGCCCAGGTGGGCGATCTGCAGCAGGCGTTGCTCGAGCACCGTCCGGACGTCGTTCATTTTGCTTGCCATGGCAGCGCGCAGGCGGAGCTCTTCCTGCTCACCGAGGCAGCTGAGGCCGCGCCGGTACCCGCGGACGCCCTGGTATCGATGTTCAGGGTGCTGCGAGACAACCTGGCGCTGGTCGTGCTCAATGCGTGCTTTGCGAGCGAGCAAGCATCGGCGATTCGACAGAGCGTCGGGCTCTCGATCGGCATGAGCCAGCGCGTCGAGGACAGGGTCGCGATCACGTTCGCGTCGGCGCTCTATGGCGCGCTCGCATACGGTCGCTCGGTGCGAGAGGCCTTCGAGCTCGGTCGAGCTGCCATCGCAGCTTCGGGGTCACGGCAGAGCCAGGTGCCGCAGCTGTTCGCCGCGACGGGCGTCGATGCACGCACGGTCTACCTCGTGCGACGCGATTGGCGCAGGATCGCGGTCGTGGCCTTCCTGGTCGCCGCGCTCTGCGCGTCGCTGGGCCTCGGGTGGTGGCTTCACCGGAAGCCGGAACCACCTCGGTCGTCTCCGCCGGACCCCAGGATGGTGCGGTTTTCGGCGGCCGACATCCAGCTGGGCGTGTTCTCTCCGGCGTCGCGGCCACAGGTATGTTCGTCGCTGGGGGCGGACGAAGACTGCGCGGAGCGGGGGAACCCCGAGAAGGTCGCCGTGACCCACCTCGAGGCGTTCGACCTGGATCGTGACGAGGTCACCAACCGCGAATTTGCGGACTGGCTCAATAGCTGGGCGGAGATGTGGAAGCCAGGGACGGAAGGTGTCATCGAGACGGTGGGAGCTGCCATCCCGCTCGCGAGCACCGCGGAGGCCTGCGCCGGACTGACGATGGCGGACGGTCGGATTCGCGCCGCGGCGGAGCGGGCCAGGTGGCCCGTCGTGTGCGTCACCTGGCAGGGTGCCAGCGAGTACTGTCGCGCACACGGCAAGCGCCTGCCGCTCGAGGCGGAGTGGGAGCTGGCCGCCAAGGGACCGGAAGGCCGTCCGTTCCCCTGGGGGGCCGCGATGCCCAGACCGGACGGCGTGGCGTTCGGTCTCCGGGACAGTCCCGAGGCGCATCCGCGCGAGGTCGGCGCCTCGTTCGAGGACGTCTCCCCCCAGGGGCTGCATGACCTGGGCGGCAACGTCGCCGAATGGGTCGACAGCGATCGAGCGAGGAAGGGCGAGAAGACGTTTCGCGGCGGAAGCTGGGCGAGCACGGGGCCGTGCCGTCTGCTCGGGTCGGGTTGCAAGCATCGACCCGACGAGAACTATGGGCTGGACCTCGGGTTTCGTTGTGCCAGCAGCGTGATGAACGGGAACCTGGAAGGACGGAAGGTACGATGATGGGGCGTCTATGCGTGTTCGTTCCGTGGCTGGTCTGGGCGGGTGGCGCGTGCGGCGGTGCGCCGAACATCCATGACCGCAGGCCTCAGGTTCGCAATGACACACGGCAGGCGAACGCCGCCGCGGCAGGTGGCGATGGCACCGCCGATACGCCGGTGTCCGATCGGACGCGGGGAGCAGAGGTCAGCAGCGCTCCGCTGATTCTCGATGTCGCCTTGCACGTGCGCGGTTCCCGGACCGGCGTTCTTCCCGATGGCGCCGACATCGCGAGCGGGGATCGCATGCAAGTGGAAGTCGTGACGTCCCGGGACGCTCATCTGCACGTCGCGTTCTGCGACAGGAATCAGCAGATCGCGGTGTATCCGCGGACAGGCAGTATCCTGGCCAGGGCCAATGAGCCCACGTTTGCTCCGTCCCGCGCGAAGGAGATCGTCCTCGATAACAATCCGGGCGCAGAGGCGCTGTACGTGATCGTGTCCCAGCACGAAGCGGACGATCCGCGTCTCGCAGCGGCAATCGCCGAGGCCAGGCCAGGCGGAGAGGCTGTGGATTGCGGAAGGCGGCTTCGCGCTGCGATGGTGAGCGACAAGCCGAAGCAAACGCCTGGCAAGGTCACCGCGAGCCACGAACGTGCCCAGCGCGCTTCGGTGGATGCACCCGGGAGCCAGCCCGCGTTGCCGGATCGTGGCATCGCGCGGCCCTCCGATGCGGGTGAGAAGCGGACCCCGCGTGGGGGAAGGGGGGCTGGCGCCAGCCCCGTCGTCGTGGGCGCCGAGGCCCGCAAGCACCCCGCGCCGCGCATCGAGCGGGGAGCGTACGTGGTCTTTCGCGGGGTCGTGGGCGTGGCGGCCGGCACCGATGACGGTGACGACCCCGATGGCGATGCCGACCCCGATGCGATCGCGATCTTGCGCTACGGGCTCAACCACATTGCCGCCCCGGTGCTGCCGGCGGCATCGCCGCGCAAGCCCTGATGGGTCGACCGTGCCCTCCTGAGCAGCGCCGGGCGCGGCCACACGTCGGGCCTCCTGGGAACCCACGTTCGGGCGGGTGATGGCAGGCCGGCCGGCGGCCGGGATGTCGCGATCTGGTATAGTTTTTCGAAGATGCGCGTCATCGTGCAGCACCCTCGCGGTGGCGGCGTCGTGCTCGCGCTCGTGCTCGCGGCTCTCGTCGTCGGGGGGCGTCCGGCGGCGGCCCAGGGCACGATGGTCCAGCTCGACGGCTCGGTCAACGTGGGCGCCACCCAGACCACCCAGGCGACCTTCGTGGCCGACCCCAACTCCGACAAGGAGGACATCCCGGCCAGCTCCGTCAGCACGCTGTACACCGAGCTCCGTCCGGGCATCATCCTGATGACCGGATCGCCGCGGCTGAGCTGGCGGTTCGGCTACACGTTCTCCGGCAACATCAGCCTCGCTGGCGAGGAGATCCTGGCGTACTCCAACCAGGCCAACGGCGCGTTGATCGCGGAGCTCACCAGGTTCACCAACCTGACCGTGACCGGCTCCGCGGCGCAGGGCGGCACCTCGTTCCTCTTGAGCCAGCAGCCCGCCGATATGGGGCAGGCGGCGATCCGCGCGCCCGGCAACCCGAACTTGCTGTCGGCGACGCTGGGGGAGGCGGTCACCTGGCAGGTCGGGCGCGATCTGTCGCTGCAGCACAGCCTGATCGGGGCGCTGAGCGCGCCGCAGGACGCGCTGCGCGACGCCAACACCGCGCTGAACGCCACGCTGTCGCTCGAGAAGCTGTTCACCCGCGATACCGCCGGCCTCGAGGTCCACGCCGGCATCTCGTGGCTCACCTCGCTGCAGGCGGGCACCGGCTCGTACTCGACCACCACCTCGGCGCTGCTCGGCCGCTGGAACCACGACTTCACGTACGCCTGGAACGGCCTCGTGCTCGGGGGCGTCGAGGAGGTGTTCACCGACACCGGTAGCAAGCCGCTGGCGCTGCTCCCCACCGGCTCCGCGAGCGTCCGTTATTCGGCCAACACCACGTCCGGGAGCCTCGAGCTCAGTCACGGCACCACCACCAACCTCCAGGTCGGCTCGGTGGCGCTCACCGACCGGCTCACCGCGCGCGGCAGCGTCACGATCGATCCGATCAAGGCGCGCGTGCTCAGCTTCTCCGCCGGCGCCCTCCACAACCAGCCGCTCGGCGACGTCGCCGCGCAGGTGGCGGCCGGCACCGGCAACGCATTGCAGGGCGACGCCGGGTTCACCACGTCGCTTGCCCGCAACCTCCTGGCCACCGCGCGCTACAGCGTGGCGTACCAGTTCGGCCAGGGCAGCGGCATCGGGGCGACGCTGGCGCACATCTTCCTCATCGGGGTCACCGCCAGCTACAACAACACGAACCGGATCGTGCGACCGCTGCCGCTGCGCGGCGTGCGCGTCGATGGCAGCGACGGCAAGGGGCCCCCCGACCCCGACGACAAGGGGTTCCCCGTGATCGACGAACCCCCGAAGCCATGAAGGCGAACGTCGTCCACATCCTGTCGTCGTTCGGGATGGGCGGGCAGGAGCGTGTCGCCTTCGATCTGGCCGTGGCCCAGCTCCGCGCCGGCTGCCGGGTGACCGCGCTGTCGCTGGCGCCGCCGCCCGATGGTCCGCTGGCCGCCGAGTTCCGCGCCGCCGGGATCGCCGTCGAGCGGGTCGCCCGGCCGCGGCCCGGCGTCGATCTACGCCTGATCGCCCGGCTCGCGTGGTGGCTACGCAAGCACCGGACCCAGCTGGTGCATACCCACAACCGGATGGCGCTCATCTACGGCGCGCCGGCGGCCCGGCTCGCGGGCGCGGCCGTGGTCCACACCAAGCACGGCAACAACCCCAAGGGCGGGACCCGCCTGATCGCCGGCAACCTGGCGGCGCGCTGGGTCGACGCGTTCGTCGCGGTGTCGCCCGAGACCGCCGCGTTCGCGCGCAAGCGCAAGGAGGTCGACGAGCGCCGGCTCTCGGTGATCTCGAACGGCATCGAGCTGGGGCGGTTCCATCCCGACGCGGCGGCCCGCGATCGCGTGCGGGCCGAGCTGGGCATCGCCGCGGACGCGTGGGTGATCGGTACGGTGGGACGGGTCGCGGAGGAGAAGAACCAGGCGCTGCTGCTGCGGGCGATGGCGCCGCTGCTCGGGCCCCGGGCGCGGCTGATCGTCGCCGGCGACGGGCCGCTCCTGCCCGCGCTGTCCGAGCTCGCGGCCGCGCTCGGGATCGCCGGGTTCGTCCACCTCCTCGGGGTGCGGCGCGACGTGCCGGAGATCCTCAACGCGCTCGACGTGTTTGCGATGTCGTCGAGCACGGAGGGCCTGCCGCTGGTGGTGCTCGAGGCGATGGCCACCGGCCTGCCGGTGGTGTCGACCGCCGTCGGCGGCATCCCGACGGTGCTCGACGAGGGCCGGACCGGGTTCCTGGTCGCCGCGGGCGACGCGGCGGCGCTGCGCGATCGCGCGGCCGCGCTGCACGCCGATCCCGCCGCGAGTCGCGCGTGTGGCGAGCGGGGCCGGTCGGCCGCGGTCACCCGGTTCTCGGCGGAGCGGATGCAGCGCGACTATCTCGAGCTGTACGCCCGCGTGCTGTCGGGCAAATCGGCGACCGTGGCTCGCACCTGAGGCGCCACGGCTTCCGACACGCCTTCAGCGGCCGGGGAAGCTGGCGCAGACCCGCAGTCCGATGTTGGCGTCGCGAAACGTCGCCACCGGCGTCTGCCGGTTGGAGATCTGATTGGTGATCCGGTCGTAGAGATAGCTGCCGCCGCGCACCGCGTGATTGCCGGGATCGAGCGAGGACGTGGTCCATTCGAAGACGCTGCCGCACAGATCCTCGATGCCGAACGGGCTGCGCGATGCGGGGTGCGAGCCGACCTCGTCGGGCCCCATGGCCTCCGGGTGCTTGTCGTAGGTCTCGTCGAAGTCGGCGTCCTCCGGATCGAGCTGTCCGCCATGGGGGAACTCGCGCGCGTCGGCGCCGCGTGCGGCGCGTTCCCACTCGGCCTCGCTGCACAGGCGCGCTCCGGGAACCCGACCCGAGCGGCGCAGCCATGCGAGGTAGGCTTCGGCATCCTCGGCGGCGACCCCGGCGACGGGGAATTGCAACCAGTCCTGGACGGCGTGGTGGCTCCTGGAGCGGTAGTGGATCTTCTCGCCGACCGCGGCGGTATAGCGCGCCGCGCTCGGCTGGAACGTGAGCTGCCAGCGGTCACCCGCGAGCTCCTCGAGGACCAGGGAGCCGGTGAACCCTCCCTCGACCACGTGCGGGATGTGGCGCCGCCGCTGCGTGGCCGGCAGCTGGCGCAGGAACACCAGCCAGTCGGCGAACGTCACCTCGGTGCGGCCGATCAGATAGGCCGCCGTGGTCACCGGGTGCTGCGGCACGGTGTTGAAGAAGCCGCGACGCAGGTCCTCGTCGGCGCCCGAGCCAAACAGTGAATCGCCCGCCGGGATGTAGACCAGGCCTTCGGGGATGTCGCCGGCGGAAGGCAGCGCGAGCGCGAGCCGCAGGCGCTGATCGCGAGCCAGGGTGAGCGGGTAGCGCACCGTCGTGCGGCCCGCGGCGGCCAGGGTGAGCAGGTACGATCCGGGGGCGATGCCAGCGGTGTCGAGGGGCGTCGTGCCCTGTGGCTGCGGCTCGGCCAGGTGCAGCTTGTGCCGGTCATCCTCGACGAAGCGTGTCAACGTGACGGTGGCGCCGGCGGGGGACGAGGACAGGCTCAGGCGAGCCGGCGCCTTCCATCGCTGCCGGCGCTCGTGCTGGGTATCGTAGAGCGCCAGGCGCTCGAGGAGCTCGTCGACCTGGGCCGGGCGTCGCTCCTGCTCCGCGAGCAGCGCGCGCGCGTAGAGGGCATCGGCGAGCAGCGCGCGGACGTCGTCTCGTGTCGGATCGAGCACCAGTGCCGCCTCCAGGGTCTGGCTGGCGCGGGCCTGGTCTCGGTCGACGGTGCGGCCGAGCCCGATCGCCTGGGCCCACAGCGCCTCGCCCGCGGCGCGGTCCGGCGCATCGAAGCGGGCAAAGCCGAGCCGCCGGAGCTGCTCGGCTTGTCCGGCGGCGACCCGTGCCGTGGTGAGGGTGTGCTGGGCCTCGGCAAGATAGGCCGCGATCCGGCGATCCACCGACTGCCGCGCCTGCAGCCGGAGCCCGCCGTAGCCGAGCGCCAGCGCCAGCGCCAGCCCGAGGATCACGGCCCGGCGCAGCCACCGCGCCCGGCCCACCGAGCGGTGCGACGCCAGGACGAACGCCAGCTCGCCTGGCGGGAGCACCTCGGTCTCGGCGGCCGTCGCGTCGCGCGTCCCGGTCGCGAACCCGACGCGTGTCGTCTCCGCCAGCTGGCGGGCGCTCCACAGCGCCTCGGGGGCACGGCCGAGGTGCTCCCAGTCCTTGGCGGCGCGGGCGAGCCGCTCGCGGACCGCGCGGCGCCCGGAATCTTCGTCGAGCCAGGTGCGGAGCGTCGCCCAGCCGTGGATGAGGGCCTCGTGGGCGAGCCTGCAGGCGCTCGTGCCGTCGGCTTCCTGGACCACCACCAGGCGGCCGCGCACCAGCGCCTCGAGCGCGCCCGGTGCGCTGGCGTCCGCCCTCACCAGCTCGGTCTCACCCAGGCAGGTGCTCGTGCCCTCGACCGTCACCAGCCGCGTCAGGATCCGCCGGGCCGCCGCACGCTCGGCCGGGAGGAGCTGGGTCAGCACGATATCGGCGTGCCGGGCCAGCGCACCCTCGACGCCACCGATGATGGCAAGCGCCTGGGCGGTGATGAGGTGGTGCTCCTGATCGCGGGCCTCCCACAACTCGGCCAGCGCGAACTGAAGGAGCGGCAGCCCATGGCCACCCTCGGCCGTGTGCTCCACCAGGGCGTCCACCACGGCCTCCGATTCGAAGCGCATGCCGGTTGCTTCGGCCGGGCCGAGCACCGCCTCGCGCATTCGTTCGGCGGACAGCGGGGGCAGGATGTAGAGGGCCCGGGACACCGTCTGCCCGAGGCCCGGTAGCCCCGCCAGGCGTGTGAGGAAGTCGGCCCGCGCGGTGGCGAGCAGGCGAATGCCGGGGATCCCCACCGCCAGGTCGGCGAGCAGGCGGGCCAGCGTCGCGGCCTCGTCCGGATCGCTCAGGGTGATGAGCTCCTCGAGCTGGTCGATGAACAC
>Ga0137459_1000557_pt1 | contig 13100 bp, 9 predicted proteins | sample EasRivERMGT700_2_FD_104908 | JGI IMG/M metagenome (GOLD analysis project Ga0137459, IMG submission 104908) | Soil microbial communities from meander-bound floodplain in the East River, Colorado, USA - East River MetaG ERMGT700_2 | ecosystem: Environmental > Terrestrial > Soil > Floodplain ...
CACCGTCAACCACGAGCTGCCGTCGTGGGTGCGCACGGAGCTCGGACGCATGGGTTACACGCTCGACATGGCGGCGCGCACCTCGGGACCGATCAACGCGATCTTCGTCGACCGCGAGCACGGCACCCTGTGGGGCGGTTCGAGCGACGACGGCGACGACTACGGCATCGCCTGGTGATCGGTCCGCGCCGGCGACCGTGCCCTGGCGTCTCGCTACCTTGACGTGGGCGGTACATCTTTTCGGGGAGCGGTCGAGCTACCCGATCGAGAGCCGCCGCTGATACGGGGGGCCGGCCCGGCCACGACCGGGCGCAACGCCTTTGAGGTCACGTAGGCCTCCCCGGTTGCCGACCTGGTGCGGCGTTCTTTCAACCCGAGGATCGCCATGAAGTTCTTGTCAGGATGCATGTTCGTGCTCGTGACCGGCTGCGCGGCCGACGGCGGCTCGCAGGACATCGGTACCGGCAGCGACAGTGGTATGGGGGCCGGCGGCGGGGGCGAGCGGATCTCGCACGTCGACGTGCGGGTCACCGATGCACCGGGAGACTTCGACTCGGTGTTCGTGACGATCGCGAAGGTCGAGATCTCGACCGCGGCCGATGGCTGGGTGACCATGTCGGATCAAATGCAGCGGCTCGATCTCCTGACGCTGCAGAACGACGCCACGGCGCTGCTCGGCAGCGCGGATCTCGCGGCAGGCAGCTACGGCCAGCTGCGCTTGTTCGTCGCTTCCTCGTCGGTGGTGATCGGAGGCGTCGAGGAGTCGCTCGAGATCGCGAGCGGGGCGCAGACCGGGATCAAGATCAACCTCGCCACCGACATCGCCGAGGGGATGACCTACACGCTCGTGCTCGATTACGATGCCGACCAGAGTGTCAGGGCGACCGGCCACGGCTACCGAATGACGCCGATGATCTCGGTGAAGTCGTTCACCGGCACGCCGACTGATCCACCGACCGATCCAGCGACCGATCCACCAATGTGATCGTCGACCGCGAGCACGGCACCCTGTGGGGCGGCTCGAGCGACGACGGCGACGACTACGGCATCGCCTGGTGACCGCCGCCGCCGAATTAGCATTGATCCTCGAGGGGATCGATTTGCGCGGTGCGAAGCGACGAGCACGTTGGATCGCGACGCCGACGACAACAATCGACATCGCAGCCTGATTATTGGATCGCGCCCGCTGTTCCGGGACCGATCGGTTCTGATAGCAGAGCTATGTGTCTCGACGCGTACTCGGCTCGACTACGGACGTGCCGGCGCTGCGCGGACAACTCGAGGCGCTGGCCGCCGCGGTGAGCACGCGCAGGTGATCGAGACGCTGTTCGAGATCCTCGAGAAGGTGATGCCCGCGCTGCGCCAGCTCGTGCAGGACCTCAAGCGGCAGCTCGAGCAGATCAGCGACGAGGTGTCTGAGGACGAGCTGCTCGCCGACAAGACCGGCCTCTCGGCCGACGCCCGCGACAAGGCGCGCAGCCTGGTCGTCTCGTTCGAGACGTTCCTGCAGGACCACAAGACTTCGTCGAGTGCTACCGGCCCGGCGATCTGTATGGTCGCAAGCCGACGTGGTCGAAGAAGAAGCACCCCGAGGGCCGCTGGCGCTCGTTCACGTTCGAGGAGATCGCCGCGCGCGACAAGTGCAGCCCTCGACCTGTTCTGGCTGCGCGACGAGTCGCTGGAGGACTCGGCGAGCCTGCCCGATCCGCACATCCTCGCGCAGGAGATCGCCGATGATCTGCGCTCGGCGCTCGGCCAGATCGAGGACATCCTGGGCGACCTCGAGGAGCGCGCGCTGCCGCCCGTGGAACGGTCACGCGCGACGGGTGGCTCGAGCGGCTCGAAGGGCCTCGGAGCAGCAGCCGCCTCGCGACGAGGGCGAAGCTGCCCGTAGGTCCCGAGCTCGGGTGGAACACGTCGACCACGTGCTCGACACACGAGCCGCGCCGGCGATTCGAAGCGTTTGAGGCCGGGTCGGAAAATTTCCGAGTGCGCAGCGGGCGCGCGCTTCGCGCGACGTGCGGATCGGCGCGGTCGAGCCCGCGGTACGGCCGCTCTGCGCAGGCGAAGGGAGGTGCAGTCCTTGCATTCCACCTCCGCGAACAAAGGAGATTCCCATGGGCCAGAAATCCAGTATCGATCAGCTCAATCACTACCTGCGCGGTGAGATCGCGGCCGTCGAGACCTATCGCATGGCGCTCGACAAGCTCGATGCGGGGAGCAGGGCACGCAGCGAGCTCGAGAGCTGCCTGCAGTCGCATCAGTCACGCGTGGCGTTGCTGCAGGACGCGATCTTCGCGGCCGGCGGCACACCCGCGCAGAGCTCGGGGCCGTGGGGCGTGTTCGCCAAGGTCGTCGAGGGCGGCGCGCGAATCCTCGGCGACAAGGCCGCCGTGTCCGCGCTCGAGGAAGGCGAGGATCACGGGCTCAAGGACTACAAGGTCCACGTCGCCGAGCTCGACACGGAGGCGCGCACACTGGTCGCGAGTCACCTCGTGCCGGAGCAGCAGCGCACGCACGATCGGATGAGCTCGCTCAAGAAGCGGCTGTCCGCGTAGTCGCGTTCGAGCTCACCACATCGCGGTGTAGCCGAGGTTGAGCTGCACCGCGCTCGTCAGCGCGACCACGGTGACGGTCGGGTCGGTGCCCATCGCATCGGCGTTGATCGTCGTGTACTGGTACGACAGCGACGGGGTCAGCACGCCGGAGCGGCCGACCATGAAGTTGCCACCGAGGCGCGGCGCGAGCGCGAAGCCGGTCCCGAGCCCGCTGATGTGAGAGGCGCCCAGGCCCAGGCCCAGGAAGCCGAACATCGAACGGTTGACCGGGATGTGGTAGCTCGGCTCGATCAGCCCTGACCACAGGGTCGAGGACGAGCTGTCCGCCTTGATATTCGAGATGCTGAGGATGGCGGAGATCTCGAGGTTGTCGGCGAGGAACCAGCCCACGGTGGGCGACAGGTTGAGGTTGCGGTAGTCCGACGCAAACGTGAAGCCGGCCGAGCCACCGAGCTCGAGCACGCCAGCGCGGCCGTAGCCGACGAGGCCGCCGACGCCGGCCTGGCTGACGAAGCCGCCCTCGGGCAGCCCTGGCGAAGCCACCGGGGGCTGCACGTCGTGATCCGACTGAGCCTCGGGGAGCGGCTGACCGGGCTCGTTGGGCGGTGCGATCTTGCCGGGGGTGCCGGTGCCACCGTCGGTGCCGGCCGGTGCGGGCGGTAGCGTCGGGTTCCCCGGCGTCGGTTCGTCTGCCATCGCAAGGGTCGATGCCGCCATCAGACCAAGTGACGTGAAGATAGCTTTCGAGATCGTACGCATGTGAATTGCTCCCCGTTCTGCGAATAAGTGAAGGGGCAGGCGGAAGTCGCTTGCCGCAGCTGAACCAGTGAGCAAGTCGCGATCCACGTCGCAACCGCGTGGCGTTCGCATCCGCGGGGCCTCGCCGTTCCCGATACCGGGCGACCTGTGCCCGTACTCGCTGGGCGCGCTCAGTGGTTTGGGCTGGGTCGGTGATTCTCGTAGCGCCCGAGCTTCCCGGTGCTACCCGGCGGTCTGCAGGCCGGCGGCGATGCCGCCGATCGTCGTGTAGCGAGCCGGGCCAGTTGATTTGCCGCGACCTCGACCGTGTACTTGCGCGCCTCGCCCACCGACATCTGCACGAGGATACGATAACTGCCCGGCACGACGTCCCCGACGTCCACCTTCGACCTCCCGCGCACGCCCTCGTTGATGTAGATCACCGCATCCGGGTCGTGGACCGTGGTCGACAGCTTGCCGCGTCCGGCCTTGTTGAGCTCGTCGCGGATCTTCAGAAACAAGGCCTCGGCCTCGATGCCGAGCTCCTTGCCCGTGATGTCCATCCCCGGAAAGCTCCGGATCACCTCGGTCATCATCTGGCCGCGGAGACGTGCGAAGGTCGCGGCCTGCTCGGCGTCGCCAGGTCGGGTGCGCACATCGCTCTCGAACACGATCCGTTCGGCGAACGCCGTACGGGCTCGCTCGCGAGCGCGATGACCACGATCAGCGCGCGACTCACGTTGCGCCTCACGCGAGCTTGCCTGTGTCCATTGATGAGATTCATGATTTGCACTTGTCAGCTCCGGGTCGTTCTGCGACCATCGATCACCGACGGTCGAAACCAGCGGAGCAGGAGCCTGCACAGGCTCTCAGGCATCGGCTACATCACGTCCGGTTGCCGAGCTGCAATCATCGCAGCTTCGATCATATGCAGAGATCGATGCTGCGTTGCCGATCCCCACCCTTCATTGGGTGTGTCACGCTCCTCGCGGGATGCAAGGAAGCACCGAGGCTCGTATGCCCTCGCGATCGACGCTGCGCCGAGCCAGGGGAGCACTGGGAGCGCTCTGTGATAAGCATCGAACCTTTTCTGGATACGAAGCTTATCAGCGAGATTTAGTGAAAGCTCGGCTGCGCTTTCTTTCACGCACACAAGCCACTTCCTGAGCGTAGGTGTTACGTTCCCGCGGGATGACGGACAAAATGGACAAAGATGATCTTTGCGGACACAGAGTTGGAGAGTTTGTCCTTCGCGAGCGAATCGGCGAGGGCAGCTTCGGAGCCGTGTATTGCTGCGAGCAGCCCCTGCTCGGACGAGAAGTCGTCGTCAAGGTCCTGCACCGCAGGCTGCGTCGGCGCGACGTCGTCGTGCAACGCTTCCTGCGCGAGGCCCAGCTCGCGTCGCGGCTCGACCATCCTTACGCCGCCCACATCTACGGGTTCGGGATCGAGCCGCACGATGGGATGTTGTGGCTCGCCATGGAGCGCGTCCAGGGGGTCACGCTCGCGGAGTGGCTGACCAAGCATGGCCCGATGCCGCTCGGCCAGCTCGTCGCGTTCTTCGAGCGCATCGCCTCGGTCGTGCACACGGCGCACGAGCGCGGCATCGTGCACCGCGATCTCAAGCCGTCGAACGTGATGGTGATCGAGCGCGCCGGCGAGCTCCTGCCCAAGCTGCTCGACTTCGGCGTCGCCAAGCTGCTCGACGGCGTGGTGCTGCCGGAGGCCCTGCCCGAGATCCGCTACCTGCTGCCGCCGATCGACGACGTATCGGGAAGCAGCCTGGCCGGCGCGGTTCGCAAGCCGGGCAGGTCGACGCTGACCGACCCGTTGGCGCCGCCGTTGGGCGACCCGGCCCGGCTGACCCAGGACGACGACACCGTCGGGTCGCCACAGTACATGTCGCCCGAGCAGTGGGGCAACGCGGTCACGGTCGGACCGTCGTCGGATCTCTACGCGCTGGCCGTGGTCGCCTTCGAGGCGCTGACCGGCCGCCACCTGTTCCAGGCCACGACGATGGTCGAGTACGCCGCGCTGCATCGCCGCGGCGAGGTGCCGGCGCTCGGCGGCCACTTGCCCGCGGCGCTCGACCGGATGTTCCAGCGCGCGCTGGCCAAGCGCCCCGAGGATCGCTGGGGCACGGCGCTCGAGCTGGCCGGTGCGCTGCGCGCGGCCTCCGGGATCGGCGCGACGCCATCCGATCTGCCCCGGATCGATCACGACGTTCGCGATGCCTGGCGGGCCGAGGCGCCGCAGCCGCTCGCCGAGTCGATGGCCGAGCTCGATGACGCGCACAACGCGTACCAGGCGCTCTACATCGCCGAGGGGCTCGTCCGCACCCTCGTGCGCTACCTGGTCGCGATGACGCTCGCGATGAACGCGCGGGTCCACACGGACGACGATGACCCCGTGCTGCTCGAGCTGGTGCGCGCGCTGGGCCGGCGCGAGCTCGGCCTGGACGAGCGGGTCCGGTTGCTGCGCCTGCTGGTGCGCCGGCTGACGAGCCCGGGCGGCAGCCATCCCGTGCCGGAGCTGCGCGCTCTCTTGACCCCGGATCCCGATGGCATCGACGCACTCGATCCGATCCTCACGCTGTCCGCGGCCACCGATCACGCGGTCACCGAGGAGGTGGTCAGGTTACAGCTCCTGCGGCTGATCCCCGAGCTCACCCTCCTGCTCCGCAGGACGACGTTCGTGCTCGACTACATGCTCGTGGTGCCGCGCGACCACGCCGCCGAGCGCTGGGCCGGGCGCCGCCAGCCCCGCGCGCCGGTGACCGTGCTGGGCGGCGAGCTCGTCGAGGGCCACCCGATGCTGCTCGACCGTGCCGGGCGGGTCTGCGTGGACCTGTGGCCGCTGGTGCAGGCGGTGGCTCCGGCCCAGGGTGCGGACCCGGAGCTGTTCGTGTTCGATGGCCACGGTCACCACGGCGCGCTCATGGTCGCCGCGCCGTCCGGCCTCGCGCACCACGACGCTGTCGCGCGGGACTGGGTGGCGACGCACGTGATCGCGGAGATCAAGACCAAGACGCGCATGCGCGAGCAGATCCGGGTGGCCGCGCACCAGTGGCAGGATCGAGCCCGGCCGGGTGCGCTGCTCTGGCGCGGCGAGGTGCTCGCGGAACTCGAGCGCTGGACGCGCCACACGACCGGCGCGGTGGTGCTCGACGATCTCGAGGTGTCGTTCGTCGCGGCGAGCCGGCGCGCAGGCCGGCGCGCCCGGTGGTTCTGGCGCTCGCTGGTCGCGGTGGGCGTGATGACCCTGCTCGGTGTCGTCGAGTACCGCGCGGTGTTGAAGACACGCACGGCCGAGCAGATCGCCCAGCAGGCCGAGGTCGAGCAAGGCCGTCAGGCCCTGCTCCACGACGAGCTCGGCGAGGCGCAGCGCCACCTCGCCGAGGCCTACCGCCGCGGCGACCATTCGCCCGCGGTCGAGTTCATGTTCGCGCGTGCGCTCCAGTCGGTGCTGGCCGAGCAGGCGCGGTTCGCGGCCGTCGCCGGTCGCATGTGGTCAGCGGCGTTCTCGCCGGACGGCCAGCGGATCGTGACGAGCGACGATCACAGCGCCCAGGTCTGGGACGCGCGGACCCACCAGCTGATCTTCGCGCTGCCGCACGACGACACGGTGTACGACGCGCGCTACAGCGCCGATGGCACGCGCCTGGTCACGGCCGGCGGCGACGGCGCGGTCAGGATCTGGGACGCGGCCAGCGGTGTGCGCCTGCGCGAGCTGCGCCACGATGGCAAGCCGCCGCGCTACTTCGCCGCGGCCATCTCTCCCGACGGCAAGCTCGTCACTGCGATCGACACGAGGGGCGCGGTCGCGCACGTCTGGGACGCAGCCACCGGAGTCCAGCTCGCGGAGCTGCGCAACGATGCGTCGGAATTCCCGAGGATCGCCTTCAGCGCCGATGGTCGCTGGCTCGCGACGAGCGGAGGCGATGACGTCCGCGTGTTCGACACGAGCACCTGGGTACAGGCGCTCACCATCTCCGGGCCGCGCATCATCAACCTCAGCTTCGATCCGACCGGTCCGCGCCTTGCGACCGGCAGCGCCAGGGGCGATGCGGCGATCTGGGACATCCCGAGCGGTGCACGGGTCCGGCACCTGCGAGACAGTGGCGAGCCGGTCGACGCCGTGGCGTTCTCGCCCAACGGTGAGCTCGTCGCCACGGCATCGCGCGACGGCGCATCGCAGATCTGGGATGCGAGATCGGGCGCGCTGCAGAGCCAGTTCAACTCACTCCGGAGCAAGATCATCTCGATCGAGTTCGACGCGACCTCCAGGCTCGTGGTCGCCGCGGGTGCCGGCGGGACGGTGGTGGTCGCAGATGCCGCGCAGGGGATGCCGGTCGCCATGCTCGAGGGACCTCGCGGTGCCGTCATGGCCGCGCACTTCGACCGGGACTCGCGTCGCGTCGTCGGCGCGAGCTGGGACGGGACGGCACGTGTATGGGCCGCGACCTCGCCGTATCGCCAGTGGAGCGCGCCGCCGATCAGCGACGACTGTGGCCTCGTCGCGAGCCTCGAGCCGGATCAGCGGTTCCTGGCCATCGGCTGCCGGGACCACGCTACCCGCGTCTGGGATACCGCGCACGACCAGATGCTTGCCGAGCTGCCGAGCGTGACGCAGATCGACGGCGACTTCGCGTCCGCGTTTCCTGCGGTGTCCGCCGCCGGGGATCGTGCCGCGATCGCGCGCGGCAACGCGGTGGAGATCTACGAGCTGCCCGGCGGCCGGTTGCTGCGCACGATCGCGCACGGCGCGGCGGTCAACGCGGTCGCGTTCGCGCCTGCGGGGCACGACGTCATCAGCGGCGCCATCGACGGCTCCGTGCTCGTCACGCGCGATCGTCGCGAACCGATCGCCTTGCCAGTGTCCTCCGGAGGTATCGACGCCGCGGCGCTCCTCTCCGACGGCCGTGCGGTGGCGGTCGACGCGCGCGGTCGGCTCCGGATCTGCGACCCGGACCGGGGTACCGTGCTCGCGGACCTCGCGGTGCCGGCCCGCGTGCGGATGCTGCGTCCCTCCGCGGACGGACTCCGCTTGATCGCGATCCCGAGGTACACCGGCCCGGCAGGGTTATGGGACCTCGAGCGGTATCGACCGATCGCCCAGCTGGAAGGTCACGCCGGGCGCGTGTACTCGGCGCGCTTCGTCGCGGGCGGTCGCGCGGTCGTCACGGCAGGCGCCGATGGCGCAGCCCGGCTCTGGGACGGACAGACCGGCAAGCTCCGTCGCAGCTTTCGCAGCGGCTCGCGCTTCCTTGCCGATGCCACGATGACCCCTGACGGCTTGATGATCGTGGCAGGAGGCGGCGATGGTCTCTTGCGGTTCTGGGACGCATCGAGTGAACGCCCGCTATGGACGCTACCGGCGCACAAGTCAATTGTGGTGGGAATCCACTTCGAGGGCGACAACATCGTGACGCGTGGGTTCGCGGGAGATGTCTCTCGATGGAAACTCCCGCTCCCAGCGCAGGTCATCGAAACAGCGCTCTCGAAGTGACGTAGGGAAGCGCGAGCTCACCACCTTCGTCGCGCGGCCGGTGGCGAGCTCGGCTTGGATGTCGGCGGCTACGCGGAAGCGCCGCCGAGCTCGGACGTCATTCAGCGGTGGGTGGTCTTGGGCCGGCCTGGATGGGGCACATCTCCAAGCCCGAGTCGGCCAGCATGACTGCTGTATCTCCTCCGGCTGCACGCGCGAGCTCCTTGCTCGCGAGGGCTCGAATGGTTTCACGGCGAATGGTGAGCTTGGTAGAATTTGGTTTCCTCATCACGGACAAGCTAATGCAAGCCCGCGCGTTCCGGAATCGCGCGGCAACACTATTAGCGGCCCGTGAGCACATTATTACTACAGCCTTGATCACTAGCAAAGATCGAAGCTTCTATTACTCCCGTGCTCACCTAGTACTTTTCGAGCGTTACTCGTCTTTGCGAGAAAACGGTCAAGCGGCGTACGAGACGGGCTCATCAGCGTTGCGCGCCAGCCCGAGCTGCCGTGCAGCATCGAGCCAGCCGCACGCTGCACCGGCCACACATGCCCGCCCCCACCGCGCGGCCATCTCGCCGGGGCCACTTCGGCAGGCGCGTCCGCCTCGCTCGACCAGTGCCTGCACCTTGTCCGCGCAACGCAACAACCGTCGACGTGTGACGAGAACTTCTCGCTGAAGGTGTGCTAGCGTCGGCGCCGCCGCGGGCTCATTCAGCTCGTTCCCGTTCGGGGGAGAGGATGCCAGAGAGAATCTTCGGTCCAGGTTCGACGACGTCGCAGGATTCAGACGATGCTCGCTCGGCCGCATCGACCGGCGAAGCCGACATCGCGATCGCGCTCCTTCAGCACGTGAAGGCAAACGCCGCGGGAGGGCTGACGCCTGACAACGTGGCCAAGGCGCTTCACCTACACAGGAGCCCGTACTTGCGGCACGCCGTGCTGATGGAGATCGCCTCGCGTTGGGGGAACTCGGGCGCGCAGCAACTGCTCGATGCGGAGCGACGCCTCGACGAGGGCTCAGCACCGACAGCGAATTCACAGCACGCCGACACGCCGACGTCGCCTGACTCGACCTCGGCGCACGCGCTGGGACCAGCATCGAGCCCAAGCTCTCCGCACGCGATGGCGCCAGCACCGCAACAAGCGCCGATGCCCGGCTCGTCGCACGCACAGTTGCAAGGAACGAGCTTGGCAGCGGCGCACGGGACGGAGCACCGCAGCGCCATCGAGCGCGCGCTCGATCTATCTGGGCTTGGCGTGGCACATCTCAGGGCGATCGAGACGGCGCTGCTACCCGCGTACCGGAGCGCGGTCGCTGCGATGGACACGGCTGCGGTCAAGGCGTTGGCGTTGCAGATCGTCGGCGGGGTGGCGCGAATCGTCGATGCACAGGCGCAGGTCGTGCGGCTCGTGCCGCAGGCCGACACCAGCCGTCACGCTGCGATGACATCGACGGCCGAGACGGATCCATTCACGCCCGACGCGGCCGACCTCGCCACGCTGACCGCGGCCAAAGCGGCGTCGGAGGGGATGGGGCTTGCCTCGGGGGTGGTCGGCCGGGGCGTTACCGCGGTGGCGAGCGGCGCCACGGCTGGCGGATTCGGGAACGTCGCCGGGCACTTCATCGGCGATGTATACGACCAGGTGCTCGACGGAAAAGAGGGCTTCGACTCGGTGTCGAGCTACGGCAAGAGCTTCGGGGAAGGTGCTGCACTTGGTGGCGCGACGGCCGCGGTGGGCCTCGTTGCATCGAAGTACCTGCCGCAAGGGACACGCTCGCTCGCCCAGGAGGCCGCGGCGTCGCGTCCGCACGTCACCCGTGTTCTCGAGGCAACGCGAAGCGTGGGTGTCGGCGTAGGCGTGAAGTTGCAAACGACCGTTCGCGACTTCCTCGACACGCTCGGCGGGCCGCCCGGTTTCCGGTTCGCCTACGCCGGGAACCCGGCCATTCCGCCTCGCCTCGCCTCTGCGCCGCCTACGGCGCCGGTGTGGATCGTCGTTCGCCCGCTGAAAGATCTCAACGCGCCGATGAAGATGGAGGGTGGCGATCGCGGCGGCCCCCTTGGCGAGATCGAGAGCGTCGAGCCAGGCGAGGAAATCGCGGCCATGTTCGACGAGTTCAGTAGCCCCGAGCGATACAGGGATGCGAAGGTGTCTCGTCGTCCAAGGGTTGACGGCGATGAGGACGTTTCCGAGTTCGACGACGGGTATCAAATCAATCGGATCGAGTTCAGGACCCTAATCGTCCGACATGGCAGGAGTCAGAGAACCGTGTTAGCAAGGATCTCGACTGGGCAGACTTCAAGGAACAGCCCTCTTTCGTCAATGGCAAGGAAGTACCAAGAGGCACTCCGGGGAGCACACGACCCGACAACTACAGCGAGACGTTGCGATTGTCTGTCGACGTAAAGAACTACGGTCTCGAGACCGCTCAAAGACAGACAGACCTCGTCGAAGATATCGTGGACCAGATGGTCGGCCGCTCACGACATCTTCCAAAAGGAAGCAGACAAGGACTCGCGATCGATGTACGCGGACAGGCAGCAACCCAGAGCCAGCTAGCCGCGCTACGTGCCCAGATCGTGCGCAGGGGTGGCGGCTTAGTGGCATCCGACGATATTGTTTTCATCACGGAGTAATCTCCATGTCTTACAACTTCGTCGTCTACATGAGAACCAATCGATTTCCCGAATCGGCCCAGTTGGTAGCGGAGCTGTCTTCTCGCGCCCCGTGGATCGTGGTCCCATCCTCGTTCGATCTTCGTGAGGCGCAAGGATATACGTCGGTCGGAGGCACGGGTTTCGAGGTGACGCGTTCTCAGATCACCGCGGAATGGATCGAGGACCACAGACAGACGCTCAAAGAACGAGGAGAGAAGGATGACGAGCATCTAGCTATTCTTCTGGCGTCCGATATGCGAATCACGTTCCGTTGCAAGGATGACGAAGAAATCTCCGTGGCGCGGACCATCGCTGGCGCTCTCGCAACTTTGAGCGGCGGATACCTGCGTGATCCGCAGAAGGACGTGACGGTCAAAGGGGGCTATCTGCGGCCGTGAATCCCAAGGGGGTGGAGGCACTCGCTCGCCGCGTTCGTCCATTGCGATCCCTGGATCCGATGTCACCGAGTTCTGCAGCGCCCGTGGTACAGCAACAAGGAAGGTGCGCTGATCAAATGGAGCGACGTTTCTTTCCATCGCTTGCTGTCCACGGAAGCTATGCCCGGGGCCATCTGGCGTGCACCACCCAGCCAGATGCGCCCGGTTCAGTTGCTGCCGGCGCCCTGGCGATCCGCGGTCCTGGCGAGTGTAGTCCGCACCTGGCGTACTCGACCCACCCCGATGTTACCTTGGCCGCGGCGCTCCTAGAGCTCGCTGACTGTTGAGCCGAGGTGGTTAGCGACCTGGTAGCGCTGCCGCGTGGTCGGTGTGAACCCAGGGATGCTGGTGTCGATCGTCTTGGTCTCGACCAGCACCGCGAGCTGGCCAGCGTCGACGACGTGCAGGGTCTCGCGCGTTAGCGCAACCGCGCCGTTCGAGCGGTTGCGGTTGCGGTAGAGCTCGAAGCCGTCGAGGTAGATGCGCTCCTCGACGAAGCCGCCGTGCTCGTACGCTTTGCGTACCCGCTGTCCGGTGGCATCGTAGACGAAGTACACCCCCCGCCGCCGCCGCGGTCGGCGAGCACGAAGCGGTTGGCGTGGTCCCAGCCGAGCTGGGCGAGGTTGTTGATCGCGGCGTAGCCGGGCACCACGGATCGCGGTGAAGAGCATCGATCGCCGCGAAAGCGCGACGACAAGGTAGCGGCGAAGAGCATCGTCACCGCGACCGCTGGACGTCGGCACCATCCAGGGCGCGGCTTGGCGAGAGCCATGGGCGTGGGCCTCGCATGATGGGCAGGCCGGACGTCGCAGCGCCCACGGTAGACACGGTAGAAGGATCCGAGACGCCAAATAGCGAGAGCCCGGAGATTCCAGCTCCGAGCCCTCTATCGCCCCGCGGGACCGTGAAGTTGCGGTGCGACCCATCCTGGTTCGCACAGGTCCCTGCAGAAGTCGAGCCCGACGGCGTCGACGAGGACCGTGATCACGCTGCACATCGTTGTCTGCCAGGCTCCCGACTGCGGGCGCATCGTCTTGCTGTGCGTGCTCTGCGACATCGCTCGGTCGCGATACTGCGAGGCCGAGTGCGCACGTGTTGACGGCGGAGAATTTCCGTAGAGATTTGACGGTCGAGCCGATCACCAGCGTGTTCGGGGCCGACCGCCGATCCGTTCACAGGAGGCGGTCAGCTCCGGAGCCACCTGAGGGCGGTGA
>Ga0137459_1000558_pt1 | contig 13094 bp, 9 predicted proteins | sample EasRivERMGT700_2_FD_104908 | JGI IMG/M metagenome (GOLD analysis project Ga0137459, IMG submission 104908) | Soil microbial communities from meander-bound floodplain in the East River, Colorado, USA - East River MetaG ERMGT700_2 | ecosystem: Environmental > Terrestrial > Soil > Floodplain ...
ACGCCCACCTCGATCCGGCGTGGGCGCGTGATCACCTGCCGTGGCACTACGACCACCACATGGGCGACCAGGACAAGAACTTCGGCGTGTCGTGGTCGTGGTTCGATGTCCTCGTCGGGACCCGCGACGTCTTCATCGGCAGCGAGCGCGAGCGCGCCGGGCTCGCCAAGCAGGTCGCGCGGGCGCAGACCGCGTCGGCGGGTGCCGCGCTGCGCGCGCTGCGGCGCAACCCGCTGCGCCGGCTGTTCGCCCGGATGACGCCCTAGTCGGCGAGCTCGACCGGGATCGACAGGCGTTCGTCGCCGGGCGCGAGCTCGAGCGGGTACGCGCCGTGGTGGCCGTCGTGCTCGACTTCGAGGACGCCCGAGGCGGCGTCGGTGATCCGGAAGTTGCCATCGCGATCGGTGACCGCCGACACCGGGCCGAGCGTGACGCGCGCGCCGGCGACGCGATGGCCCCGGCGGTCGCGTACGACCCCCGCGACGGTCGCGCCGGGCGCCAGCTCGAGGGCGACGTCCTGGGGAATGCGCCCGACGCGGATCGGGATGGTGCGCGTCGCGGTGACATAGCCGGTCGTGCGCGCGGTGAGCTTCCAGGCGCCGGGGACGAGGCCGCGGAGCTCGACGAGGCCCCGTGCGTCGGTGACGCCCATCGTGGTTCGGCTTCCCGGTCCGCTGCCGGCGAGGTGGATCCCGGCGAGCGGCGCGCCACTCCGGGCGTCGCGGACGAGGCAGCGCGCGCCACCGCCGGGCTCGAGCCGGTGCTCGCTCCAGCGAGCGCTGTCGGCGGTGACGCGCTTGCTCGGATACTCCGGCGACGCGAGCTCGAGGACGTAGCGGCCGCTCGCCACGCGATCGAGCGCGAACCGGCCCTGGGCGTCGGTGACCGCGCGTCGCCGCGACGGGCCGTCGATCACGCGGATGGCGACGCCGGCTGCCGCGCCACCGTCGGGCGCGAGCACTTGACCGCGCAGCTGCGCGTCCTCGATCGTCAGCAGGAACTCCTCGCGGCGCGGGGCGCGATCCGCGGCGGCATCGAGCGAGATCGTGCGCTCGGCCTCGCCGTAGCTCGGGGCCGCGACGACGAGCGTGACCTTGCCGGTGAGCGAACGCAGCGCGAACTCGCCGTGGCGATCGGTGGTGGCCGTCGCGATCTTGTAGGTGTCCTCGCCAGCGCCGGCGCGCGCGAGCACGGTGGCGCCCGCGATCGGACCGTCGCGTCCGAGCACGCGGCCCGAGACGATCGCACCAGCGTGCAGGGTGACGCTGACACCGATGGTCTGCTCGCCGCGCGAGACGGTGAAGGCCGGGCTGGCGCCGGTCGCGAAGCCGGCCGCGAACACCGCGGCGGCGTACGAGCCCGGCGCGACGCCGTCGATGCGAAACTCACCGCGGGCATCGGTCGTGAAGCGGTGGACCACGGGCCGCGCGCGCCCGGGCTCGCGGGCGAGGGGGACCAGCGCGGCCAGATCCGCCGGATCGAGCGCCCGCGGCGTGGCGAGCACGACGGCGCTGCGGATCATCGGCTCGGGATCGATGTACCAGGTGCGGTCGCCGGCCTCGTAGGTCATCGCGAAGTGGAGGTGCGGGATCGCGCGCGTGAAGCCCGTCGAGCCCAGCGTGCCGACGGGCTCGCCGGCGCGGAGCGGCTGACCGACCTCGAAGCCGGCGCGGATCTCGTCGAGGTGCATGTAGAACGTCTTGAGGCCTCCGCCGTGATCGATCACGACGACGCGGCCGGCCTCGGTGCGGCTCTCCGCGAACACCGCGGCGATCTCGCCGTCCGCCGCGGCGTGCACGATGCTGCCGCGCATGCTGCCGAGATCGAGGCCGCAGTGGCCGCGCGTGCACTCGGCGGGGCGCGAGCCCGGACGCGGCGCGCCGAACCGGCCGGAGTCGTTCGCCGGCAACAGGCGCGAGCCCGCGAGCGGATGCACCCAGCGCAGGCCGAGCGCCTCGAGCGTGAACGGACGCTGCGTCGCGGGGGCCGGGAGCGCCTGATCGCGCAGCACGATCGTCGCGTTTGCGACCGGCGTGCCGGCGGCGTCGACGACGGTGCCGCGGACCGTGCCGGCGCGCTGCATCGCCACCACGAGGGGCGTCTCGCCGGCGGTGACGTGCAGGATCTGATCGGCGAGCTGGACGTGGCCGGTCACCGACGTCTCGACGCGCCAGTGGCCGTGCGGCACGCCGTCGATGGCGAAGTGCCCCCGCTCGTCGAGCGCGGCGGTCCGCACGACGTGATCGACATCGCGCGGGACGATCAGCACGGTCGCGCCGGGCGGCACCGGGCCATCGACGGTGACCTCGCCCTGCACGCGACTCGCGGGCTCGAGCGCGAGGTCGCGCGCGAGGTCGCGCGGATCGCCGGTGAGCTCGGAGATCCGCATGACCCGCGAGGCCCGCGCGTCGCGCGTCGCCCACAGCTCGTACGCGCCCGGCGCGAGCGCGTCGAACTGCACGACCCCGTCGCGATCGGTGCGTGCGGTCGCGAGCACCGGGCTGCTGCCATCGCTGATCGAGACGTCGGCGCCGGCGACCGGCGTGCCGTTCTCGATCACCCGCGCGGTGAGCATCGATCGCGGCGGGCTCGGGACCTGCGGCGCGATGACGGGCACCGACGGCGCGAGCTGCGAGACCACGTTCGCCGGGAAGGTCGCTGCTGGCGCGGTCCGGCGCTCGCCCGTCGAGATCACGGCGATCACGACGAGCGCCAGCAGGAAGCCAACCCGCTCGAACCGGTACCCCAGGGGGCGCATGTGCTCGACCCGCGACGGCATGCGGGAGGTCGTGCAGTCATCGTGCCCGGCTGTCACCGTGGCACCACGCGACGTTGCGCGGTTGGCACGCCGGCTCGCCTGCCAGTTTGGCCAGCCCGCCGAGCGGCTTGCCGAAACGGCAAACCTGGTATCTCGTCACAGTAGATCTGACCGGTTGCGCTGGCGGTGCGAGCGGTGAGCTCGAGGAGAACGCGGACACGCGCGCTCGCGCCGCGGGGCTGGGTCATCGAGTAGCCGCCGACGCGCACCCGAGGGGCATGCGCGCCGGTTAGGCCCTCGCCAGATCCGGACAAGGAGATTTCCACCATCCGGCTCCTCCGCCGAGAGAGGCTCGTGGAGCTACCAGATCTGGACCCGGATCGTCGGGGTGGGCAGCGGGTAGCGCTGCAGGACCCCGTTGAAGCGTTCCCAGTTCAGCGGCTTTCGCTGGCCACGTCGGCTCAACCACTTCTTCCATGCCCGGTGCACCTGATGGAGCAACATCTTCAGGCTCCTCCCGTTGCCGTTCACGCCGAAGTAGTTGTAGTGGCCGTCGAGTCGCCGCGCGAGCGCCTCGCTCTGCTCCTTGACCGGGCCTAACCGGCGCGCATGCTCCTCGGGTGCGCGCCGGCGGCTACTCTACGACCCAGACCCGGGGCGCCAGCGCGCGTGTGGGCGTTCTCCCGCAGGTCGGCGATGGCAAGAACGAGCCCACACGATGTCGCATGGCAACCGGTCAGAACCACTGCGACGAGGTACTAGGAGGAGGTCCCCCAGGCGGGTAAGGTCGCCGCGTGTCGCATCCGATCGTCCTCGGTACCGCCGGGCATATCGATCACGGCAAGACGTCGCTGGTCCGGGCGTTGACCGGCATCGACACCGATCGGCTCCCCGTCGAGAAGGCCCGCGGCATCACGACCGAGCTCGGCTTCGCGCGGCTCGATCTGGGCGCACGGCGGATCGCGGTCGTCGATGTCCCCGGCCACGAGCGGTTCGTGAAGTCGATGGTCGCGGGCGCCACCGGGCTCGACTTGGTGTGCCTGGTGATCGCCGCCGATGAGGGCGTGATGCCGCAGACCCGCGAGCACCTCGACATCTGCGAGCTGCTCGGCGTACGCTGCGGCTTGATCGTGCTCACCAAGCGCGATCTGGTCGACGACGAATGGCTCGCGATGGTGAGCGCGGATGTCCGCGCCGCGGTCGCCGGCACGTTCCTGGACGCCGCGCCGCTCGTGGCGTGCTCGACCAGGACCTCGGCCGGGCTCGACGAGCTGCGCGCCGCGATCGCCGCGGTGGTCGACAGCCTGCCGCCGCGCGCCAAGACCGGGGTGTTTCGCCTGCCGATCGATCGCGTGTTCACCGTCAAGGGCTTCGGGACGATCGTCACCGGCACCGTGCTCGGCGGCGCGGTCGCGCTCGGCGACGAGCTGCTGGTCGTCCCGAGCGACCGGCCCGCGCGGGTCCGCGGCATCGAGGTCCAAGGGGCGGCGGTCGCGCAGGCGATCGCCGGCCACCGCGCGGCGATCAACGTCGGCGGCCTCGCGGTCGACGAGCTGGACCGCGGTGATCTGCTCACCCACCCCGGGCGCGTGGCAGCCTCGCACATCCTGGACATCGAGCTGCGCTACCTCGCGACGGCCCCCGGCGTGCTCGCAGCGCGCACCAAGGTCCTCGTCCATCACGGCACCGCGCAGGTGCTCGCGACCCTGGCGCTCGTCGATCGCGCCACCCTCGCGCCCGGTGGGACCGCGCTCGCCCAGCTCCGGATCGACGCCACGACGCCGCTGGGCGCCCTGCCCGGCGATCGCTTCATCGTGCGCGGCTTCGTGGCGACCGCGACGCACGGCACCACGATCGGCGGCGGCCGGGTGATCCGCGTGCTGGCGCCCAAGGCGCGCAAGGGCTCGCAGCACGCCGATACCGTCGCCCGGCTCGCCGCGGCTCGCCAGGACCAGCGCCTCGCCCTCGACGTCAAGGCCGCCGCGTTCGCGGGCCTCGGCATCGCCGATCTGGTGCGCCGACTCGGGATCCCGGCCGACGTCCTCTTGCCCTCGCTCGCGACGCTGGTCGCGGGGGGCGAGCTGCTCGTCATCGGCGCCGCCGAGCACGCGCACTACCTGCACGCCACCGCGGTCGCCGAGATCGAGGCCCGGGTGATCGCCGCGGTCGGATCGGTCGCCGCCGGCCCCGACGGCGTGGCGCGCGAGGAGCTGCGGACCCAGCTACCCGCCGCGCTCCCGGCCCGGGCCTACGACGCGATCCTCGCCGGGCTCGAGCGCAAGGCGACGATCGCCACCGAGGCGGATCGCATCCGGCGAGCCGCCGCGCCGAGCCGCGGTCCCGCGCTGTCGCCCGCCGAGACCAAGCTGCTCGCGCAGTTCGAGGCGTGGGGCGTCGAGCCGCCGCGCCCCAAGGAGGTGCCCGCCGCGGTCGGCCTCCCGGAGGCCCAGGTCAGGCCGGGCCTCGAGCGCCTCCTGGCCGGCAAGCGCCTCGTCAAGATCAAGCCCGACCTCTACATGCACGCCGGCGTGGTCGCCGAGCTCCGGACGCGGCTCGTCGCGTTCCTCGAGGCCCACCAGACGATCGACGCCCAGCAGTGGAAGGAGCTCACCGGCGCCAGCCGCAAGTTCACGATCCCGCTCGCCGAGTTCTTCGATGGCGAGAAGCTCACGCTCCGCGTCGGCGACCTGCGCCGCAAGCGCTAGCGGGCCACTAGAAGAACACCGACGACGAGACGCCGACGAACGGCAGCGTCCGGATCCCACCCTCGATGTTGATCGTCATGTGACTGGTCGGCCGGATCTGGAGGCCGAGGATCGCGTTCACCACCGGAAACACCGGCGGCAAGCTGTACGCCTCCAGGGTCTCGGTGCCCTCGGTGTACATGCCCTGCCCGTTGAACCGCGGCGATGGCGGAACGCAGCCAGGCTCGGGGCTCGCGTTCGTGGCGTTCGTGCAGATGATGTTGTAGTGGTCGAGCTCGCCGAGCACGATCCCCAGGCCGATGCCGCCGCCGTAGCGCACCGCGACGGCCTTGGTGATCTCGGCGTGGTTCAGGAACGTGAACTCGATCGTGAACCAGCGCAGCTGGTGGCCGGACGCCTCGGGGCCGAGCACGAAGTCCGCCTCGTCGCCAGCCGCGACGTCGTCCCCCTTGTTGATCCACACGCCCTGCCCGACGTTGATGTGCTCGTACTCGAACCCGAGCTGGAGCTCGGTCGTGCCGCGGCGGCGCGTCAGGTCGACCCCGACCCCGTAGTCCTGCGCGCCGCCGGCCGCGCGCTCGAGGAACACCTCGAGGACCGACTTGGGGACCCAGACGCTGCGGAACCGAACCCCCACCCCGAACTCGACGGGAGTTTCGTCGGAGGTCGCCGGCGGATCGGCGGTTGCCGCGGGTGTCGGCTGGCGCGCCCTGGACTTGTCATCGTCGAGGGCCGGGCCGGCAGAGGCCGAGCTCTTGGTAATCGCGGCCGAAACCAGCATTCCCAGGCAAAGCGCAGGCAAAGCTAACTTCATGGTTTGGTCTCCCGGACAGGGTGCCATTATATACTTTCGGCCGAGCGCATATACTCGGTCCAGGCTCCAGGTCCGATGTTACGCGGCCCCCTCTTGCTGTGGACGATGCTCGTCACCTTCGCTGGGTGTCCCGGCGGTGGCGGCGTGATCGGAGACGCGTGTGATGGCAACGGCGACTGTGACGGGACGCTCCAGTGTCTGAACAGCCGTTGCGTCCCGCGCTGCCTGCGGGCGCCGCAGTGCGGCGACGGGTATTCGTGCGACGAGCGCGGGAGCTGCCAGCCCGCGGACGGACAGGCCGACGAGCCTTGCCTGAGCGAGGTCGACTGCGCGGCCGGGCTGGCGTGCCAGTTCGATGGTGCCCCGGTCGATCCCAGCACCAGCCGTCCGGTGTCGCACTGCCGCCCCGCGCTCGATGCGCGCCCGGCCGGCACGACGTGCGCCGCCGACAGCGAGTGCCGCAACGGCACGTGTGCGTTCGGCCGCTGCATCGATCTGTGTCGCCAGACCCGGGACTGCAGCGTCGGCAACAGCTGCGCGATCATCCCGAGCGACCGAGCCAGCAACGCGCAGTACGCGGGCTGTTTGCCATCCTCGGGCAGGATGACGTGGTCGATCCCCGTGACCCGCCCGGCGGAGGAGATCCAGCTCGCCATCCCCAACGTCGCACGCTCGGCCACGCTCGTGATGAGCGTCGACGATCTCGGCCAGAAGGTCGGCGCCTCGAGCGTGCTGTCCCCGGCCGGCGCCCGGGTCTACAACGTGCCGTGCTCGCCGGTGCGCGATCTGATGTGCGATCAGACCCTGTCCTTCGATCAGTACTTCGCCAACCAGGTCCGGCACCAGCCCGCGTTCGGCCAGTCGGTGCTCGCGCTGCCGTCCGGCACGCTGCCGTCCGGCGCGCCGACGTTCCAACCCGGTGTCTACCGGGTCGACGTGTCGTCGTTTCGGGCGAACGACCTCCCGGGCTCGGCGATCCCGCACGTCACCGCGATCGTGCAGCTCTCCGCCGGGAGCATCCTCGACCTCCACTTCTACTTCCTCGATCTCACCGACCACCCGTGCGCGGCGATGACGAACAACGCGGCGCTCGCCGCCGGCGTTGCGGAGACCGCGACGTTCTTCCAGCAGGACTACCTCGGCGAGCTGCGGGCGGTGTTCGACGCCGCGGATCTGATGCTCGGCACGACGAGCTACGAGGACATCACCGATCACCCCGAGCTCGATGGGCTCGACATCGCCGACGCCGGATCGCTGCTCAAGCTCGGCAAGTTCGCGACCGGCATCAACGTGTTCTTCGTGCGCTCGCTGTCGCCGGTCGGCCTGCAGGCGTTCGGCCCGAACCCGGGACCCGCCGGGCTCGGGGGCACCGCGCAGTCGGGCATCGTGATCGGGCTCGACACGCTGTGCTACCGCGACTGGACCGCCCTCGCCCGGCTCACCGCGCACGAGCTCGCGCGCTACATGGGCCTCTATCACAACGTCGAGCTCGAGACCGCCCAGCATCCGACGTGGCGTGATGCGATCTACGACAGCGATGGCTCGAGCAACAACCTGATGTTCTTCTCGGAGCGCGCCGCGGCCGGCGCCGAGTCGAGCGCGGGCACCGAGCTCAGCAACGGCCAGCGCGACATCCTCCTGCGGAGCGCGGTGCTGCGGTGAGGCTCCGCCTGATCCCGTGCGCCGTGCTGCTGTGTGCGCTGCCGGCGGACGGCAGCAACGCGCTCTTGACCCCCCCGGTGATCCAGGCGCTCACCGCGATCGATGCGATCCCGTCGAGGGCGTCGCTGAACGACGCGTTCGGCAGCCAGACGTCGTTCGGCAGCCTGCTGTCGATCGCGACCGATCGCACGGTCGACCTCGGCATCGGGCTCCGCGCGATCCGGGCCCTGCCGGCCTACTGTCCGGCGGCGCCGCAGACCTGCGGGGCGGGCACACCCGCTCATGACGCGCTGAGCTCGCTCGTCGATAGCCTGGCGTCGCCGGACACACCGCAAGATCTGTTGCGGCTGCGCGCTGCGGCCGAGGCGCTCGGCGTCACCCACTCGGGCCTCGCCGACGATGCCGACAAGCTGATGGCGCTGCTTGGCAACGCCAGTCGCGACGTGCGCGCGACCGTGGTCGGGGCGATCCGCAATATCTGCAGCAAGACCGCGATCATCCCGCTCGGCGACTTCTTCTTCCACGAGCCGTCTCTGCAGGTCAAGTTCGCGATCAACGCGGCGTTGCGCGACCTCGCTCGGTGTCCGGGCTGATGACGGGCCTGGCCCCGCTCGTCGATCGTGTGCTACTTCACAACCCAGCGAAATCGGCGGGTTGAGAATGCACTTTGGATCGTACACTCACCGTGACTCCGTCGTGACCACATCGCTGGTGGTGCGGGGCCTTGCATGACGACCCGCGATCCGCGTTCACGCGAATATCCCAGGCCCCCGACTCCCGCCGGAGAGGGCGGGCGTGAGCCGACGCAGTCGCTTTCCGTCGAGCCCGCCGAGCAGCCGTCACACGCAGCGCTCGCGTTCGGGACGCATGACCGCCAGAGCACGGGCAGCGAGTCGCCCGGCCCCCGCGGCAAGACGCCACCGCCGCCGGCGCCCTCCCCCACGCCCGTGCTCCCCGGCTACCAGACCGAGGCTCCCGACGAGTACCTGAGCTCCGTGCTCGGCAGCTATCGCGTGGTCGAGCTGCTCGGCAAGGGTGGCATGGGCTACGTGTATCGCGCCGAGCACGTCAAGCTCGGCCGCGAGGTCGCGCTCAAGATCTTGCGCGGCGACTATGCGATGCGGCGCGACGCGGTCGCGCGGTTCTTCCAGGAGGCGCGCACCGTCAACCGCGTGCGGCACCGCAACATCGTCGACGTGACCGACTTCGTCGAGCTCGAGGACGGCACGACCTTCATCATCATGGAGCTGCTCACCGGCACGAGCCTGGGGGAGTGGGCGCGCAGCGGCGTCGACCTGCCGCGCGCCCTCGCCGTGCTCGTGCAGATCTGCGACGGCCTCGGCGCCGCGCACCAGGTCGGCGTGGTCCACCGCGATCTCAAGCCCGACAACGTGATCGTCGTGCCGACCTCCGACGGCGCCGAGCTGGTGAAGCTGCTCGATTTCGGGGTCGCCAAGCTGCTCAACCGTGACGACGAAGACGTCGGGTTTCAGACCGCGGCCGGCTCGGTGATCGGCACCCCCGCGTACATGTCTCCCGAGCAAGCCGGCGGCATGGTGATCGACGCGCGGAGCGATATCTATTCGCTCGGGGCGATCATGTACGAGCTGTTCTGCGGCCAGCCGATGTTCCGCGGCCGTTCGTTCGGCGAGTACGTGCGCAAGCACCTGACCGAGATGCCCGTCCCGCCGCGCCAGACCCCGGGCGGCGCGCAGCTCGATCCGCAGCTCGAGGCCGTGATCTTGAAGGCGCTGGAGAAGGACCCGGAGCAACGGTTCTCGCACATCGTCGAGCTTCGCGACGCGCTGCTCCGGATGCTCGGCGGCATGGAGGCCTATCCTCCCGGCAACCCGACCGGGACCGGCTTCCACCCGCAGGTCACCCACCTCCCGATGGCCCAGGTCGGGTACGCGTCGCGCTCGCAGCTGTCCCAGATCTCGGGAAGCTCGAGCGCGCATGCGTCCCAGGGCCCCGGCGCCAACCACAGCTATTCACCGGCACCGAAGCCGGGCACCGCCGTGCCGTGGTGGATCTGGGCGGCCGGCGGTGGCGTGGCCGTCGTGCTCGGCGTCGTCGCCGCGGTCTGGTACGCCGGGCATGGCGAGCCGAACCTCGGCCCCGGGCCAGCGATCGCGCAGCCGGCACCGCTACCGACATCGCAACCGATCGACCCGCCGGCGGCCCGCGCCGCGCCGATCGAAGTGCGCTTCGACTCGTTGCCGAGCGGCGGCGTGTTCGCGGCCGGCCGCTCCGCCGAGCTCTGCCGGACGCCGTGTGCGCTCAACATCGATCCGTCGGACGGCGGTCCCACCGATCGCCGCGGGTTCGTCGTCAAGCGAGACGGCTACATCGACGGTGCGGTCACCATCGATCTCGCCGGCAGCAAGCACGAGTTCCACGTCACGCTGGAGCCCGTCGCGACGCCCCCGCCACCGCCCGCCACGGTCGCCGCCGACGTGAAGCCCGACACGAAACCCGACACGAAACCCGACACGAAACCCGACACGAAACCCGACACGAAACCCGACACGAAACCCGACACGAAGCCCGACACGAAGCCCGATACGAAGGCCGACGTGAAGCCCGACACGAAGCGACCCACGAAGCGCCCGGCCAAGCCGGCCAAGAAAGACGGCAAGGACGACAAGGACGGCGCGACGGGTCACGACACCCGGGACACCAAGGACGCGCGTAGCCCCGACCTCGATCACCTGATCGACCCGAGCGACAGCAAGCCAGCTGCCACGAAGAAGCCACCCGGCAAGCCGACGATCGATCCGTCGGACACCCTCGACCCGTTCCGCAAGAAATGACGCCGCGCCGCTTCCTCCTCGCGCTGATCTTCAGCGTGCTCGGCAGCCTGCTCGGCGCGCGCGTGGCCGCGGCCGACGATCCGGCGCTGCGCGCCGCCAAGCGTCACTTCGAGCGCGGCGAGAAGCTCTACGCCCTCACCAGGTTCAGCGAGGCGCTCGACGAGTACCAGCAGGCGTTCGATGCCAAGCCGATCCCCGACTTCCTGTTCAACATCGGCCAGTGCTATCGCAACCTCGCCGACTACGACTCCGCGATCTTCAGCTACCAGAAGTACCTGAAGCTCGCGCCGGACGCGCCGAACCGCGAGAAGGTCGAGCAGCTGATCAGCGACCTCGAGGCGAAGCAGGACCAGACCGACACCAGGCGCCTCGGCCTCGAGCGCAAGCGCAAGCCCGAAGCCAAACCCGAGCCCGAGCCCGACGGCGAGACCGCTCCGGGTCGGCCCGTGTACAAGAAGTGGTGGTTCTGGACCGGCGTCGCGGTGATCGGCGTCGCCGGGGGCGTCGGGATCTACGAGGTCACGCGGTCCGATGGCCCGCCCTCGACCAGCCTGGGCAACATCGTGTTCGGGAGATGACATGCACATGGTTCGCTTCTTCCCCGGCTTGATCCTCGGCGTCGCCACGTTCGGGGCGCTCGTCGCGTTCGGCGCGCTCGGGGCGTGCAGCAGCACCGACAGCTTCGTGCTCGTCTCGGTCGACGCGCGGCCGGCGGTGCACGACGCGAAGTCGCTCGCGGTCACGCTGTCGAACGGCGGCACCACGCGGACGGACAGCCTCGCACTGCGCGACCAGGCGTTCCCGGTCACGTTCAGCATCTCCACCCCGGGGCGCACCGGCGATCTCGCGATCGCGGTCGATGCGCTCGACGAGGCCGGCCTCGTGGTCGGCCACGGCACCGCGACCACCACGACCACGATGCCGGACGCCAGCGTCCAGCTCGAGTCGACCGACTTCGTCGTGAACACCGACTACGCCAGCGACCAGTTCCCCGCCGATGACTTCGAGGCGAGCGGGCTGCAGCTCGCGGCGCAGCCCGACGGCACGTGGACCGCGGCATTTCGCGACTCGTGCATGGCGGGCTCGTGCAACATCTTCGCGCGCCGGTTCGACAAGCTCGGCAAGCCCCAGCAGACCGCGGTGTCGGCGAGCGCGAATGCGTTCAACCTGACGACGGCGCTGACGACCTCGTCGAGCACGCCCGCGATCGCCTCGAACGCCACGACCACGGTCGCCGTGTGGGATGCCTACGACGTCGTCGGCACGGGCCACGGCGTGGCCTGCCGCGCGCTCGACAGCGCCGGCCGCGCGACCGCGAACCAGCTGTCCGTCGCGACCGATTCCGCGGACGTCGTCTCGGTCGCCGCGCTGAACAACGGCAACTTCATCGCCAGCTGGAACACATTGCTGCCGGCCGGCATCGACGAGGTCATCCGCGCGGTCATCATCAAGCCGGACTGCACCGCGCTCGCCGCGCCCGGCGTCCAGACGGTCTCGACGCTCCCCGGCTTCGCGCACCGCGGCGCGGTGGCCACCAGCGCCGATCGCGCGCTGTTCGTGTGGATCGTCGACGGCGACCTCCACACGCGGATGATGTCGAGCACCGGCGCGTTCACCACCACCGACACCGCGCTCGTGACCAAGACCGCGACCGACCAGCTCATGCACGCGCGGGTCGCCGGGGTCGCCGCCGGCGGCTTCGTGATCGCCGTGCGCTGGGCCCAGACCGTGTCGCCCGGCCCGGGCCGGATCGATCTGGTCCGGGTCAACGCCGCCGGCGGCCTCGTCGCCGCCCCGACGCTCGTCACCGACAAGAGCTCGGCCGACTTCGAGAACAGCGAGACGTTCAGCATCGCGAGCCGTCCCGACGGCACCGTGCTCGTCGCGTGGCACACCTGCGGCGTGCTGGGCGACGCCCGCATGATGTGCGACGTGTTCGGGCGGATCGTGCGCGACACCGGCATCCCCGTCGCCGACGCGTTCGTGCTGGCGACCACCACCGAGGGTGATCAGCGGCTGCCCTCGGTCGTGGGGCTCCCCGACAGCTTCGTCGCGCTGTGGACCGACGGCAGCGCGAAGCCGCCGGACGTCGTCGGGCTCGCCGCACGGGCACGGATCATTTACTAGGATCTCGTCGCAGTGGATCTGACCGGTTGCGCTGCGGAGGCCCGACGTCAACGCGCAGCGTAGCGCCGCGGGGTGGGTCCCTTGGGTCGGCACACTGGCGCGGTGCCGTGGTTCGGGGAGTCGCTGTTTCCGACGATGTCGGTGCCTCAATCCTTGCCACGGCCCGTTTCCAGCGGCCGCCCGTCACACCGGACACGGAGATTTCCACCATCCGG
>Ga0137459_1000559_pt1 | contig 13039 bp, 12 predicted proteins | sample EasRivERMGT700_2_FD_104908 | JGI IMG/M metagenome (GOLD analysis project Ga0137459, IMG submission 104908) | Soil microbial communities from meander-bound floodplain in the East River, Colorado, USA - East River MetaG ERMGT700_2 | ecosystem: Environmental > Terrestrial > Soil > Floodplain ...
CGGGATGCCGGCCTCGCCGACGGTCGCGCCGGCGAGCGCGCCGACGATCGCGCCGGTCGTGTCGCTGTCGCCGCCGAGCTGCACGACGTCGCCGACCGCGCGGCGGAAGTCCTGCGGCGAGCGTAGCCACGCATGCAGGCAGATCGGGACGGTATGGTGGACGTAGCCGGTCACGCCGCGGGCCAGGCCGAGCTCGGCGGCCAGCGCGGCAGGCTCGGCATCGTGGACCAGCGCGTCCGCCACGCGGTCGAGCGCGCCGAGCAGCTCGCGATCGGCCGTGCGCGCCCGGATCTCGTCGAGCACGGCGCCGGTGTCGAGCGCGCGGCACCACACGGCGTGGCGGGCGGCGAGCGCGATCGCCAGGGCGCCGGCGTGTGCGCGCGGATCACGGTGGGTGATCGCGGTCGACGCGGCGACGAACGCGGCGAGGCGATCCGGATCCTCGAACCACGCGCCGAGGATCGGGGCCCGCATGACCGCGCCGTTGCCGGCCGACCGGACGCCGCTTTGCGCGGGCGAGAACCCGATCCACGAGCGGACGAGCGCGCGCAGCGTCCCCAGGCCGATCGCGGCCGGCAGGCCGAGCAACCACCAGCGCAGCTTCCACGCGAGCGCGTGCGCGAACCGGCCGGGGTCGTCGCCGGCGGCGAGCAGCGCCTGCGCGGTCATGCACGCGTGCTCGGTGTCGTCGCTCAGCATGCCGCGGCCGAGCACCAGCCGCTGGCGCAGCGGGCCACCGTTCATGCGGGCCGCCCGGCGCCGGCTGAGCCCCTCGCGTGGCAGCCCGATCGAGTCGCCGACGGCGGTGCCGAGCAAGAGGCCTGTGAGCCGATCCATGCCCGGGGGCGAGCACGATCCGTACCCGCCGCATCACCTCGCGATCACGTGGCGCGCGCGCAGGTTGGCCGCGTCGATCGTGATCCGCGGGACAGTCCGGCACAGCGACCGCGGACGCGATCGCCGTTTCGGCGCGGCGGCCGCGCGAGCGTCAGCTCGTTGCATCGGCGACGCAGATCCGCCAATGCGGGACCTCGCGACGGGTGGGCGCCAGAAAACTCGCCGGGCTGTGATTTGGCGGCGCTCGCCTGCGAATCATGGGGCAGACGGATGGACGCTCCCCAGCTCACCGACCTGATCTGATCCGGCGGCACGCCCGGCTGATCCAGAAGATCGCCTACGCGTACTGCCGGAACGCGACCGACCGCGAGGACATCGTGCAGGAGGTCGCGGTGCAGCTGTGGCGCTCCCACCACAACGTGGGCACGAAGCTGGGACGCATCAAGGACAGGCTGCGCGTTGCCTTCGCGCAGCGCGCGCTCAAAACCAACGGGAGGATCACATGCAGCTGGATGACTTGAAGGACGCGTGGGTTGCCCATGGCACCATGCTGGAGCGCAGCCTCGCGATCAACGAGCGGCTCCTGCGGGAGGTGATGATGCGCAAGGTCCGCCGTGCGCTGGCGCCGTACGTGTTGTGGCGGGCGCTCGAGGTCGTGCTGGGCATCGCGGCGCTGCTCGTCGTGATGCCGGTGCTCGCCGCGCACGTCGCCGAGCCGCGCTACGTGGTCGCGGCCGGCGCGCTGGCCATGTATCTCGCCGGGATCACCGCGCTGTCCGCGTACCTGCTGGTCAATGGCCTTGGGCTCGACTACGGCGGGCAGGTGATGGCGATCCAGCGCGACGTCGCGCGCATCCGGGGCGTGGAGTACCGCGTGCTCACGTGGGCGGTGCTCGGCGGCGTGGTGGTCTGGCTGCCCGCCGCGCTGGTGCTGTTCGAGGCGCTGACCGGGGTCGATGCGCTCGCCCGCGCCGACCTGGCGTGGCTGGTCACCGTGGGGGCACGCGGATCCTGATCACCAAAAAACGGAGCATCGTCGGAGCCGAAGTAGAGCGAGCGCCCGGCGGCCTGTCCGGGTGGTGATCGCTCTCCATCGCCAGCACTGCGCGGTCCGTGTCTGATGCCACCGTGATCCGTGCCCGTGCGTCGAGTAACTCGATCACGACCGTGCCACGCGGCCCTTCATCCCGCTGCGTGGAGGTGGGAGCCCGCTCCTAAGTGATCACCTATGAGGATCTACTACCAGATCTCCATCGGGAACAGCTGCTCGGCGAGACCCAGATCCGCGACCACCGCTACGATCGCGAGCTCCTCGCTCCCGCGCTCGCCATCGCCGCGGTCAAGCCGGCGCGCTCGGGAGTCGAGGTTGCCGCCGCCGCCCTCGGGCGAGCTCGTGGGCGACGGCGTGGTCGAGCCCCGAGCACCCCGAGCCCCCGAGCGCCGCGAGCCCCCGAGCCCCCGAACGCCGCGAGCCCCTCGTGTCCCGACAGCCCTGCCATCACCATCGCCGCCGCGCCCGCTGCAGCGCCTCGCCGAGGTCGTGGGCGACGCAGTCGAGTACCCGAGTGCCCCGAGCTCCGAGCCGGGCCGATGACGCCAGCGTCGCCGCCACGAGATCGCCGCCGCCCCGCTGAAGCGCCTCACCGAGCTCCTGGCGACGCGGACGCCAGCATGTCTGATCCAGCGGGCCGGCGGGCTCTGCGTCTTCCCGTTCACACATCCGACGCGGTGGACGAACAGCCTAGAGCCCGAGGCCAAAGAGCGACGGATGCAGTCGGTCTGAGCGAGCCGGACGTCACGCGCTGGTGTACACGCGGCTGGGGAAGCTGGCTTTTCGCGATTCCGTGTCCTCGGTGGTCTACCGTTTCTAGAGTAACGTCACTCGCCCCTCCCGGGGATCGATCTGCGCCTCGACCATGCGGATGCGGCTGAACCATGTGGCGACCGCAGGCGTGCACTCGAGTCGGTGGAGGATGTCGCGGACTGGTACGATCCATTTCGCGTACCTCCCGCTCGCCTCGGTGACGATGAAGACCTCGGCGAAGGGGCCAACGGCCAGCGAGCCCAACCCTGAAAGTGCTTCTCATCCTTCCAATCCCATCCAACCGCCTTCTTTGCGATGGAGTGATTAGCTCGACGGCGTAGGTGAGCGCCTGCACGAGGGCGAGCAGGGGATCGGTGCGACCACGTACGCTACTCGGTGATCACGACCACCGCCGGCTGACGCTGGCTCGGGCGGCCGGCCTGTCACACCAAGCTGCCGTTTCGTGGCGAGCATGTCTCGGTGGCGGTCAGCGCGATCGATCTGGCGGGCCACGAGAGCGAGCCGACGACGCGCGAGATCGAGCTGCAGCACGGGGCGTCCACGCTGCCGGCCTGTGCCAGGAGCCATGTCCGGTGCGGCATGGGGGAACGATGCTCGTGGGAGGCGCCGTGATCCTGGGGCTGATCGTGGGCCTCGTGGTCTTGCTCCTGGCGATCCTCGGCTACTTCCGGCGCGCGCAGAAGCGGGAGTGAAGACCCACACCACGTTCGTTGAAGGAATGGGTCGGGTCCGCTAGCCCATCCGATCCCGACGATCAATCGATCTTGACTCTTCTGACAGATTCGTCGAGCGTGATTTCGCATGGATGCTCAGCGGTTCATCGACGCGATCGTCGACGATCCGACCCCGCTCGACTGGTGGGAGATCTACGCCGACTGGCTGCTCGAGCGCGGCGACCCGCGCGGTGAGCTGATCGCGCTCGAGCTCGCGGTCGACGCGGGCCGCGGCACGAAGGAGATGAAGCAGCGCATCGGCGAGCTAAAACACGACGAGGCGCGCCTGCTATCGCCGCGGCTGTTCGATCAGTCGCATCTCTATCGCTTCGAGTTTCGCCGCGGGTTCATCCGCAGCGCCGTGCTCCAGGGCACCGGAGATGATCAGCCGACCGTCGAGGCGATCAACGCGCTGTTCGCCGATCCGCACGGCTGCCTCGTCGAGTCGCTCGCGCTCGGTCCGTTCGGCAACCGCGAGCACGCGGTGGCCGTTCTCGCGGCACCGCGCCGCGCGCTGCGATCGCTCTCCAGCTGGGACGGCGACGACCGCACGGATTGGCTCGCGGCATCGCCCGGCGCGCTGCGATCGCTCTCCAGCTGGGGCGGCAAGGGCAGCACGGATCGGCTCGCGGTCGCCGCGCCGTGGCTCGAATGGCTTCAGATCGGTGAGCCGCCCGGTGAGCAGACACACCTTCCGCTCGTTCACCCGACGCTCTCGACGCTCTCGACGAGCGCGAACGCGTGCTGGGCGATCCGTGCCGGCGCCTTCGAACTGCCGATGCTCGAGACCCTCGAGCTGACACCCGGCTTCGCCGGATTACGCGGCGTGGATTCGATCTGGTCGCGTCCGCCATCGCGGCTCACGCGCTTGAAGCTCGACATGTTCATGAGCCTCATCGCGATCGATGGAGATGTCGCGGAGGCAGAGAGTCTCGAGAATCTCGGGCGCGCGCCGATCGCGGCACAGCTGCGCTATTTCGAGGCGTCGCACGTGGGCGATGCGACCTTGGAGCAATTGCTCGCGAGCGCATCGCAACTCCGGCACCTCGAGCATCTCAAGCTCGGCCTCTTGCTGTGGCAGCAGTCGAGCGCCGAGCGCCGAGCGTTGCGCGATGCGGTCGTGGCGGCGTTTCCCACGACGAACATCGAAGCCGACTGGGGCCTCGTCCCGCCGCCACCGCAGCCCGAGGTGCCGCCCAAGGTGATCGACGCCGACTCGAAGGGACCCGATGGCCGCGTCGACCCGTTTGGCGCGTTCTTGCGCTGAGCGCGACACCCGCGCCATCGGGCGCGACATATGTGACGCGTTGCGCGTCCTCGACCCGCTCCTTGCCCGGGGCACTCGCGTACAAGCACTGTCGATCAGGGACTGGATCTCAGCTGACGATCAGCGACTGACAGGTTAGCGAGCCGTCGGCCTTGCGGACCTCGGAGACCAGCACCGCGTGGACGCGGAAGCCGGCGTGCGCGAGGACCTCGCGGGTCCGCGGGAAGCCTGTAGAGCTTCCGATAGAAACATCAGCGCAATCAATTGACCGACCGCCGGCACCCTTGAACGAAGATGGTGATACGGCGCTTGGCCGTACCGTGCTCGGTCCGACGCGTGACGTCAACGCGCAGCGCAGCGGCGCGGGCTGGGTTACGACGCGAGATAGATTCCCAGGCCGGGTGGATCGAGCGCCGGTCGGTCGTGGGGATGGCACCGGCGCGCATCGTGATACGGTGGTCAACAGACGAGCGGCGAACCCAGTCCGCGCTGCCAGCGCGCGTGCCCGCGGTCTTCCGAACACCCGCGCAACCGACTGCGGAGGTTATGTTGTCACCTCTGCCGCCGTCCTGGCTCGGCTTCGCAGGGTCGGTGCCGCGGTAGCTCGCGCTCAGCGCCGGTCGAAGTCGTAGCTGAGGCCCGCCATGACGCGGAGCGTGTCGGCCAGCTGCCTGCCGTGGACGGTCGCGTAGACCGGTAGCTCGATCGTCGAGCGCAGCGACAGGCCGCCGACCAGCGACAGCCAGACGCTGGCCTCGGCGAACAGCTCGTGGTGGCCGGTCGAGGCCAGGTCCTGGCCCTGCCAGTGAGCGACGCCCTGGGCCTCGTAGAGCAGGCCCGCCTGCGCCGCCACGTGACGATCGAGGAACGGCATCGCGAGGAACAGGCGAGCCTGGAAGGCGTACGGATCGCGGTAGTCGTGGGCGTTGGTGTAGAGCGCGATGCTGCCGTGGTCGCACGCGCTCAGCGAGTGGCGCTCGGTCAGCTGCACGTTCACGCAGGCGCCATATTCCGGATCGAGCGTGCCGGAGCCCAGCTGCACCACGGTCGGCAGCGCCTGGCCGGCGAGCGGCATCGCCGCGGTGGCGCCCGTCGGGACCCGGACGCCGACGAAGTAGCCGCTGGACCACCGGCCGGAGCGCCGGAAGCGATGGAGGTGGAGCGAGACATCGCCTAGCCCGGTCGCGTCGGTGCTGGTCCCGGTCGCCGGCTCGCGGTAGCGAATCGCCTGCAGCGGAACCTGCAGCTCGACGAGGCCGATCGCCTCGAGGTGATGGGACACGGTCACCGTGACGGTCGTGCGGTCGTAGCTCGCCTGCGCCGGGATCGCGGTGCTGCCGCGGAGCGCCGTCGCGCGCCGCTCGAGGTCCACCGACGAGCCGAGCTCCCAGCTCTGCGTTTGTGGGGTCCGGACCAGCGAACCGCCGGTGTACTGCGGGAGCGGCGGATCGGCCGCGTCATCGCCGGCCGGTTGCGCGGCGCAGATCCCGGCGTGCCAGCACAGCGCCACGGAGAGGATCGTCGCCAGTACACGGCCCATCGGGGCGCGCAGCATACCGGATGGCCACGCCGACCCGCGCCGGTGCGCCGACAATCACGCGCCGCGGCATCGCCGGCTGTCACAAAACAGCCCGACCGGCTCTATCCCCAGCGACAGGTACCAGCGGTCGCCGATCCTGGCGATATTCCTGTGATCCGGAACGTGAAGGGAGCTCCATGCGCCAGTACGGAACCGCCACGACGAGCACGACCGACGACCACCGCGCCCGCCGGCGGCAAGAACAACGGCAAGGCGGGGTCGAACCCGAACGGCCTGGTGAGCTGGTGCGGCATCTTCGCGACGTGGGCCGTGATCACCGGCGGCGGCAACTGCGGCACGTGGGAGAGTGGCTCGCGGTGCAGCGCGATGAGCAAGATCACTCGCGATCCCAGGCCGGGCGACGTCGGCTACTTCACGGCCAACGCCCACCACTGCATCATCGCGTCGGTCAACGGCGACCAGATCGAGACCATCGACGGCAACAGCTACGACGGGGCGTCCGGCGGCAACGGCGCGATCACCTCGCGTTCGCGCAGCCGGCATGACTTCGCCGGGTTCTTCAAGCAGGTCGACGAGTGATCGCCGAGCGAATGCCCCGGGTACAGCAGGCCGCGCGCCACAATATCCATTCATCGTTGCGATTGCGGACAGGCGCATACCGTTCCGCACGAGTAGGTCAGTGTCGGAGAATTACAAAACAGACAGAATTTGTCTCAGCGCACTCGCGCGGTGGCACGTGAATCTCGAAGATGCGCCCTGCTCACACACTATCCCGGAGGATGAAGATGAAGACCGTCATCGCGATTGCCTGCACATCATTGTCGTTACTCGTCGGTTGTGTCGATACGCTGGAGGACGACGCCGAGCTCAACGTGGTCGAGCAGCCGACGATCTGCGGATCGACGAACGACGCGCAGCACGTCAACAGCTACACCGGCACGCTCGGCCCATCGATCACCTTCGTCCAGGCGAACAAGGGCAGCAAGGGCGCGATGGAGACCACGGCCGCGGCCAACTCGAGCAAGTTCTGCTCGGGCTCGCTGATCTCGTCAAACCTGTTCCTGACCGCAGGCCACTGCGTCGATTCGACGACGGTCGGTGATTTCGTCTCGTTCAACTTCGAGCGCGCGGCGAACAGCACCACGCTCTTGACGCAGACCCACGTGCAGATCACCGCCGTCGTCGAGGACTCCCTCGGCGGAGTCGACTACGCGATCGTGCGACTGAACGGCACCCCGGGCAACACGTTCGGGATCGCGCCGGTAGCCGCGGCCGACGCAACGGTCGGCTCGGCGATCACGATCATCGGGCACCCGGGCGGCGCACCGAAGCAGATCGAAGCCGGCTCGGTCGCGAGCTTCAGTGGAGACTTCGTGCGGTACGGCAACGTCGACACCCTGGGCGGCAGCTCGGGCTCGGGCGTCTTGAACAGCTCGGGCCAGATCATCGGAGTCCACACCAACGGCGGTTGCACGTCGACAGGCGGCACGAACTCCGGGATGCGGATCGCACGGATCCGGGCGGTGTCGAGCGTGCTGTAACGATGATCGCGCTTGCGCGGCTCATTGTACCGTGCATGCGTGTAACGTCGGTGCGGCTCCGACACCGGCCGTTCTCGACGACATCTCGGCGTCGGAGTCAGGACACACCTTGGATCGCGGCGCGATTCGCGCGACCCTCTCCGGTAGGAGGCTCCTGATGACCATCGACTTCGGCACCGTCCTCGTTGTCTGCGCGTTGATCGCCTCCCTGACGCTCGTGCTCCACGGTGGCGACCGCATCGTCCCGGGGCTCGCGTTCGTGGCCTGCGCGATCGAAGCGCTGATCGAATTCCGGGTGATCCAGCTGTCGTCGCCGAAGCTCCGCATCGACGTGATCTTGCCGGCCGTGCTCGTCGTGACCGGCGGGATCTGCTGGTCGCGATCGGCGACCAAGTCGGCGATCACCGCGTCGACCGTGATCGCGATCGTGGGCCTGATCCAGCTGCTCCAGGCGCTCCACGTATTCCGGTAGGCTCCTCGCAGGTGGCATCACGGAGCTCGCACATGACGGATACAGCTGCGCCACGCGACGCCCCGCCGGCCGCGCCCGAGGCCGAGGTGGCCGCCCCGGAAGCCGAGGTGGCGGCGCCGGAAGCCGAGGTGGCCGAGGCCGAGCCGGCTCCGCCCGATCCGCTGCCGGAGCTGTCGCCCCGGACTGGCGCAACGGTGCTCGGGCTCGGGCTGGTGCCTGGTGCGGCAGCATCCAGCGAGCTGTCATCCGCGGTAGGTGACGTGCCGCTCCCCGCGCCGCCGCCGCTGGTGCTCGCCGCGCCGCCCCGCCTCTTCGATTCGCGCCGGACGCGCCAGATCGTCGCGCTCGGGTTCGTGCTCTTCGTGATCATCGTCGCGATCGCGTCGCGACGCCGCGGTCCCGGGAACGACCCGCTGCCCCATCGGTCCGTCGCCGTGCCGGGAGCTGCCGCGTCGAGAGCGCCCGCGTCGGATCTCGAGCGCCGGGCGGCGGAGCTGCTCGCGCACGGGGATGCCGCGGGCGCCGGCGACCTGCTCGACCGCGAGCTGCAGGCGCCGGCGGCGCGCGATGACCCCCGCGCCTACCTCGTGCTCGGCCACGTGCGCACCGCGCTCGGGCGCCGCGCCGACGGCCTCGCCGCGTACGAGCGTGCGATCATCCTCGATCGCGCGCTGGCCGGCGATCCGCAGCTGAAGCAGGACGCGATCAAGGCGCTCGACACCCGCGACGTCGTCGCCGCCGTGGTCGCGCTCGAGCTGCTGGCGAGCCGGATCCAGCCTCCCGCACGCGAGCAGATCCTGGCGCAGGCCTCGAACGGCAAGGTGATGGAGGTGCGCCACCGCGCGCTGGCGATCGCGCAGCGTGATGGCTTCGCCGAGGGCGTCGATCACATCCAGAGCTGGTCGCTCGATCTGGAGCAGGTGACGAGCTGCGACGAGCGCCGCGCGGCCGTGATGAAGCTGCGCGCGGCGGGCGACAAGCGGGCGCTGCTCGTGCTCCGCCACGTCCGCGGCAAGTTCGCGTGCAACGATCGCGACGTGGCGAGCGCGATCTCCGAGCTCGAAGCGCGCCCCTGATCCGGAGCATTTCGGCTCCGTTCACGGTGCGACAGCCCCAACATGCCAGCCAACCATGCGATTTTGCTGGCATTCGCAACCGGCTTGGTTCTTGCTGTCTCCCGGCGTCGGAGGCTAGGTATGCAACGTCATCGGATGCTCCTGTGCAGCGTGCTCGTGGCGACGGTGGTCGCGAGCGAACCCAGCGCACGCGCGGCCCCCCAGCCGGTTCCCGCCAAGCAGATCGCGTATGTCGATGTGCACCCCATCCCCACAGACGCTGGCGCGGGGTTCTGCAATATCGAAGGCCCGCACGTGCACGTCTACCGGCCCGAGCACGCCGACGAGCTGTATCGCGTCGTGGGCGGCAGCTACCTGTTCATCGGGGATCCGGTGCCGTTCGGGTACGACGGCCCGAAGCACGCGTATTACGGCCGCCATCCGATCCCCGTGGACGAGCTGGTCGCGAAGCCGCACGCCGAGCACGACGGTGGCGTCTACTGCTACCTCGACGGCCCGCACTACCACATCTACGTGCCGCCTCCGACGCTCACGTTCGTCGACCGCGGCAACGCGTACTGGTACGTCGGCACGTGGCCGCGGAGCTACCAGGTCGACGCGCCTCGCTATCAGAAGATCAACATCATCTATGCGCCGCTGCTCTACGCGCGCCCGGTCGTGACGGCCTCGGCGCCGGCCGGCTACCACGTCCCGATCATCGAGGTGACCGTGCGCCCACCCGCGCCGGCGGTCCGGCACCCCATGCCCCCGGTTTATCCGCCGTACCTCCCGCCGTACCTCGTCATCGAGTACGGCGACCGCGACCATCACCGGCACCATCATCACAAGCACAAGCATCACAAGCACGGCCACGATCACTACGACTACGACGACGACGACGATTGAGGTGACCGCTACTTCGCGGCGCGCAGCTTGTGGCGGCGGAGCAGGCGCTCCAGCGACTTGCGGTGGACCTGGGCGATCCGCGCGGCGTCGTCGAGATCGCCGCCGGTCGCGCGCAGGAGGTCGGTCAGGTACTCGCGCTCGCGCTCGGTGCGCGCGGCGCGCAGCGTCCCCTGCTTGTGGACCGCCTGCTCGATCGAGCGCGAGAGCTCGCCCGCCGCCACCTCGAGCACGCCGGCGTGGAGCAGCTTCGGGTCCGCGAGGATCGCGGCGCGCTCGACGAGGTTGCGGAGCTCGCGGACGTTGCCGGGCCAGTCGTGGCGGGTCAGCTCGCCGAACAAGGCCTCGAGCGCCTCCGCCGGCAGCGGCGGGCGCGCGCGGTGGCCGATCGCGTCCTTGGCGAAGTGCGCCGCGAGCAGCGGGATGTCGTCGCGGCGGTCGCGGAGCGCCGGCACGGCCACGCGGATCACGGCGAGCCGGTAGTAGAGGTCGGCCCGGAACCGGCCCTCGGCGACCATGCGCGGCAGGTCGCGGTGGGTCGCCGCGATGATCCGGAGGTCGACCTTGATCGGCTGCTCGCCGCCGACCCGCCGCAGCTCGCCGCTCTCGAGGCAGCGCAGCAGCTTCGGCTGCAGCTCGAGCGGCAGCTCGCCCAGCTCGTCGAGGAACACGGTGCCGCCGTCGCCGCGCTCGAACACGCCGGGCCGCATCGCGACGGCGCCGGTGAACGCGCCGCGCTCGTGGCCGAACAGCTCGCTCTCGACCAGCGCCGGCGGGATCGCGGAGCAGTCGAGCACGACCAGCGGATGCTCGCCGCGCCGCGACCGCCGGTGGATCGCCCGCGCGACCAGCTCCTTGCCGGTGCCGGTCTCGCCCTCGAGGATGACCGGCGCGCCGGTCGGCGCGACCCGCGCGCACACGGCGAACATCTCGCGCATCGCGACCGAGCGGCCGATCAGGCCCTCGAACCGATCGGCCTCGGCGAGCGGGATCTCGAACGGCTCGTCGAGGATGCGGAACCGGATCCGCGTCGCGCCCAGCTCGATGACCGCGCCGTCGTCGAGGCAGGCCTGCCGGATCTGCGTGCCGGCGACCCGCGTGCCGTTGGTCGAGCCGAGATCGCGCAGTACGTAGTCGGCGTCCTCGACGTCGAGCCGCGCGTGGAGCCGCGACACGTGTGGATCGGCGAGCTGCACGTCGGCCGAGGCGTGGGTCCCGAACAGCACGCTGCGCTTGTCGCCGCGCACCGTCCGGCCGGCACCCGCCCCGGATACGAGCTCGAGCGAGAACCCGCGGACCTGGATCGCCGTGGCGCGATCGCCGGTGCGGAGCAGCGTGGTCGCCGGGCGGCGCTCGGGAGCCATCGCGGCGATTGTACCGAGCCCTGGTGGCGCGCGCCGAGCCGGGACCGCCGGTGTATGATCGCCCGGAGCTTGACCGACGACGATCCACGCCCGCGCACGCTGCGCATCCCGCGGCTCGATCTGGACGGCCACACGCTCGACGGCCGCTACCGGCTGCGCGGCCTGATCGGGCAGGGCGGCGCCGGCGCGGTCTACGAGGCCGAGCACGTCGCGACCGGCGACCCGCTCGCGATCAAGGTGCTGCTGCCGGGCCACGACGACGCGGCGCGGGTGGTCGCGCGGTTCCGCCGCGAGGCCAAGGCCGCGAGCCTGCTCGATCACCCCAACATCGTCGAGGTCCTCGATCTCGTCTCCGAGGGCGACGCGCTGTACCTGGTCATGGAGCTGATCCGCGGCCGATCGGTGGCCGATCTGATCGAGGCCGGGGAGCTGACCGCGCGCCGCACCCTGGTGATCGGGCGGCAGGTGCTCGAGGCGCTGGCGCACGCCCACGCGCGCGGGATGATCCATCGCGACATCAAGCCCGAGAACCTCATGCTCGAGGCGATGGGCGAGCCGGGGCGCGCGTACGAGCGGGTCAAGCTCCTCGACTTCGGCCTGGTGAAGCTGATCGGCGACGCCGCCGGTGAGGCCGGCGCCGCGAAGCTCACGCAGACCGGCCTGGTGTTCGGCACGCCGGCCTACATGGCGCCGGAGCAGGCGCGCGGCCGGGTCGTCGACGGCCGCGCCGACCTCTACTCCCTCGGCGTGGTCCTGTTCGAGATGCTGACCGGGCGCAAGCCGTTTCGCAGCCCGGATGTCCTCACGCTGCTACGCATGCACACGAGCACGCCCCCGCCCACGCTGGCGAGCGTCGCGCCGGGCCGCGCGTGGTGCTCCCCGGAGCTCGAGCAGCTCGTCGGCCGCGCGCTCCTGAAGCGACCGGACGCGCGGTTCGCCGGCGCGGAGGAGATGATCGCCGCGCTCGACGCCGCGTTCGTCTCGCTCGATCACCTGCCCGCCGGCGACTGAGCTGCGGGTCGCCGTCGGCGGAGACGGCCTCGAAGCCGGCGATGACGCGCGTGGCGCTCAACGGGTCGACAACGGCGTCATGGACGGGGGAATCCCACGATCAGATGAGATGGAGTCGGGGCGACACGGCCGCGGCCCGGGTCACGTCGGGCGGCACGGCCATCCCGGCGCCCATCTCCCGGCTCATCGTCCACGGCGACGGGGCCCGCGCGGGTCGTGGCCTGCGGCGGCCCGGGCCTGTCGGTCCTCGAACACCGTGGCGAGCGAATCGGCGGTCAGCAGGCGCTGCAGATACCGATCGATCGCCTCGGGGGACGCTGCTCGCAAGCGAGCCTCGTGGTCTGCCCTGAGGGTCTGGAACTTCAGGATGAGCGAGCATCGCGGGGCTCCAGGCGTCGAAGCTGTCCAGCAGGCGCGCCGAATCGCGTGCGTCGCGCAGCAGCCACAGCGCGAGCTTCTGGAACGCGGCCAGCGGTCGCGCCGCCAGGTCGTCGTTGGACAGCGGCATCAG
>Ga0137459_1000560_pt1 | contig 13038 bp, 10 predicted proteins | sample EasRivERMGT700_2_FD_104908 | JGI IMG/M metagenome (GOLD analysis project Ga0137459, IMG submission 104908) | Soil microbial communities from meander-bound floodplain in the East River, Colorado, USA - East River MetaG ERMGT700_2 | ecosystem: Environmental > Terrestrial > Soil > Floodplain ...
CGATCTTCGCGTACGCCGCGAGCGCGTCAGGATTGCCGATCGAGCGGTAGGTGACAACCATGTATGCCTTGGCCATTGGGCTCTCCTGGGGGAAATGGGGCCCCATTCTCACACCATCAACAGCGCGCCGTCCTATCGCTCATCGCGCCTTGGCGCCGATGCCGACGTTTTGCCCGCCGTAGCGCCGCAGGCGCAGGTCGCTTGGTGGCCATGGATTCCTCGATGATCGGGGGCGAAGGCGCATTTTAGTAGACTGGCCTTTTCTTACGGAGCCCGGCCATGCCCGCCGCACCGTCCTTCCCGGAGCGCCGCGCCCGCCTGCGCGCGCTCATCGCCAGCGGCAAGACCCTCGCCGCGCCGGGCGCCACCGACGCGCTGTCCGCGAAGCTGATCGAAGCGCACGGCTTCGAGGCGGTCTACATCGGCAGCTACGCCACCGCGGCGAGCCGCTACGGCCTGCCGGACACAGGGCTCCTCACGCTCGACGACCTCGCTGCGCAGGCGCGAACGATAGCGAACGCGGTGCGCATCCCCGTGATCGCCGACGCCGAAGGCGGCTTCAACGACCCGGCGAACATGTGGCGCACCGTGCAGGCCTTCGAGCAGGCGGGCGTGGCCGCGATCCACATCGAAGACCATGAAGGCCCGGGCAAGCATACGAGCCTGCCGCAGCGCCTGCGCCCGCTCGAAGCAGCCGCGGCACGAATCAAAGCCGCGGTCGAGGCGCGCGCCGACCCGGATTTCCTCATCGCCGCGCGCACCGACGCGCTCTGGATCGGCGGCGAGCTCGGCGACGCGGTGCGCCGGCTCAAAGCCTATGCGGACGCGGGCGCCGACCTCGTCTTCCCCACGCTCGCCTCTCCCGCGCAGCTCGCCGAGATCCGGCGCCGCGTGGACAAGCCCCTCATGATCGTGGACCTGCCCAAGGGCACGCTGGAGGACGAAGAGCGCGCGGGCGCCTCGATCGTCCTCTACTACGGCTTCGCCGCGCTCGTGCAGTTCGACGCGCTCGGCCGTGCGCTCGAGACCTTCCGGCGCACCCGCGACGCCAACGCCGTGCCCGGCTACCGCGAGCGCGTCGCCGAGCTGGAGGACTTCATCGGCTACCGCGAGTACGCGGAGCGCGCGCGGCGCTTCCTCGGCCCCAAGGGTTGAGCGGCGCCTAGGGCCGCGCCAGCATCACCAGCTCCACTCCCTCCACCACCCTCACTGCCTTCTCCTTCGCAAACCCCCGCGCATTCCCCGTCATCTCCCCCGCGCACACATACACGCACTCCCCCGCCCCCCGCTTCTGCCCCGCCGCCACCAACTCCCTCAACGGCTCCACCCCCGTCACCGAAGCCTTCCACCGCCGCGCGCAAACCAGCGACACGCGCCCCGCCTTCTCCAGCTCGAAATCCACCGCGCCTTCTGCGCGCTTCACGCCATAGCCCTCCCGCCGGAAGCCCTCCTCCAGCGCGCGGGCGAACCCCTCCCACGACATCGCGCGCAGCGCCTCGAGCCCGGCGGCGATCCTCGACGCGCTGGGTGCGCGCAGCTGTCTCCACGTGGCCACCACGGCAATCACCACGAACGGCAGCGAGCCGAAGAACGCATACACCTCCGGCACGATCAGCCTCAACGCCAGGAACGAGCCGAAGGCGACCAGGACGCTGACCCACCAAGGCGAGCGCAGCAGGACCGCGAACAGCGACTTCTCGGACATCTTCAGCTGCATGTGCCATCCTAGCGCGATGGACGTCACTACCCCCGCCTTCGAACACGAGGTCCTCGAAGCCTCGAAGACCCTCCCCGTCGTCGTCGACTTCTGGGCGCCCTGGTGCGGGCCCTGCCGCGCGCTCACGCCGATCCTGGAAAAAGTCGCCAGGGACTACGCCGGCAGGGTGAAGCTGGTGAAGATCAATTCGGACGAGAACCAGGAGCTCTCGCAGGCCTACTCCGTCCGCTCGATCCCCAACGTGATCGCCTTCAAGGACGGCCGCCCGGCGGCACAGTTCACGGGCGCGATCCCGGAGGGCCAGGTGCGCGCGTTCTTCGACAAGCTCCTGCCCAGCGCCTCGCAGCTCGCGCTCGCAAGCGCGGAAGCGCTCTTCGCGGAAGGAAAGTTCGACGACGCGGAAAAGGAACTGGCGAAGGTGAAGCCCGACCCGGACTGGGACGCGAGGATCGAGGCCGTGAGGCAGGGCGTCGCCTACGCGAGGGCGGGGAAAGACGGCCCGGGCGAAGCGGAGCTGAAGGCCAGGCTCGCCGCCAACCCCGCGGACCACGACTCCCGCGCCGCGCTCGCCGCGCTCTACGCGGGAAAACGCCGGTACCGCGAGGCGATGGACGAGCTCCTCGAGATCGTGCGCCGCGCGAAGGACTGGAAGGACGGCGAGGCGAGAAAGCAGATCCTCAACCTCTTCAACCTCGCGGGCGAGCCGGAGCTGGTGAGCGAGTACCGCAGGAAGCTCGCGAGCGCGCTGTACTAGAACTGGCGAAGGTGCGCCAAGCGGCAGCTCGATCGCCGCCGCGTCAATCGTCCGGCTCGTACATCGCTTCGAACTTCGCCGGACCCATGCAATAGGCGTCGCCGCCGCCTTCCTCGTTGTAGACCAGGTAGTCGCCGACTCCGTAGCGCGAACGCCCCTCCTTGGTCTCGACGAGTCCGCTTTGCGTCGCAACCTCCGCCCATACAGGCGTCGATTTGATGTAGGTACCCTTGCCCGCCGGGCGGTAGGTCCTGGCGAACACGGCGGCATCGACGGTGTACACGTCGCCGCTGTTGTCGACCAGCCAGTCGCCTGGCTTGCAGCGCTGCTCGGCGCCCCATTTGCGGTAGACGAACCCGGCCGTGTCCAGATGCAGCTGGACGGCCACCACGTGCTGGCCGGGTCTCCTGCGATAACGCCGCCGCGCCGCGCCCACTGATCAGGCCTGCGCCAGGTCGAAGCCCGCCGGAAAATCCTTGTCCCGGACGTCGCGTTCGGCCGCGAGGCAACCGAGCCTGTGGAGGGCATCCATGTTCTCCGGCGCGTCCATCTCGACGAACGACGCGATCATCGCATCGTCGTTCAAGGCAGGGTCCAGGCGCTGCACGCCCTCCTTGCCCAGGTCGACGTTGTAGCGCAGGTAGCTGATCAGCGGCACCCCGGCGACCAGGTCGTGCCGCAGATCCCCGATCTCGCGATCGAAAGGCCTCGCGGTGGCGCTCGACGACATCCACTGCAGCACCGTTTCCTGGAGCACGGCGCTGTCCTGCATCAGCGAGACGAGCGAGCGGATCCCGTGCTGTGCCGCGAGCGCCGCAGTCCTGACCCCGGCATCCGCGGCTCCGGTACCGACCGAGACCAGCAGCAGCTCGTCGGCACCCAAGGGCCAGCCGATCCGGTAGCCCTCCAGCGTGGCGTACATCAGCGCCTGCAGCGCCGGATTGTTGTACGGGCTCACGCCGCCGTCGACGAAATCCCCCTGCACGGGCTTCATTCCCGGCGCCGACGCGATCGTGATCCTCTCCGGCTCGAAATACACCGGGGCGGCCGTCGATGCGCGCACCACTTGCCACAGGGGATAGTCGCCGTTGCCGATGACGCCGCCTTCACGCCCGGCAAAGTACTTGCCGCGCGGGTTGTTCGATATCGGCCACGGGCTGCCCGAATCCAGGCGCTTGGCCACGATCATCAGCCCCGTGAGAAGCTCGGAGCCGCCCAGCACCGTTCGCGCTCCGTAGACCGCCTTCAATTCCTCGCTCAATTTCTCCGCGTCGTACTTGGCCCGGAACAGGCCCTGGCGCAGAAAGCTCTTCTCGAACACCGCCTTGCCGAGGGTCATGTACTTGGCGCGAATCTCCTCCACCGACCACCCCAGCGCGAGCGCTCCGGCGATGATTGCGCCCGTGGAGGTGCCGGCGATCAGGTCGAAGTAGTGGCAAAGCCGGAACCCGGCGTCGCCGCCGTGCCGGGCGCGAAGCAATTCCTCAACCTTCTGCAAGAAGCCGACCGTGAGAATGCCGCGGAGGCCCCCGCCATCCAGTGCCAGGATACGCTTCGGTTTCCCGTCGCGATCGAAATGCTCAACGCGAGTTCTGATCTTGTAGCTCATCGGAATCATTGCTGCTGATGGTGATTGTCGACTCCTTCAATCCGGATGCATGCCTTGTCTTACTCTTTGAGCGCTCCGCCGCCGGCACTCTCCAACCTTAGCGATTCGAGCAACGCGTCATCGAAAGGATCCCGCCCCTCTTTGAGCGCCGCAATCCAGTTTTCGCGACTGTGAAAGCCGAGTTTCTCGTAGGCTTTCATGGACTCCAATGCTGTCGTAAAGTCGTCGATCGCGCCGGCAGTATCGCCCGTCAGAGCCCGGGCTAGCCCTCGAGAGTCCTGATAATAGTGCCTCGTCGAGTTATTGGGCGCCAACTTCACTGCCTTGTCGCATGCAGGCAGCACCAGCTTTGCAAACCTATTGACGCTACCGTGCCAGCATACGCTGTTGCTTGCCCGATGATCCCCGGTCTCCAGCACCGCGCGCACAGCCGCCAGAAACGACCTCTCGGCTCCTGCGCGATCCCCAACCAGCGACAGTGCTTCAGCATTATTGGCCGCGACAACTGGGCAGGTGATGCGGTAATCCTCACTGCCAAAAAACTGTCTCCATTCAGCCGTTGTGAAGTTTCTGCCAACGACTTCGCACGCCCGCGACCACCAGGTATGGGTGTCCAACTCCCACCGTATGATTGCGCCGGCTTCATCGCTTGAAGCCAGCCATTTCCCGTCCGGGCTGAAGGCGAGGCTGCGGACGCGATCATTGTGAGCCCTTATTGGCTGGCTCAATGGTTGCAGCGTTTCGAAGTCCCACAACAGCACGCTCTTGTCGTTACTGGCCGAAGCGAGCAATCTCCCGTCAGGGCTTACTGCCACGGACGCGATTCGGCCAGGGTGGTAGGCCAGCGAGCGCCGGTCAGGTTGCCCCGTGCTGCTGTCCCAGAACCCGACACCGTCAGCGCCTCCAGACACGAGGATTCTTCCGTCCAGACTGAAAGCGAGGCTGTCGACGTACCGATGGCTCAAGCGAGGATCTACAACGCTGTAAGAAGGTTTGGCGACGGCCTGACTCGTGGCGACGTCCCAGATGGTGATCCCGACCCCATATTGCGCAGACGCCAGAGTCTTCGCGTCAGGACTGAATGCGAGAGCACCGACATCTAGTGCGCCGCCGGGCGCCAGTGGTTTCTTCATCGCCCCATCCGGCAAGCTCATCAGCTGGATCTTGCTCCCCACTCCGATGGCCAAAGTCTGGTTGTCCACGCTGACAGCCGCGCTGCGTATTAGATCTTTGCCCGGCTTGAGCAGCGTTCTAACTCGGCGGCGCTGCGCAACGTCCCACATCTCGACGCTATTATCTTGGCCAATCGCAAACAGGAACTTGCGATCCGGGGTAGTTACGACGAAGTCGATTTCGCTTTGCGCCTCCGCGGTAGTCGGCAGGTCTTGCGTGACCCTTGCGCCAAGGTCCCAGAAGTTCAGCTTCTTCCTTGAACTCGAGATGAGTGCATTGCCGTTTGCACCGAATGCCACTGCAGCGGGGGCCTTGTTCGGCATGGCTACTGTGTTTCCGAAACGGTGAGTTTCCGCGAGATCCCAGAGGACGATCATGGCATTGCTGGTGCCAGTCACCACCGTCTTGCCATCCCTCGAAAAGCTCACGCTGAGGAATTTTTCGGCAAAGCCTTTCAGGCGCCGGGGCCGCGCCTTCATGTCCACGACGTCACGGATGTACGCGGTTCGATCCGTGCCCACCGTGGCGAGCTTCGTGTCGTCCGGGCTGAACGCGAGGCCGTACACCCCGCTAAAGTGACCGGGCGAAGGAGTCCTGAGCCACTTGCGAGCGCCGACGTCCCAGAGATCCACACGTCCTTCGTTGTTGCCAGAGGCGATGGTCTTGCCATCGTGGCTGAAGGCCATGCTGAACACTTGCCGGTTTACCATCAGCGCCTTGCCCGCCTGCTTCCGTTCCTTCATGTCCCACAGCACGATGCGTCCGTCCAGCCCGCCGGAGGCGACCATTTTGCCGTCAGGGCTGAAGGCGACGCTGAGAAATTCAGCATGGGACTTTCCTGCTTGAGCCTCGTTATGCACGAGGGGTAGTCCTTCCGGCTTCCGGCTCTCCAGGTTCCATAGCCTCACGGTCCCGTCCTTGCCACCGGATGCCAGGATCTTCCCGTTGTTCTCGATCGCCAACCCATAAACCTCGTCGTCGTGGAGGAGCGTTCCAATGAGCCGTCCGGTCTTCACCTCCCACAGACGCACGGTCCGGTCCGCGCTCGCCGACGCGAGGGTCTTTCCGTCTGGGCGGAAGGCGATCCCGTATATGGGGCCAGTGTGCCCCTTTAACGGGGGAAGGAGCATTCGGCCCTGTTCCGCATCCCACAGGATAATCGTCGCGTCGTATGCGCCCGACGCAAGAATGTTCGCATTCGGGCTGAATGCCAACGCTCTTACGCCGTCCGTGTGACCCGGAATGAGCGACTTGAGCTCAAGGTTCGCGATCAAGGACGATAGCAGGGCCCGCCGGAGTTCCGGCTCACCTTGCGTCATTCGAGTCGCCTCGATGCCAAGCAGGAGCGCGAGGTCCAGATGGTCATTCACGTAGTTGAGCGGCTGCAGCTTCATTGCCAGCAAGACCTTCTCGCGGTTCAACGCCTCGGCCGTCAGCTTCGCTTGGCTTTCTTCGAAAGCGCTATAGCTGGCGTAGATCGCGATCACGGCGAACAAGCCGGTAACGATCCAGAGGATACGAAAGCGACGCGCAGTCGCCTTGCTCTCCGCCGCCTCGCGCCGCAGGGCCTCCTCTTTCTCGTGCCGAACGCGATCAACCGCCTCGATGCTTGCCAGGACAAACTCTTTTTCCAGTTCCAGGAGTTCCGTCGCGCTTTCCGCTGCCTCCAGTTGCCACCCTGTCAGCAGGCCATCCCGAGGCTTGCCACTCTTCGCCCATCGCTCCGCCGCCTGGGTGAGGGCGAGGCGCCCGCGGCGCTGATGGCGCTTCTCATCGATCCAGGACACGAAGCGCGGCCAGTTGCGCACCAGCGACTCGTGCTTGACTTCGACCACTGCGTCCGCGTCGCCCGCCGAGGAAGTGACACGAACGTAGTCATTCCTGGCCAGCAGCCCGAGCACCGCCTCCGTGTTCGCGCTTCCGGCCAGCAGCAATCGGCTCTTTGGCACGGGCTGGCGATACGCCTCGAGCAACTCATCCACGCGCACCAGCTCCAACAATATCCGCTTGACCTCGTTCTGCGTCTCCCGTGCGAGGCCGTCGTAGAATTCATCGGCCGAAGCGGTGAGCGCGTTGAGCGGATCGCCCACCTTGCGGTAGACCTCGAACGTGATCCGGTTGCGGTCGCGCTTCTCCCAGAGCGCGTGCAGCGTGAATTGCAGCAGCGGCAGCGCCGCCGGCTGGCCCAGCACTTTCTTGACCAGGTCGTCGACGATCCCCGACTGGAACTGCAGGTTCACCGCCGCGGCCGGCTTCTCGACAGCCGCCCTCAACTCCGCATAACCCATCGGCCGCATCGAGTACCACGCCGTGTCCAGGAAGGGGCTCAGGGCGCCCAGGCCGACGATCCGGCTCCTGAACTCTTCCCGCACGGTGAGGACCACGCGATGGCCCCGCCCGGCCTTCAGGAGCTGCGCGAGATTTGCGACCAGGGCTTCGCGATCCGCCTGCTCCAAGAGGGTGAACACCTCCTCGAACTGGTCGATGGTGATGAGCACCGGCCGCGCCTCGGCGCCACCGACCATGGCGCTGAGCTGGCCGGGGTCCTGGCGGAACGCGGCGCCGTCGGCTGCACCGCCGGCGCCCACGCCGCAGGGACTTTGCCGGACGGCAAGCGCCAGGTGAGTGAGTGCCGTGTTCCCCGGCACGAAGGGCGGAACCACGCACAGGCCCGCCAATTGCGTGTCGGTTGCAAGCGCGGGCAGTACGCCGCCGATGACGAGGGAGGACTTCCCGCTGCCCGATGCTCCGAGCACCACCACGAGCGGGGCCTTTTGCAGCTGAACCAGCAATGACTGGGTATCGGCCTCGCGGCCGAAGAAGAAAGTGTTGTCCCGGAAGGCGTCCAGCCCCACGTAGGGGGAAGGCTTGTCCTTCAGGTCGGGCAGTTGCGCCCCGTCGAAACGCGCCAGGCGAACGGTGCCGGCAGGCCTTCCCGCCTGCGACAGGCTGGACGCCCAGTAATCCAGCAATATCTGGCAGGCGGTCCGCTCCTTCATCTCCTCGAGAAAGACGCCGGTCGCCTCCCCGCGATGCACAAACTCCAGGATGCGGGACTCGAGGCGCGCCAGGGCGGCGGCTTCACCTTCCGCGCTCGCGTCGTGCCCAAGCTCCTGGTCGAGCGCTTCCAGGAGGCGCGCGTGCGCATCCCGGAACTCGCTCGCGCTCTCGAAGGGAGTTGCCTGCCGCAATACCGCCGCACCGGACATATCGCTTCCCCCTCTAGCACATCTGGAGGACCGTCTTGAGCGGTTGGCTCACCGCACCCAGCCTGAGGCAGAACTGCTTGAGGCTGCCATCGACATTGCGAAATGCGGAGGTCACCATCCTGAAGTAATCCCGCAGGTGATCCAGCGCCGCCGGCTCGTCCTGCCGCGCGAGTCCATTCTCGATCTCCAGCTCCGTCGCCACCATGTCGTCGATCGCCTGTCCGAGTTCCGGCGAGTATGGGGGCGCAAGCCTGGAGCGCGCCAGCTTGATCCGCGCCCACTCGCCGGCCAGGTTTCCCGGCAGGGTCTCGCCGAAGCACACGACGCGCAATTTCGAATCGAGGCGCTGCAGCAATCCGTGCTCGTACACGCGCGTTTTCAGGTCCTCCCGCAGCCGGTTGAGGGCGTCGATTCCCCTGACGAACGGCTCCAGCTCCCGGTCCTGCTCCCCGGCCGCAGCAGGCAGCGTGCCGCGCACCTGCTGCATGAGGTCCACGAGACGATCCAGGTTCAGTCCCGCGGCTGCCTGCGAGATGCCCACGTCCAGCCGCACCGGAACCAGCGAAAGCAGTCCGACGAGCTCATTGACGACGCGCCTGTAGGCGGAATCGTCGGGCGCGTCCATCGCGGCTTGAAAGGCAATGGCCGTCGATTCGAGCCCATCCGTGATGTCGTTTCGCAGGTTTGCGTCCAGCTCGCGTCCCTCCATCGCCTCCAGAATCCGCCGCGCTTCGCCGGCGAACGTGGCTCTGAACGGCCGCAGCCGGCCCGCGGAGCCGCTTGCCTGCATCGGACGCAGGCACTGGAACTCGATGGTGTGCAGCGAGTCGTGGATGTTCTTGAACAGCTCCAGCCGCCCGACCTCGCGGTAGGTATTCTCGATCACCTCCTTGGAGCGGCTCACCGCGTCGGCCACCGCCGGCACCGTGGCAATCAGGTCCTTGAGGCGTCCGAAGCCGGTATTCGCCGAGGCGACGTCATGCAGCTGCTTCAGCAGCGGATTTGCGACAAGATCCTTGATAAGCTCACCGACGTCGTAATCCCACCGCTTGTCGGTAATCTCCGCTTCCACAAGCTTGCGCAGAAGGCGAATATCCTCGGGTAGCTCAGTCTCGGGGGGGAGTCTCGCGCCACCGAACACCACTGGCACGACTTTGATATTCCGGCGCAGGGCCGTAGCGATTTCGTTGCGCACCCAGTCGGTGGACACATCAAGCCTGCGCATTCCGTCAGGTCGCTTGCAGGTATTCCACTCCGGTCCAACCAGGGCCAGCAGCGCGTCGCAGCCCGCCAGTGCGGCCGTCAGTGCCTGTTCGAAATTTGCCCCGCGCGGAATGCCCCCGTTGATGTCCATGAAGATCTGGGGGCCCCCGAAGGAACTTCTGAGGTCAGCGAAAAGATGCCCGGCCCAGGCGAGCGTGTCCGTGCGCCGATAGCTGATGAATATTCCCGGCATCGTTATTCTTCCCCAGGCGGCGGAGACGAAGGAAGCGAAAGCAGCCGCACGCCCGAGTGAGAGGATAGTGCGAAGCGCAAGGTCTTTGTTGGCCGTGTGATCGCGGAACGTCGCGCCCGCCGGCCGCGCAGTCATATCTGGGAATGAGATATCACCGCATCTGATTACGATTCCGGGCTAGGACGGTGACCCGGCTCAGAACCGGATCGGCCGGCGGTTGTCGAGCTGCCTGAGCGTGGTGCAGAACATCGCGTCCTCGAGGTACTTCGGCTCATAGCAGCGCACGTCATAGTGCACCCAGGTGGGCGCGATGTTCGACGGCTCGAGGGCCTTGCGGTTGGTCGCGGTCCAGCCGATCTGGGCGTGGGCGGTCTCGACGATCCTGCCGCGGATCGCATCGCACTTGATCATGTCGTCGCGCTTGCCCTCGCCCGGCAGGAGCGCGACGTCGAGGTCGATCGCCTTGCCGTGATGGTTCGTGCTGCTGCGGCCGTGCTGCTGGTTGTCCACGCTGCAGCGGTAGGCGGACGAAATCTCGAACTTGTGCTTGGGCAGGTGGAACAGCACCGCGCGCACCGCCCACAGCAGCATGCGGTGGATGCCCGGGTACTCGTAGAGGTGGAAGGCTTCCGCCTTGGGCTTGCCGGCGAGGTACTTCCCCTTGAAGCGGCCCTTGCCGAAGCCCTTGCAGTCCCCGCAGCGGCATTTCAACCGCCTGAAGTCGATCGGAAAGCGCCGCGCGAAGGCGTCGATCTGCTGCAGGGTCGCCCGGTCCACGATGCCCGTGGGCGCGGCGCGCATGACATCGCTCTGGAAGGTCATCACCTGGCGCTCGGTGCCCGGGCCGAAGTCGCCGTCGGGCACGGTGCCGCGGAAGCCCGCGAGGCGCAGCTGCAGCTCCGCCACGTCGGGCCCCTTGAGGCCGCGCTTCATTTCGCGCTCGCCGTACTGCAAAACCACTCGCCCGCCCTACGCCTGGAGCGCCTTGGCGCGCGCCTTGAGCTTCTCGACCGACGCCTTGAGCTCGCTCAGCACCTTGGGCACGTCGCCGAGATCCTTGACGCTGCCCACCTGCGCCTTCGCGGCCTCGATCGACCGCTGCAGCTCCTCGACCAGCTGCAGAATGCTCGCCGCCGAGCTCGCCAGCTTGGGCACGATCAGGCCTTTCGCGCCGCTCGCCGCGATCGCGGTCGCCGCATCGAGCGCCGGCCCCGCGGCGCTCATTCGCGCGGCGATCTCGCTTAGCGCCTTGAGACTATCCTCCATCACCTCGTTGTCGGCCGCCACCCTCGCCTCCTCCGCTGCGCGGCGCAGCTCGGCGGACACCGGCCGGGTCCTGAAATCGATGAGGGCCTCGATTGCTTTGTTGCGCGCGGCGACGTCGCCGCGCTGCTTCGCGGCGATGAGTGACTCGATCAGTCTTTGCAGCTCGGCCGCCTCCGGCGACTGGCGTGCGCCGCGCGGCGCGGCCTTGCGCCCGGACGCGGCGGCGCCCCTCTTCCTCGTGCGCGTTCCCATGGTTAACGGTCCTTCTGCGAGCGAATCTCGTTGATCTGGTCGACGACCACCTTGAGCGACGCCGCGTCGACCTGGACACAGCGCACCGCATTCAAGCCGCCGCAGCGCTTGAGCGCGCCGGCCACGCGTGCGTGCTCGGCCTTCCAGACCTGCGTTGCCTTGGCGATCGCGGCGAGGTTTTCATCGCGGTCGGCGCGCCATCGTTTCGCGGCGGCGCTGCCCGTTACGAATGCCTCGTACTCGGGCCGCAACTGGTCGAGCAACCTGCCCAGCTCCTCGGCGTTGCGCAGCGAATTTTGCAGCTGCGCGCACTTCCCCTTGTCGCTGCCGGTCGCGCCGCACTTGAGCAGCTCCGTCATCTCCGGGCCGTTCAGCCGCCTGCTGACCGCCTCGCGTCCCAGGGTCGCATCCCTGAACAGACCCACGAGATCGTCGCCGGCCAGTGTCTGCAGCAAGGATTTCTCGTCGTGCTGCAGTGTGTCGGCGATGCCGCCGATCGGTGCATGCATGTCGCGGATACCGTCCGCGACGGCGTCGATCGCACCCTGCGCGGCCGCCGTGGCTTCAGCAAGTGAGTTCTGCGCCTGCACGCGGGTCACTGCGGTGGAGATCTTCTCGAGTGCGGTCGCTACAGTGGTGGTGATGACGGGACCGCCAACCCCCACCAGGTTGCCGAACTGCCTGACACTTGCAAGCAGCGATTGCGCCGCCTCTCCGCCGGTTTCGCCGGCCTGCGCAAGCTGCGCCAGCGTAGCGGCGTAGTCGACGGACTTCTCCAGCAGCCCGTCGATGATGCGGCGGCTTTCGGCGTAGCTGGCCGCATTCTTCTCGCGCTTCTCCTTCTGGGTACAGGAAATCGGCGTCTCCGGCTTGGGCTCGGCAAGCCTCGCCGCCGCGCGCTTTTCCTTCTCGCAAGCCTCGTCGTTGAGGTCGATGACGCGCACGTACTTCAGCGCGATCTGCCGCTGCTCTCCGGCCACCGCCTCGGCAAGGCGCGCGGTCTGCTCCGCGAAAGGGCGCAGGTCGGGAGTGGCGCAACCAGCGAGCAGCGCAATGGCGATCGCGAGCGCCGCAATGCCGCTCGCGCAAAGCTGCCTGCGCCGCGCTTGTCCAGGATGGACTCCCATGCCTCCCTCTGCTCGAGCCTGGCGGAAATTAGATACCTGTGTGAACTCGTAGTAAAGATCCATATGTCGCTACGAGTGGTGCACCGGGTCCACGTAGTACACGGTTGTCGGCATGGCCTCGTAGCGCGCCTTCAGCTGCAGCGCGAGGTAGAGCGAGTAGTGCCGCGCCTGCATCAGGTTCCCGCCCATGAACCACAGCCCCGGCTGCTGGGTAGGCTTCCACATGTTCCTCAGCTCGCCCACCCACGGCCCGGGGTCATAGCGGGTGTTCGACCCCAGCCCCCAGCACTTGCCCACCCGCTCCGCCACCTCCGGCGAGATGAGCTGCGCCGCCCACTGGTTCATCGAGCCGTAGCCGGTGGCGTAGACGATCAGGTCCGCGGGCAGCACCGAGCCGTCCGAGAGCAGCACCGAATTGGAGGCGATCCTATTGATCTCCGCCGGGCTCTTCAGCCTGATGCTGCCGTCGATGACG
>Ga0137459_1000561_pt1 | contig 13026 bp, 8 predicted proteins | sample EasRivERMGT700_2_FD_104908 | JGI IMG/M metagenome (GOLD analysis project Ga0137459, IMG submission 104908) | Soil microbial communities from meander-bound floodplain in the East River, Colorado, USA - East River MetaG ERMGT700_2 | ecosystem: Environmental > Terrestrial > Soil > Floodplain ...
CAAACGCGCTCTCCAGCGCGCGAGCCGCACACTTCGCTTTGCCGTCGAAACGGGGCTCGCCGCAGATGGCTAGTTTATTTGATCTGATCCTGGAACTTAGTAGTGGCCGAATTCCCTGTCAGAGTTCGCGAGGCCTGGGATCTTCCCGCGGAAGGCCATCGCCTCTGCGATGGCCTTGTCCACGAACGTGCGGATGACAGGAACCTGCTTCTCCGGATCCCAGTGGAAGCTCGCAATCTGCTCACGCGTCAACCCAACCAGCGAGTCGCCGTGCCGAATCGCGTGGTCGAGGAACGTGAATGCGTGATCGCGCGCCAGCGTCGCGAGCCAGAGGGAGAGCTTGCCCAGGTCGACCGCAAACGGGTTCTTGTCGACCCCGTAGAGGCTGTGCTGCGCCACTTGCCGCTGCGCGTAGAGCAGGATGTCTTCATCGGGCGGCACATCGGTCGGGCGACCGTGGACGCCGTAGGCCTTCACGAGTTGCTCGGCGAGTTGCCGGCAGGTTTCGACGAGGAAGGCTCCCGATCCCATGGCCGGGTCGCAGACCTTGAGCGCAAGGATCTGCTCGGGCTTCGGCTTCGCACCGAGGTCCTCGAGGATTGGACGCAACGTGGTTCGAACGATCGGCTCGGTGAGCTCACGCGGCGTGTAGTGCGACCCGGACCGGCGGCGTTCGTCCGTGGGCTGGAGGTAGAGGCCTCCCATGGGGACAGTGCGCGGCGTGAGCGGCGAGATGCGCCGGCTGAGCGCGGCGATGAGATCATCTACAGCGGCGGCCTCATTCAGCGCTTCGGCGGCCTTGCCGGACAGCTCAACTCTCGCCGTCTCCTTGAGGTGTTTTTCGCGCGCTCCGCCGGGTTTCTTGAGCAGCGTCTCGAGGCCAACAACCACGTGCTCCTTGCCGATACCGATCGAGGTCTCGAGCGCGCACTCGAGGCGGAAACCCATCATGTTCTCGTACACGGAGCCGATCTGCTCCACGTCGAGCGCCCGGTACGAGAGGCGGTCACTTTCGAGCAAGAGAAGCTTCTCGAGGACGCGCAGAACCACACCGTCCGGCACCTTGGGCACCGCTACGGGTTCGCCCATCACGCGGTTGACGCGAAAGCGGCGGCCCTCGAGGAACGCCCATGCGTCGGGATCGAACAAGTGCCCGTAGCGTGGCGGAAGTCGAAGGTCACCGCGCTTGGCGCCGTCGTGCACCATCCGGAACAGCACGAGGAGCCGCGACCACGCGCCGTAGCGCTGGTCCATCGTATCGGGGAAGCGGCCGGCGTCGATGCGGAGCTTGTCGAAGAGGCCGACCAGCGAGTAGTTCCGTACGTAGGTGGCCGACGAGGAGAGCAGCCCACGCTCCTCGGCGTAGAGAATGAAGACGAGCCGAAGCAGAACCGCGAGAAGTCCGCCGTACACGTGATCCGGGTGCTCACGAACCGTCGTATCGAGAAGCTCGCCCTTGGTCGCCTCGTTCGCCGACTGGAAGCCGCGGAGGAGCTCGGCCAGGGCCTCGAGTACCTGTCCAGCGAGCTTCGTCGAGACGACGTTCTGGTACTTGCGGCTCTCCTTGAGGATGTTCGGCAGCCGCTGATCACGCGGCAGCGCGAAGAGGCGCGCGGAGCCGAGGAGCATGCAGAGCGCCGAGAGCATGTCTCGATCGAGGGCGGTGCCAAGCCGGTGCACGGGCCAGGTGACATGTCCCGAGGACTCGCCGCGTGGCGCGTAGACGAGCCGCACGAAGCGGCCATTCGCGAGGATCCCGATCGGTACGCCGGTCTCGCGGAGCAGCCGCTCGAGCCGGATCTGCGGGCTCGCGTGCCACTTCTGCGTCTCCTCGGCCGGGGGCTCGTCGAACGAGGTGCCGTCCGCAAGCTCCTGGACGAGCATCATCCAGTCCGCCTCGTCCTCCTTGAGGCCAGGGACTGCGTAGGTTGGGCGAAGCGTCTCGCCGAATTCTGGAAGCACGAGCTCGAGCTTCTCGGGGAGGGCAGGACCACCCGGACCACCCGCGAGCTTGTTCGGCTTCCAGCCGAGTACCTGCGTTGCCAGCGCCTCGAAGGCGAGAGGCGCTGGCGGGCGTTCTGCCGCCTTCTTGTCCCCATCCTTCAGGGCAGGCGGCGTGATGAGCGCGAGCAACACCTGCTGTTCCTTCAGGATGTTCTTGTCGGGAAAGGCCTGGGCGGCGAGCAGCGCTGGCGGAGACACGACGAGGCCGACGGGCTGCAGGAGCCCGATCCAGTCGCGATGCACGCGAAGCTCGTGGTCAGTCGCCATGGCTCACCCCGTCACCGGCCAGAGGTAGGCGAGCCCGACCGGCTCGATGCGTGTCGCCCTCACCGCGTAGCTCTGCTGGATCCGCTTCGGCTCGAGCTCGCTCTCGCGCGGAATGGCATCGAGGCGTCGTTTCCAGAACTTCGCATTGTCGCGCAGCTGCCTCCGCTCGTCGTCGTTGTAGCCCTTGAACTCGAATGCCTGTTGCGGGTCTTCGACCTTGCTCAGCTCGCGCTCGATGCGCTTCTTCTGGCCCTCGAGGATCTCGATCATCTCCCGGGCCTCACGCTGGCCACGCTCCTCGAGCTTGGTCGTGGCCTTTGATGCGACGAGCTCGCATCGAGCCTGGAGGTGTGGAAGCAGCTCGGTCACGTCCGAGGATGCCGAGCGGAGAATGTTATTCCGGACCTCTGGAGCGATCTCGGCCCCACCGCTCTTGGAAATTGATGCCAGCAGCAAGTCCCAGGACTTCTCCTGGGCATCTTCCGCGTAGGGGGTGAGCTCGCCCTTGCGGGCAGCGGGGGCGATCCAGCGCGCAGCCACGGACACGACCTCATCGTGCAGGCGCGCCGCACGATCCCCGTAGAGCGAGAGCCGCCCAAGGAGCAGCACGCGTGGCACGGCGTCGTTTGTCTGTCCAACACACGCGCGTGCGAGGTCGTCGAAGACGAAGCCCTGGGCGAGGAAACGCCCGAGGAGTCGCTGTACCAGCCGATGCTCGAGGTGAAGGTGAACGACCTCCTCATCGATATGTCCGGGGTCCTTGAAGACGACGGGGCGAATGGGCGCGGTGCGCCGCCATTCCCAGACCTTCATGCCGCGCGGGCGGGGATTGCGCAGCGTGTCGAGCGTGTCAGCCCAGGTTGGATCGGCGCCGGCTCGACGGTCGAGCGCCGGAACCTCGAAGGCCTCGTCGTTGGTCCGACCGTTCGCTGCCTTCAGGACGTCGGCTCCGAGCATCCCGAGCGACTCGCACAGCACGTCGTGGAGCTGCCCCTCGTTCAGGTCGAGCGACCGGCGCGACTGGTCGAGGATGTTCCGCAACTCGTCGAGCTGCTTCTGCAGGGCGCCCTTACGCTCGCGTGCGCCCTCGAGCTCGTCCGGCCCAGCTTGGCTGTTCGGTCCGGCGGTGTCCTGGCGGAGGGCTTCGGCGAGCTCCTTCCGTCCGCGCGGGCCGATCCCTCGAGCCAACCGGCGCGTCATCCGTTCCTCGAGCACGGGAGGCATGCTCCCCAGCTCCTCGTGGATCACCTTCGTACGCTCGGCGAGCACCTCGAGGACGCGGTCGGCGTCACGTTGGGCGTAGACGAAGTAGTGGCAGCGCACTTCGGCGGCGCGCTGGAGCTTGCGGTCGATGCGGCCGTTGCGTTGCTCGAGGCGCGACGGATTCCACGGCAGGTCCATGTGGAAGAGATCCGCGCAGTGGTTTTGTAGATTCACGCCCTCTCGCGCGGCATCGGTCGCAACAAGGACCCGGAGCGGGTGCTTTGCGGGGTCTGTGTTGAAGGCGCGCTTCACCTGTTCGCGTAGCTCGTCCGGCATTCCGCCATGGAAGGTCGCGAGCCGATCGTCGCCTTGATCCGTGGCGCCGATCGCAGCCTTGAGCTGCTGCTCGAGGTAACGCTTCGTGTCGGCGTACTCGGTGAAGATGACCACGCGTCGCGGCAGCCACGCGGCTGGAGCTCCGGTGGCAGGCACGCCGAGCGGGGGAAGCTTGGGACACATCTCGCGGCGCATCCACTCCACCAGCCACCGGACACGGGCATCCGGCAGTCGTCGCGACCGCTCCGCCAGTCCCTCCATCCGTGTGACGAGATCGACTTCGCGGGCGGACGGCTTACCACCGCCGGCGACTGTTGCCGCTTCGATAGCCTGCTCCTCTTCCGTCTCGACCTCGTCTTCGGCAAGCTCGGAGCGGTCGTCCTCCAAGTCAGGCTGAGCAAGGAGGAGCTCAAGGTTTGCAGCCATGGGAGCCGTGTTGGGTTCTGCCGCTGCACGCGCGATTGCGCGTTGATGCGCCTGGAGCGTGCGATGAAACGCTTCGATGGAGGAAAATAGGCGCTTCTGCAGGTTGACGAGGACGAGCCCCTGAGCTGCGCGCTGTTTTGGCGGCAGTCCCTCGAGTCGTGTCTCGCGGGCTTCCCAGTATTCGTCGAGAAGCCTTGCCAGCGCGAGCTCGGGGGCATCCGTCGGCAGGTCTTGGATGTCGACCTTGACGATCTTGCGCACCGGAAAACCACCCGAAACTTCGCGGAGATCCGCCTTCAGTCGACGAACCATCACCTCGTCACGGAGCTTTGGTTCGACTGGGGTGCCGCGCACGAAGCGTTGCGGGTCGAGGATCTCGAGCAGTGCTGAGAAGCTGTTCGACAGGCCGTTGTGCGGCGTCGCGGACAGGAAGAGGCGGTGCTCGAAATGCTCGGCTAGATCCCGTACGGCCCGTGTGAACTGCGAGTCAATGGCGTACTTCGAGCTGCTGGCTGGAGCTGCGTGGTGCGCTTCATCGAGGATGAGGAGCGAGCAAGGTTCGGCGCCGTCGCGAGGCTTGCCGTTCTCGTCGATGCTGAGTAGGTCCCGCAGGGGCGCAGCGTACTCCTCGTCGCGCAACAGTGCGTGCGACAGGATGAAGCGCGAGTGCGTGGTCCACGGATTCACCGCATAGCCGCGCTCGCGCCGGCAGCGTGCAACGTAGTCGCGATCGTAGATGACGAAGGTCAGGCCGAACCGCTGCTCGAGCTCTTCTTTCCACTGGATCACTACGGATGGCGGCGCCACGACGGCTACGCGCCGCACGCGCTGCCGCATGAGCATCTCGCGCAGCACGAGACCGGCTTCGATGGTCTTTCCGAGCCCGACGTCATCGGCGATGAAGAGGTTTACTCGAGGCAGCCGAAGCGCCTTACGGAGCGGCTCGAGCTGGTAAGCCATGACTTCGATCCCCGCGCGCCACGGCGATTGAAAGAGCCTCGGGTTCGTGGCTGTGACGCAGTTCCAGCGGAGCGCGTGCAGGTACGCGGCGAACCGAGAGGGCGCATCGAAATCTCGCCGACCGAGCCGGTCCCACGACGCCCGGACGACCTCCGTATCGATCTCGTGCTCCCAGAGCACCTCGAGCGTCTCACCCTGCGCGTCATCGTCGAGGCACGACATCGAGACAAGCGTGGCTTCTCCAAGCTCAGGCGGCGGCTGAACGTCTTCGACGAGGTACTGGCGTTGGCGAACGCGCACGATCTCACCAGGTGCAGGTGCCAAGGGAAGGATCTGGGTCGTCATCGATCGCCCTCGTATTTGGGCTCGTTCTGCGTGCCAGGTCCGCCGGCCCAGACCGACTCGTCGGCTGAGGGAAGCTTGAGCTCCCAGTGCCGACCAACCTTGCGCGTGGGCAGGCTCTTCGTTTCGATCCATCGGTCGACCGAATCCTTCACGATACCAAGATGCTTGGCGATCTCTTCCACCGAGGCCCAAGGTCCTATCGTCATCGGGGCCGCGCCGTCGGGCAAGGCCCTACGCAAGATCCGGCCAGAGTCGCAAAGGACAGACGTCGGAATGGCCTACATCCGGTGCCGCGCGGGTCGCCGTGGACCGAGAACGCCACGCTCTGGTGAAGCAGCGCGGTCTCGGCGAGCGCCGGCGACCGCGCCAACGCGTTGGGCAGGAGCTTCGCCAGGTGCGCCGCAATCCGCGCGAACGGCCCACACGCCACCACGCGGTCGGCGAACCTCTCGCCGTAGGTGTCGGCCAGCGCCGGATAGCCGTGAAACAACCTGGGGACCGGCCCCAGGGCTTGGCTCTGCGTCATGGCGGCATCGTAGCGAAAACCGCGACGAGGATCAGGTGGCGTGACGTCACGTTGCGCGGGCGCGGTATCGAGTTAGGCTCATGACGCCTCCCCGGGACCGTGCCCCCATCAGAAGGTACCCGAATGCGGCCGGCCTCGTCGACTGCCGGGAACGACAGCGCGAGCCGAAAATCAAAGGGAGCGTGGCCTTCGTGTCGGGGGGCGTTCCAGACCTTCGCCCCTGCGCAAGGAAACGATGGTACGGTAAGCCTTACCGAGGCAGACGGTCCGAGGCGACCCGGGACGCGAGGACGATCCGTGAAGCAGAAACATCGCTACCGGCACAAACCCAAGGGTTCGGGGCTCGCCGCGGCGTGGCCAGACGGCATCGTACCCGAGGCGATCTCCTTGCGTGCCCGGTATGTCGGCAGCGGCGAGCACAAGGCGCTGCCGGTCCATGCCAGTTACGGCATCGAGCCAGCCGCCTACAAGCGTTCGGACGCCTCTCGCTGCGATCCCCGAATCACGCGCGAACAAGCGGAACACGTGCTGCGCGAGGCCATCAAGCTCGGAACGTCAGCGCCGAGTTTCAGGACGAGTTTCCGGTCTATGTCTGGGGCCGAATTGATGGCCTCCCCTACGTAGCTCGCTTGATCAATCGCGAAGTCGGTCACTACAAGGCATGGCCAATCTCCGAGGACGAGCTGCCTCTCGATCGGAGCGGCCGCCTCGGCGCTGCAGAACCGACCGACGATGCTTGAAATCGGAGTTCAATGGGAAGAGGAAGCGTCGTGGGTGCGATCACCCGCGCTCGCTGCGACGTGGGGCAAGATTGAGATCCGCGCCGACGATCAGCTCGTCACACGATTCTGGAGTGCACCTGGTAACAGCGTTCGTACAGGGGTCTACGCATCGGCATTTCCACTCGCAAGTTGGATCGTGCGCAACTGGTGGACCCTTCTTCACGAGCGCCTGCCTGCACCTGAGGTGTTGCGTGGCGCCCGTCGGGGTGGCGGCCTTCATCGTGCCTGGCTGGAGCGGCACAATCTCTTCTTCTCGCGGGACGGGATGGCCTATCCAGATTTATCCATGTATCGCGAGGACGACGCGGTCGGGCTACGCTGGGTCGCCGATCCGGAGGCAGTCACGACACCTGGGCGATTCCTCGACAGCGGTTTCCAGCGAATCGACGTGAAGTATGCCGAGGCCGTATTGGCGCAGCTCGTGGAAGCTGTGATCGAGCGGCTGCACGGCATTGATGATAGTGAGTCGAATCAATTGCGCGCGGACTGGCATGCGATCCAGCACTCTCTGATTGATGAGCCCAAGCTGTGCGCTCGCCTGGGCGAGCTGGGGCTCGACCCGTACTCTGAGGAGACGGACGAGTCCGTCGAGGAAGCGCTGGAAGCGGAGGCGTTGCCCGAGCTCCTCATCGGCGATCTACTTGCTGCGACGACGCCGCCCAGACTCAACGAGGATCTCGCAGACGTGCGTTTGTTCCTCGACCAGCTACCGGCCAGCTCATTGCAGTCCAGCTCGTCGCAAGCCCAGCAACGTCGTGCCATGATGCTTGCGATTTCTCCGCATCATCTCCCCTATCGTGCCGGATATGCGCGAGCGGAAGCCTTGCGTGACTCCCTGCGGCTGAGCTCGTTTGCCCCCGGTGATCGCGATCCAGCCTCGATCGTGAGATCGGCGCTTGGCGCATTCGATGTCTCGCTGGTGCCGTCCAAGGTCGGTAGATGTGTGGATGCGGTCGTGGAGCGTAATGGTGTGCTCGCATTGGCTGCGGAGCAGCGAGCACCTCGTTCGACCAGGTTCCTCCTCGCCCGTGCCCTTCATCACTGGATGTTTGTCGATGGGGCTGCCCCTGGGTTGCGCTTGCTCACGCGAGCGAACGACTGGCAACAGGCGGCATCGCGTGCCTTTGCTGCCGAGTTACTGGCACCTGCGGCCGCGCTCGCGACGCGCCTGGAAGGCCGGACCGACTGGGATGTGGCAGAGGAACTGGCAGAGGAGTTCAATGTTCATCCGATGGTGATCGCTCACCAGCTAGAAAATCATGGGCTCGGCTAACTAACTAAAGAAACGAACGTCCGAGTAGTAGATGTCCAGTTCAGGTCACGCGGTTCGCAGATCGATCGTGAACGGGCGCTGCGCGGGCCAGCGGCCGGTCGCGGTGAGCTCGCCGTCGCGTGTGACCACGGTGATGCGCTCCTGCCGGCGGGCGATCGCCTCGGCGTCGTCGAGCGGCAGGCCGGCGTAGGGGCCGCCGCCGGGGCGCCAGGCATATAGCTCGATGCGCTGGGTGCGGCCGGCCCAGGCCCACTCGACGATGAGCGGATCGGTGGCGGGCAAGCCGGGGTGGAAGCCGATCAGCGGCGCGTAGATCCGGCGGCGGATGCCGAACGCGCGCACGCCGTCGCCGATCGCGTGCAGGTGGGCCCACCGCGGGGCGAGGGGCGCCGGGCCGCCGGCCGACACGACGACGCGATCGGGGCCGGGCCGTCGAGCGAGACCTCCCAGCGCTGGGTCGAGGCGTCGACGATGCGCGCTCCGGCGCGCTCCTGGGAGGCGACGTCGCCGACCAGCGGCCAGTACTCGACCGCGGGGCGGAGCGTCAGGGTGGCGTCGCCGAGCCGGCAGGTGATGCCGGGCGGCCGCCAGGCCTCGAGCTCGGGGCGCAGCTGGGCCGGGACGCCGAGGCCGTGCTCGTCGAGATCGCCGAGCACGAGGCGCAGGTCGCGCGATAGCGCGGCGGGCAGGGCGAACCGATCAGATCGTCGTGCATCGCGAGCGAGGCGTCGAGCTCGTCGAATGCGCTGGGCGCCCCGGTCGCCCCGTGCGCTTCGAGCGTCTCAGGCGTTTCCGGAGAGCCAGGCGCCCCCGGTGCCCCCGGCGATCCCGGCGATCCCGGCGCCCCCGACGATCCCGGCGTCACGGCGTGACCCAGGCGTCCGGATCGGGCATCGGCGTGCCCGCGTCGATCCGGCGCAGATCGAGGGTGTACGGGTGCTCGGGGTGCGGCGGCACCGGGTGCGCGCGCAGCGGCCACGGCGACGGCCCTTCCCGCGTGAACCGGCGGCTGCGCCGCGCGTCGGCCTCGACCCGCGTGAGCGGCGGCGCATCGAACGCGCGGCCCTCGGGGTGCCACACGTGGTAGGCCGCGCCCGCGACGCCGCGCTGGGCCCAGGTGTCCACGACGTCGATCCGCAGCGGGTGGTGGATGCCGAGGTGGGGATGCAGCGCGTGCGGCGGACACCACGCGCGGAACCGGACGCCGCCGACCCGGACGTCCTTGCCCGCGGCCGGGCGCAGCGGCACGACGGCGTGGTTGACGGCGACCAGGTAGCGCTCGGCATCGAGCCCGATCGTGCGTACCTCGAGGCGCTCGACCGACGAGTCGACGTAGCGCGCGGTCCCGGCCTGCGTTGCCTCCTCGCCGAGCACGTGCCACGGCTCGATCGCGTTGCGCAGCTCGACGCGCGCCGCGCCGACCTCGATCGTGCCGGCGAGCGGGCAGCGCAGCTCGACGAACGGCCGGTAGGCGCCGGCCGGCAGCGCAACGCCGTGCGCCGCCAGGTGCGCCAGCACGTCCTCGAAGTCGTGCCACAGGAAGTACGGCAACAGGAAGCGGTCGTGCAGCTCGGTGCCCCAGCGGACCAGCGCGTGCTTGTACGGCGCGGCGGCGAACGACGCGAGCAGCGCCCGCACGAGGATCGCCTGGGCGGCGAGCATGCGCGGGTGCGGCGGCATCTCGAACGCGCGGAGCTCGACCAGGCCCTGCCGGCCGTACGGCGTGTGCGGATCGAACAGCTTGTCGATCGAGATCTCGGCGCGGTGGGTCGAGCCCGCGACATCGACGAGCAGGTGGCGCAGCAGCGCATCGACCTGCCACGGCGGCGGCGCCTCGTGGAGCCGCGGCAGCGCGAGCTCGAGCTCGTACAGCGCGTCGTGGCGCGCCTCGTCGACGCGCGGCGCCTGCGAGGTCGGGCCGACGAACAGGCCGGCGAACAGGTACGACAGCGACGGGTGGTGCTGCGCGAACGTGACCAGGCTCGCGAGCAGGCCGGGGTCGCGCAGCCACGGCGAGCGCTCCGGCGTCGGCCCGCCGATCGTGATGTGGTTGCCGCCGCCCGAGCCGGCGGCGCGGCCGTCGAGCAGGTAGCGCTCGGCGGTGAGCCCCGACGCGAGCGCGGCCTCGAACACGGCGTGGTGCAGGCGGACCGCCTCGGCGCAGCTCGCGACCGGCGGCAGGTTGACCTCGAGCACGCCCGGATCCGGCGTCACCGCGAACCTGTGCCGCTCGGGCGACGGTGGCGGCGGGTAGCCCTCCAGGTGGACCGCGAGCCCGGTGGCCTCGCGCGCATGATCGATCGCGGCGACGAGCGCGCAGAACTCGTCGAACCGCGCGACCGGCGGTACGAACACCCACAGCTCGCCATCGCGCGGCTCGATCACCAGCGCGGTGCGAATGCCCGGCAAGGGCTCACCGTCGGCGCGCTGGTGACGAGGATCCCCGGGCCGTGGCAAGGCCGGGCTAGCGGTGCGCTGGGCCTGCGGATCTTCGGGTGGTGGCGATGGCCGCGTGGTGCGCTGGGCCTGCGGATCTTCGGGTGGTGGCGATGGCCGTGTGGCGCGCTGGGCCTGCGGATCTTCGGGTGGTGGCGATGGCCGTGTGGCGCGCTGGGCCTGCGGATCCTCGGGCCGGGGCGAGCCCGGAGGCACGCCGGCGCGCTGGCCCTGAGGATCTTCGGGCGGCGGTGGACGCTTGGCGCGCCGGGCCTGGTCATCGGGCGCGTCGCGCCGCGGATCGGGCAGGTCCGGCGCGTCCGCCCACGTGGGCGCCGCCGCGCCGATGATGCTGCCGAGCGGCAGGCGAAGCCCGGCCGCGCTGTCACCGGGAAGCAGGAACAGCTCGCCGCGGCGCAGCTTCCAGCGCTCGGTGCGCCACCCGGCGGCGGCCTTCGCCAGCGGCAGCACCCATGCGACGACGCTGCCGGCGCCGCGGTTCAGGATCGCGGCGGGCCGTCGGCGGTCCTCGGGATCGTCGAGCCCCGCGGTCCGCGGATCGATGTCGACCGGCAGGTTGGCCTCGGCGCGCAGCACCTCCCACGGATCCTCGAACGCGGGGTGCAGCTCGCTCGCCACCCCGAGCGCCGCGGCGAGCGCCTCGCCGAACCGCCGCGCGGCGCCGATCGAGCCGTCGTCGGCGAGCGTGCGCGCGGGCCACAGCGCGGCACCGGAAGGGCACGCCGGGTCGGCCTTGCGCGCGATCACATCGAGCGCCCAGCGCGGCAGACTCTCCCCCGGGTAGTGCTTGCCCGTGCGGTGCAGGAGGACGCCCCCGGGCGCCAGGCGGTCGCGCAGCTCGCCGGCGAGCGTGCGTCCGCGCTTCCACTTGTCGGGCCCGAGCGCGCCGCCTTGCCACTCGGCCCGGGCCTGCACCGAGCTCCGCCCGTCGCGCGCGGTGAACGTCGGCTCGCCGCCGATCCAGACGTCGAGCCCGGCCGCGGTCAGGGCGGCGTCGGCGCGATCGCCGGCGGTCTGGAGCTCGGCCCACACCTCGTCGCGGTAGGGCGCGGTCGGCCGCGCTTCGTGGCCGAGCCGGGCGATCGAGGTGGAGAACTCGACGGCGCTCGCGGCGACGTCGCTCGTCCCGTCGAGCGGGGCGGCGTGCGCCGGCGACGCGGTGGCGGCCAGCGGGATGTGGCCCTCGCCGCACAGAAGGCCGCTGGTCGCGTCGAACCCGATCCAGCCCGCGCCGGGCACGAATGCCTCGGCCCACGCGTGCAGATCGACGACGTCGCGACCGACGCCCCTGGGCTCGTCGGGGATCATGCCCTCGTCGGTGAGTTGCACCAGGTACCCCGAGACGAACCGGGCCGCGATGCCGCGCGCGCGCATCAGCGCGACCAGCAGCACGGCGGCGTCGCGGCAGCTGCCGCGGCCGTGGCCCAGCGTCTCCTCGGGCGTCCACACGCCGGGCTCGTCGCGGATGACGTAGGCGATGCGCTCGCGGATCTGGGCGTTGAGCCCGATCAAGATCTCCAGCGTGTCGCCGCCGGCCGGCAGCGCCGCCAGGAGCTCGGTCGCCTTGCGCCCGAGGCGGTACGCCGGGTCGCCGGTCTCGAGGAACGGCGCGAGCTCGGCGTCGAGCTGCTCGGGGTAACGGAACGGGACGGTCTTGACGCGGTCGTCGATGAAGAAGTCGAACGGGTTGATCGGGCGGATGTCGACCGCGAGCTCGACCAGCACGTCGAGCGCCGCCATGGCCTGCCCTGGCTTGAAGGTCACCCGCGCGACGTGGTTGCCGTGCGGATCGCGCTGCCAGTGCAGCCGGTGCTCGGGCTCGATCACCAGCGTGTAGCGCTCGATCAACGCCCGCGCGTGGTCGGCGGGGCGCATCCGGATCACCTGGGGACCGAGCAACGCTGGCCGCGGATAGATGTAGTGACTCCGGTGCTGGATCACAACTCGCACAGCCGCTTCTTGTAGCAGGCGACGCTGGGGATCGCGATGGCCGCGGCTGGCCGAACCTGGGATGCGTACGCGCCGCTGAGGATCTGACCGCGGGCCATGAGCTCCCGGAGACTCCTGGGAGAACGCGGGACACGCGCGCTCGCGCCGCGGGGCTGGGTCGGGCGCTCGTCCGTTAACCACCGAATCGAGCATGTAGGGCGGTGCCATCTCCACGATCGGCCGACGTTCCACCACCCGGCCGTGCAATCTATCTCGCGCCCGGACCCACCCCGCGGCGCTACGCTGCGCGTTGACGTCGGGCCTTCGCAACTGGCCAGATCCACTGCGACGAGACCACCGAGGCTTGACCGGTTGCTCTGCGGAGCTGCCCGCGGATCTCTCTGATCCCGCCGCGCCGTCGCCAACGCGCAGCGCAGCAACGCGGGCTGGGTCACGCCGCGAGATAAATTGCACGGCCGGGTGGTGGATCGCCGGCCGGTCGTGGAGATGGCGCCGCC
>Ga0137459_1000562_pt1 | contig 13019 bp, 11 predicted proteins | sample EasRivERMGT700_2_FD_104908 | JGI IMG/M metagenome (GOLD analysis project Ga0137459, IMG submission 104908) | Soil microbial communities from meander-bound floodplain in the East River, Colorado, USA - East River MetaG ERMGT700_2 | ecosystem: Environmental > Terrestrial > Soil > Floodplain ...
CCGGGCCCGGCGACGTGGGCCGATGGCCGCGCGGCGGTCCACGGCTACCTCGAGACGATCGGCATGCCCGAGACCGGCTACCGCGCCGACAACGGCTCGGGCCTGTTCGACGCCACCGAGGTCTCTGCGAAGCAGCTCACCTTGCTCTTGCGGGCCGCCTACCAGGACTTCCGCGTCGGGCCCGAGCTGATCGCGTCGCTGCCGGTCGGCGGCGTCGACGGGACGCTCGCGCGGCGCTGGCACGGCCATCCCGCAAAGGGCCGCGTCCGGGCCAAGACCGGCACCCTCGACAAGGTCACCACGCTCGCCGGCTACCTGGCCCTCGATGGCCTGCACCCGCTGGGCTTCGCGATCCTGGTGAACGACATCCCCCCCGGTCAGCGTGGGAGTGCGAGGACCGCCGCCGATGACATCGTCGATGCGCTGGCGGCATATCTCGGGGCACCGTGATCGATCGTCGACGGTAACGTTGCTCGTTGCACCGGTTGCTGCCGCGATGCCGCGGTGGTACGAACGGCCCACAAAAGGAGTTCGCTCAATGGCCGATCTCAAGGGCAGCAAGACCCACGACAACCTCAAGGACGCGTTCGCCGGCGAATCGCAGGCCAACCGTCGCTACCTCTACTTCGCCAAGGTCGCCGACGTCGAGGGCTATCCCGATCTGGCCGGGTTGTTCCGTGATACCGCGGAAGGCGAGACCGGCCACGCCCACGGCCACCTCGACTACCTCAAGCGCGTCGGCGACCCGGCCACGGGCGAGCCGATCGGCGACAGCACGAAGAACCTCAAGGCGGCGATCGCCGGCGAGACCTACGAGTACACGCAGATGTACCCGGGGTTCGCCAAGACGGCGCGCGACGAGGGCTTCGAGGAGATCGCCGAGTGGTTCGAGACCCTGGCCCGCGCCGAGCGCTCGCACGCCGGCAGGTTCCAGAAGGGCCTCGACACGCTCAACGCCAAGTAGCCCAACGCCAAGTAGCCGAGGTTTTCTGCGGGGTGAGCGCCGACGGATCGCGGCGCTCATTGCCGTTTCGGGTGGTTTCGGTGGAGTTCGGTGTACCATCCGGCCGTGAGTCTGGTGCGTCCCATCACCCGCCGGGATATCAAGGGCCCCGCGCTCTACGGGCCGATCCGCGACGACTACCGCAAGCGCGTGATCGAGCTGAAGCGCGCGCGCCGTGTCCTGATCGGCGACCGCGTGTCCTTCGTGTTCGAGAATCGCCACACGATCTCGGTGCAGATCGAGGAGATCTGCCGCGCCGAGAACCTGACGCGCGACGCCCAGATCGAAGCCGAGATCGCCGTCTACAACGAGCTGATGCCGACCGAGAGCTCGCTGTCGGCCACGCTGTTCATCGAGCTGCCCCCGGAGGCCGACCCGTACGTCGCGCTCAAGGAGCTGGTCGGCCTCGACGAGCACGTCGTGCTGCACATCGGGCCCCACGCGATCCGCGCGATGTTCGAGCCGGGGCGCTCGACCGAGGACCGGATCTCGGCGGTGCAATACACCCGCTATCCGCTGTCGCCGGAGACGCGCGCCGCGCTCCAGGTGCCCGGCACCCCGGTCGCCGTCGAGATCGATCACCCGAGCTACCGCCACCGCGTCGCGTGTCCGGAAGCCACGCGCGCCTCGCTCGCCGCCGACTATGCGTGAGCGCCTGCTCGCCGGCCTGGTCCTCGCGTCGGCGTGTGCATGCGGCGGCGCCCAGCGCGAGCAGGTCGCGCGCGAAGCCCAGCCGTTCAACTGCCGCGGCCGGATCGCCAGCTACGTGGTCGCCCACCACATGGCCGGCGACGAGCTCGGCGTCCAGATCGATTGCGCGCAGGCGGGCCCGCGGATCCAGCGCTGGCGCACCGACATCGCCGGCAACCGCGACGAAGATGCCCATGGCCTGACGCCCGGCGAGTTCGACAAGGTCTGGAGGGAGATCGACGGCACGGGGTGGCCCAACCTGCGCGATTGCGGCAACGGCACGGGCGGCAAGCAGGATCCGATCTACATGTTCGACATCAAGGACGACGAGAACCAGGTGTCGTTTCAATGTCAGTCGCAATCGATGCCCTATCCGTACAACGACATTGTCGATCCGCTCGACTTCGCGGCCCAGAGTGGCCGCCGCCAGCTCGGCGATGACGAGCCGGCCGAGATGAAGGCGCCCAGGCCGCCCGGGCCGGTCAAGGGCTCCGCGCCGGTCAAGGCCCCCACGCCGGCCAAGGCTCCCGCGCCGGCCAAGGCCCCCGCGCCGGCCAAGGCCAAGCCGTCCCGGCCAGCCAGCGGAGCCAGGTGACCGGGCCGCTGGCAGGCGGGACGGCCGTCGTCACCGGTGCCAGCCGCGGTATCGGGCGAGCGATCGCGCTGCGCCTGGCAGAGGCCGGCGCCGACGTCGCGCTGTGGGCCCGTGACGCCACGGCCTTGCAACGCGTCGCCGCCGAGCTCACCGCCCTCGGCGCGCGGGTGCAGGCCACCGCGTGCGACGTCGCGGATCCGGATGCGGTCAACGCCGCCGCCGAGCTCGTGCGACGCGCGTTGGCTCCCGTGACGATCGTCGTCAATAATGCCGGCACGGTATTACGCAAACCGACGATGACAATCAGTGATGCCGAATGGCGCCGCGTGATAGCGGTCAACCTCGACGGCACGTTCTTCGTGACGCGGGCGTTCCTGCCCGACCTGACCCGCGCCGGCGGCCGCGTCATCAACGTGTCCTCGATCGCCGGGCGGGAAGGCACCCCGCTGCTGGCCGCTTATTGCGCGGCCAAACACGGCGTGGTCGGGCTGACGCGGGCCCTTGCCGAGGAACTCCGCGCTGCTAAGGTCTCCGTGAATGCGATTTGTCCTGGCAGTGTCGACACCGTCATGCTGCGCGAAGGCATGCCGGGGGCGAGTCCGGCGATGAGTCCGGACGACATCGCCCGGACGGCGTTGTTCCTGGCCCACGCGGCGCCGCCGGCGCTGACCGGCGCCTGTATCGACGTCTACGGTTGAGAAACCACCCAGAGGAATGCGACGACCATGCGCGAATTTGGATTGGCGCTGACCTCGTTACCGATCTTCCCGCTCGCGAACTGCGTGCTGCTCCCCGGCGGCCTGCTGCCGCTGCACGTGTTCGAGCCGCGCTACCGCGAGCTGACGCGTGACTGCCTCGCCGGTCACCAGCTGATGGGCGTCGCGCGGCTGCGCCCCGGCTACGAGACCACCTACTACGGCCGCCCGCCGGTGTTCGAGAAGTGCGGCGTCGGCCGGATCATCTGCTCCGAGGAGCTGCCGGACGGCAGGTTCGCCCTGCTGCTGCGCGGCGTCGCGCGCGCCGAGATCGCCCGCGAGTTGCCGAGCGCGCGCACCTACCGGCTGGTCGAGGCCCACGCGCTCGACGACGCATCCTACGATGTCCAGGATGCCCACGATCATCACCGCCGCTTGATCCTGCTGTGCGATCGGCTCGCCGAGGTGATCGAGCAAGGCGGATCGCAGCTGCGCGACCTGGTCCGCGGCTTCGATTCCCCGGGGGCGTGTGCCGATGCCGTCGCCGCGGCGCTGGTCATGGACGCCGACGCGCGCCAGGAGCTGCTCGAGGCGCGCGATCCGATGGTTCGCCTGCAGCGCACGCTCGGCCACGTCAGCCACCTGCTCTGCGAGCTGGCGCCCTGCCTGGGCGACGTCAACTGATCTGGTGATCCGGGGCCGGTCACCCGCCGCTCTGCACGCTTCGTGACACGGACACGCGCGCTGGCGAGCGCTCCGGGAGAACGCGGACACGCGCGCTGGCGCCGCCGGGCTGTGCCCCTCGCTCGTCCGTCGACCACCGTATCATGATGATGCTCGGTGCCATCTCCACGACCGACCGACGATCCACCACCCGGCCGTGCAATCTATCTCGCTCGGGACCCAGCCCGGCGGACGCTGCGCTGCGCGTTGACGAGCGCGCGGAGTATCCGCTCCGTCAACGACGTCGCAGCACATGGTCATCGGGGAAGGCTGGCGCCTCGAGCTCGCTGCCGGCTGGCGCCTCGAGCCGGATGAGCGTGCGGGCGACGTTCGTCTCGTACCGCCGTGACGCTCGGCCATCCCGTCAGTCGAAGATCCGCGCGAGATCGGCGTGGCTGACGCCATCCTTGTCCTGGCGCAGCAGCGCGTAGCTCACCGCCTGCGCGACGCCGGTGAACGTCTGGAACACGCCGAGGATGACGACGACCGCGATCGAATGGTTGAGCATCGACGAAGCGGAGTCGATCGATCCGTCCCGGATCATCGGAACGATCCAGATCAGTAGCAGCCCGACCAGCATCAGGCCGAGCAGGAACGTCAGGCCGAAGATGCCCCAGCGTCGACCCTTCGTGAGCTCCGCGCTGCGCGAGAATGCCGTGAACGGATTCAGCTTCTCGCCGACCGCGGCCGGCGCTGCGACGAAGTAGATGCACGTCAGGAACGAGCTGACGAAGCCGCCGCCCGGCACCTGCTGCGCCACGTTCGTGAGCACCGCAAGAAACAATGCGGGCAAGACGCCGCGCAGCCCGAACTTGATGCTCGTCCAGATCGGCACCGTCCTTCCATCGAGCTCCTGGATGACCCGGTACGTCACCAGCGGCGGAAGCAACGTCGAGACCCCGATCGTGAAGTAGATCGGATACATGAAGACCGTGTTGAACATCGCATCGAGATCGGTCGCCTCGTCCGGCTTGGAAGCCACGAACCAGATCAAGATCGGCGAGTACAAGACCGCCGCGAGCAACGTGAGCGGAATGAAGTTCCTGAAGCAGGACTTGAAGCTGAGACCGAGCGCACGGGAAATCTTGAACTGTTCCATCGCCTCACCCTGGGTTGAAGAAATTCGCCCGACAGTACCTGAACATCGCCCCGCGAGGGGCTCCTTTCAGCGCCGCCAGGCGATGGCGCCCGTGGGGTGCAGCACCGCGGTCGCGCAAGACACAGCGTCGACAAGCACCGCGATCGGTGCCAGGCGCGCCCTTATCAGACCACGTCGAACCACAGCGGCGTGCGCTCATCCGAGGCACCGCCATAGCAGATCAAGATCTCAGCACCTCTCGAGATGAAGCAGAACGCGATCGAGACACCGCCTACTGCGGGCTCGTTACGAGCGTTCAGCTTGTACGCGTGGTTGACGAACGCGAACGTCCCGATGACAACAGCGCCGTCTGGCTTGCCTGCACTTCCGTCATCGGTCTCATCTGCATTCCACACGTAGTAGTACGCGCGGAGCACTGTCTTCTCGAGATCGTCGATCTCGGCCGAGGCACAACAATCACTCAGCATCACCCTAGTGTGTGCGATCGAGTGCGAGAAACACGCGCCGAGGCACGAGCACTGTCGGATCTGCGCGGAAGCGTGTCGTGCCTGCAAGCATGCGTGCAACGATGCGCGGGCGGTCGCGAACAGCGGCCAAAGCGACAGTACCCAAACCTAGATCTGCGACGTGAACCCCGTCACCGCCGCCAGACGATGGCGCCGGTCAGGTGCAGCACCTCGGCTGCCGCGGCGCCGTCCCGCCGCACCTCGATGGCCTGGACCGCAAGGTCGGCGACCGGCGTGCCGTCGGGCTGGACGAGCAGGAGCATCCGCGACGGCAGGATGTGATCGCCGGACCACGCCGCCAGCAGTTCGGTGAGCGACGCCCGGGCGGTCTCCCCGCCGCCCGCGTAGACCGCCACGCTGTCGGCGAGCAGCACGAGGCGATCGGGCTCGGCCTGGCTCACCTCGCCGTCGCCCGGCCGGGGAGCGGGTGTCCCGGCCCGGCGAGCCAGCTCGACCAGCGCGAGCTGCCCCGGCCCGGTCGTGAACCGGCCGATCGCCGCGAGCGTGGCGTAGGACGTCAGGCTATCGGAGGCCGGCTCGACGTCGCCGCGCTCGTAGACGCCGAGCTGCTTGAGGCAATCGCTGCTGCGCCACCAGTTGGTGCACAGCTCGAGCGAGCCCGACAGCACGCCGCGGAGCGCCGGCTCGCCGCCGAGCTGGGCGAGCAGGACGATGGCATCACGCAGCTCGCGGTGGCGCGCTGGATCGACCTCGATCCGGCGTGCCTCGGAGGCGGCGTCGATCGTCCGGCCCGCGCCCGCCTCGTCGAGCCAGCGGCCGGCGAGCCTGGCCTGCGAGGCGATCGACAGCCGCACCGCGCTGGTCGGCCCGAACGCCGCGGCCAGCGTGAACAGCAGGATCGCGCCGGGCACCTCCCAGCCGAGCGGCGCACGCCCGCGCAGCCAGCGGATGGCGCCGAGCAGGCTCAAGGTGGCGAGGCACAAGAGGCCGATCGCGCGCACGGCACGAAACGGCGTGAAGCCGTACTGCTCGACGCGGATCCACAGCGCCCACCCCGCCATCGGCAACAGCGCGATCAGGACGAGCGGGAACGCGCGCGCGAGCCGGATGCTGCGCCGCCGCGCCCAGCGATGCCGCTCGGCCGGCTGCAGGACCGCGGCACCGGCGTCCTCGCCGAGCACCGACGAGATGATCAGCGTGCTGAGGAACCCGACGAAGCCGGCCGCCATGATCAGCGGCGACAGCATGTTGCGAGGCAGCTCGCCGCGCACGAGCGCGACGACCTCGTAGACCACGAGGATCGCGAGCATGACGCTGACGAACGGCGCCCCGATCGTGGTCGCGAGCCGGCGCCATAGCTCCGGCATGCGGCCCGGCGTCGCGGGGTCATCGTCGAGCAAGCGGTGGAGGTAGACGAGGATGAACCCGGCGGTGAGCGCGATCCCGGCGTCGGCACCGAGCCGCTCGACGCGCAGCCCGAACAGCTCCTGCAGCGCGACGAAGACGACGGCGAGCGCCGCGAGCGCGCCCAGCCAGAGCAGCCCCCACGTCGTGGTCTGCTCGAAGAACCGCCGCACGAACCGGGTGAACTGCCGGCCGAACGCGACGAACGGCACCAGCATCGCGGCCAGCACCGCGAGGCGATACGGCCAGTAGAACGCGGGCGACCGGAGCGTCTCCTCTTCCGGAAGCCACACCGCGAGCGCCCCGAGCACCCCGGCCGCCGCCAGGCCCCCGGCGGCGAGCTGGGCACGCCGGCCGAGGCGATGCGCCGCGAACGCGAGCGGGGTCAGCACCACGCCGGCGAGGCATGACCGGAGGAACCAGACGCCACCCCGGCCATGGACCACGCCCATCGCGCCGATCGCGGTCGAGGCGACGACCAAGGTCTCGACGGGGAGCGTGCGCCAGGCCCCGCGCCAGAACGTGCTCAAGCGTGACAGCCACATCGCAGATCTACGCACGAGCCGGCACCCCTATTGCGCCCGGCGTGCCGTGATCGCCGATGCGCTCGCGTTTCGCGCGGCACGGTCGAACGCCACCGCTCGTCAGTGCCGTGGGCACGCCCTGCGCGGGTCCGGGTTGGTCGTGAGAACACCGTTGACGAGCGCAAAGGGGGAGCAGCGGGCGAGGAGGCGCCAGTCTTCGAGGGACCCCATGTCGATCGAGAGGGTCCAGAACCGCGCCGTGCTGTCGTCGCTCGCCGTGACCACACGCTTGCCGTCTGGACTGAACACCGCTGAACGAACATTGCCCCCCGGATGCTCGAGCGGCGGGGTCACCAGGTTCCCCGTCGTTGCGTCCCAGACCCGCGCCGTCTTGTCCCGGCTCGCAGTGACCACGCGCGTGCCGTCGGGGCTGAACGCCGCGGCGCTCACGACGTCCTGATGCTCCAGCGGCGGGATCACCGGCATACCTGTCAAGGCGTCCCATACCCGCGCTGTCTTGTCCGAGCTGGCGGTGACCACGCGCGTACCGTCTCGGCTGAACACCGCGACCCAGACGGCGTCCTGATGCTCGAGTGGCGGGGTCGCCGGCGTCCACGTCGATACGTCCCAGATCCGTCCCGTTTTGTTGCTGCTCGCGGTGATCACGTTCGCGCCGTCTGGGCTGAATGCCGCGGTCAGGACAGGGTCCTGATGTTCGAGCGGCGAGATCACCAGCTTCCCTGTCGATGCATTCCAGACCCGAGCTGTCCCGTCTCGACTCGCGGTGACCACACGCACGCCATCGGGGCTGAATGCCGCGGCATGGACGGCGCCCTCATGTTCGAGCGGCGGGCTCACCGGCGTACCCGTTGCTGCATCCCAGACCCGCGCCGTCTTGTCCCAGCTCGCGGTGACCACGCGCGTGCCGTCTGGGCTGAACGCTGCGGCATGAACGGAGTCCTGATGCTCCAGCGACGGCGTCACCGCGTGACCCGTTGCTGCGTCCCAAACTCGCGCCGTCTTGTCTCCGCTCGCCGTGACCACACGCGTGCCGTCTGGGCTGAACTCCGCAGCATAGACGAGACCATGATGTTGGAGCGATGGGCTCACCGGCTTCCCCGTCGATGCGTCCCAGACCCACGCCATCTTGCCGCTCGCGGTGACCACACGCGTGCTGTCCGGACTCAGCGAGGCGGAATTGACGGTGCCCCGATGTTCGAGCGGTCGGCTCACCGGCATCCCCGTCGATGCATCCCAGACCCGCACCCTCTTGTCACTCACGGTAACCACGCGCTTGCCATCCCGGCTGAACGCCGCTGCATTCACGAAGCCGTCATGCTTGAGGGGCGGGGTCAGCGCCCTGCCCGTCGATGCATCCCAGACCTGCGCTGTCATGTCTTCGCTCCCGGTGATCACCCACCTGCCGTCTGGACTGAATGTTGCCGTAAGGATGGCACCTTGATGTTCGAGCGCCGGGGTCACAGGCTTCCCTGTCGATGCATCCCAGACCTGCATCGTATCGTTCCGGCTACCCACGGCGGCGACCACGCGTGTGCCATCCGGGCTGAATACGGATCCGGTCGCAAACGAGCTGTGGCCCACGAAGGTAGCCAACGGCAGGTTCCTCGATGCCTGAGCAAACAGCATCCGAAGCACTGGGGCTTCGGCCGCTTCGGTCTTCGCTGCTACGAAGTACGGAAGCGCCTGCATGGGATGCCCACCGAGTAGCAGCGCCCTTCCCTGTTCCAGGTAATTCATTCCCAGGAGGCGATGCGCCTCTTGCCGCTGATACCACGCAACGAGCCCGAGAATCGATGCGACCACCGAAAACAGGGCGAGCACAGCGACTGCGCGAACCGTCCGACGACGGCGCTGTCGTTCCACCTTCTCGAGCTCACGCTGGCTCGCTGCCACGAGCGCCGGAAGCTCCGCCACGTACCCCAGTTCTCGTGCCACGTCGCTCTGGATCCAGTGAACGGCTTCGGAGAGCTCCACGTCTCCCTCAGGTGCCATGCCCATATGCGCCCCTTTGGGCGCCGCAGCCAGGCCGAATCCTACACGCATCCGCGGCCATCAGGAATCCGACCCTGGACTCCGAGCCGCTCGAGACCCTCCCGGGGCGCCGCCCGGCTACTTCTTGCGAGCAGGCCTGGCGGCCGCCTTGGGCCTGGCGCCTTGCGCGGCCGGCAGCTCGAGGTCGATCCGCTCGCCGACGTACGACGGAAATCGCGGTACGCCGTCGTCCGACAGCTCCTGGTAGCGGAACGTGATGACCGCGCCGAGCTTGGGCGGCGCCTCGCGCTCGGCGTCGGACAGCCCGGTGCCGACGTTGAACCGCGTGCCGTCGGGCAGCTCGACGATCAGGGCGCCCACGCGGCCCTTGTGCTTGCCCGCGCCCGGCGCGTGACCGACCACGCGCGCCTCGGCGTCCTGGAACGTCTTGACCTTGAGCAGCGTGGTCGAGCGGCCGACGACGTACATCGATCCCGGCTGGCGCAGCATCAGGCCCTCGCCGCCGAGCTGCTCGACGCGCGCCAGCTCCTCGCGCAGGTGGTCCACCCCGGTGCACGTGACGTGGTCGTGCCAGCGCGCGTGCGGCGCACCCGAGCGCGCGAGGACCTTCTGCGCGTGCGCGACGCGGTGCTCGAACGCGCCCTTCGCGTTGGGCGCGTCGAACACGACGTAGCTGACAGCGCGCCAGTCCTCGCCCGCGCCGCCGGACCGCACGATGCTGATCGTCTTCTGGAACTTCTTGCGATCGACCCACAGCTCGCCGTCGAGCGTATCGGCCGGCAGATCCGCGACGAACCAGTCGGACGCGAAGAACCGGTTGCCGAACCGCGACATGAAGGCCTCACCATCCCAATAAACACACACCCCATCGAGCTTCTCGCTCATCCACCAGCCGGTCGGGTCGTGATCGACCTCCCACTTGTGCGCGAGCAAGATCGGCGGCGCGGTGTCCTGCTTGGTCGCGGCGCTGCGCGGGCGCGCGCCGGCTGGCTGGCCCGACCCGGCTGGCTGGCCCGACGCGGCGGGGCGCGATGCCGCCGCCGTGCCCACGCGCGTGGTCTCGCGGTCGTCGCCGAGGTACGCGCGCAGGTGCTTGCACGTGCGTCGATCGATCGGCGCGCCCTGGTTCTTCCAGGCCGGACAGCTGCACATGTAGACGTTGCCGGTGCGCGACAGCTTGTACGTGCTCGACGATCCCTTGACGGTGGTCGAGGCGCCGTCGGCAAGCGTGTGCCCACTGTCGACGGCATCGCGGGCCGAGCTCATCGGCGCCGATCGCTCTCGCTGCGGCGCAGCTCGTCGCTTACATGCATCACTTGCTTCCCTGATCTTATTGCAAGCACGATGCTTATTACAGGATACAGGCGCTCAGATCGATGGTCAGGTCGCCGGCGCGGCCACCGCCAGGCCGATGCGTCGGCGACGCGTGCTAAGCGGGCACCGGCCTCGGATCCAGATCGAAGTCGACCCGCGCGACCCCGTATGCCTGCACCGCCCGCTGCGGGCCGAGGTCGCGCGGCGTGCCGGCACCGATGCTTCGCAGGAGGTCTTCCAGCGGGCTCGCCTGGCCCTTGCCGTGGCCGAGCGACACCGGCGTCTCGAACACCGAGACGTCGACCCAGTGGTCGGCGGCGAGCACGACGAACGATTCACGCCGGGGGCCGACCTCGCGCCCGAGATCGGCCGACCACGTGAGCTCCAGACCGACCGGGACGCCGCTGTCCTCGCCGATCGCGAGGGTCGCGCCCGACCTGATGGTCTGGCCCTCCGCGACGCCGCTCACGACCGTGACCTCGCCGCACACGCCGATGTCGATCACCCACATGTACAAGGGCTTCCGGGTCGTGTTCTTCGCGTAGAGGCAGATCCGCTCACCGACCCGAAATGGATCCCCCGGGCCCCGGGTGACCAGCTTCCCGGCGCTCGCGTGGCCCCATGACAGCTCGAGGGCATCGTCCGCGAGCCCGCCCGGTGGCAGCGCGCGCAGCGCCTCGGCCTTGGCCCAGCGCTCGATCCAGCGCATCGCGAGGGTGCGACCGTGCGGATCGTCGGTCATGCGAAACGAGCACGGAGGACGCTCTCCGTGATCCGTCAAGACGAGCGTGCGGTCGACCGTCTCGACCACGAAGCGCGCGAGCTCGGGGGCGACCAGATCGACGAGCGTGCTGGCCAGGACCCTGTCGCGCAGCATCGGATGGTCCCGGCCGATCAAGGCGACCGGCATCGCCGGAAACGGCGACTGCCTCGGGAACGCGAGCGAGCCGACCTGCGGTGGCTCGGTGAGGTCCGACAGCACGACGTGTGCGGTGGACCCCTCCAGCGCCGTGATCGTCGCCGTCGCGACCCGCGAGGCCGGCGTGACCGCGGTCTCGCCGCGTCGCACGATGTCGTACTCGATCCCGACGCGCGCGCCGAGGATCCGGCTCGCACGCAGGGCCGGCGCGCCGTCGTGCTCGAAGTAGACGACCGCGTCTGGACGCGTCACCTCCGAGGTCGTGAACAGCGTGCGATCTGCGGGGCCCTCGACGCTGGGCCGCTGGGTTCGCGCACGGGCGCGCACCTGCTCGCGCACGCGATTGCACACCCCGCGCCACGACAACGCACCGGCGCCCGGCTCCTCGAGCACACGCTCGAGCGCGCGCGTGAACAAGCCACGCCGGACCCACATCCCATCGATGTGCTGATCGGCCTCGAAGGCCTCGCGATCCGCTTCCGTGGCGACGAGCCGCACCGCGTGCGGGTTGCCCGTGACGTGCGCACGCACCGGTGCGCGCGCGACATGCGCGGCGATCCCCTTGGTCCACTTGCTCGGGACCACGCGTGCGACGATACCGGCCGGCACCGCGGCCCCGGGACCGCGCGACAGCAGCGAGGCGTGGCAGCAGTCCAGGATCACCGTGACGTTGGGGGTCGCGCCCGTGAGCTGCGCGAGGAGGTCCGCAAGCTCCGCGTCGATGATGCCGTGGAACACGTCCTCGTCCTCGACCCAGTCGGTCGGGAGGAGGTACTGCACGCGACGTCCGGTCCGGTCCTCCGCGTAGCCGCCGTGGCCCGAGTAATACACGACCACCGCGTCGCCCGGCTTCACGCGGTGGATCAGCGCGCGGTACGCGACGAGGATCTCGCCACGCGTGGCCTTCGCTTCGATGCACTGCGTGATCTCGAAGCCGCGCCGGGACAGCAGCACGCCCATCGCTGCAACATCGTGGTGAGGTCCGTGGAGCCCGAGGATCTGGCTGCCGATCAGGAGTGCGTACCGGTTCATCGCTGTGTCCTCCACGTTCCGGCCAGGTGGTCGATCGCGATCGCGAACGAGGCGGCGGCGGTGGTGTAGCGCTGGCCGGCGGGCTCGTCGGGCTCGTCGGCTCCGAACGAGCCGCGAAACGCGGTGACGACCTCGGACGCGGTGGCGCCCTTGATGCCGAGCAGGGACGCGCGCGCGATCGCGGCCAGCTGCAGGCTCGCGCCGCCGGCGAGCGCCGATCGCGGGTCGTCGTCGGGTGCGCGCAGCGCGGTCACCGGCTCGGTGACCAGACGGTGCGCCAGGAGGTCGGCGAGCGTGCGGCGATCGTCCCGGTGCGTCGAGGTCCACACGTAGACGTCGGCGGGGCCGCGCAGCTCGCCGGTCCACACCACGAGGTCCTGCGGCGCGTCGCCGATCACCGTGGTGGCGCGGTACGGCGCCGCCGTCGAGCGCGCGCAGACCAGGACGTCGACGCGCGTGCCGGGGTCGGCCGCGAGCGCAGCGAGCCGGATCCGCACGGTCGCCGCGCCGCCGCGTGGCGGGGCCGCCCCGGTCGGGCTCG
>Ga0137459_1000563_pt1 | contig 13009 bp, 10 predicted proteins | sample EasRivERMGT700_2_FD_104908 | JGI IMG/M metagenome (GOLD analysis project Ga0137459, IMG submission 104908) | Soil microbial communities from meander-bound floodplain in the East River, Colorado, USA - East River MetaG ERMGT700_2 | ecosystem: Environmental > Terrestrial > Soil > Floodplain ...
AGCTCCCCGTTCAGGTGCGCGCGCGATGTCCGCGATGCCTCCGCCCGGCACGGTCCAACGCCAGCCCCGGCGGTCCGTAACACAGTGGGCGAATCAGTCGTTGTGCGTCTCAAGGAGGAGCGCGCCTGACGGGATCGACGTTGCACACCGGCCGCCCTCGTCAGCTCCCCATTCACGCAGGCGAATGACCTTGTTGTCGATCACCTCGGGTATGGATTCAAGAGCTGCTCATCGTTCCACGGCTTTCAGCGCAGCGAAGAACATCAGGGCGGCAGCTGCCAGGACGAGGAGCAACGTAGTGACCGCGTCACGTCTGCTGTGTCTCATATACCATTATCATGTCCGATGCCTACTCGGAACAGTGGAGCGGCACCCGGTGCACAAGCAACTGAGAATCCGGCTCGGATCACCAACTCCCCCGACGACTCGAGCGTAGCGCCGAGGCCGTCGGCAGGGACAACCTGCCGTTTGAGGTTGATCATCGTCGCAGCAATGGTGCCCAGCGCCTGCCGAGTGCCCCTGTTGCAAGCACCGCAAAGGCGAGGTCGCCGCTGTTTTTCGCCAGCTCCGCCGGGACATCGAGAAATACGGCATCACCGTCGACAAGGTCGACGACGGCGACAACGACGACGGCGACGGCGACGGCGCGGACTAGCGGTGGTGCGCATCCACGAGCAGCTCACGGCCTACCCGGATGACACCTATCAGGGCGCCGTCGGCGGCGATCCGAACCCGTGCAACAACGCGCACGATATCTACGTCCGCCGGTCCTGTTCCTGTCCGTGAGACGACCGCCGCGCTGGAGGCGCGCATGGTAGTGTTCGCTCGATGGCCGGCGATCAGGATCCCGAGGTGCCGGATCACGGCTGGGTGCCGCCTGCCGAGCTCGACGGGTTCCGCGTCGTCCGCCAGCTCGGGCGCGGCGGCATGGGGACGGTCTACCTCGGGCACGATGACGTGCTCGAGCGCCCCGTCGCGCTCAAGTTCCTGGCCGCGGCGGACCCCAATATGCCCGCGCGCGACCGCTTCCTGATCGAGGCCCGGGCCATCGCGCGGCTCCAGCACCCCAACGTGGTGGGCATCTACCGCGTCGGCGAGGTGCTCGGCCGGCCGTACCTGGCCTACGAGCTCATCACCGGCCAGAGCCTCGATCAGCTCCCCAAGCCCGTCCCGTGGACGCGCGCGCTCGAGCTGGTGCTCGGCGTCGCCCGCGGCCTGTCCGCGGCGCACCGCCGCGACGTGCTCCACCGCGACATCAAGCCGGCCAACGTGATGCTGTCCGATACCGGGGAGATCAAGCTGCTCGACTTCGGGCTCGCCAAGCTGCTCGACGGCAGCGTGCGGCCCGACGAGGAAGCCGTCGTCGGCGCGGCGACGATCCCGGAGGGCGCCATGGTCGACGCGACCCTGGACGGTCGGGGGGCGCTGCCCGAGGGCGCGACCACGCGCCGCATCAGTCACGAACCGGGCACGCGCGGATCGGCCCCGCGCGGATCGGGCACGCGCGGATCGGGCGCGGAAGGCTCGCTCACGGCCACGGGCGCGATCCTGGGGACACCGCTCTACATGGCGCCCGAGCTGTGGCGCGGCGAGCCCGCGACCGTCCAGTCGGACGTGTACGCGCTCGGCCTGCTGCTCTACGAGCTGCTCTCGGGCCGGCTCCCCCACCAGGGGCTGCGCGCCGCCGAGATCGCCGACGCCGTGCAGACGCGCGATCCCCCGCCCATCCGCTCGCTGTGCCCCACGGTGCCGCAGGCGCTCGCCGACGTCGTCGATCGCGCCATCCGACGGCGGCGCGAGGAGCGCTTCCAGAGCGCCCAGGAGGCACGCGACGCGCTCGAGGCCATCCGCTCGCTCTATCAACCCTTCGGCCAACCCTCCGGCCAACCCTCCGGCGCCGTGCCCGGCGCCCCGCTCGCCGGCGACGACGACGCGCACCAGATCGCCGCTTCCTTTGCCCGCATCGCGCCCCGCGCCGACGAGTTCTGCGCCCGCGTGTACGAGCGGTTGTTCGCCGAGCACCCCGAGCTCCGCCCGCTGTTCCCGGCCGAGATGGCGCCACAGCGCCGCAAGTTGCTCGGGGCCCTGGTGGCCGTCATCGACAACCTGCACCACCCCGAGCGGCTCGTCCCGCTGCTCGAGGATCTGGGCCGGCGCCACGCCACCTACGGGGTGAGGCCGGAGAGCTTCGACGCGGTGGGCGCGGCGCTGATCGGCGCCATCGGCGACTTCGACGATCAGCTCCAGGATCACCTCGAGGCCGCGTGGGCCCGCGCCTACGCGAACATCGCACAGGCCATGCAGCGCGGGCTCGTCGCCGAGCGCGTCACCGTGCCGCCGGGTGCCGGTGAGGCCGCCGCGAGCGCCGGACACGACGCGGCGCCCACCCGCTACGCGCGGAACGGCGACGTCGGCCTCGCCTACCAGGTGATCGGCCAGGGGCCCCTCGATCTGGTGCTGGTGACGGGGTGGCTCACGCACCTCGAGGCGGGCTGGCAGTGGCCGCCGCTGGCGCGCTTCCTGCGCTCGCTCGCGGCGCTCGGTCGGCTGATCGTCTTCGACGGCCGCGGCACGGGGCTGTCGGACGCCGGTCCCGCCGGCGCGCTGCTCGAAGATCGCGCGGCGGACCTGCGCGCCGTGCTCGACGCCGCCCACGCGGAGCGCGCGGCGCTGATCGGCCTCGGCGAGGGCGCGGCCACGGCGCTGCTGTTCGCCGCCACGCACCCGGAGCGCACGCGCGCGCTGATCCTCTACGGCGCCAACGCCCGGACGACGGCCGGCGACGGCCACCCGTACGGGCCCTCGCCCGCGGCGCAGGAGGAGGTGGTCGCGCGCATACGCACGTCCTGGGGCGAGCCGCTGTTCCTCGATCAGCTCGCGCCCTCGATGGCGAACGACGACGCGTTCCGCGGCTTCTGGGCCCGCTACCTGCGGGCGGCGGCCGGGCCGGGCGCCGCGATCGCGCATCACCGCGCCGGCGCCGCGCTCGACGTGCGCGCCGTGCTCCCCGCGGTCCGCGTGCCGGTGCTGGTCCTGCACCGCGAGGACGACGCGACGGTCCCGGTCGCAGCCGGCCGCGCCGTGGCCCAGCAGATCCCGGGCGCGTGCTTCGTGGAGCTCGCCGGCGGCGATCACCTGCCGTTCGTCGGCGACAGCGGGGCCATCGCCGAGGAGGTGCGCCGCTTCCTCGCGCAGGCCATCAAGCCGGCGGATACCACCTGGCTGCTCGCCGCGGTGGTGGCGTTCGCGGAGCGCGGCGGCACGCACGTCGACGACCAGGTCCGGCTCGCGTGCGAACGCGAGGTCGCGCGATTCCGCGGCGTCGAGCTGTGCGGCCCCAGCGATGGCCGCGCCGCCGCGATGTTCGATGGACCCGGCCGGGCGGTGCGCTTCGCACGGGCGGTGCTCGCGCGGGCGCGGTCGCTCGGCGTCGCGCTCGCCGCCGGCGTCAGCTTCGAGATCTGCCGGTTCGGCGACGCCGACGTGGACGGCGACGCCGTGCGCCTGGCGCCGCTGGTCGCCGCGCAGGCGGCGGCGGGAGAGATTCTGGTGAGCGACGGCGCCCGGGCGCTGCTCGGCAGCGCCATCAAGCTCGCGCCGCGCGGCGAGCTCCCCGATGACGCGACGAGGATCCACGCAGTCGCCGCCGACGCGGAGTGAAGCGATTACTCCGGTGTGCCGTCCTCCCTCTCGGTGACGCCCCCATCCACGCCCACCTTCTTCATCAACCGGGCCGCCGCACTTCGTCGTTGCCGGCGGCCACGCGCGCGAGCAGGTGGCGCACGAGGAGCGGTACGTCCGCGGCGCGCGCGGAGAGCGGGGGGACCTCGACCTTGAGCGTGAAGCGCGCGGCGAAGTCGTGCTTCAGCTCGGTCACGGCGCGGTTGGTCGCGGCCACGACGCGGAGATCGGCGCACCGCACCCGCGCCTCGCCGAGCCGCTGGTACTCGCCCTTGCGGTCGAGGACGCGGAGCAGGTGCGCCTGGAGCGTGGCCGGGAGCTCGCCGATCTCGTCGACGAACAGCGTGGTGCCGTCGGCCTCACCGATCAGCCCGTCGCGCTCCGCCGTGCCCGGGTTGGGATAGTTCTTCGCGTTCCCGAACAGCTCGGCGTCGACGAGGCCCGTGGGGAACGTGGCGGCGTTGCGTGCCACGAGCGGTCGCTCGAAGCGCGCCGAGAGCCCGTGGATCGCGGCCGCGCACAGCTCCTTGCCGGTGCCGCTCTCGCCGTGCACGAGCACGTGCCCGTCGGCATGGGCCGCGAAGGCGATCCTGTCGCGCAGCGCCCACCCGGCCGGCGTCTCGCCCACGAACCCGAACGGATCGGCCGCCCCGAACGGGACCTCGTCGCCGAGCCGGGAGCTCCTGAGCTCCGCGATCTGGTGAGGACCACGGGTCGGCGCAGCGGCCGGTTAGTTAGTTAGTTGGTGAGGACCACGTGTCGTGGTGGTCCCCGAAGACCGTGTGCGCAACGTTTCGAGATATCACCTCGACGACTCGATGACACACCGTTAAAGCAAGGCATGTGCCAGTCGACCAGGAGGCGTGCGCTGCGCGACGAACCGAGTCAGGTTCGGGATCGCGGCTGCTCTCGGCCTACATCGCATGCACCTGCGCCGACTCGTCGAGCGCTACGATATCGCCGTCGATGCAATCGCCAACAACGACAACGAAGCCACCGACTAGCGACGACTCCGCGCTGGCGAGCGGCACGCCCGCCTCGGTCACGCCGTGCGCCCCATACCGGACGATCCCAGGGTGATCGAGCCCGGACAGCCAGCGAGCAAGCGTTCGCCTACCTATCACGCTGATGATCATCAGTTAACTTAATCGACAACGAGGGCTTGTTCGATGAGGTCCGAGTACTCCCCGGTGCGCAACCGTGCCTGGGTCGGGACCTCGGTCAGATAGCGCGCGCCTCTGCGCTCGGGAGGTCGGTAGCCCTTCGAGAGGGAAGCGCTCGTGGGAGTCGATGATCTGCGCTTCTCGTCGTCGAGCAGCTCGTGAGAAGCGAGCGGAGACGCTGCGTTCATCGCCAAAGCCCTTGGCGACCTCGCGCGCGCCAAGGGCATGACTCAGGTCGCACGAGACGCAGGACTCTCGAGAGAGAGCCTCTACAAGGCGTTGTCCGGAGAACGCAGTCCCGACTTTGAGACCATCCTGAAAGTCATCGGCGCGCTCGGCCTGAAACTGCACGCTGAAGTCGCGCACGGATGAACATGATCGAAGCGGACAGCGGTGCTCCACGCTCGGCCAGCCTCTCCCACCTGCCAGCGCGCCTCCAGGCCGTGTGCTGCGGTTCGAAATGGGCAACCTCGCGAACACCGCCGCGAAGCCGAGCCGCGCGCCGATCGAGGGGGCGATGTCGGCGACGGACGTCCCCTGGCGAGCCCGTGCGCGCGCCGAAGTAGCGCAGGTTCTGGATCGCGGACAGCTCGTCGTAGACCGCGAGATCCTGCGGGACCAGCCCGAGCTTGGCCTTGGCCACGCGGGGCTGGTCCGCGAGCGAAGCGCAGGGACAGCACGGCCGTCATGATTCGCCCACCGCCGTGCGGAACCCCACGCCGGACCGTCGCAGGACCCTCGCTGCTGTCGTCATGTCGGTCACCGTAGCCCCCGGATCGCGGGTTCGTAACACCCGGTCCGACGAACAGTCGATCCGGACGGAGGAATCGCGGTAGAACGCCGGTATGAGGGTCGTCTCCGTACCGTGCCTGAAGGACAACTTCGCGTACCTCGTGATCGATGACGATGGCCGGTGCGCCGTCGTCGATCCGGGAGAAGCCCCGCCGGTCGAGGCCGCGCTGGTGCGTGAGAACGCCCAGCTGTCCGCGATCTGGGCGACCCACCACCACCCCGATCACGTCGGCGGCATCGCCGCGCTGCTCGCCCGGCGGACCGGCATCGAGGTCGTCGTCGGGGTGAAGGACGCGCCGCGCACCCCCGGCGTGACCCGCACGCTCGAGGACGGCGACGAGGTCGCGCTCGGTGCGCTGCGCGCGCGCTGCATCCACAACCCCGGCCACACGCTCGGCGCGATCAGCTACGTCATCGAGGGCTGCGTGTTCACCGGCGACACGCTGTTCGGCGGCGGCTGCGGCCGCGTGTTCGAGGGCGACGCGGCGATGATGCACGCCTCGCTCATGCGGCTCGCCGCGCTGCCGCCCGACACCCGGGTGTACTTCGGCCACGAGTACACCGCGTCGAACCTCCGGTTCGCGGCGGCGGTCGAGCCCGACAACGCGCGGGTGGCCGAGCGCGCGCAGGCGCTGCCACAGCCGTCGACGCCGTCGACGATCGCCGACGAGCGCGCGACCAACCCGTTCCTGCGCAGCGCCGAGCTCGGCGTCATCGCCGCCGCCCAGGGCCGCGGGGCCGAGCGCGATCCGGTCAGCGTGTTCGGCGCGGTCCGCGCCTGGAAAGACAACTTCAAGTAGCCGCCCGGGCGCACGTCGATCCCGGGGCTCGTCGAGCCCCGAGCCCGGCGCCTGCGTCATCTGATAAGCTGTGCACGGCCGTCCATGACCGAGCCCACGGACATCGCGCTGCTCGATCAGTGGCGCAACGGCGATGCCGAGGCCGGGCAAGTGCTGTTCCAGCGCCACTTCGACAGCATCTACGGGTTCTTCGAGACCAAGTGCGCGGCCGACGCCGACGAGCTGGTCCAGACGACGTTCCTCGCGTGCCTGCGCGCGCGCGACCAGTTCCGCAAGGAGTCGAGCTTCCGGACCTACCTGTTCACGATCGCGCGGCACGAGCTGTATCGCGTGCTGCGCGTCCGCCAGCGCGACGGCGCGCGCCTCGACTTCGCGCTGTCGTCGATCGCCGACCTCATCTCGACGCCCGGGACCCGGATCGCGCGCAACCAGGAACACCAGCGCCTGCTCGAGGTCTTGCGCCAGCTCTCCGTCGAGCAGCAGAGCCTGCTCGAGCTGCACTACTGGGAGGACATGGATATCGCCGCGCTGGCCGAGGTGTTCGAGACGCCCCCGGCGACCATCCGGACCCGGCTGCACCGTGCGCGCAAGGCGCTGCGCGAGAAGCTGGCGGCGACCGCGCCCGCGCAGGCGCTCGAGACGCTCGAGACGATGGACGCCTGGGCGCGCGGGCTGTCGCAACGCGCCCGGTAGCGCCGCGCCGGATCAGGTCGCGCGCCTGGCCGCTCGGAGCTCGGCCACCAGCGCGCGCAGCTCGGGCGACGCGCTCGCATGCGAAAACTCGACGAGGTCCTGGCGACCGTCGTCGTGCGTGACCGCCAGCTCGTAGCCCAGCTCGTCGGGGCTCGCCTCCTCGCGGCCGGCGGGCGACCCGGTGCGCCGCGCGGCGTCGGCGAGCTCCTCCATCCGCTGCCGGGCCGGCGCGGCGAGGCTCGCCGTGTCGAGCTCCAGCGGCGGCTGGCGCAGCCCGGCAACCCCGCCGGCCCGGGTCAGCACGAGCTTCATGGGGCTGCGATGACCGGGATCGGCCTCGTCGTGTCGCCTGCCGGAACGACCTCGACCATCTGCCACGCATCGCGAACGGCGTCGGCGGCCTGCGGGCCGAACAGCTGCTGCGCGTAGACGATGGTCGTGGTCGCCGCCTCCGCGAAGTCCGACGTCTTGTGCAGCGCGCGCAGCGTCGCATACCAGATGCGCCCGGCCTGGTCCCACGAGTGCTTCGCGCCCAGGTTTTCGCACGCGAGCACGAACGCGCGGTTCGGGATGCCCGAGTTGATGTGCACGCCCCCCCAGTCGCTGCCGCGACGGTCCGGGAGGTTCTGGAAGTCGGTCATCCGGCCGGGCTGCGGATCCTTGCCCAGGCGCGGATCATCGTAGGCCGTCCCCGGATCGCGCAGCGAGCGCAGCGCCTTGCCCTGGATCCCCGGCGCCAGCAGCTCCTTGCCGATCAGCCAGTCGGCCTCCTGGATCGTCTGGCCGAGCTTCCACTGCTTGACCATCGAGCCGAACACGTCGGAGAACGATTCGTTCAGCGCGCCCGACTGGTTGTGATACTCGAGCCCCGCCTCGAGCTCGGTGACGCCGTGGGTGAGCTCGTGGGCGATCACGTCGAGGCTCCGGGTGAACGGCCCGAACAAGATGCCGTCGCCGTCGCCGTAGATCATCTGGCGGCCGTTCCAGAACGCGTTGTCGTAGCCCTCGTCCGGATCTTCCTGGTAGTGCACCGTCGCCTGGAGCCGCATGCCGTGCCCGTCGATCGACTTGCGCCCCAGGATCTGATCGTAGAACGCGTAGGTGTCGCCGGCACCGTCGTACGCTTCGTTGACGGTGGGATCGGTGCTGGGCGGGTTGCCTTCGTTGCGGCTCATCATGCCGGGCAGCGTCGAATCCTTCTGCGCGTCGTAGATCGTCCGGCGCAGGCCGCCGGTCCCGAGCGCGATGTTGAGCACCGAGAAGATCTGTCGTTGCTCGTGAAAGCCACGGCTCGCGAGGATCGTCGCCCGCGCGGTCTTGCGGAGCTTCGCGTCGGGGTTCGACGCCATGTGATTCAAGATGTGCGGCGGGATGATGTAGCAACAAGTGGACATGGGATCGCTCCTGGTTCGAGGTCACGCGGGAACCATGGGCGCGGCCGAGTAGCGCGCCATGCAGCTCCTCCCTCCGCCACCTCGTCTCATGTCCCCGGCAAGGCCTGACACGGCCCTATCGTACGCGCCAGGGCGCCCCGTACGATGCAGGTTGTTGCACGTCTCGAGCCCAGAAAGAATCTTGTAATTCAAATGGTTTGAAGAACCTGGCGGATTTTTCGCCGATGGGCTGACACAAACTCGCCGGAGCCGCATCTACCTGAGCGCCCGAAACGACCCCGGGCGAAAGGTGACCTCGTCATGTCTCTCCGCATGTTTGCTCTCGTGGTGCTGCTCGGTGCCGGTTGCGTGAACGGTGACGTCGACCCGCCGCAGGTGGGAAGCGTCCAGCAAGCCGTCCTCACCTGCGATGAATTCATGTGCGGGACCAACTCGCCGCAGATCGCCGAGCTCGGGTTCTGGGAGCTGAACCTGCCCTCGGAGCACGGGCCGGGCCTGGCCAACAACGTCGGGCTCCGGCTGGTCGGGTTCGTCCAGGGCGGCAAGCTCTACCTGCCGGCGGTCTCGGGCGGCAAGCTCACGGCGACCCGGACCTCGAACGTGCCGCCCTACACGATCACGCTGTCGGGCAACGCCTTGATCGGCGGCTACTTCTACCTCACCGATGACACCCGGGCGTTCGCGATCAATGTCAGCGAGGTCGGCACGGTCGATTCGTGGGCGCAGCCGGCGGGCGGCGGACCGACGATCACGCTCGAGAGCTACAAGCTCGACTGGACCGAGCTGGTGAACAACACCCCGGGCCGGTTCCAGAACGTCTGCAAGAACCCGCCGATCCGCGAGCCCAGCGATCTGCTCTCGATGGTCGGGGCGTACTCCTTTCATACGCTGCTGTTCGAGGGCGATCGGATCGACGCGGCCCACAAGCTCGACACCGGGATCGACACCTCGTGGTTCAACCTCGGCTGCGCGGGCAGCGCGCTCGCGAAGATGGCGCTCACCGGCCACACCGAGGCCGCGGCCAGCGCCGGAAAGCTCGTCACCACGCTGGGCGAGCGCCAGGCGATGCTGAAGATGCTGACGGCGGACTACTGCGGCGACGGCACGCCGTTCACCGTGGCCGGTCAGCCGCTCAACTGGGCCGACGATCACGGCACGATGAAGCTCGCCGCGCTGCTCGTCCAGCCGCCGCAGCCGCTCGTGCTCGAGGCGCGCTGGACCGAGCACGGCGCCGCCTGCCTCGAGCAGCCACGCGTCGATGTCCACCCGACGACGCTCAGCATGCAGGAGCTCGGCTCCGATATCTACAAGCAGGTGAAGGACCACTGCCCGGAGAAGCTGCCCCCGCCGTGCCTCGATCGCAGCTTCGGCGTCGCGGGTTACCACCTGGTGACCGCGACCGTCCCGCTCTAGCGCGATCTCCGCCCAGGTATCGATACATCGGCCGGGTTACCTGGCCGGCGAATGCCCGAACGAAATCGGGAAATCGGGACGAAAGGTGTTCGGCGCCAATGTCAATCTCTATAACCTGGTGCAGAACCACTGCCCGTCACAGATGCCGCCGCAGTGCGCCGACAACAGCCTCGATGTCGCTGGCTACCACCTGGTGAGCGCGACCCCGCTCGGACCGGCGCCGCGGAAGGCTTGGGGCTCACCGCCCGGTCTGTGCGATCGCATCGAGCTCCCCCGCGATCGCGTCGTAGCCGCCGGCCGCGCGATACCAGGCCGCGGCATCGCCGGCGAGCTGCTTGGCCTCTGCCGGGTTCGACGCCGCCACGAGGCGGGCGAGCAGCGCCCGGGCGCGCGCGGTCCGGCGCAGGTAGTAGGGGGCCTGCTTGATCACGGTGAGCTGGTCGTAGAACGCGAGCGCCTTGCGCAGGCTCGCGATCGCGTCGGCGGGTCGGTGCAGCCGGTCCGCACAGATCGCGGCGAACAAGAGGCCGTCCGCGGCATAGAACTGGGTCCACCACTCGCCCTGCAGGCCCTCCGCGGCGTGGCGGGCCTGCCGCACGGCGTCCTCGAGCTTGCCATCGAGCGCCGCGAGGTACGCCTGCGCGATCGGCTTGCGCGCGTTGTTGACCAGCTGCATCGACGCGCGGGTCTCGGCGGTGTCGCCGCGCTCCTCCGCCAGCCAGCCGAGCTCGTACGCGCACCGGCCGACCATGTCGGCGGCCTCCTTGGCGTGAAACGTCTGGGCGCGGTGGCAGACGTCGCGGATCTGCGACGCCGCAACGTCGGGCCTGGTGGCGAACACCGAGCTCTTGTACATCGCCTCGAGCGTCCTGATATGGTTGGGCCCCAGCAGCGAGACCAGCGTGTCACGCTCGCGCATGAACAGCCGATCGCGCTCGGCCGGCTGGTCGGCGTTCAACGCCAGGTTGCCGACCGCGGAGACCAGCTCGACGTCGCCCGCGCGCGTCCGCGGCTCGTCGATCGCCCTGGCGAACCAGGCCCTGGCATCGGCCTTGTCACCCGCCGACATCCGCGACACGCCGATGTTGTTGAACAGGAGCGGCCGCTCGAACGACGCCGCCGCGCCGAGCCGGCGGGCGATGTGCTCGACGTACGGGATCGCACCGAGCAGCAACGCGGCGTTGGCCGGCAGCTGGTCCTTCTCGGTCCGGGCGATCTCGTAGACCTCGCGCGCATAGGCCTCGACAAAGCCGACTTCATCGCCCGCGTCGATCGCGGTCGTCGCCGCTTGCTCGAGCACCGGGATCGCGCGGGGGACGTCGCGGCGGACAACCAGGTCGATGCCCTGGACCAGGTACGCGCGCGCCAGCAGCGGCAGGTAGCCGAGCTCCTGGCTCTGGGCGACCACGGCCGCCGCGGCCGCCGCCGCCCCGGGATCCGCCGCCTGGGCCAGCACGCGCAGCCGCGCCACCTCGTTGCCGAGCGCGTTCGCGCGGGCGGCCAGCGCGGGCGGCGGCGGCTCGATGGTGGAGGCCAGCGTCTCGGTCAGGCAGCGCTCGGTGTCCGGCAGGCCGCGCGTGGCGACGATCGCGTTCGACAGCCGCTCGCCCGGCACGCGCGCCAGGAGATCGAGCACGGTCTCGAGGCCGACCCGCGCGCGGCCCAGGCAGCTCAGGTTGCGCTCGTAGAGCTGGGCGGTCAGCTCGCCGCGCTCGTTCGCGAGGCACGCGGTGTGGTGCGACGCCGCCCAGCGATCGGCGTAGCTCGCCAGCTCGCCGTCGAGCCGCGTCGCCTCGTCGCTGCCGTACGCGCCGAGCGTGTTCAGGTGAAGGGCCATCTGCGCGCGCGCGGCCGGGCGGAACGTCCGCGCGATGTCCTGGCGCGCGCCCGAGCACGGCTCGACGGCGTGGCCCGACGCCCGCAAGTTGCCGATCACGAACGCGGCGACCGTCGCGGCGAGCGCGCCCCCGGCGATCGCGCGGCGCCGCCAGATCGTCGCCGGATCGCGCGCCAGCGCGTACAACAGATCTGCCATCGCCGGGAACCGATCCTTGGCCTCGCGCGCCGTCCCGCGGATGACGATCGCCTCGATCCAGCCCGGGATGTCGGCGTCCTTGCCGTCGGCGTTGCGGCCGGCGAGCGCCTCGCGCAGCGAGACGCAGAACGCGTACTGGTCGACCGCCGGGGTCAGCACGCCGCCCTCGGCTTGCTCCGGCGGCATGTACTTCGGCGTGCCCGCGCCGCGCGTCATGTCCGAGCTCGGCGCCGAGCCACCATCGCCGCTGCCGTCGGGCCGGACGTCGTTGCGCGCCAGCCCGAAGTCGAGCACGCGCACGCGCCCGTCGTCGCCGCGGATCGCGTTGTCGGGCTTGAAGTCGCGGTGGATCAGGCCCTCGGCGTGCGCGGCGGCGAGGCCCTCCCCGGCGGCGCGGTAGATCGCGACGAGCTCGCGCACCGTGCGCGGCGTGCGGCCGTACGCGCGCAGGTTCTGGCCGCGCACCCACTCCATCACGATGTAGACCTGCTCGTCGACGACGCCGACGTCGTAGACCGTGACCACGTTGGGGTGCGACAGCTTCGCCAGCGCCTGGCCCTCGAGCTGGATCCGATCGCGGGCGGCCTGCATCGTCGCCTTGACCAGCTTGATCGCGACCCGGCGCTCGAGCTCGGGGTCCCACGCGCCCCACACCACGCCCATCCCGCCGGCCCCGACCATCTCGAGCAGGTGGTAGCGGCCGAGGTTGACCCGCTCGGCCTTGGCGAACAGCTGGTTGCCGATCCGCGTGCGCGCCACCGCGCGGGCGAGCTGATCGGCCTCCGGTCGCGCGCCGATCCGCGGCACGCCGGTGGCCTCGGCCGTCGGCACGGTCGCGGCGAGGCCCGGCGTCACCGTCGCGGCGTGGCCCGGCGTCACGGTCGCGGCGTGGCCCAGCTCCGACGCTGGCTCGGCTTCATCCCGCGACGGCATCGCCGGCAGGATATCCGATCACCGCGCGTTGCTACACGGGCCGCACGCACCCACCTACCCGAACATGCAGGTCGTGCGCGCGTCGCGGCGGCTACACTCCACCGG
>Ga0137459_1000564_pt1 | contig 13007 bp, 11 predicted proteins | sample EasRivERMGT700_2_FD_104908 | JGI IMG/M metagenome (GOLD analysis project Ga0137459, IMG submission 104908) | Soil microbial communities from meander-bound floodplain in the East River, Colorado, USA - East River MetaG ERMGT700_2 | ecosystem: Environmental > Terrestrial > Soil > Floodplain ...
GGGCTGGGCGTCGGCGGCGGCGCCGGCCGGGTGACCGGCAGCGGCGGCGCGGGGGCGGCGCGTGCCACGGCGGGTGCCGTGACCACGGGGAGCGCCGAGCCGGGGGTCGCCGCCGGGATGCGAGGCAGCGCGGCGGCCGGGACCACCGGTGGCCGCATGGCCGGGAGCTCGACCGGCCGGCGGACCGGCTCGGCGGCGTCGCCGATCGCGAGCTCGACGCGGACGTCGCCGAGCGTGATGACGTCGCCGGTCTGCAGCTTGGCCTTGTTGATCTTCTTGCCGTTGACGAACGTGCCGCGCGTCGAGCCGAGATCGATCAGGCTGACGTCCAGGTGGGTGACCTCGACGACCGCGTGCATGCGGCTGACCGAGTCGTCGTCGATCCGGAGGTGCGCGGACGGCACCTTGCCGATCTTGATCACGCCCTGGGTCAGCTTGTCCTCCCGGAGGAGCTGGCCATTCTTGAAGATGCGAAACGACAGCGCGAGCTTGGTGTTGGACATGGACAGACCTTCGTCGTGGCGCGCGTGCGCCCGGCGCCGGCCCGCGCCGCGATGACTCGTGCGCAACCCGCGCGCAAGACACCGCGGCCTGCTCGGCCGGCGCGACCGCGTGGCGACGTGCCTTGCGATCGAAAGCTCCGACACTGATCCACCGGCTCGGTTCCCCGTTTCGAACCGTTTGCCCGTTGACGGACCACGGCAAACAGCGGCCGGCCCGCAACCGCGGCCGGTAGGCGCCGTCCACCACGGGCGCGGGAATGCCGGGGTGCTACGGTGCGTTTGCCATGGTGGCCGAGCCGGCAGCTGCGCCGAGCCCTCTCGCGGTGCGCGGGCTGCGCGTGGTGCTGCCCGACGGCCGCGTCCTGATCGACGGCGTCGATCTGACGATCGGCGCGGGCGAGGTCGTCGTGCTACTCGGCGGCTCCGGCGCCGGCAAGTCGACGTTTGCCCGCGTGCTGTTCGAGCGCGACGAGCTCGACGCCGCCGGGTTCGACGTGGTGGCCGCGGAGCTCGCGCTCGATCGCGACCAGCTCGGGCTCGTGCCCCAGCGCGGCGCCCTGTTCGATCACCTCGACATCCGCGGCAACCTCGAGCTCGCGCTCCGGCATGCTCATCCGGCTCATCCGGCTCATCCGGCCCATCCGGCCCATCCGGCCCACCGGGCCCATCCCGGCGACCGCGGACCGCGCGATGGCGACGATCCCGAGACCTGGCTCGTGCGGGTCGGGCTTCCCGCCCGGCTCGCCGTGCCCGGCACCTCGGTGACCCAGCTCTCGGGCGGCCAGGCCCAGCGCGTCGCCGTGGCGCGCGTGCTCGCGAGCCGGCGCAAGCTGCTGTTCCTCGACGAGCCCTCGGTCGGCCTCGATCCGCATCGCGTGCGCATGCTCGCGCGCCTGATCCGCGCGCAGGTCGCGGCGCTCGGCGTCTCGGCGATCGTCGTGACCCACGACGTCGCGCTCGCCGCCGGTGTCGCCGATCGCCTGTTCCTCCTGTCGCTCGAGCACCGCCGGCTCGAGCAGCTGTTCGCGGAGCGCTGGCCCGGCGCGCTCGAGGATCCGGGGCACGACGTGGCCGAGCGCGGGCGCTGGCTGGTCGAGCTCGAGGACGCCCTCGTCACCCACCTCGAGGCCCACGGCGATCGCCCGCCGCCGGCCGGCCCGCCCCCGGCCCGCCGAGCGATCGCCCGCGCGGCCCGGTGGGCCGAGCCCGTGGTCGCGCCGTTCCGGGTCGCCGTGATCGCCGCGATGCGCGCGCCGCGCCAGCTGGTTGCCCACCCGCGCGACGCAGCGATCGTCGCGCGCCGGGTCGTCGCGCAGACCCTCGTGCGCCCGCTGCCGTTCTACGCGATCGTCGCGACGCTGATCGGCTACACGGTGCTGTTCGTGATCAGCAAGGTCGGCGGCGCGGGCGTGCGGCCCGATGCGCTGCTGCGCCAGATCGGCGGCAGCTACGTCGTCGCGCTGGCACCGGCGCTGTCGGCGCTGCTGTTCGTCGCCGCGTCGGGCAGCGCGACCAACGCGTGGCTGGGCTCGATGGGCCTCACCCGGCAGACGCTCGCGCTCGACGCGCTCGGGGTCGATCGCCGCGCGTACCTGTGGGCGCCGGCCTGGCTCGCGGCGGCGCTGTGCTACCTCGCCGTCGCCGCGCTGTTCGCGCTCGGCATGATCGCCGGCGGCCTCCTGGTGTGCCGCAGCTACGGTGTCGCCGGCGCGTGGCAGCTGTTGACCGGCGACCTCCTCGATCCGCGGCCCGAGCGCCTGGCGTACGCCGTGCGCGCCGGGTTCCTGGTCTGGATCTACGCCTGGGGCATCGCGAGCGACGTGGTCGCCAAGGGCGGCGCCGCGAAGCCCGAGGCCGACGCGGTGACCCGCGGGATGACCGCGAGCGTCGTCGCGTGCACCTTGTGGGTGGTCGCGTGGGAGCTCGTCACCGTCGTCGTGGTGCTCGGCACGTGAGGGCGGCGCCCGGCGCGCTCGGCGCGCTCCTCGTTGCCGCGCACGCGGCCGGGTTCGTCGCGCTCGCGGCGCGCTGCCGCGGCACCGAGCTCGCCGTCGACGTGCCCGCCCCGCCGGCGTCGCCGGCGCTCGCGCTCGACGGGACGGTGCCCGGCGCGCTCGCCGGCCGGATCGAGATCGACGACTCCGCGGCCGGTCCGGGCCTGCATCGCCGCAGGTGGAGCGTGCGCTACCGCGGCGGCGCCGAGCGCGCGGTCGGCGCGGTGCAGCTCGTCGGACCGTTCCAGGATCCGGCCGCGGCGGCCTGCGTGGGCCGCGCCGTCGTCGGCCAGCGCCTGCTCGACGACGGCCACGCCGGCCCCGGCACGATCGCCGCCGTGATGCAGCGCCAGCTCGAGGCCGAGCTCCGCGGCGAGGTCGTGTTCCCGGTCGGCGAGCTCCGCCGGATCGAGCGGCTCGCGCTGCGCTGGGCGCGGCTCGAGCACCACCCCGAGGATCGCGCGCTGGCCGGCGCGGCCTCGGGCGGCTACGTGCGGGCGTCCGCGACCATCGTGTTCGATCGCGTCGCGGTGCCGGTGGTCGTCGCGCTGATCCCGAGGCTGACGCCGCGCGAGCTCCGGTTCCAGATCGCCGCGCGCGCCGAGCTCGCGTTCGACAACCGCGTCGCCCAGTGGATCAGCGACAAGCTCGGCGGCGACCGGCTCGCGACCCGGCTGGCGCGCCGCCAGATCGACGACGCGCTCGTGACCGCGCTCGCCCCGCCGCCGCCGTTCGTGCTGTCCGACGGCCAGGCGCTCCGCTTCACCTACTGCGACGAGGCCCCCGAGATCGTGGAGGGCGCCTACGGTGCCCTGCCGTTCGGCGTCGCGCTCGCGCGCAACGAACGCGATGCGCGGATCTTGCCGCCGCGGCTCGGACACGGCCCACGCGGGGCGCCGGCGGCCGCGACCAGGCTCGCGCTCGATCTCGATCTCGACGCGCTCAACGGGCTGCTCTACGAGCTGTGGCGCGGCGGGTTCCTCGATCGCCGGCTCGCCGAGGCGGGGCTCGATCGCCGGTTCAATACCGATCCCACCGTCGCCGCGTTCCTCTCGCTGCGCCTGGAGCCGCTTCACCTGGCCCTGCCTCCGGTGGTCACCGCCGCGCGCGGCGGGCTGCGGCTGTCGGCCGAGGCGCGTGTCGCGATCCGGGACGGAGCCCGCCTCACCACCGGGCGCGTGTGGGGCGGGCTCGACTTCCGGTTCGCCGCGCACGCGGTGGACCAGGTCGCCGTGGAGCTCGGCGAGCTCGAGCTGTCGTGCGAACAGACCGCCACCACGCTGGTGCCGTGCTACAGCGACCTCGTCGCCGCCGTGAGAGGCCGCGCCGGGGACTTTCACGGTGTCCTCACGCGGGCGTTCGCGCGGCTGATCGCTGACATCTTTGTCGGCCGGCTCGGCGCCACCGGGCTTCCCGCCGATCTCGTGATCCACGGTGCGATTCCCAGCGTTACGGCGACCACCACCAACGCGACGCTCCACCTGGAGCTCGATGGGACGCTCGCGGCGTCGCACTAGCGTCTCGGACATCACACAACAATCGTCACGCTCTTGCGTATGTGGCCGCGCATTCGTTCGGCAGCCGGCGTAGATCGTGTGAGGGCATCGTCGTTTCCGTTCATGCTGTAACTTGATAGCGTCACTGCATGAGCGAGCACATCATCAGGCGTGGATCTCCGCCTACGACGCCCCCGGCCCCCAGGCGGCGGCGCCGGACGATCGAGATCTCCGAGCAGCAGCTCCACGGGCTGATCCACGACCCTACACAGGACGACCTCGAGGCCGAGCTCGAGCTCCTTGATGTCACCCCTGAGTCCTTCCCCGATTGCACGCCGACCGGCTTGTCGAGCACGTCCTCGCAGCGCCTCGCGCACACGATGCGGCGTGGTTCTGTCTCCGCGATGCCCGCGGCGCCCGCGGTGACGCCGGCGCCGCCCCCCGAGCGCACGAACACCTCCAAGACCGAGCGCGCCGCGAGCGCCCCACGCGCCGCGAGCACCGCGAGCGCTCCGCGTACCGCGAGCACCCCGCGCGCCGCGAGCGTTCCGCGTACCGCAACCCCCCCGCGCGCCCCGCTCCCGCAGCTGTTCTTGCCGTCCCTGCTCCCACCCGACCCCGAGCCGCGCGAGATGACGGAGATTCGAACGATGGTGTTCGCCGCTCCCGCGAACAAGGCCCCCGTCGCCGCCGCAACGCCCATCCGGCCCCTGCTCCGGACCCAGCGCGCCCGCCTGGTCCTCCTCGTCACGCTGCTCGGGCTCGGGCTCGGCGCGGCTGCGTCCTGGCTGCTCTGACCGCGGCGCCTGGGGCGCGCGCGTCACGTGTGGATCGCTCACGCTCGCCGGCCACGCCGGGCTCGGCGCCTGCGCGCTGCCCCGCGGCCGGATGATTGCTTCACCTGGCTGCGAGGAGGCGGCGCCTGCTCGCTGCGTGCAACCGCTGCGCGCGGCCATCGCGCATCGCCCTACCATCATCACGCGATGCGTACGCCGAGACGCATCCGTCCGGGAGCGGCGCAGATGATGAAAGGGCATCCCTGTTTCCGTTGAGACTGCAATTTGATAGTGTCACGGTATGGGCGTACACATCGTCAGACGTCGACCTCCCGTCAGCTCCCCGCCACCGGTGGCGCCGCGTCCAACGATCGAGCTCACCGATCAACAGATCCACGGGCTGATCCACGGTCCCATGCAGGATGATCTCGAAGCCGAGCTCGAGCTCATCGATGCGCACCCGAACATGTTCCCCGATGCCACGCCGGAGAGCCTGCCGCGCATCTCCGTGCCACGGCTCGCGCACACGCAGCGACGTGGCATGCCATCCGGCGACCTCCCCGTCGCGCCCGGACCGGCCGCGCGCACCTCGACGAGCGCAAACCCGGATGCCCGGCGCACTTCGCCTGCGATGCCGTGCGCCGACAGCGACGCGATCGCTCGAGCCAAGCTCCCGAGCACCGAGCGCCCCACGCTGCCTGCGATCCCACGCCTGGCGGTGACGATGCTCGCGTCCCCCGAAGCCGAGCCGCCCCCCGCCACAGCACCTGCAGCGCTGCCGCAGATCGATCTCGCCGTGACCGAGCCGGCGTTCGTCGCCGCTGCGCCGAAGCGGCCGCTCGTCCGGGCCGGCGGACACGCCAGGCTGGTGCTCCCCATCATGCTGGTCGTCCTCGCGCTCGGCGCCGTTGCGGTCTGGCTGCGCTGATCGATCCGCTGCGGCCCGCTACCTCCGCGTGATTTGGTAGATCGCCAGCCACATCGTAGGATCGGATCGTGGATCGCCATGCGTTTCGCGAGGCGCTGCTCCAGATCATGGAGCGCAAGGTGCACTGGTCGTGGCCACGCTTCACGTCGGGCGAGGTCGCCAGAGAGCGACTGCACCTGCACTTCGAACAGGAGTACGCCACCTACGTTCGCGACTTCCCCGTGATGGTCGGCTGGGCGTACGTGCAGTGCCCGATCGCCAAGGTTCGCCGCGAGCTCGCCGAGAACCTCTACGAGGAGGAGACCGGCGGCATGGTCGCCGGCCGGCCGCACCCCGAGCTGTTCCTCGAGTACCCCCGGGGCCTCGGCATGGATGTCGCGAGGTTCGCGGACGTCGAGCTCGGCCCTGCCGCGCGGCGGTTTCGCGCGTTGCTCGACGACACCACCCAGCGCCGCGGCTGGGCGCAGGCATGCGCCGTGACGACGATCTTCCTCGAGGGCACCGCGCACGAGCGCGGCGAGCTCGACCCCGAGGCGATGCGCCGGCCGGCGCCGCCGCTCGAGCAACACCCGCTGGTCGTCCACTACGGCCTGCCGCTCGATGCCCTCGCGCTGACCAAGGCGCACCGCCGCGTCGAAGGCAGCCACCGCGCCGCCGCGTGGCGCATCCTCCTCGATCACGTCCCCGCCGCGGAGCACCCGGGCGTGATCGGTGCGCTGGAGGCCACGCTCGCCGGCTGGCTCGGCTATCGCGATGAGGTCGCGGCGAGCTGCGGGCTCGAACGTCACGCCGCGCCGCGGTGACCGCCGTTACCACGCCGCCGTACCGCGACGATCTCGCAGCTACGCGAAGGCGCACTCTCGTATCGTAATGATCTGTATATGAACGATACGGCAACTCACAATAATCCCGAGCTCGGAATGCGGGCTGTTCGTCGGACAGCGACGCAGATCGTGTGATGGCGTCGTCGTTTACGCTCGTCGTCGGAGTTGCTAGCGTGGTGTCATGGGTGAACACATCGTCAGGCGTGGACAGCCAACCAACCTGCAACAACCGACGACGCGGCGCCTGACAGCCGAGATCCCCGCGCAACAGTTATTCGAGCTGATCGGTGATCCGGCGCGCGACGACCTCGAGACCGAGCTCGAGCGCGTCGATGTCCTCCCGGTGTTCCTGCCCGACGCCACCCCGATCCACGTATGGAGCACGTCGGCGCAGCTCCTGACGCGGCGCGACGGCCCGCGCTCCGCCGTGACGTTCGCGATGCGGTCACGGCCTGCGCCGGCCGTACCACAGGCACCGGTCGGCGAGCGTGACGACATCTCCACGATCGCGATGCCGCGCCGCGAACGCGCCGCGAGCACGCACCCGGCGAGGTTCGCGCGCGTGATGTCACAGGTGGCGCCGCCCGCGTCCGTGGCCTGCGTGACGCCCGCTGTACCCGCGACCTGCGCGGCACCCACCGGGCCGCGATCCAGCGCCAAGCCGCGACCGAACATGATGATGCAACGGCTGCGGTTGGTCGACGTGATCCCGTTCACCACCGTCACACGGAGGTGGCTACAGCTCCGCGTCCGGACAACGCTCCTGCTCCTGCCGTTCGTGCTGGCCCTGCTCGCCGGCGGGTCGCTTGGTTTCTGGCTGGTCCGATTCCTCCGCTAGTCCCGCTCGCACGGCACCGCGGCCGGGGCGGTCGCCGGCACCAGCCGGGTGTCGCATCGTGATCCGAGCCGTCGCCGGGGCAGGCATCCGCCGTCGGGCGGCTGCCGCGCGGCTCGATCGTGTACGCTCGTGAGATGCGTCTGTGCCGGAGCGGTCTGGTCCTCGCGTTCGCCGCCTGCGCCGGCAACGGGGGCCAGACGGTCACGGTCGCCAGCGTGCCGCCGTCGCCGCCGCCCCCGCTGCCGTGTATCCGGCCACCCGAGGACGCCGCAGCCGCGATCCATGATGCGTCCGCCGAGGGCCAGCGCCTCATGTTCTGCGTCGGCGCCGCCGCCGATCAGTGCTTCGCGCTCGATCTCGCGACCGGCAAGCTCGAGCACCTCCGCGAGCCGCCCAGGCCTGGCCCCGATGCCCACGCGCGCGTGACGATCACCAACCCCGATCTCCAGGTTTGCCGCGGCGACGCGTGCACGTCGATCACGCCGCAGGTCCTGCCCAGCTCGAGCAAGCTCCACGCCACGACGAACGCCGACGGCACGTTCGCCGTCGTGCTGCTCGGCGACGCCGAGCACGGCAAGGGCTACGCCGAGGTCTGGGACGTCGCCAGGGGCAAGAAGACCGCGACGTTCTTCTACGCGCGCGGCGAGTTCCGCTGCGGCGAGGTCGACATGGTCGGCGAGACGATCTACGTCTCGGCGAGCACCTGCTCGGGGCCGGCCGCCCGCGCGACCCTGTACACGCTCAAGGGCAAGAAGATCGCCAACGTCGGCGGCAAGGAGTTCGGCTCCTACGGCAACGCCCACGTCCAGGTCGCCGGCTCGACGTGGGCGTTCCTCGACGAGAACGGCCACCGCCTCGTCGTCCAGGACGTCGCCAAGGGCAAGCTGCTCCGGACCATCGATACCAGCGGCCTGTGGACTCCCGACGGCGCGACCGGCACCGCCGCGATGGGCAACCCCGGCGAGCACGCGCTCGTCAGGCTGGGCGACGGCAGGCTCGCGATCATCGCCGGCACCCCGGCCAGCGGCAGCGCCGCGACCGTCGATCCGGCGACCGGCAACGTCACCGTCGTGCGCGTGTCGCAGTGCAAGACCTGAGCATCGCGGCGCGAACGCAGACCCGCAGCAGGCGGTCGGGCACTGGCGCGCAGGCGCTCGACGCCGGCTCGTTCGGCGCAGGGACGAGGCTACGTTCCGGTGCCCGCCTTGGTGGGCTCCGTGCCCGGCGACGGCGACGGTCCGAGGCAGGCGCTGAAGATCTGATCGGCCTTCTCGAGGCACGGGATGTCCTTGCCGCAGCTCCTGGCCGCGTCGTCGCGCAGCTGCTGGCAGCGCGCGACCTTGACGCAGGTGTCGAACGAGGTCTGGAGGTCCTTCTTGCACTGCTCGAGCTTGGCGCCGGTCGTGCCGTCGCAGCCGTGATCCAGGATGTCGGCGCACTGCCCGCCGTTCGCGCCGGTCCCGCCGGCCCCCGGATCGGTCTTGTCGGTGTTCGCGGCCAGCTCGCTCGAGCCTTCCTCGGTATCGCTCGTCATGCAGGCGCCCGCGCCGAGGGCGAGGGCGGCGGCCACGGCGAGCAGGTTCCAGCGAGAGATGATCTTGTTGCGCATCATGTTGGGTCCTTGCGTTTCGGGGTCGGTGAGAAGCAGCGTGGTTCTTTCGAAGAGCTCAGACACGCGAGCCGCCGGGCGCGGCAAACCGTGAGAAATTCAACAGGTTCGGTCGCCCGTGCGCGCGTTGCCGCGGAACCGGCGCCAGGTGTCTAATGCTCCGTGGATCCGGGCACGCTCGAGGCGCTGTACACGACGCATGGCCCGATGGTCCTGCGCCGTGCCCGCCTGCTCTTGCATGACGACCAGGCGGCGCGCGACGCGCTCCACGATGTGTTCCTCCGGGTGCTGCGGGCCGAGGGCGAGTTTCGCGCCCAGGCGTCGCCCGCGACCTGGCTGTACCGGATCGCGACGAACCACTGCCTCAACGTGCTGCGCGACGAACGCCGGCGGGTCGAGCTCCGCACCCGGTACCTGCGGCCAGCCTCGGAGGCCGGCGGCGACGCCGATGCGCCGATCCAGCTGGCCCAGATCCTGCGCAATGTACGCCCCGAGCTCCAGGAGATCGCGATCTACCACCTGGTGGACGAGCTGAAGCACGAGGAGATCGCCGAGCTGCTCGGGGTGTCGCGCCGCACGATCGACGCGGCGCAGGCGGTCACCGCGTATGGCTCGGCGCTCGCGCTCGCGGGGGGCGTGCCGCGCATCCTGGACGGCAGCATCATCCTCGATGACACGCTCGGTCCCGAGCGCATCGTCGCGGTGGTGTGCGACTGGCCGATCGCGGGCGAGCTCGGGGTTGCCCTGGCGCGCGGCGCGCTGGCCACGGCGGGCGGCGATCCGCGGCAGATCGGGCAGATCACCTGCGGCAGGGCACGTTCTCCGTCGCGAGCGGCGCCAGCACCGCCGTCGACGCCGAGGCCATGCCGCGGATCGCCTACGCCCAGGTGATCCGGAAGGGCGGCACCGAGCTGCGCACGACCACGGGCGCGTTCGTCACCGCGGGCGCGCGCGGCGGCGTCGGCGACCTGGGGCCCGGCCTGGCGGTGGCGGCCGGCCTCCGGCTCGACCGCGCGACGCTGTCGTTCGAGCTGCGCGGCCACCTCACGACGTCGGTCCCGTGGGACCCGGCCCCCGGAGGTGTCCAGTCATCCGAGGTCGGCGTGACCGTGGCCGGCTTGCGGGTCGTCGACCGCGGGCGGTGGAGCGCGGCGGCCGGGCTTGCCGTGGGTCCGGTGTGGCGCACCCTGACCAAGCCGGCCACGTCCCCGGGCCCGGCGCGGGCGGCACGGCGCTGGCGGGCCTGAGCGGACTCGTCGGCGTGATGGGCCAGCTCCAGCGCTCGCTGTCGTCACGAACCTACGCGCGCCTCGAGCTGGGGGCGCTCGGCTACTGGGACCGCTACGACGCCAGCGGGCAGGCCGGGATCGGCGTGCGGTTTTCGTGGTCGTTCGGCGCCGGGGTCGGAGCGTACTTCTGACCAGCGCGCGCGCCCTGCCCGACGGCCTTCACTTCACCTCGACGACACCCGCGACGTAGATGCCCGTGGTCCTCGCCGGGATCTCGAGCGCGCCGGATGACGGGGTGTCTCCCGGGATCCGGATCGCGTAGCGCCCCGGCTGGAGGCCCATCACGCCGAACCGCCCGGCGCGGTTGGTCATCACCACGAGGGGCCCTCGCTGCCGATCATCGAGCGAGACCAGCTCGCCGACCGCGAACACGAGCGGCGCGCCATCGTGGTGGAGGATCCCGCGCAGGAAGATCGTCCCGTCCTCGCCGACCCGGATCAGCGTGCCGCTCCGGTACGTGGGCAACACGCGATAGCTGCCCGGTCCCAGCGAGTAGCCGGCCGGCAGGTCGGGCGCGTCCACGGTGACGCGGTTGACCCGGTACGGATCCAGGTTGGGCACGACCGCCGGGCCGAACCCGTCGATCTTCGCCGCATAGCTATCCACCGCGGGGTTCACACCGACCTGGATGCCGTCGAGCACCGGACGTCGCTCGACGACCGCGAAGCTGCCCGTGATCGGCCGCGACCACGCGATCCGCCCTCCGGCAAACGCCAGCGCGGTCGCGGCCTCGAACGACGCGGTCTGCGAGCCCCCGGCACCCTCGCGATCGAGCACGGTCGCGACCTCCAGCGCCGTCGTGAACCGGAACGCCGTGTAGTTGAGGGCACCGCCCGCGCCGAGCTGCTGGTCGTCCTCGCTCAGCCTCACCGACGACGCGAGCCCACCGATCGGCGATGCAGCGTGCCGGCTGTACGTGCCCTCGCTGGTGACGCCCGTGGCGCGGCTGATCCGCGAGCTGGCGTGGACGGCGCTGCGTTGCGCGGGCAAGCTCCAGTGGGCCGTCACGAACAGCCGCACGTCGTCGGGCGTGCGCGCGTCGCGAAGCGCGCTGACGGTGGCCTCGACCGCCAGGCTGCCGAACGATCGAGTCAGCCCGAGCGCTACGTACTGCGCATCGGGGACCTCGCGTCCGATCTGGTAGCGCAGGTCGAACCGCCCGACGAGCCGCGGCGCCAGCTGGCCGGCCGTCGCGATCGCCACGTCGCTGCGGTAGGGCACACCGGCGCCCTGCGGCCGGAAATCGCGAAACGCCGGCGAGGCGTGATGCCCGACCACGGCGAACGTGGTCGTGTGGCCGCCCGTGGTCCGACGGTAGTCGTAGCGCGCTCCGGTGGCGAAGCCGGATCCGGTCATGCGATCATGGCTCGCGGTCGCCTCGACCGCCAGGTTGCCGAGCCGCGTCGCCACCGCCAGCTGGCCGCCGGCGACCTGCTGCGCGACATCGCCATCGATCGAGCCGCCGAGGGTCAGCATCGAGGTCACGCCCGCGCGATACCGTCCGGACAGCAGCGGGCGCGCGTAGTCGTACGTCCGGAGCCCCAGATCGGCGATCAACGGAAAGCCGGCGGTCAGCGAGAACTGCACGATCCCCGGCGCGAGCAGCGCGTCGGGGCTGGCCGCGGAGAACGCGATCCGGCGCTCGAGGCCCGCGTCGTCCTTGATCAGGAGCTCGATCTCGGAGACCCCGGCGCCGAGCGGCAGGTCGCGGACATCGTGGCGTCCGGCGGGCAAACGCAGCGTCTGGACCGGCGCGCCGTTGACCCGCACGGTGATGGTCGACGGACGCTCGAGCACGAAGTCGAAGCTGCCGATGGGCTGGACGACCCGGTACGGCTGCAGCGCGAAGTTGCGGCCGACCCCGATGCCGAGGACGGGATAGCCCGCCTGCAACCCCGCCGGCGGCACGGCGAAGTCTCCGGCCGTCCAGCGCACCGCCAGCCGTGCGAGATCCCGCGTCAGGCGGACGTCGCCGCGGTGCACGAGGGTCTGGTCGTCGCTCGCCGATCCCGACGCGAGGTCGCCGCGGCCCTCGAGCACCCAGCCGGCAACGGCGACCGCCGCGTCGCTGTTGACGTGCAGCAGCGCGCGCGTGATCGAGCCGTCCTGGCTCGCGCGGGTCCCGCCGCCGCCCGCGCGAACGTTGACGAAGCCGCTGACCTCGCTCGGTGCCAGCGCGCCGGTGACGTCCGGCGCCGCGCTCGTACCGAGGCGGTGTGACGTCGCGACCATCAGCCGCGGCGGCACCTTGATCTGCAGCTCGAGCCGGCGTGGGTCGTACGTCACCGCCAGGCCGATCGCCTCCAGCGCCTCGATCGAGACATGGCCGTCGTGGATCGCGGCGAGCAGGCCCGCCCTGGCGTCCGCCCGCAGCCTGGGCACAAGCGCGGCGACGATCGGCGCGGATGGCGCGACCGGGCCCCCCGGCGAGCGCGCGAGCTCGAGCAGGATCGGTCCGTCGCCCGGCGCCTCGACTCCATTGATGACGAGCATCACCGGAGCACGCTCGGCGTGGGGACGCTGCTTGAACACGCGCTCGAGCTCCTCGGCGCTGGGCGGCGTGCCGGGATCTGGGTCCGCCCCGGCCGGAGTCGCGGTGACCCACACGAGCAAGCACAGGACACAGCGCCCGGGAGCCGCGCGCGGCGGTGCTATGGCTCGACCGTACATTGGCCGGTCGCCTTCACCGCGCCGGGTGTCAGGCCGGTGGGCCACGGGATGACGTAGCGACGCTTGCCGCCCCCGAGCAC
>Ga0137459_1000565_pt1 | contig 12967 bp, 15 predicted proteins | sample EasRivERMGT700_2_FD_104908 | JGI IMG/M metagenome (GOLD analysis project Ga0137459, IMG submission 104908) | Soil microbial communities from meander-bound floodplain in the East River, Colorado, USA - East River MetaG ERMGT700_2 | ecosystem: Environmental > Terrestrial > Soil > Floodplain ...
GGTGGACGGATAGCGGCGTGGATTGACTGCGGAGATATCGGTGCAGTCGTGGTCCACTTTGGGGAAGTTGGTGTTGTGCGTGTCAATCGCCAGTTGCCAATGGTTCATGGCGAGTTTGACTTCAGCGCCTGCCAGCGTTGCACCGATGGAGCTGCCACCGGCTCCGCAGAATTGATCAGTTAAAGTGATGAATGATTTCTTTTTGGGCATTATGACCTTTTCAAAACAACTTGTTGCCATTGATGTTGGGCGAGAGATAGAGACATTCGACTCTGCCCTTGCCATTCTGTGCCGTGGTTGATTTGAGGCTCTTGCGCCAATCGGCATAGAGTTGATCGTATAAAGCGGATGGATAACCACTGAGCACCACCATGCCTTTTACGTTGTGCAATGTGGCGGAAAGTTCGATGTGATCTTGCTCAGTCATTTCATTGGCATATAAGACACTGCTTTTCGAACGTGTGCTCATCAGATATGGTGGGTCAATATAGAATAAGGTCTCGTTGCGATCATATAATTTCAATAAATGCAGGGCTGGGCGTTGTTCGATCAACACATTCTGCAAACGACTTACAAAGGCTTGAATTGCATCTGGATAGCGAGACCATTCCTGCGCTGCAGTGACACTGGTTCCATTATTCTTCAAGCCGCGAAAACCAGAATTGCGACGGGAGATTCCATCCGACCCTATAGAAGCAAACGAGCGGAAGATGGTTCGGCGGGCACGTTCAATGGGTTGATCGCATGGGCCATACGCAGATTTGTATTCTTCATAAGCAAATGGGGTTAATCGAATCAATCGTTCAAGCTCTTTAGCTTGCTCGGGATCTCTAAGAACACGAAAAACATTCACAACATCACCATCCAGATCGTTGATGATCTCGCCTTGGGCCCGTGATTTTTGCATGAGGACACTACCCGCTCCGCCGTAAGGCTCCACATAGAAATCATGTTGCGGAAAGTGACTGATGATCCACTTTGCCAGCTTGTATTTGCCGCCTGGATAGCGGAGCACGGGACGAGTGACTGCCACTACATCACCTTTTCCACCGCGGACTGGAGATCCTCAGCCGAAGATCTCAGGTAGTGCCTGGTGGTTTCGATGGATTCGTGTCCGAGGAGGTCACGGATGGTTTCGATAGTTTCACCGTTGCGTTCGAGCCGTTTGGCGAAGGTGTAGCGGAGCCAGTGACAGGTGAGGTCAGGGACGCCGATCTGCGCGCCCAGTTGTTCAACGTTGCGCTGCAGGGTGCGCTTGGAGACGTAGAAAAGGCTTTCGGAGGCTGAGGCAGGTCGAACGTCACACCAGAGGCGGAGGGCACGGCGCGCTTCCGAATGGAGCTGGACCTTGCGTTCTTTGTCACCTTTGCCGCTGCGGATGAGGACGGAGCCTTTGCGTTCGTGGTCGATATCCAGATCGCGGAGTTCGACGTGGGAACATTCTTCAACGCGCAGTCCGTGGAGCATGAGGTAGACGGATGCCCAATCGAGCATGGCGTCGATGTATTTGGCGGGGGTTGGGGATTTGTGCATGGCGATCAGTTCGAGGGCGTGGATGAGGCGGTTGTATTCGTTGTCGGTGAGGGCGCGATGTTTGTCTGATACGCTGTTGGTGCTTTTTTCGGTGATGCCTTCGAGCAGCGCGGACATGCCCAGCCAGTCGCACAGGATGCCGAGCGCCCACAGACGTGAGTTCCAGGTGCGGGCTTTGACCTTGGCTTCATCGAGCGAGTGGCTGCGGAAGCGCACCAGGTCGTAATGGGTAAGCATGCGGGCATCGAAGGCGTGTCCGAATTCGGCTTCGTACCACAGGGCGAAGACGCGCAGGTGTTGATGGATGAGTGCGGATGTTTTCGCGTTGGGGTAGTGCTTGGCGATGTGGGCGGCGAAGGCGTGGTGCCAGGTATCAGGTTCCAAGTTGGAAAGTTGCCAGGTCGCAGGGACGGTAAGAGGTTGGATGGTTTGAACGTTATTCATGATGTTTGCCTACCAATCTAAATAGCCAGCTAGTTGATCATCCCTAATAGCTGAAGCAACATATTTGAATTCTTTTCGTTCATCGGCGGCAATGAGTTTATCTGCCACTTCATTGCGAACTGCATCCCATACAGCTTCAATTTGTTTTTGAAGCGTGTCCAATTCAACCTGTTTGCTTTTAGATACTTCGCGCCAGATCTCCAAAGCCTTCTCATTTGCAAGCGCGGTATTTTCAAAGAAACGATCATTGTCATCTGGGTCTGGTGGATACTGATTGTGCTCGCGCCAGCAAAGATTGGCTTGTTTCTGAAATACTTCAGTCCAGGTGTCTGCCCGACGTTCTTCATATGACCATTGCGCCGCTAATTCGCGCCTGCGTTCTTCTCGTTCCTGATCCCTGCGTTCATGTTCGCGTACACGCTCTTGACATTCACACTCTAACTCATCTTCAAGATAACGTTCACGATCGGTTCGGTCATCTTTTTTATAATAAGGAAACATTATTGCCTCTTGACTTTGATATTCGGTACTTTCAATCCCTGCCAGCGGGACCAGGCACTTAACGTGATCACATCCAGCACCCCATCGAGCATGTGCAACAGGAATTCGATAATGTCGTTCATGCTTGATCTCCTACTTTGACTGAAAAGACGCTGGACGGTCCGGTGGCGTAGATGTTGTGCTTAATTGCGGACCGCAGTTCAGCGGGCGTGCTGATGATGCGCAGGAATTCTTTTCCAACGCGCGTCTCGGTGATATCCACGATCTCGCCAGCGCATTTTGGGCAGGCGTCTTGTAGTACGGTCTGCCGGGTCCATACAGAACCACATTTCTTGCATTGAAAAGCAGATTGACCATTCATGAGATTATTCCTTTTCCCCGCCCTGGACACTTTGCAGTGTAGGGATGAGGGACTATACAATCTGTTGAATAAACTGCCCGCAGTGTGTCGATTTGTATCAACTCTGATTTGTAGTCTCACGACTCGCCTGCGGGCGCACGAGCGTGGATGTTGAAAACGGGATCGCGCCCGTTATTCACTTTATAAGAAGAGCTATGGTCTACCGCTGAGTTACTCGCTGATCGTGCTTTCACGTAAGCCCACAATCAACTTTCAGTCACGTCCGACTTCGGTTATTAGCGCGGCTGGAGATTTCATATGTCGCCAGCTCTTCTCTATTCATTTGTGAAGGTTCTTTCTAAAAGCTGACCGCTAATCGCTAACTGCTGCCTTTTCTGCTCTTCCATCAACTTGTACAACCACAGCAGCGCTGACTGGTATCCGGCTCGTCGTTCGGAGGGCAGGGGCACGAACCGAATCTCGATTCGCGATTCACACAGGTCAGGTTCTTTTCTCTTTTTGGTTCGCTCCGATTTTTTCGATTTTTGTGATGGCATCAGTAATGGTTTGATTTTGGACTGCCATCTTCAAGAGCATGGCATAAAGCGTTTGCGGTCCGGGGTTGCCTTCTACGATTTTCAATAAGGTTTCACCGATGGAGACGGCTGACTGGCGGATGCGATTGCATTCAAAGTTGAATTCATAGCCGCCGATCTGCTGTTTGGTCATTGCTTTAGCGTCTCGATCGTCTCGCGTTTCGCTTGTTCATCATCCATTGCCGCGCGGACCCACGAGCCGATCAGCATCGGCAAGCCACTGCCTGCGAACAGGATCAACAGGGCGACTACGTTCAACCAGCCAATGACGATGCCGCTCACCAACAAGGTGATAAGTACGCCAGCGACCACCTGCTCAGCAGACCGGCGACTCGCCAGCCAGGGGAATTTTTGAATGCCGTGGTTGTAGATGATCCCAAAAAGAAACAGCGCCATGAATGCGATCACCAGTTCCTTGCCGAAAAACGTCCCGTTGAGTTCCATTGCTTGCTTTGCTCCTATATGTTTGTTACTATCGTGCATGAAGCACGCCATTGCTTCCTCCGGCGCCATTCCGGGAAACCCGTTTCTCAATTCAGCCCTCTGAGCCAAGCGGATGGCTGAATTGAGGCGGGATAATTTATGAATTGAGGGCTTCCATTTTCTCGTCAATCAGATCAATAAGAACTTCCACCAAACGCTCGGCATTGGACTTCACAGGTTCGGGTTCTCGATCCTGTGGAGCAACCCAGCATTCGTGATAGGCTGTATTCGGATCAGAAAGCACCCAACCAATGTTTTCAAGCGTCAATTCGTATTCATCAGTGAGGGTTTGGTTCCCACATCTTCCACATGTGCCCAAGACCCGATAAAAGCCACAGGCACCATATTTCCATCTGCGAAGACCAAAGTGGATCTCCTCATTTTGGAAATGGAAATAAGCGTGATTGCCTTGAATAAGAATTGGAGTGAGTTCGATCTTTTCAAACTGCTCTTTCACAAACTGTTCGCTTTCAGCAAGAGCCGTTTTTTCTTCTTCCAATCGAACAGCCTCACGCCTAGCTTTTTCTTTATTCCAAATTTCAATTGCTTGTTCAAATGTCGCCATGTCAATCTCCTTTATTCAGCCTTCAATGCCTTTGATTTCAATCGCCACACCACACCCTGGAACCCCCACACATGCGGGGACTTCGCCGCCAGCATCTTCAAGGCAAAACGAAACCGCCTATCACTGCTCGGATAGACACTCAAAAGGTCTTCCAGAAAATCAGTGGGCGGTAATTTGCCGTGCTTGCGCCAGTTCACAATGGTGCCGTGACTGCGGATATAAGTTTCACTATCAGGGGAAAGGCTTTCCTGTAAATACAATCTGAAAGCGCGGTCGTCCTTGTTCAGATCGGTCATTTCTTTCTCAACAATGTTTCGGGTATCTTCGCTCATCCGTCACTTCTCCATGACACAAATTCATCAAGTTGGTTACATTCTGCGTTTTGGTCACATCCGTGACCATGTGACCATTATAGGCAATGTGACGAATTTGTCAAGGGTTTGACCAAAGGAAAAAGGTTACAGATATAATGCGCCTAGTGAATGATAAAGAAATAATTTCCCTCCTCGAAAATGCGTTGATTGCATGGCGAACCAGACAAACAAAGGCAAGGGGAAATGTTTCATTGAATGCCTTTGCCGAAGAGATTGGCGCAAGTCGTTCACTCGTCAGCATGTGGATGTTGGGTGAAAGACCTGTGACGCTTGCGTATCGCAAAAAAATTGCGAAGCCGGTCGCTGATTTGGTTGGATCACAAGCCTATGAGATATTGGATGTCACACCACCCAATCCATATCTGCAAAGAATTATCGGTGTGTTTGAAAACCTATCCCCTGAACATCAACGCAAACTTTCAGAAGATGCCGAACTTTATAAAGTGAAGAATATTGAAGAACACATTCAAACATCATCTCAGCAACGCAAGAAAAGAAAAGCTGATTGAAGCGTGGAAATATTTGAAGCCACATCAACAGATGTGGCTCTTTGTTCGCGCCCTCTGGTGGTCACTGCCCACGATCGTGGATGTGCTCGCACACATTCACAACCGCGTGAACAATTGGTTCACCTATCGCCTCTATAAAGCGCATTGGATGTGACATGAAAAAGATCAGCTTCGCGATCATCGCCTTGGCACTCGCAACGTTGGCATGTGGCTCATCGGCACCCCAACTCAAAACCGCCGCTGAATTTTTTGCCGAACATGGCGGAAAATTGGAAGTCTATCAACGGATATTGTCCCTCACCGATTGCACCGCGCTTCAGACAGAATTCGATCAAGCTGAAACCAATCTCAAATCGCAAGAACCTGGCACACCGCAATACAAATGGGGCATCGGGTACATGCAAGCCGCCGATCAACGTCTGAAAGAATTGGGGTGCTATGACGGAAGCTCCGCGCCCTCTACCCCAAACCTTGTCTTGATCATCCAACAAACTTCCGATGCCGCGCTCATCCAAACTCAGCTTGCATCCTCCCCCACAGCGAACGTCACATCTACTTTTTTGCCAACACTCACCCTGCCTGCAACCCTGGCAGTGATCGATACACTCCAACCACCTGCCACGTTTGTTTTTGATTTACCAACCAAAGCACCCACTGCAACATTCGTTTTTATTTTTCCAACAAGCACACGCGCCAGCGGCGGCAATGCAGTTTGTTCCTGTTCAGGTGACACACTCAACTGCACTGACTTTTCAAATCATTCCAGCGCACAAGCCTGCTTCGATTATTGCATTCAACAAGGTGCTGGCGATATCCATAGGCTTGACCGTGACAACGATGGCTCCGCCTGCGAAGGCTAATCGCTAAAAGCTAACCGCCAACCGCTACCAGCGAATGAACCTCCTCCCTCCCCCATCCACCCTCCCCCCCGGCTCCATCGTCGACTCCTATCGCCGTGACAGTGGCGGACCGCGCCAGGACAAATCCACCGACCAACAACTCAGCGAGATCGAAGCCTATTGCGAGAAGCACCAGCTCACCCATCGTAATCGCTTTGTCGATAAAGCCCGCTCGGGTGGCTCCCTCGTTGGGCGTGACGATTTCGACCGCATGCTCAATACCTACTATGACCCCGCCCAACGTCCCACCGGACTCATCCTGTGGAATTACGCCCGCTTCGCACGCGATATAGACGATGCCCAACTCAACAAAATTATCATCCGCAAAAAGTGGGGCATCACCATCCACTCCATCACCGACCAGATCCCCGAAGGCGAACACGGACGCATCATCGAATTCTTTATCGACCTCTCCAACGAAGAAAAACGCCGTCAAACCTCCCGCGATGCCAAACGTGGACTCAAAGACCTCGTGCTCAAATTTGGATGTGTGCCCGGCACCCCGCCCAATGGCTTCAAAAGAGAACCAGTTCAAATCGGGACGAATGAAGATGGCTCCGTCCGAATTGCCCATCGCTGGCTCCCTGACCCTGATCTCATACAACGGGTGCGCCTGGCATTTTCCCTCAAAGCCTCGGGCGCCACGCTGGGCGAGATCCACACCCAAGCCAAGATCTTCACCGGCATCACCTCCTATCACGCCTTCTTCACCAACCGCCTCTTCATCGGCATCCTCGAATATGGCGAACAAGTCATTGAAAAATATTGCCAACCCATCATTGACCTGCCCACCTGGAACGCCGTCCAAAAACGCATCGAAGCGCACGCCCAATCGAAATACGACCGCCTGCATCCGCGCCGGGTCCACACGCCCTACATCCTGAGCGGCTTCGTGTTCTGCGGCGCATGTGGCTCACCGCTCTCCGGCAACACCGTCACCGGTGGCAACCAACGCGGACGGAACGAAGCCTATCGCTGCAACCGCTCCAAACGCCGCGCCGGTTGCACCCAGGGACGCATCGGCAGGCGTCCGCTCGAAGAAGCCATCCTCCACACCCTCAAAACCTATGTGCTCATCCCCGATGTGCTCACTGAAATGTTCGGCGTCGCCAGCCGCGCCCAACTCCATCACGCCACCGATCGACAGGTCAAACTCGAAACCCTCCACGCCGAAAAACGCAAACTGGCTGGCAAAATTGCCAACCTCACCAGCGCCATCGCCGAACGCGGACACTCCACCGCCCTCCTAGCCCGCCTCACCCAACTCGAAACCGACCTGGGCAACATCAAACTTGAGATCAAACAATGGGAAACCGTTCAGATCGCCCCTGTACCTGTTCTTACTGAAGCTGAGATCATCCAACTCTCCCAAACCCTGCAAGACCAGATCACCTTCGCATCCCCCTTCGAAGTCCGCGCCAAACTCATGGAATTCATCCACGAGATCAAAGTCTACAAAACCCCCGAAAAAGACATCGCTGGCTACATCAGCTACTACCTGCCCGGCGCGCCCCCTTTTGAGGTTCCCCTTCCTGAAGGAACGGGTTACAATTTGCCTATAGTCCAGTCCCCCATGGGGGCACATCGCTATAGGCAAATTTTCACACACCCGATTTGCCCGAAGCAAAAAGAAACCCGCTCTTCGTAAGCGGGTTTCTTTGTTATATAAAAGCAAAAAACGATTCAATCACGCGTTTGCCGCCTGTAGCAGTCCACACGCCCGAGGCGAGAGTCGTAAAACAGTTTGCGGGCGCACGAGCGTTTGCACCCAATCCAAAACGACCCGCCGCCGTAAGTAATACGTCATTGTCAACTGCGGCTGAATGAATATTCGTCACGCCCGCCGAAACAACACAGGGCGCACTAAATGACATTGTAGTGGCGTTGCTTGTGCCATTATTGCCGCCTTGCACGATAAATACCTGTAACTGTTTTCCAAATGGTTTCCAGGCATACGTCAACGTTGTGGACGGCAAAGTAGACCAGCCCAAAGGGGCCGGATCATAATTGAATAACGAGGGGAACCCCAGCGGGTAGAGTGTATTTGAATAATAGGTTGCGGAAATTTCTGCATTTGCAAGCGTGAAATCTGTCGTGTGGATCATCACGATGGTTGTTGTGCCACCTGAGTTGGTGGAAGAAAACACAACCCCATATTTGACAGTGGTTTGAGTGTATTTTAGGAAAGTACCCTTTGTGATAAAAGCCGTCACGTCTGCATTGATCGTGTACGCATCCAGCAACGTCACCAATGGGCTGGATGTCGTATGATTCAAATTCAACTGATTCACCGTGATGCTTGTGTTTGCAACCACTGCGGTTACATGGGTATTTTCGCTGCCCGCCGATGATGAGACAGTGACATCCGAGCCAACAATAAAATCGGCTGTGTTAGTCATATTAAGGACGATTCCAACGCCTGCCGTTGGATCATTTGTATAGGCTTGCGTCCGGTTTTTGAATGTCCAGGTATTGGCATCCACAATCCAGCCATCGTTAGGTATTGCACCAACGCCAGCGGGTGTAACTGAAAAAACCAGTTTCCCGCCCGTGTCATCATAAGTGACTGCAATCCCTATTTCCGTGTTGTCTGTGACCATCGCGCCGATTACGTCTTGTATATTTTCATCGGATATCTTCGCGGCTACATCTACACCACCCAACAAAAACGGGGCGGCGGAGGTAGAAACCACGTTCCAACGCCCCGACGAATCCATACCCTCCAAAGAAAAGCCAGAGCATCTTTTTAGAGTGACATTATCGAAGTACACAAAGTTCGTCCCGCCAGCTGCTTTGAACTCCAAAATCATGGAAGTACTGGTTGCCCTAATAAGCGCTGCGCCTCGTATCCAGTTTCCGCCATGTTGATTGCCAGCGTCATAAGCCGCTTGGTCGCCGTTGGTAATAGATACTATCCCATGAAAATCTATATCAGAATCCATCTTGACGGCAAACTCTAAAAGATAATAATCTCCACTCACAACCGTGATGGTTTCTTTGATCGTGTCGGAGGCTGTGCATTTCGCGCAGTAACTACCTGCAAATGCAGAGCCTGTAACGGTCGGACTTCCAGTCTGTGTCCAACCTGTAAAATCGCCAGTCTCGAACGCACCATTGGTAATCAGTTCGGATGTAGATAAAAACCCTTGAAATTGACTTCGCAAATAACCAGAGATTGCTCCCGACCCAAAGTCGCCTTTTATCCATACAAAACTGCCATCACTATTTTGCTCTCGAAATGAAATTCCACTGTCATTATGAAGGAAGGCTTTCGCTTCCAACTCCCAACCATCGATGAAAATGTTTCCAGTGACAGTTCCGCCAGTAAGCGGAAGCGCACTAACTGCATTCGTTTCCAATGGGAACGGCACCAGGATGTGCTCATCCAAAAGATATTCCATCGTCTCGAATAGGATGATCGTCGCAATCCGATGTTGACCCGCCGCAGGCACAGGGATATCCGCAGCGGTGGCAAGTTCCTTCGCGGCGAACGGCGTCCCATCGTTGACCGTCAACACGCCATCATCATCACTCTCGATGTTGACATACACTGCGCCGGTCGCAGGAATGTGCGCAGACAGATCGATCTGCTGGTTGTCGATCAACACATAAGCGCCAGCCAGCAATGGCGCACCCCCATACACCTGCACAATAAAATTCTCAGCATCTGCCACCAACACCGTCAGCTCACCGATCTGTTTGCGCGGGAACAACCCCGAATCGGGATGTGGGAAAACGTGTTGGTTGAAATGATAAGGCACCAAACCAGAACCAGCCGGGGCTGAGAATGTTTCGCGCGTCGCCTTCACCTGCCATAGATTGGGTGATTCAACCCGCCGCCCCACTTCCACCTGCAAGGGACCGGTGGTTGATCCCAAATTGGGCACCAACGTGTTATGGACTTGAATTTCCTGCCCGTTCAAAATATTCCGCACCCAGATCACACCGGGCACGCCTGTCTCCACCGTGCCATCGGCTTTTCCTATCACCGCGGGGAATACATCCAGCCAACCCGATTGCGGCTGAATGACTTTCTTCAATGCCTTGCGTAAACGTGTATTATTGTTTGGCATTAGTATGCTAAGACCTTGATGATATCGATCTGATAGAGTGAACTGATCAATGGCAAATTGCCCTGGATATCGATCCAAGTTGTTCCGAAGTCCTCGGAATAATAGAGGTATGAACTACCCGCTACCCAGCGCGATGCGCCACCTGCGCCGCCCGAATAGGCAAACCGCCAAATATTTCCAACATAGGGCAGCGTACTCAGATCTGCCCAGCTTGCGCCCCCATCCGATGATTTGCCTTTGTTGGTGGTGTCATGGCTTGCCAACAAATAACTGCCTGTCGTATCCAGGGCGATCAATTCGTTGCCATCCTGAGCCTTTACAAGGGTTCCCACAATATTTTCGGAAGTCAGATTGTCCGTGCCCACCCGTAAAGTCTCACCGGATTCGTCATAGTAATGATAGGTGGTGCCTGTCGTTCCAACACGCACATGGAAACGCCAGCGATAGTGCCAAACATCAGCATCAGCCGTCCAGGTAGCGCCATCGGCGGAAAGCGTGCCCCATTTCCCAATCGCTCCGCCTGACCAGCCTTCATACGTGAACAGCCATTTACCAGCGCCATACGATAAACTGCCGCCCTGTTCAACACCCGCGATCGTTGCACCTTCCACGAAACTTGCGCCCGCTCCATAGTAGGCTTTGGCTGTGACATAGCCCGCGATATAGAGCACCTTTTCAGACAACAACGGATTACAGGCAAACGCGCAGATTTGTTGCTCATAGATCGCACCCCCAAACGTAGCCAGAAGCGAAGTGGCATCTTGGAGAATAACGAACGTTCCGCCCACATACGGCGCGCGCGCCAAAAACGTGTCTGCTGAATTCGAACCGATGAACCCAACATACACCGCCCCATTCGGACAAACCACCACACGGTTGATATTTTCATACTGTGTGCTCGTCAACCCCGCATTGACCATGAGCCACTTGCGCGCGGTATCACCTGGGTTCGTAACTGAATACAACAAACCCTTGGAGGTTGCGCCGGTATCATGCACCAATAATTTACGCGGTCCCAACGTGGGTGATTCAGGGGATGGATAATCAGGCAGACCCGGCAAAAGGATCGGCAGATCAGGCAACGGTGGCAGCGATGGGATGGACGGGATCTCCATGCTGATCGCATCCGTGTCAGGGATATCGCCGTTCGTGTTCACCTGCTCGAACGTTTCCCCTTCAAAATTCACTTCACTGTGGAAGTACCCCGAATCCGCATCGAAATAGAACGCCACCCGGCGCGGGATCAACTGCCCATCGAACGCGATCTCACGCGGTGTGTCACCGGTCGTCACCGTGAAGCCGCACGTCTGGCGCGGGAAACAATCCACCATGCGGTTGTTCATCGCGAAATTCACCGGCACATCGGGATATTGATTCGTGCGCCAGCCCAATAGCAAGCCCGCCAATCTATTCGCATTCGATTGTGATGAGCACAACGCCCGATCCATCATCTCAGGTTCGCCGAAACGCAGCGGTACATGCCCAGGGCTGAGGCTGTAACGGGTCACTGCAAACCCGCCCGCATTCACCTCTTCCGCGTTCAACGAAATGAGTGAACAATCCTGCACGATCACGCGCTGAAAATCAATTGCCTCCTGCCAATCAGCATCCGTGAGCTGCATCACCTCGGGGAAATCCCGATCAGCTTCCGGGACCATCTGCGGATCAACCTCCACGAACAGCCGCCCAAATCTATCCACACCTGGCACGGCAAAAAGTTTACTGAATGCAATATCGCCCAACTGCCCCCAGATCGTGGAGGCAATGGTCTTGCCATCGGTTGCTAAGCGCGTGTCTTCAGTGGGATAAAAATCCATCGTCTCGATCGCGGTCGAATGCCAGTACAAAATATGCCACAACACGCGGTCAACCGTCAGCGCAGGCATGCCGCTCCAATCGGTAGCCGCGCCCACAAACGACAGATCCACCGGGAACGCCTTGATCTTATTCAACCAATGCTGTAAACCCTGCACCGTGAAATGGACCTTCCCCGTCTCGCGATCCCACCGAATGGACTCACCCACGATGCGCCCCACACAGACGATGTTTTCACGGTTCGCCACCGGACCGATGGACTGCTCGGTCGTCCCATACCAATCCTCAGCGAAGAGCACCACCAACACCCGATCGCGGATCTCGCTCAGCGACGCCTCCGCCTCCATCGTCATATCGAACATCCACCCCCCCGTGTCATGATCGCCAATACATTGCGAAAGCTGAAACACCGTCGCTGGCGGGCTGGCATCCCGGTCATACACAAACACATGCCGCACACCGGTGGTTGTCTTCCCATTCGCCGCCGTCACTGTGCAATACACCGAATAACAACCCGGCGTGTCATACGTGACCGTAGGCGTAGCCGTGGTATCGTCCGCGATCGCAGACGAACCCGGCGCGGTCCATGCATGTGCCGAAATCGTAGAACCAAACACCCACGAATCTGAACTGGAAAATTCAACATCCACATCCGCCCCATCTAACCACGCCACCGCGTGCGTTCCGAGAATCGGAACCGGGCTAAAAGCTAAATGCTGATCGCTGTACGCTGTGTCTACATCCATCGAAAGCACACTGCTCGCAATCGTCGCATGTTTCGCCCACAACTCAAAATCATCCACCAAAGTCAGGTACGCATTATCTGCCCATGCGA
>Ga0137459_1000566_pt1 | contig 12966 bp, 11 predicted proteins | sample EasRivERMGT700_2_FD_104908 | JGI IMG/M metagenome (GOLD analysis project Ga0137459, IMG submission 104908) | Soil microbial communities from meander-bound floodplain in the East River, Colorado, USA - East River MetaG ERMGT700_2 | ecosystem: Environmental > Terrestrial > Soil > Floodplain ...
GGCGATCGAGATGGTCTCGCGCTTCGGCAGGCACTGGGCCGGATCGCAGACGGCGAACTTGAAGTTGCCGTTGATCGTGTAGCTGCCGCTGGCCGCGGCCGTCCACTTGACCGCAAACACGAGCTGCTTCTCATCGAGCGCGTCGGCGTCGCCCTTCGCCTTGTCGCGGCCGCCGGCGACGAGCTCGGCCTTGGCCAGCGTCACGCCCGCAGGCGACGTCAGCGTGAGCTTGGTCGGATACTCGGTGTTGACGTGGTAACCGGCGGCCGGGGTCACGGTGATCTTCGCGACCGCCTCGGTCCCCGCCTTGGCGTCGGTGGGCGGCTCGATCGCGAGCTTGCCCTCCTCGGGCTTGAGCCGGGACCTGTCGTCGGCGGCCGGGTCGGGCTTGGCCGGCGCGGCCTGCTTGGGCTGGCCCATGCTCGGGCCGCCTTGCGGGACCGCGATGATGTCCTGGCCGCCCGACGAGGATGGCGGCGACGAGACCTTGTCTTGATTGCCGGCGGACTTCGAGCACGCGGCGGCGGCGAACAGTGCGAGCAGGGCCAAGCGAGGCATGCGCGAGAGGATAGCGAATCTCAGCGAGATCGCCCACGGGTACGACATGTAGACCTGGCCCGATAGGAACCCCGCGCGTTACCCTGGGGAGCCGGTGAGAAGGGCTCAACAGCTCGGTCGCTACCATTTGCTCGATCGCATCGCGTTCGGCGGGATGGCGGAGATCTACCGCGCCAAGACGTTCGACAGCAACGGGCAGCCCCACCTGGTCGCGGTCAAGCGCGTGCTCGCGCACCTCGCCGAGGACGACGACTTCATCCAGATGCTCGTCGACGAGGCCAAGATCGCCAGTGTCTTGCGCCACCTCAACATCGCGCGGGTCTACGAGTTCGCGCGGGCGCACGGCGAGTACTTCATCGCGATGGAGCATGTCGACGGCAAGGACATGCGCACGGTGCTCGAGCGCTGCCGCACCAAGAAGAAGCCGATCCCACCCGAGCACGCGGCCTACGTCGGGGCGGAGGTCGGCTCGGCGCTGCACGCAGCGCACTCCGCGATCGACTCGCGCGGCCGGCCGCTGCGGATCATCCACCGCGACGTCTCGCCGTCGAACATCATCTGCAGCTACGCGGGCGAGGTGAAGCTGTGCGACTTCGGCATCGCGAAGGCGACGCTGTCGAAGGTCACCACCAAGACCGGCGTCATCAAGGGCAAGGTCAAGTACATGAGCCCCGAGCAGGCGCTCGGCCGCAAGCTCGATCACCGCAGCGACGTGTTCTCGCTCGGCTCGTGCCTGTACGAGATGCTGACCCGGATCCCGCCGTTCACCGCGACCAACGAGATGGATCTCCTGATCAAGGTGCGCGACGCCAAGTACCGCCCGGTCAGCGAGCTCACGCCGGGCATCCCGCCCGAGCTCGAGTCGATCACCGACAAGTGCCTGACGCGCAGCCGGGCGAACCGCTACCAGACCGCCGCCGAGGTCGAGACCGATCTGCGCACGTTCCTGCGCAAGTTCATGCCGAACTACTCGCGCAGCCACCTCGGGCGCTTCATCCGCAAGATGTTCGCGACCGAGATCGAGCGCGAGCTGCGCATGCTCGAGGAGTACGTGCTCGACGAGGAGGTCAGCGACGACGTCGGCGAGAGCCTGATGGCGCGCGACGAGGACTACGAGCCGCCGGAAGTCCCGTTCCAGCCCAAGCCGACCTCGGTCTCGATCGTCGCGGCGCCCGAGGCCTCGGGGGACTTCTCCGGCGAGTCGAACTTCACGACCATGCCGAAGGCCGATCGGCACGAGGATATCCACGGCGCCAACACGATGATCCTCGATAACGGCCGCGGCCGTCAGCCACCCCCGCTGCCACCGCAGCACGCGCGCGACAAGCCCCCGCTGCCGACGCCGCCGCGCGCCCGCCCGGTCCCGCGCGGCGATGGCGGCTTCGACGAGGACCTGCACTCGGCACCGACGATGATCATCGACGTCGGCCGGATCCGCGGGCGCGACCGCGCCTAGCGCCGGTCAATCGGGTGAGCTGCTACGCCTGCGCGTTGGCGCCGGCGCGGCGGAACCAGCGGTGGTCCCCGGCCCCTCGGCAGAGCAACCGGTCAGATACTCTGTGGCGGGGTACTAGCGAAGCTCGAGCGCGAGGCTCAGGACCTCGTCGCCCGGGCGGACGGTCGTGCGGGTCGCGCCGCGGATGCCGGCCTTGCTCGCGACGACGTCGAGCTCGCCGGTCGGGCAGTCGTGGAGGCGAAACTCGCCCTGCCCGTCCGTGTCGCCCTCGCAGGTCGGGCCGCCACCTGCGGCCGCGGTCACGACGACGTGCGCGGCGGTGATCCGCTGGCCGCGGGCGTCGCGCACCGTGCCGCCGACCAGCGCGCCGCGCGCGAGCTCGAGGCGGATATCGCGCACCGAGGTGCCGCCCGGCGTGTGCGCGACCGGGACGTCGAGCTCGCGGACCTGCGCGAGGTAGCCGGGCTGCTTGATCGCGATCTTCCAGTGCCCCGGCTTGAGCGGCCCGAGCTTCCAGCGGCCGGCCGTGTCGGTCGAGGCCTCGGCGAGCGCGTTTGCCGGGCCCGAGGCGGCCAGCGTGACGCTCGGGATCGGCGCGCCGCTCGACGCATCGAGCAAGGCGCCTTCGACGCCGCCGCCGAGCGCCAGGCGAAGCCGCACCCGCGCCTGGTTGTCGGCCGCGGCGATGACCTCGACGTCGTCGGGGGGATACGCCGGGTGCTCGATGTGGAGGCGCAGCCGGCCGGCCGGCAAGAGGTCGATCGAGAACGTGCCGTCGGCGGCCACGATCGCGTGGCGGCCGTCGCTGACCCCACCGACCACGTCGAGGTGCGCGCCGCCGACCGGAGCACCGGTCGCGTCCTCGAGGATGCCGGCGACGCTCGCATCGGCGACCACGAGCAGGAGATCCTCGCGTTGCTCGCCCGGCGTCGCGCCGCGCACCGGCAAGAGCTCGATCGTCCGCTTGACCTCGCCGTGGCCGTAGGCGGTCGCGTGGAGCTCGACGGTGCCGGTCACCGGACCCAGCTTGTACTCGCCGGCCTCGTCGGTGAACACGTCGAGCGGGGCGCCGGTGGCGTCGTGCCCGCCCGCGCCGCCCGCGCTGATCGGTGTCGCGGTGATCTGCGCGCCGATCACCGGCGTGCCGTGCTGATCGGTGACCTTGCCGGCGATCAGCGTGCCCGCGGTCAGCACGAGATCGACCCCGGCCACGACCTGGCCCAGCTCGATCGCGACCGGATGGCTGCGCGCCTCGGCGAACCCGGTCGCGACCGCGAGCACCGTCACCTTGGCCTTGCCGAACCCGCGGATCCGGTACGCACCGTCTGGCCCGGTCGTCCAGATCGACGCGCGGGCGGGATCGCCGGGCAGCGCAGGCGGCTCGCCCGCCAGGCTCGGATCCACCGTGACGGCCGTCTGTGCGACGTGCGCGCCCGGCGGCGGGATCGGGGGGATCGGCCCGACCATGACGCCGAGCTCGCCGCGCGCGATGAACTCCGGATCGGCGCCGAACGCCCCGGGCGCGGACACCGGGACCGGGGCAGCCGTGCGTCCGCTGAACCGGCGCAGCTTGTCGCGATCGACCTCGGCCGAGACCTCGGTCGGGTTCTGCCCGGCGGTCAACGACCGCACGGTGGCGCCCGCGATCGGGTGGCCTTCGCCGTCGAGGACGCGCCCGGCGATCGTGCCGCCGCGGCCCAGCGCGATCTCGGGGATGCCGCGCCCGGCCTCGAGCTCGATGCCGCCCGGGCTGAGGTAGCCGGGGACGAACGCGTCGGCGATCCACCGGCCGTTCGGCACGCCCTCGATCCGGAACACCCCGTCGTCGCCGCTGCGCACGTAGCGCGGCGCCTGATCGTCGCCCGACGGCCGGAGCTCGATCGCCGCCGCGAGGCCGGTGCCTTCCTCGCGATCGATCACGCGGCCGACCACGATCGACGCCGCCTCGAGGCGCAGCTCGACCGGGCCGAACGGACCGGCGCCGAGCCGGGCGACCCGCACCGTGCGCGCCGCCAGCGCGGCTTGCCACGCGAACAGCTGGTAGCGGCCCTCCGGCAGGCTCGCGAACCGAAACCCGCCCGTCGCGTCCGTGTGGGTCTCGATCGTCCCGCCGATCGCGTCGCCGCGCAGCCCGACCGGCGCGTTCGCGACCGGCTTGCCGCCGTCGGTGACGGTGCCATCGATCGCGACCTGCCGCGCGACGACGATCCGGGCCTCGTCGGACGGCACCGGCACGTAGCGCAGCTCGGCGGGCAGGAGGCCCACGCCGGTCACCCGCAGGCGAAACCGCCCGGGCACGAGCCCGCCGATGACGAACCGGCCGTCGGCGCCGGTCAGCGGCGCGATCACCACGCTGGGCGTGCCGGCGTCGCCGGACGCCGCGTCGGCGGCAGGCGCGCCGCCGGGGGCGCCGGCGTCCAGCGCCGGATCCGGCACCGTGCGCGGCACCGGCGCGAGCGCGCGATCGGGTGCGCCGCGCTCGAGCTCCGCGCTGACCTCGGCCCCCACAACCGGCAAGCCGGCGCCGTCCACCACGAAGCCGGTCAGCCGCACGCCGCTGGCCGTGGCGCCCGCGAGCTGCGGGCCTTCCGGCGCGCGGAACGCCGCACCGCCCCCGTCGCGGCGCGCGCCAGGCTCGGCCGGCCGGGCCGCGTGAGGCCGCTGCACGATCACGAGCACGGCGACCACGCCGATCACCGCGAGGCCGACCGCCGCTGCGAGCCTCACCCGGCGGCGGCGCGCCAGCTGCGGAGACGGTTCCGCAGCGCTCGGATCCGCAGCCTGGTCGGTGGCCGCCGCCTCCGCAGCGCTCGGATCCGCAGCCTGGTCGGTGGCCGCCGCCTCCGCAGCGCTCGGATCCGCAGCCTGGTCGGTGGCCGCCGCCTCCGCAGCGCTCGGATCGGAAGCCGTCTCGGAGGCTAGAAAATCCGCGCCTGCCGGATCCGCAGCCTTGTCCACGAACAACGCATCACCAGCGGCCGGATCCGCGCCCTTGTCCGCGGACAACGCATCACCAGCGGCTGGCTCCGCACCCTCGTCCGCGGACAACGCATCACCAGCGGCTGGCTCCGCGCCCTGGTCCGCGGGCGAAGCCTCCGCGGCGACCGGCGCCTCCGCGGCGGCCTTGTCAGGACCGGGTCCGCGACGCGCTCGCCGGGCCCGACGACCCGCGGCGACCGGCGCCTCCGCGGCGGCCTTGTCAGGACCGGGTCCGCGACGCGCTCGCCGGGCTCGACGACCCGCGGCGACCGGCGCCTCCGCGGCGGCCTTGTCCGCGACCGGAGCCTCCGGCGGCGACTGTGCGCGCCTCGACTTGTCATCCGGCACACCGCCAGGATAGCGCGATCCTGGGGTACGCTCCTTGCGTGATGCCTCTGTTCGCGAACCAGCGCGAGACCAACCTGGCCTCCACCGTGGCGCTCGTCGAACAAGCCCTCGTGGAGCTCGGCCACAGCAAGCTCACGGAGCCCGGGACCGCGCATGCGTGGCGCATCGTCCGCGGCTCCGCGGTCACGCGCGTCACGGTGGTCCAGCGCAGCGAGTTCTCGCACCTGCGGGTCTGCGCGGTGGTGATGACGCTCGACGCCGCGGTCGATCGCGCCGCGCTGTTCACCCACCTCCTCGAGCTCAACGCCGGGATGTGCGGCGCCGCGTTCGCCGCCGAGGCCGATCAGGTGCTGCTGGTCAGCGAGCGCTCGACGCTCGACCTCGACCACAGCGAGGTGCTCGACGTGATCGAGCGGGTGACGAGCTACGCGGACGAGCACGACGACGTGCTGGTCGCGCGCTACGGCGGCCGCGTCGGCGCCTGAGCTACGTGGGCCCTACTTGAGCTCGCGGCCGCGCGGACCTTCGTCCAGCGCGATCGAGCTCACCGCGTTCGGGCACACCGTGAGCTCGCCGGCTTCACGGACCAGCGCCCCGCTCGACTGCAGGAGCCTGGCGCTCGACAGCACGATGAACTCCACCGCACCGGTGCTCGGCAGGCACGCCGCGAGGTACCCCGTGATACGCGCACCCGTGTCGTACTCGATCGTGATGCGATGACTGACGAGATCGTGCAACTTCGAGTAATCCGGCATGCCTGGCTGGCTATATCACGCTCAGTTGCCCCACGGATCCCCTGAGGTCCGGATCCGGTCGTCCCCCGGATCCGCAGCCGGCGCCGGACCGGAGGCCGGCCGATGGGCGGCAGGTGGCATCGGGGCCGCGGCCGGCTTCGCGAGCAGCTTGCCGTCCCGATCCATCGTGCAGTCGAGGCGCTGCGTCGCCCCATCCTGGAGCGTCGCGGTGCACGCGAACGCCGCGCCCTCGTGCCCGATCGGGATCTCGCGGTCGCACGTCACGCCGGTGACCCCTTGCGGGCGGAGCAGCGCCAGGATCTCCGCCTCCATGACCGGGCCGGCAGCGACCGTGGGCGTCTGCGCGAGCAGGATCGCGACCACGGCCGCGCCGACAATGAACACGAGCACGGCGAGCATCCGCATCCGCCGAGCATAGCGGATCTGCGCTACACCCGGCTCGTGCCCCGAGATCCAACCGACCGCGCCAAGCCCCGCGCCCCCAAGCTCCGCAAGGACCGGTTCGCGACCGACGCCGATCTCGAGATCAAGGGCGCCTACACGCCGGCCGATGCGCCGCCCGAGCCAGCCCCGCCGCACGGCGAGTTTCCGTACACCCGCGGCGTGCAGGAGACGATGTACCGCGGCCAGCTGTGGACGATGCGGCAGTACGCCGGGTTCGGCACCGCCGCGGAGTCGAACCGCCGCTACAAGTATCTGCTCGCGCAGGGCGGCAAGGGCCTGTCGGTCGCGTTCGACCTGCCGACCCAGATGGGCCGCGACTCCGATCATCCGATGGCGCGCGGCGAGGTCGGCCGCGTCGGCGTCGCGATCGACTCGCTCGAGGACATGCGCGTCCTGTTCGACGGCATCCCGCTCGCCGAGGTCTCGACCTCGATGACGATCAACGCGACCGCCGCGACGCTCCTGGCGCTCTATCAGGCCGTCGGCGAGGAGCAAGGCGCGTCCGCCGGGGACCTGCGCGGCACGATCCAGAACGACATCCTCAAGGAATACATCGCCCGCGGCACGTACATCTATCCGCCCGCCGGCTCGATGCGGCTCATCACCGACACGTTCACCTACTGCAGCCGCGAGATCCCGCAGTGGAACACCGTCTCGATCAGCGGCTATCACATCCGCGAGGCCGGCTCGGACGCGGTCCAGGAGGTCGCGTTCACGCTCGCCGACGGCATCGCGTACGTCGAGGCCGCGCTCGCCGCCGGGCTCGACGTCGACGAGTTCGCGCCGCGCCTCTCGTTCTTCTTCAACGTCCACAACAACTTCATCGAGGAGGTCGCGAAGTTTCGCGCCGCCCGTGCGCTGTGGGCGCGGATCATGCGCGACCGGTTCGGCGCCAAGAACCCCAGGAGCCAGATGCTGCGGTTCCACACCCAGACCGCCGGCGTCACGCTGCAGGCCCAGCAGCCGCTGGTCAACATCGTCCGCGTGACGATCCAGGCGCTCGCCGCGGTGCTCGGCGGCACCCAGTCGCTCCACACCAACAGCTACGACGAGGCGCTCGGCCTGCCGACCGAGGAGGCCGCGCGGATCGCGCTGCGCACCCAGCAGGTCGTCGGCCACGAATCCGGCGTCGCCGACTTCATCGATCCGCTGGGCGGCTCGTGGGCGGTCGAGGCGCTCACCGCCGAGATCGAGCGCCGCGTCGCCGAGTACTTCACCAGGATCGACGAGCTCGGCGGCATGGTCCGCGCGATCGAGCTCGGGTTCCCGCAGCGCGAGATCGAGCGCCGCGCCTACGAGCACCAGCGCGCGGTCGAGCGCAACGAGCGGATCGTCGTCGGCGTCAACGAGTTCGTGCTCGCCGAGGAGGCGGCCATCCCGGTCGCGACCGTCGATCCGCAGCTCGAGGCCGATCAGGTCCAGCGCGTCGCTGCGCTGCGCGTCCGGCGCAACCCCGCCGAGGTCACCCGCGCGCTCGCCGCGCTCGACGACGCCGCGGCCGGCACCGCCAACCTCGTCACGCCGATCGTCGGCGCGGTCAAGGCGCTCGCCACCGTGGGCGAGATCGCCGACGTCATGCGCAAGCGGTTCGGCGAGTACCACCCCGCGCGGTAGCGAGTCGCCCTCGGAGGATCTGCGCTATCCTGACGAGCGATGGATCCGGCACGCAAGATCCCGACGCTGGCCGATCTCGACGCGCTGCCCGTCGATATCAAGGGCGAGATCATCGAAGGCGTCCTCTACACGATGACGCGACCGCGGGGCCAGCACCAGCGAACCGGGCTTGCGATCGGTGGCGATCTTCGCGGACCGTTCGATCGGGGGCGCGGCGGACCCGGCGGGTGGTGGATCATCCCCGAGCCCGGGATCGAGCTCCCGAACACGCCCGAGATCTCACCGGACGTCGCAGGCTGGCGGCGCGAGCGCCTCCCTGCCCTTCCTGATGACACACCGATCTGCGTGGTACCCGACTGGGTTTGCGAGATCCTGTCGCCGAGCACGCGGCGACACGACCTGCTCGTCAAGAAACCGTACTACGCGAAGATCGGTGTCGCGCATCACTGGCTGATTGATCTGCCTGCACGGACGCTGACGGCCTATCGCCTGGAGTCCGGGCGATGGCTCGAGCTCGGCGTGTATGGCGACGAACAGGAAGCGCGCGTCGAGCCGTTCGCCGAGGCCGCGCTGGACATCGCGAGCTGGTGGGGCTGAGCGGGCAGTCGGCTCACCAGCCGACGATCAGGCCGGCCTGGGTCTCGAGCTCAGCGGCCTGCACCAGCCGGTGTGCGTTCGACCGCGCTTCGGCGCCCTTGCCGAGCAGCTCGACCGCCTTGGCCAGCTGTGTATCGAGCCCACGATCAGCTGCCGCGCCGGAGCTCGAGCGGTGCTAGCTGGTCGGAGTGATGGGGACGGTGTCTCTTTTGTCTCGTTCCGGATCCCGATCTCGATTGCGTTCGCCGACGGACGTCCAGACCGCCCGGTCACAAGACAAACGAGACGACACCTCTGCCAAGCCGTTGCATTCATTGATATTGTACAAGTAAAAACGAGACAAGTGAGACACCGTCCCCATGATGCGGTTATGCGGTCGACCACCGCGACGGCGCGCGCGAGGATCGCCAGTTCACCGCCGACGGCGTGCTCGCATTCATCGCCGATCGCAGCCCCCGACTCCCCACCGAACTCTCGCCGACGCAGCTAGAACACGCGCTCTTTGAGGTCGACGATGTCGCGCTCGCAGCAGTCGACCCGGACCTCGAGCGAACCCTGGGCGCCGAAGTAGGTCATCATCTGGTTCAGGGTAGCCTGGAGCTCCTGCTGCGCGGTGGTCGCGCGCAGGTCGTTCTCGATCAGCCGCGCATGGATGCGGTCGACACGGTCATCGAGCAGCGACATCGCCGTGCGGAACTCGTCGCGCGTGACACAGTTCTGCAGGTCCCTGCGCACGGCGGCGATCTCGGAGTCGAGCTTGGCGTCGAGCTTGGCGATGTCGTCCCGGACGTTGCGCAGGATCGCAGCCGTGAGATCCGTGGTCTCCATGTTCCTTCTCCGATTGTAGGCGTGATTGCTGGCCGCGGCCAGAGCAACAGCGGTGCCACGCCTAACGGGCCGATCTCGCTCGTACGCCTGTCCGAGAATCGGAGAATCGTCCGGAATCCGGACGGTCACCGGACACAGCTGCCATGATCAAGCTACCAGATCAGCTCGATGTCTCTGCAAACGGTGATCAGGTGATCCGACGTCATCACGGGATCCCATGCAACTGGGCCGTCGCGATGATCATCCGGTCGCAAGGATCAGCGTGCGGCACGGCGACTTCCGGCGCGAGGGCCGCGATCGCCAGCGTGATCGGTAGCTCCAGGAGCGAGTACGCGGCGAACGCCTGGCGAGCCACTCGCGGGGAGCCAGCGGGAGCGCGAGCTTCCCCTTCCTGTGCTTGACCGAGATCTCGAACCCGGTGATCGCCGTGACGTAGGCTTTCGGTCTCGGTGTTCTCCAGTGCCGCGCGAGCCCTACCTCGAACCGATGGCCACGTCGCAGACCGGGCTCGTGCACGGAACCACGATCGAGCTCGAGAGCGCTGTACCGGAGCTGGAAGGCAAGCGCGTGCATGTCGTGCTCGAGGTTGTCGACGAGCCCAAGATCAACGCCGAGCGCCAGCGAACTGTGGCACAGCTGGGTCGAGCGCGGCCTTCAAGGCCCGATCGAGGATCGCCCCGACACCATGCGTCGAGTCAGCGCGTAGCAGCGCGGCCTTGAAGGTCCGCGAGGGTTGCGATGTGCACGGATGCGACGAGCTTCGGCGCCGGCGCGACGACAGGCTGCGCTTGCCACCCTTGGCCGACTCGCCGTAGGGGACCTCGCGACGCACCAGACCATCCCGGTCAACCGATCGAGGGCGTGCCCGAGAGAAGTCGCGGGGCGGCCGAGCCGACCGGCGATCTCCGACAGGCGATGCGCGCCCGCACCGATCACGTCGAGCACCGGCCGGAGCTCGATGGCGGGTGGACTCTCCTCGAGGCCGCCCGGGCCAGCCCTCGTCATCAACCCGTTCGCGTCGCTCCGGCTGACGGCCGCCGAGCGCCGGGTCGCGCAGGACCGGATCGCGGCGTGGGCGACGGCGGCGGCGCTCACGATCTTGCCGCCGATGGGCGCGCGCGGGCGCATCAACGCGCACGTCGAGTGCGCTGCCGAGTCCACGCTACAGCTCGAGATCAAGGTGCCCGGCCATGGCACGAAGCTCTATGCCGCCCCGTTCGATACCGGGAAGCCGTGGCAGGCCGAGCTCGAGCGGCGCTTGCGGCAGGTGATCGCCAACGGCCACGGACACCATGATCACAACCCCGCGGCGGCGACCGGCGTCCCGCGCAAGGAGGGCGCATCCGACTGGTTCTTCGACGAGCGCGCCTGCATCACGAAGAAGCTCATGACGATCGTGACGCCCTGCCCGGGCCCGCGGCCGGAGCCCGGTGTGGTCCACATCATGCTGACGATCCAGAAGCGCAACGGCCAGGGAGAGCCCCCGGCCATTGCATTGCTCAGGGTGCTGGCGGAGCTCCACCAGGACCACGCGAGGTTCACATTGACTAAGCCATGGGCTAAGTCCATCATCAAGAGATGCGCTCGAAGCCGGTCTCCGTACACGATGCGAAGACACAACTCTCACGTCTCCTGGTGAGAGTCACCAGTGGCGAGACCATCGTGATCGCACGCGCGGGGCGGCCAGTCGCTCGCCTCGTGCCGATCGAGGCTCCCCGTGCTCCTCGGACGCCCGGGGATGACGACGTGCGCCTCGGCGCGGACTTCGACAAGCTTCCGGTGCGGCTGCGCCGAGCTTTCGGCATGCGATGAAGAGCGTGCTGCTCGACACCAACGCGTTCCTGTTCTGGACCGCGGGGGCCAAGAAGCTGTCCGCGAAGGCGCGGAAAGTGATCGAGGATCCGCGGAACGAGCTATTTCTCAGCGCCGTGTCGTCGTGGGAGATCGCGATCAAGTTCGCGCTCGGGAAGCTCGAGCTTCCAGAGCCACCGAAGAAGTTTGTCCCGTCGAGGATGGTCCGGCACGGGATCACCGGGATCGCGTTCGAGCACACGGACGCACTTGCCGTTGCGATGCTGCCCGACCTGCACGACGATCCCTTCGATCGTGCGCTCATCGCACAGGCGCTGGAACGCGATCTCGCGGTCGTCACGTCCGATGCTCGATTCGAGGCCTACGGCGTCACCGTGGAGTGGTGAGTCGTGCTCCGCGCAGGCCGTGACGGACTCAGCCGAACGTGATGCCCTGCGCCAGCGGTAGCGGATGCCAGGCCTCGCTCATCCGGTGCCCCGGTCGCTCGGAGGCGATCGTCAAGCCATGGAGCTGCCGCGACAGGCCGCACGCGAAGTCGCAGATGTCGATCATCTCCTGCACCTCGCCGCTGGCCTCGGCGGCGATCTTGCCGGCCTCGATCGTCACGAGCGCCGCCAGCGCCGGCTTCGCGGCGCGCAGCTCCTCGCCGAACAGCCGCACCAGCTCGCCACGGCGTGGCGGCGGCACGGCGCGCCACACGAGGAACGCGTCGTGCGCGCGGCCGACCGCGGCGGCCACGGCGGCGGCGTCGTGGCTCGGCAGGCGAGCGGTGATCGTTCCATCGATCGGCGTACGAGCCACCAGATCACCATCGGTGATCGCCACATCGAGAGCGCGGAGCTGCGAGGCGAGGTCCATGGCAGCTCATACCCCGACAGCCGGCACCGGATCGAGCATTCTCGTCAGCGCAGGGCGCCGGGCACCCGTCAGCGGCGGGCGGACGTTCGCTGCCAGGCCCCAGATACCAACCCCTGCTATGTGCTGTCGGCGTGGGAGGTCGCGTCCGGTCGCGAGATCGCGCGACGCTACACGGGGCGTGTGTGGGATGCGAGCCAACCCGCGATCTCCGCGACATCGGCGCGGCCGGCGATCACCTTCTGAAGCAGGAAGGCCTCGCCGTCCGCGGCAGTGACGACGAGTCGGTGCTTGTTCATCCGCAGAAAGGTCGCGGTGAGCGCAAAGGCCACTCGTTTGTTGCCATCGATGCACGCGTGGTTCATCGCGAGACTCTGTAGCAATGCGGCTGCCTGTTGCCAGAGCGTGTCGTAGTAGCCGGTCTGAGGCCTGCCGAGCGCACTCTGAAGCATTCCAAGATCGCGAACGCCGGGCTGACCGCCAAAGCGCTCCAACACGAGCCGATGCAACTCGAGGGTCTCTTCGAGCGTCGGAAACAGGGTCAGCTTCACTTGGCAAGGCGCTCGAGGAGCTCGGCATTCTCATCGAGAACGTCCGCCAGCGCCGAGCGGAACGCCGGGCGCACGCGATACTTCGCAAGGTACTCCGCTACGGCTTCGGTCACGATCTTGGAGATGCTGCGATCGGTCTCGGCCGCAAAGCTACGTAGCTCGCGCGCGA
>Ga0137459_1000567_pt1 | contig 12956 bp, 11 predicted proteins | sample EasRivERMGT700_2_FD_104908 | JGI IMG/M metagenome (GOLD analysis project Ga0137459, IMG submission 104908) | Soil microbial communities from meander-bound floodplain in the East River, Colorado, USA - East River MetaG ERMGT700_2 | ecosystem: Environmental > Terrestrial > Soil > Floodplain ...
CATCAAGGGGAAGTTCGGCTACGTCGCGCCCGAGTACCTCGGCGGCAAGCTCGACCACCGCGCCGATCTGTGGGCGGTCGGCATCATCATGTACGAGCTGCTCACGAGCCGCCGGCTGTTCGACGGTCCCGACGCGTTCGAGACGATGATGCGGGTGCGCGAGCTGCCGATCCCGCGCCCGTCGCTCGCCAACCCCAGGGTCACGCCGGAGCTCGACCAGATCGTGTTGACCGCGCTCGAGCGCGATCCGGGGCGCCGCTGGCCCTCGGCCGAGGCGATGCGCGACCGGATCCGCGCGGTGATCGCGCAGCCGGGAAACGCGACGGACCACCAGGGCGTCATCGACTGGGTCAGCTGGGTATTCGAGCAGAAGCGAGGTCGTGCGCCCCAGCTGACGCCGATCGTGCCGATGCCGATCCGGTCGGCGCCGAGCGCGACGCCGGACCTGCCGGACCCTGGAGATGCGGCCGCCGCCGTGACGGCTCCACCGATCGTCGCGTTCACCTGGAACCTGCCGAACGTCGTGTGGACGGCGTGCGCGTGCGCGCTCGTCCTGCTGCTGGTCGGCTCGCTGGTCTGGCAGATCGTGGGCTAGCTGATCTCGACCCCGCCTAGTTCTTTGCCTTTCTGCCGGCAAAGTACGTCGTCGACCGCTTCTCTCCCTTGGCGGTGATCATGCCGTCCGAGATCAGCTTGCGGATCGGCAGCGCGAGATCCTTTGTCGTCGTGCCCAGCTCCTTGTTGATCTGCTCGATGCGCAGGCCCGGGTTCGACTTGACGAACGACGCGAACTTCGCCGACAGCGCCTCGAGGTCCTCGGCCGTGCGCTTGGCGCCGCGGCCACCGCGCGGGCGACCGACGCGTGCGACAACGGCAGTCGCCGGAGCCGCCACGGCACGGGCTCCCCCGTCGCGTCCGGCTCGGCCGCCAAATGCCGACTCGAGCGTGTCGACCGCCGCTCGACGAGCAAGCTCGGTGATCTGTGCCACGAAACCCTGAACTGCGTGGTGCATTTCATTCTGAAAATCGCTCATGGGTGTCCTCGTTGTGATAGCTACAGAAGATCAGGTGATCGGCAGAGTGTCAAGCTAGAATGTTCTCCAGATGACGCATGATTCGGTCTTTTCGGCCCTGCAGCTCATGCAGTGGGCGAACCGGAGCTCCAGCGGCAGTGCAGGCACGACCGTATCGACTCGGTCACGCGATGTGAGCACTGCTGTTGGTCGCACGTAGACTTTGGTGCGATATCCACCGAGGCCGCCTTGGTCAGTGGGCGCTCTGCCAACTCGACGAGGCCTGATACGCGGGAGGTTCCAGTCTGTAGAGCAATTTACCGCGTCGTTGCCGCCGCCCCCGCCGCCGCCCCCGCCTGGAACCTGGAGCCGTGATGCGGTGATCGACCCAGCGGGGAGAGGCGAGGATCGCCGCCGCGTAGCAGTCTGCGTCGATGTCGCGGGCGCGCTGTCCGGGCGTCGTGTCGCGCTAGCGCTCTCGATCCTGCATCATGGCGCTTGCTTCATCGTGACTGGCGCGCTGGCCGGGCCTGTTGCCGGGTCATCCGCGGCGACCGCCGCGCGATCTCGATGGGGCCGTCGTGCGGCCGCGGAACGCCGGCAGCACGACGCCGCCGATCAGGTACGCCGAGCGCGGAAACGCGACGTAGCTCGCGGTCGCCGCCGGCTCGCCGTCGCACGACGCGAGGAACAGGTGCTGGCGGCGGTCGGGCGCCGCGAGGATCAGCGCGTGGATCGCCGCGATCGGCGCCGGATCGAGGCTCCAGCCGCGGGCCATCACGCGGGAGAACACGTCGACACCCGCCGCGTCGATCTCGGTGATCCGGATCGCCGGATCGCCGGCGCCGGCACGCTACTTGGCCACGACGCCGGCGATGATCAAGGCGGCGATCACGATGCCCATCAGGCTCTCGCCGGCGATCAGCCCCGAGGCGGTGGGTACGACGTAGCGCTGGGCGAGGTCGGGCCGGCGGCGGCGCAACAGCTCGGCGACCGAGGCGCCCAGGAACATCGAGATGCTGTTGCTGCCGGGCAGGACCATGGCGAGGCCCACGCCGTTGGGCGACGGCAAGAACGCGCGCAGGCGCGGCGGCGCGAGCTTCTCCAGCACGGTGAGGCCGGCGCCGATCGCCAGCCCGATCACCATCGCGGTCCTGGTGGAGTCCTGCAGCGCGCCGAGGCCGCCGGAGAACGCCTGGGAGACGCCGGCCCAGACCACGCACGACGGCGCCGGCCAGGCGTCGCCGCCGAGCACGGAGGGGTCCGGGATGATCAGCATGAACGCCGGCACGACGACCAGCGCACCGACCACCACGCCGACCAGCTGGGCGTGGAGCTGGTGGCGCGGCCTGGCGCCGAGCAGCCAGCCGGTCTTCATGGTGGTGAGCAGGTCGGCGGCGTGCAAGCCGACCCCGCCGGTGACGTTGGCGGACATGATGTTGCCGGTGAGGTTGCCGGGCGTGATCACACCGAACAGCATCTGGGTGACCGGGCCGAGCGCCTTGGTCGGGGTGACGTCGGTCTCGCCGGTGACGCGCGCGGCGATGAAGCCCATCACCACAGCCAGCGGCACCGCGATCAGCGCGGCCCACACCGGGATCTGAAACAACACCGACATCAGCACGATGACGATCGGCGCCAGCACCAGGAAGCCTGCCGGGAACCACCAGTCGGGCGCCTCGACGGCGGCGATGCCCTCGGCGTTCGCGCTGCCGCGCCGCAGGTGCGCGAAGCTGAGGCGCTCGAGCCAGGTGGCCCTGGGCCGGTGGACCCTGGCGATGCCGCGCTCGGGCGCGAACACGGACCAGAGGCCGGAGAACGCGCGGCCCAGGCTGCGAACATCGAGGACGAACGAGGTCAGGCCGGCGCCGACCAGCATCGCGGCGCCCGGCCACAACGACCACGCCACGATCTCCTTGTACGAGACGCCGGTGACGATGCCCTGCGCGACCAGCTCGGGCCCCATCACGACATAGGTCAAGATCGCGCCGAGCAGCAGCGACCAGCAGGTGCGAAAGCTCATCAGCGCGCCGGCGCCGATCAGGATGACCTCGGTCTTCAGCGCCAGCGTCCACTCCACCAGCTTGTGGCCGCCGAACGAGAACGGCAGCGAGATCGCGCCCGGCAGGATCTTCCAGGCGTCGCGCAGGAGCGCGATGGCGGCGGCGAACAGCGCGGACAGGCCCAGGATCTTGGCCTGGCTGGCGCCGGCGCTGGTGCTGCCGTGGATCGAGCGGATGGTCTCGGCGGTGGCGGTGCCGGTGGGGAACGCCAGGCCTTCGCGGTTGATGAGCTGGCGCTTGATCGGGATGGCGGCGAACACGCCGAGCGCCGCGATCACGGCGAACCACGCCATTGTGGGCACGTAGCTGGGCCGCACCGAGGTGATCATCATCAGCGCGCCGAACGCGGCCATGTTGCCGCCGCCGGTCATGTAGCCGGCGCCCGAGGCCACGGTGGTGAGCGCGTTGTTCTCGAGCATGCCGAGCGGGCGCGTCACCAGCCCGGCGCCGCGCAGCAGCTGGAACGAGCCGAACGCCAGGATGCAGGCCGTGATGGTGACGCCCTGGCTCCAGCCGGTCTTGAAGAACACGTAGAGGTTGGACAGGCACATGATCGCGCCGATCAGCGCACCGACCAGCACCGCGCGTGCCGTGAGGTTGGGCTCGTCTGGCTTGTAGACGTCGGCGAGCCAGACGGTCTCGGGATCAGGCGGCGTGCCGGCGCTGGACATGTCTCGTGATCCAAGCCGAGCGGAGCTCCGATTGCAACGGCGAGTCGACGGAAGCTCACCGGATTCGCCCGCCGAAGGCGCGCGCCGCCCGCGCTCACCGCGGCGTCACGGCCGGCAGCGCGGCGGGGCTCGTGGTGCGCCATCCGTCAGCGCGGATCGACGGTGCGGCGCAGCACGGTCGCGAGCACCTGCAGCGCGTCGATCGACGTGAAGATGCCCTCGACGCGATCGTGCGCCATGACGACGGCCGAGCCGAGCTTCCGGTCGGCCATGTGCTCGACGACGTCGGCGACCGGGTCGTCGGGCGCGGCGACGTAGACGTCCTCGGTCATCGCCTCGTTGACGGTGACTTCGTCGGGATCCGCGTCGGGCAGGGTCTCCATCAGGTGCAGGTCGCGCTCGGTGACGACGCCCACGAGCTTGTCGGCGTCCATCACCGGGAGGTGGCGAATCAAGTGGGCGCGCATCAGCTGGTGGGCGGCGGCCAGGGTCGCACCGCTCCCGATGGTCCAGAGCTGCCGCGTCATGTAGCGGCTGATCGGTGGCATCAACATGGTTCGATCCTGAAGCAGAGGGCGTGCCAGCGTCGCGCCCGGCGCCGGCGTGCCGGCTAGAGCAGCGTGCGGACGACGAGGACGTTGCGGTCGGCGTGGTTGACGACCTTGGCCGCGGTCGTGCCGAGCACGCGGTCGAGGCCGCTGTAGCCGTGCGAGCCGATCACGATCAGGTCGACGTCGAGCTCGCGGGCGGTCCGGCAGATGCCATCCCAGGCGGTCGCGAACGGGGTCACGATGCGCTCGACGCGATCCGCGGGCAGGCTGGCCGCGATCCGCTCGAGCTCGGCGTGAGCGTTGCCGATGAGGACGTCCTCGAGGCTGCGGTCCATCAGGTTCAAGATCTCGTGGGGCATGTCCAGGGGGATGCCGATCGCGCGATACAGCACGAGCTTGCCGTGCGTGAGCTCCGCCAGCCTCGCCGCGGCGGCGACCACGGTCGGCGCACGGGACGAGCCGTCGACGGCCACCAGGAGGCGCTTCATGGCGCGCCCTCCAGGCGAACGGCGAGCACCGGGCATGGCGCGCGGCGCAGCACGTCCTCCGCGACGCTGCCGAGCAGCACGCGCGCGAGGCCGCGGCGGCCGTGGGTGCCGATCACGATGAGGTCGGCATGAACGGTCCTGGCGGTCTCGAGGATCGTGTCGCGCGCGTCGCCCTCGATGACGCGGAGCTCGCCGAACGCCGCGCGCTCCCGCCGGGGCGCGACCAGCGCCTCGAGCGCGGCGGCGCTGCTCGCGCGCATCGACGCGAGCATCTGGTGGGTCAGCGCGACCGACAGCTCGGGGAGCGCCGCGCCGATCGCGTGGACGACGTGGACCTTGGCGTCGAGCCTGGCGGCGAGCGCACACGCGTAGTCGAGCGCGTGCTCGGCGCACGCACTTCCGTCCGTAGGGACGAGGATGTTCGTCGGGATCATGAAGTCTGCCTCTTGCAACCAGAGCGCCAGCACCGCGGGGTGCGAATGCGCAACGGTTGCGTTACTTCGGGGTCCTCGAGCGCAGCTGCGCCGCCGCTTCGAGGTCGTGCGCGGCGCGGCGCTGGAGCTCGGGGACGAGCTTCGGATCGCGCGCGACGATCGAGACGGTGATGCCCTCGGCGTCGCCGCGCGCATCGAGGGCGATGCTGGGTAGATCGAGCGGGCAGTCTTCCATGCCGGACGGCGCGAGCATCATCGCGGCCCGGTGACACGTGATCCTCGCGAGCAGGTGATCGGGCGGACCGGCGTCCGGGGCGAGGTAGACGATCACGCCGGTCGCCGTGTTCCAGCCGCCGACGCCGAAGCTCTCGAGCGGCGAGACCGCGACCTCGCCGGCCGGCATGTCGCCGCACGCCTCGTCGTACTGCGCCTGGATCTCGGCGGCATTCGCACGATGGGTCGCGGCGAGCCGGTCGTGCTCGGCGCCGGTGTCCCACGAGCGGTACCACGGCATCGCGACCGGCTGCCGCAGATCGCCCGGCCCGCCCGCCCGAGCGTCGGGCCACGCCTGTCGCTCGCGCGCCTGGGCGTCGTGCTGGCGCGCGACGTCGAGGTGCTCGCTGGCCCGCAGCCCGCGGGGGCCGCCCTGGGGCTCGGGCGGGGGTGTGGTCGCGCAGCTGATCAAGAGGGACGTCAGAGCAAGGAGCCGCATGATCCCAGTGCAGAGCATGGAACGTGCCTGCGGACCGGCGGCGGCGGAGCCATGGACGGTGCAATCACTGCGTGAATCGCTGAGGGGGACGCACGCTTTGCGGGATCGTGGAGCTCAGCGACGATTCCCGAAGTCGACGACCAGCGTCACGGTGGCGGTCGTCTCCAGCGTGCCCGGGAGGATGGGCGTGGTCGCAGCGGTTCGCACCGCCAGGTCGTACAGCGGGCGCAGCGTCGGGCTGGCTTCCTCGACGGAGCGGATCCGGAGGATCTGGAGGCCGAGGGCGCTCGCGAGGCTGCTCGCCTTCGCCCGGGCGTCGAGCGCGGCGGCGCGCAGCGCGCCGGCCTTTGCGGCGGCATCATCCCTCAAGGTGAACCGGATGCGCTCGATCTGGTTGGCGCCGGCCCGGGTCCCGGCGTCGATCACCGCGCCGATCCGCGCCAGATCGTCCTCCGCCACCCGCACGACGTTGATCGCCGTGTAGCCCGTGATCGTCGGTGCGCCACCTTGCGGAAATTGATACTCTGGCTGTAGCGCGTAGCTCACCGTCTCGATGCTGGCCCTCGCCCCGAGCGCCTGGCGTAGCGCGGTGAGGACGTTTTGCACCACGCGCGCGTTCTCGGTGGCGGCCTGCTGAGAGCTCTGGGCGCGGGTCATCACGCCGAGGTCGAGCTCCGCGCGATCGGGGCGTGAGGTCACCGACGCCTCGCCGGTCACGCGGATCGTCGAGGCGGCCCGGTCGTCGGTCTGGGCGCTCGCGCGCGAGGCGACGAGCCCCAGTGCGAGCAAGACCGAGGCGCACAGCGTCAGGGGAGATCGGATGATTCGAGCCATGGCGAGAGGTGATGCACCGCAGGTGCCGTGACGCGCGGCGAACCGGCCCGCGTGCGGATCATCCGCAGGAGGAACTCGCAACTCGGAGCTCAGCTCACGCGAACCCCGCTCCCTGATCGGCCTGACAGGCTCTTTGAAGGAGGGCTTCGTAGGAGGGATTGCTGTGCCGCCATGACCACGTGTGGCAGGGCGCACCATTCGAGCAGTCCTGACCGCGCGATCCGGCGCGGGGCCCGGACGCCTCACGTGAGGCAGCGGCCCAGGGCTGCCGCCCCGGGGGAGGCTTGCCGCGGGCTGCGGGATGTTGGCATCGTGAGCCATGCCAAGCTCGCGCTCGCTCGCCGCGCCGGCGGCTAGTTCTTGGACTTCTTGCCGGGGAAGTAGGTCGTCGAGCGCTTCTGGCCCTTGGAGCCGATGATCCCTTCGGAGATCAGCTTGCGGATCGGCAGCGCGAGATCCTTGGTCGTCGTCCCCAGCTCCTTGTTGATCTGCTCGATGCGCAGACCCGGGTTGGCCTTGACGAACGACGCGAGCCGCTCCGACAGCGCTTCCAGATCCGCCGGCGTACGCTTGCCGCCGCGACCGCGGCTGGCGCGCGTCGGGCTGGTGGTCGCGACGGCGGCCGGCGGGGCGGCATGGCTCGCGCCGCCGGAGGCTCGACCGCCGAACGCTGACTCGAGCGTGTCGATCGCTGCGCGTCGTGCGAGCTCGGTGATTTGCGATACGAAACTCTGAACCGTCCGGTTCATCTCATTCTGGAGGTCGCTCATTCATGTCCTCGTCGTGGGTACAGATAAAGAAGGTGGATCGGCTGCATGTTTGGCATAGAAATTGTCGCCGAACAACTTGGTATGCCCGATGTTTCAGGCCGAATCACACAAGCCCAGAAGCGGTCATTGCCTACACCGCCGCTTGCCACATTGGCGATCGTTCCCACCGGGACGCCGGCCCTGTCCAGACTCAGGTGGTAGGTGCCGGCGCCCTCGCTGCCGGTGAACGTGGCGGAGACGACGTAGCCATTGCCGGCGGCCTTCATCGTCATGGTGCTGATGGAGACACGGTCACTGCTGGACGAGGATCTCCTCGGTGAGCGAATAGCCCGAGGCCTCGAGCCCGCTGAGGTACGCGGCCTGGACGACCGAACCCGATGGCAACGGCAGCGGGAACGCATACGACGTGGTGCCTGCGAGCGACTCCGTGCCCAGCGCGAAGGACTGGACGGTGCTGGTGCCGGTGGGCGGGCCGACGAGGACCACCAGCACCGGCGACTTCAGCTCCTGACCTCGCGCGGGAATCGACAGGTAGAATGGCGACGTCAGGCTCGGCGCCACCCGACACGTCGGGCAGGTCGCCGAGATCGGCTGGGGGAACACCGTCGGCTCGACCTGCACCGTCGGCGCCAGGTACCGCGGGATCGAGCTGAGTGACGAGGCCACGGCGGTGCCCACGGTCACCGGCAGGTTCGCGCTGGCGGCGTCGAGCGCGGCCAGCTCGCCGTGGAGATCTGGGCCGCTCCACGCGGCCGGCGCGGCGGGCGCGCAGCTCGGCGAGGCGCCGGCGGCTTGCAGCGCGCCGCACACGGAGGTCCGGTGCGAGCGGCACGCGTCGAGCAACATCGGACAGGCGTCGGCCGCCCCCACATCGATACCTCCGGTGTAGACCGCCTGGATCACCTCGCCCGCCGCCCAGCTCGGCGTGTAGGCCCAGACCAGCGCACCGGCGGCCGACACCACCGCGGTCGCGACGGAGGAGCCGGTGAGCGAGGGCGGGACCGGGTCGGCGGGATCCCACGCGACGCCGCCGAGGCCGAGGCCGGCGATCCCGGTGATGCCGGCGGGCCGCGCGGTCGCGAGCGGATCGTCGTGGTAGTCGACCCCGGAGACGGCCACCAGGAGGGCGCGAGACGGATTGGCGTCCTGGGGAACCGCCTGGTAGCGGCCGGGGCATACCAACCCGGTGCGGGGCGTCGGACCGCCGGAGTCATTGCCGGCGGCGGCGACGATCAGCGCGCCCTGTGACGCTGCGTGTTGCAGGATCGCCCGGACGGCCCTCGCCGGAGGTCCCAGGCGATCGAGGGTGTCCGTCGAGCAGTCCGCGATCCGCGGCGCGTGCTCCCAGGCCACGCTCAGGTTGAGCAGCAGCCGGGCCGGCGTGGACGCCGGGGCGGTGGCCCGATCGGTCTGCCATTGCCAGATCGCCCGCTCGATCGCGCGCGCGAGGTCCGAGAGCGTGCCGAGGTGCCCGCCGTCCGGTCCGGGGATGCCCGGGGCAAGCCATGGCAGCGCGAGCGTGGTGGTGACCTCGGCGGCGCACGGGGGCGCGGGGTGTTCATCGTCCGCGGGAGGGCACACGAGATCTTCGATGAGGTGCGCAAGGGTGTCGCCGTGACGGCTCAGCCCGGGGTGGATGTGACCGGCCGCCGCGTCGGGGGCGGTGTCGATGACGACGATGCGGACCGCGGGGCTCGCCGGTGGGCTCGGCAGGAGCAAGGCGTCGCCGACCTGCGCGCGCAGGGCGGTGCGCAGGCCGGTGAAGACGGCTTCCTCCTCGGCCGAAACCGACGTGGCCGGGTACAGGACCGCCACGTCCTCGGTCAGCTCGAGCGCCCCGCTGCCGCTGAACAGCGCGGTGACCTCGGTGTTCGTCGGTGCTCTGCCCGGGACGGTGGGGACCCAGGTATACCGGCACAGATCGGCGAGGCTGCCGGGCAGCTTGATCAACCGGAACAACCGCTCTGCGATCCAGCCCGCCGGCGCCGTGCAGGTCGGGGCCGTCCCGAGCCAGCGGCGACCCCCCTGGACGTACGGCGGCGGCGGCGGGGCGGCGGCCGTCGCCACCGACGGGACCGCGGTGGCGAGCAGGAAGACTACATAGAAGGCGACGGACAGACGGAGACCGTGCCGCCGGGCCCCGCCGCGGTGAAGCTTGCTGATCATGAGACCTCCTCGCGCCGCCACGCGCAGCGCGGACTGCCGACCTCTACGCTCCGCGCACCCTGGATTGGACAGCGGACGCCGGTTTTTTGGAAACGACGTCAGCGTTCGAACACGCGCAGCGCGGGGACGTCGGCGTCGGCCATGGCCCGGGCGAACAGCTGCACCAGCTCGACGCCGGCGGCGCGGGACGGCGCGCCCGCGAACAGCGTCCTCGTGAACCTCGCCGCGGCGTCGGCGGGGATGTCGTCGAGCGACGCGATGACCTGGCCCGCGCCCGCGAGGACGAACGCCTGGGCGAGGCCGAGCCCCTCCGGCGCCGCCGTGGTGCAGCCGTTGAGCACGACCGCCTCCGGCACGCGGGGCAGCCCGAGCACGTCGGCCGCGGTGAGCAGGTCGCCGCCGGCCAGGACCAGCGCGTCGTCGGTGCGGTCGAGGGCGATCTCCCCCGCGGGGCCGGCGGGCGTCGCGCGCGGCGCCGCGGCGATGCCGTGGCCGTCGTAGTGGAACAGCGCCGTACAGGGGTCGTCGAGCCGCTCCTGGATCGCCACACGGGTCGCCGCGTCACCCTCCAGCAGATCGACCACCAGCCCCATCCTCTCGAGGTCGCGCCGGATCACGGGAGCCGCTTCGCTCGCGGCCCACAGGTTGTGCTGAGGATTGATGACGAGCAACGCGCGCCGCGGCCCGGCGCACGCACCCGGTGGGCGAGGCGGTGCATCGACCGCGAACGCGATCGGTGCCGCGACCACCGCGGCCAGGCTGCGATCGAGCGGCAGCGCCGCGAGCGAGCGATGCACGTGGAGGTGGACGCGCGGGGCGCCCGCGAGCATCGGCGCCGCGGCCCTGGCGATCCGGGTGGCGAGCTCGTCGAGCGGCTCGGAGGAGCTTGCGCGGGGGAGCTCGCGGACATCGATCGTCGACCCGCGCCACGCCAGGACCAGCAGGCCCTGGGGCGCCGGGTGCACGAACAGCGCGGCCTGCGCGGGCGCCTCGCTGCGCGCGGGCTCCCCGTCGAGCGCCGGGTCGAACGCCTCGGGGTCGCGCGCGGCGGCGTCGCGGGCCTCGCAGACGCCGGGCACCGCCTCGCCGGGGTGATCCTTCGTGCCGGGGCTCGCGGGCCAGCGCTCGAGCGTCTGCTCGAACTGCTGCGACGTGTGGTCGCGGCCGGTCTCGCCCCGCGCGGCGCGCGCGCGTGCCCGGCCACCCTGGGCGAGCGAGCTGACGAACCGCGCGATGCTGTGCCGCACCGTGGCGGCGAGCGCGAGCCGGGCACCCGGCGTGTCGCGCCGGGCCTGCGCGAGGAAGAACGGGATCGCGGTGAGCGCGAGCTGGTCGTGGCGCTCGAAGAACGTGTCGCGGCCCTCGCCGAGCGGGACGAGCCGGCTCCACACGGTCAGCGCGCGCTCGGCTTCGCCGAACGCCGCCGCGGCCTGCGCCGGGCGATCGAGGACCACGAGCGCGCGGGCACGCAGCAGGTGGGCCTCGTACAGGAGCTCGGTCGAGCACAGCTCGGCCGCACGTGCGGCGAGCCGCCGCGCGTGCTGCTCGGCCCGCGCGGGATCCTCGCCGAGGATGGTCTCGGCTTCGAGGCGCAGGGCCCACGTCGTGATGCGGCCGCCCGGCGCCCGCGGCACCCCGGCGATCCGGGACAGCACCGCGCGCGCCGCGCCGAACCGGCGGGTGGCGGCGTAGAGCCAGCCCTGGTTCACGAGCGTGATCGGGACCAGGCGCTCGCAGCGCGCCCCGGCAAGGCCGGCCGCCTGGTCCGCGAGCCGCTGCGCGCGCGATGGATCGAGGTCGCGGAGCAGCCACCCCGCGCTGGTGAGCGCATCGACGCGCGCGCAGACGTCGGCGGCCTCTGCGCCGCGCTGGACCTCGGCGTCGATCAGCGTGAGCGCTTCCCCGTCGCGCCCGAGCGCCTGCAGCACGTCGGCCAGCGGCGCGAGGATGAAGGCGCGATCCGTCGCGTCCCCGATGCGCTCGGCGACGGCGAGCGCGCGCTGGAAGGCGCCGAGCCCGGCGCCGAGATCGCCGAGCTCGGAGGCGAGCCGGCCGCGCACCAGCTCGCGGCGCACCGCGCCCTCGGCGTAGATCCGGCCGTGCGCGTCGAGCGCGGGCAGCAGCAGCACCGCCTGCGCGAGCGCGTGTGCGTCGATCAGGCCGTAGAGGATCGCCACGGTCTCGTCACTCTCGACCGACACGCGCCCGAGCGAGCGCGCCAGCGCCACGGCCTGATCGCGCCGCTCGCGCTCGGGGCCGGCCTCGCCGAGGGCGCGGGCGATCTTCGCGCGCCGGCGCATGGCCTCGAGCCGCTCCTCGGCAGGTGCCCCGGCGGGGATGGCGTCGAGCTGGGCGGCGGCTTCGTCGAGCCGGCCGGCCTTGCGCGCCGCATCGGAGGCCCGCACGCTGTCGAAGCTCGCCGCCGGCGCGAGCTGCCAGGACGCGAGCTCGCGCTCGAGCATGCGCACGGACAGCACGCCCGTGCGCGTGGGGACGTCGACCTCGAAGGCCGATCCGCCGGCGCGCGGCTCGGCCTTCGGTGCCAGGGCCCGGCCATCGATGCGGAGCTCGAGCGCCGCCGTGACGGGCACGCCGACCCAGAGCTGGATCCGCGCGCCGGCCGCGATCTCGCACCTGGGCCGCGCGCCGGGCTCGCCGAGCACGGCGCTGCAGCCGCCGAGCAGCACGTCGATCGCGGCGTGCGAGAAGCCTGCGAGGCGGATCGCCTGCCGCAGCACCTGGAGGTGGCGAGGTGCGTCGCGAGGTGCGTCGCGCGGCGCGTCGAGCACCAGGGCGCGGAGCTCGTCGTCGGGCGGCAGCTCGCGGCCGAGCACCACCACGAGCTCGGCCGGACCGTCGCTCTGGACGCCGAGCAGCTCGGCCGCGGGCCCCGCGATCGCGAGGCCGCCCGCCTGGGCCTTCGCGATCGGCGGATCGAGCACCGTCGCGCGGCCGCCGCGCACGAGCACGAGGCGGAGCAGCGCGTCGCGCTCCGGCTGCCGGGGCGCCAGCGTGATGACCAGCCGGGTCTCGGGGCGGAGCTCGACCGGCGCGCCGGGGCCGGCGGGGGCCGCCGCGGATCCGCGCGTGGGCTGCTCGCCCTCGACGACCATCGCGTAGGTGGCCAGCGGCGCCACGGTGTGCCGGCCTGCCCGCACGTACAGCGCGACCGCCGCGGCGACCGCGAGGCTCGCGGCGACCACGGTGGTCACGGCGCGGGCCCGCGACCGCGGACGAACCAGCGGCGTGACCGC